>ERZ802830.248-NODE-248-length-53475-cov-18.5897_pt1 | contig 53475 bp, 52 predicted proteins | sample MGYA00345654_ERZ802830 | MGnify/ENA primary metagenome ERZ802830 (study PRJEB30503, sample SAMEA104212375) | marine metagenome | biome: Westerlies Biome; feature: [SRF] surface water layer (ENVO:00010504) within the epipelagic zone...; material: water...
CAGGAGATGTTTGAAATACCAGTTAACAAAAAAACATTTAACAGTTTATCACCAGCTAATCAGGCTATTTTAAAAAATGCTGCTTATGCTGCTAACAGTGATAACTACTTTAAAGCTTTAGTAAGATACTCAGCTGATTTAGCTAAGTTAATGAACGAACATAAAGTAAATGTTTATCAAACTTCAGATGAGATTTTAGCTCAACAATTAAAAGGTTGGGATAAAGTAATTGGCGACTTTAATAAGAAAGATGCTTTCTTTAAGAAGATCGTTAATTCTCAAAAATCTTATGCAAAAAGAGTAATGAAGTATCTGTTAATGAATCAGCCTAATTACAAACTTGCATATGAAAATGAGTTTGGACCAATAGGAAAAGTTAAGATTTAGTAACTTTTATAAATTAAATTAAGGGGGGCTTCGGCCCCCTTTTTTATTTATTTGATTAATTTAAGACAATTCAATAAAACTCTAAGCTTATGATGAGATCATATATTAAATTAGCTGACCGATTAAGCATATCAATGGGTAAAGCATTTTCTTGGTGCATAGTGATCTTAATGGGAGGGACTTGCTACGAAGTTTTTATGGCGTATGCACTTAATGCACCTACTTTGTGGAATTTTGATTTTAGTCTTCAAATGTATGGAGCAATATTTATGATGGCTGGTGCTTACACGTTATCTACAGAAGCACACGTGAGAGGTGACGTAATTTACAGATTGTTTTCACAGAAAACACAGGCATATATAGATTTAGTTTTATACTTTATATTCTTTTTTCCAGGAGTTATTGCGCTTGCGTTTTATGGTTACGAGTACGCAGCCTTGGCATGGAAAATAAAAGAAACCAGCTGGAATAGCCCTGCACAAATTCAAATTTATATGGCAAAGTCATTAATACCATTGTCAGGTTCACTTTTGACCATACAAGGTATTAGCGAGGTTTTCAGATGCATCATTTGTATTCAAACAGGAAAATGGCCAGAAAGAGATTCAGCAGATGCAGAAGAAACAGAAAAATTATTAATGAGAACTTCTCAGAAAGGTAATACTGACGATGTTATTTAGTCTAACAAATCCAGAAGTTGCGATTTTAATGATGGGTATATTTCTTTTTGCAGTTTTACTAGGATTCCCGATTGCATTTACATTAATGGCCATGGGTTTAGGTTTTGGTTATTATGCATATTTTGATCCAACTAAAATGGAACATCTATTTGATAATAGAATATTCCAACTCTTCGTTCAGAATACATATACAGTAATGGATAATAATGTCTTAACCGCCGTTCCTCTTTTTTTATTTATGGGTTATTTAGTAGAAAGAGCAGGAATAGTTGCAAAACTTTTTTTTGCAATAAGATTAGCCTCACATAGACTTCCAGCTTCAATGGCAGTCGCAGCTTTGATTACCTGTACATTGTTTTCAACAGCTACTGGAATTATAGGTGCTGTAGTTACTTTAATGGGCCTCTTGGCTTGGCCAGCAATGGTAAAAGCTGGTTATGATAAAAAATTTGCATCAGGAATAATTTGCGCAGGTGGATGTTTAGGGATTTTAATTCCACCAAGCATTATGTTAATTGTTTACTCTGTAATAGCTCAACTTTCACCTTTAAGATTATTTGCTGCTGCAATATTCCCAGGTCTAATGTTAGCAGGACTTTATATTGGTTACGCTGTTTTTAGAGCGTGGTTAAATCCTTCAATTGCCCCAAAACCTGCAGCTGAAGAAATTCCACCTACTGCAGTTATTTTAAAAGAAGTATTAATTTCATTTTTACCATTATTTTCATTAATCATTTTAGTGTTAGGAACAATTCTTGCAGGTATAGCAACTCCAGCTGAAGCTGCTGCGGTGGGAGCTTTCGGTGCTTTAGTGCTATCTTATTTTTATAAAACTCTAAAATGGAAGAATTTTAAAGAGTCGGTATTTTTAACTGCAAAAACTACTGCTATGATTATGTGGCTTTTTATTGGTTCATGGACTTTTGCATCTGTATTTTCTTATTTAGGTGGTCATGAAGTATTTGAACATTTCTTTAAGTCCTTAGATCTTCAACCTTGGCAGTTTTTAGTGATAACCCAAATAATTATTTTTTTATTAGGTTGGCCTTTAGAATGGACTGAGATATTAATTATTTTTGTACCAATATTTTTACCACTAGTAGAATTTTTCGGTGTAAATCCATATTTCTTTGCAATGCTTATTGCATTAAACTTACAAACATCATTTTTAACACCCCCCATGGCCATGTCGGCATATTACTTAAAAGGTGTACAGTCTAAAAATGTTGAATTAATGGAAATATTTAGAGGTATTATGCCATTTTTAGCGATTGTAATATTAGCTATGGTATTGATGTATTGGTTTCCAGGAATTGCTTTATGGTTGCCAGAAAAATTATTTGCTATTTAAATAGATTATAAATGATCGATATATTTTCTTTAAGTGTTGAAGAACTAGCAACAAAAATCAAAGATGCACAAATTACTTCAGTTGAGGTTTGTAACAAATATATTGAAAGAATAAGTAAATTTGAAAAAGAAGTTAAAGCTTGGTCACACTTTGATAAAAAAATTTTATTAGAAAAAGCTTCGGAGGCAGATGATCACAGAAGATCTGGAAAACCAACAGGTCCATTGCATGGAATACCTGTTGCGGTAAAAGATATAATAGGAACTGTAGATATGCCAACTGAATGTGGAACTGTTATTAGAAAAGGAAAGTCGTACTCACAAAATGCTGAAATAATTGATCTCTTAAATTCTGCTGGGGCTATTGTAATGGGTAAGACAGCTACTTCTGAACTAGCTTATCTAAGTCCACCAAAAACAACTAATCCTCACGATTACACCAGAACACCTGGTGGCTCATCAAGTGGATCGGCTGCTTCTGTAGCATCTTTGATGGCACCCTTGTCTATTGGATCTCAAACCGGTGGCTCAATAATTAGACCAGCATCTTATTGTGGTGTGGTAGGTTATAAACCATCTTATGGTTTAATATCTAGAAACGGTGTTTTAAGAACCTCAAACTCGCTGGATCATATAGGCATGTTTGCAAGAAGTGTTGAAGATGTTGCATTACTAGCTAAAGTATTAATTAAAAAAGATCCTTACGATCCAGCTACAGTATATTTTTCTGCAGAAAATATTTTAGAAGAAACTAAAAAAGGCCCATTATTTGAACCTAAATTTATTTTTTATAAAACTGATTATTGGAAAATAGTTGATAAAAAATCTAGAGAAGCATTTGAATATTTTATTAAATCTTTTAAAAATATAGAAGTTTTTGATACTCCGTCATATTTTAAAGATATACACAAATATCATCAAATTATTCATGAAACAGATTTAGCAAATAATTTTTCTTTATATTATAAGAAGTATAAATCAAAATTATCCAAATATATGCAAACTGCAATAGCACAAGGCAATAAACATTCAGCAAAAGATTACGCGGAAGCAATAGATTTTAAAAAAAGAAGTTATGAATCTTATCAAGAAGTTTTTGAAGATTATCATGGTGTTTTAACTCCTTCTAGTCCAGGTGTTGCACCAAAGGGGCTGAAGAGCACTGGAACAGCAGAATTTAATAAAGTTTGGTCTTATTTAGGCACACCCTGTATTTCTCTACCTTTACTTGAAGGTGAAAATAATTTACCATTAGGAGTTCAATTAGTTGGTGATAGATATGATGATCACAGATTTTTAGGGGTTGCAAGATGGCTAGAAAAGGAATGTCAGAATTAAAATGAATAAATTAACCACAGTTGTTGGATTGTCTTTTGCTATATTTTTTTTAATAGGTTTAGCAACAACATTAACAAGATCTATGATGATTGGATTTATAGATGTAATTCCAGTTTATTTGTTAATGGGCATCGCTATTGCAATGATGATTTACGAAGCCTTTTTTGATAAAAGTTAATTAATTTTCTTATAATGAAAATAGGAAGCATTGCATTAAATTCCTTTTTTATACTAATAGCAATATACCTTTTTATTATAATTTTTTTATCTTTTTACCAAAGAAAGTTACTTTATCATCCAAGCGAAAATAATTATTTAGATGAAACATCTCTCAATCACAAAGTAGAAAAAGTTTATATCCAATCTGAAAACAAGCTTGTATCTTGGAATTTTCAAAAAAATCCAAAATTCAAAACTTTACTTTTTTTTCATGGCAATGCAGGGAGACTTGATAATAGAATTTATAAACTCAATGAATTAGCAAAATTAGATTTAAATTATTTGATAATTGCGTATAGAGGTTTTAGCGGAAACAAAGGAAATCCGACTGAAATGGGCCTTTATAAAGATGCTAAAGCAGCAAAAGATTGGCTTAATAATCAAGGTATAGATGATCAAAATATTATTTTATATGGGGAGTCTTTAGGAACAGCAATTGCAATAGATCTTGGAAAGAGTTTTAAATTTTCTGGAATAATACTAGAGTCTCCTTTTACTTCGATGGAGAAATTGGCAAAAAAATATTACCCAATTTTTCCAATTAAGATGATTTTAAAAGATAAATATGATTCTTTGGAAAAAATTAAGGAAATTAATTTCCCAATTTTAGTAATGCATGGAGAAAAAGATACTATCGTTCCGTTTAGTATGGGGGTTAAAATTTATGAGAATGCCAACAGTCCGAAATCAAAATATTTTATAAAATATGATGATCATATGATGAATTTTGACCAAAATTTAGTTAAAGCTATTGAAAAATTTATTAATAATTTAAAATAGACACATTTTAAACAAATAGCCTTCAAATTTTAATAATAATCTAAAAATTATGAAAATCCTCGTAATTTTTATTTTATCTATTCTTATTTGCAAACCCGTATTGTCAGAGCCATCAGACGATTATTTTCATATCGGAAAAATGGTTTCATATGATAAAAAATTTACTTTATATTTTAAAACAAGAGAAAATGCCATTTTAGCTAGAGGTGAAGATTTTAATTATATAACTGATTACCCTCAGGATCTTTATCTATATGATAATAATTTAAAAAAAGATTTTCCTTTAATTTCCTATGAGTGGTTTCCAAAAAAAGCAAAGTTATTTTTAGATAATTATGACTTTCCAGTTTTCCCCGAAGATTTTGCTTATTATTTATTAGAAGATAACAATACATTGATCATGGTAAGTGCTAACAAAAATATTTCAAAAAATCTTAAATTTAATATCCAAAAAAGAGAATTAAAATCAGAAGAAGTAGGAGGAAAATTAAGTTTTATAATTTCTTCTTATGCTAAAAATTGTGGATATGCTGGTTTAGACGAAAAGTTTGAATGTAATTTATTTAAACCTTTGATATCAACGAATTTAATTAATTAATTTGTGTAAACGCGTCTGCAAATTTTTCTACGTCAAAGATTTGTAAATCATCTTCTTTTTCACCAAGACCTAAACCTATAATTGGAATTTTATATTTTTTTGTTAAAGCTAAAAGTATTCCACCTTTCGCAGTACCATCTAATTTAGTCATTATTAATCCAGTTAATGGTATAATTTTGTTAAATTCTTCGACTTGATTAAGTATATTTTGACCTGAGGTAGCATCTAAAACTAGCACTATTTCATTTGGTGCTTTTTCATCTATTTTTTTAACAACATTTGCAATTTTTTTATACTCTTCCATTAAATTTTTTTTATTTTGTAATCTACCTGCCGTGTCAATAATTAACTGGTTAAAATTATTTTTATTAGCAAATTCCATAGCTTTGTAAGCCACTGAAGCTGGGTCAGACCCTTGTGTTGATTTAATTATATTAACACCAATTTTATTTGCCCAATTTTCTAGCTGTTCAATTGCAGCTGCTCTAAAAGTATCAGATGCTGATAAAATTACTTTATTATTGTTCTGTTTAAATATTTTTGCAATTTTACCAATAGTAGTTGTTTTTCCAGAACCATTTACACCAGCTATCAATACTACATTCAAATTTTCATTTTTATTGAAAAACTCTTTTTTTTCAAAAGGGGTCATACTAGAAATAATATAATTTTTTAAAATTTTATTTATTTCTTTTATAATATCTAAATTTGGATCGATTTTTTCTTGAGCTAAAATATTTCTTATTTCGGAAGCTGAATCGATACCCACATCAGAAGAAATTAAAAATTCTTCAATTTTATCAAGTGAATTATCATCAATTTCTTTTTTAATTAAAATTTCCCTAAAACCAGAGGAAATATTTTCTGCACTTTTTTTAAAGCCTATTTTAAATTTCTCAAAAATACTCATTATAATTTGACATTTATTTCTTTTATATCAGAAACTGGTCCTGTCATATGGATAGAATTTTTTTCATCAATTTTAATTGATAATTTGCCTTTTAAAAATTCTATATCAACATTATTTTCAGTTAACCCATTTATTTTCCCCGCAACTGCTGTAGCACATGCAGCGGTTCCACAAGCTTTTGTATTACCAGCACCTCTTTCCCATACATTTATTTTAATTAAATTTTTATTAACAACTGATGCCAAGGTTACATTTATTTTTTCTGGAAATAATTCATGATTTTCAATTTCAGGACCAATTTTAATTATATTAAAACTATTTATATCCCTAACAAAGAAAACTATATGAGGATTACCTACATTGATTGCTGTACCACCCCTTAGTTCATTTTTTTTAATATCAATAATTTTCATATTGAGATTTTTTGTATTTAATTCTTTAGATAATGGAATTTGATCCCATTTAGTTTTTGCTGGTCCTATTTCTGTAGTTACAATGTTATTTCCCATAATATCAGATTTTAAGTTTCCTGATATTGTACTTAAATATATTTGTTTTTTATTATTTTCTTTTGCAATTAGTTCTGCTGCACATCTAGTCCCGTTTCCACATGCACCTGAAATACCCCCATCAGAATTGAAAAATTTCAGTGAGCCATCAGAATTCTCACTTTTATTAATAAAAATTAATTGATCGCATCCAATAAAATTCCGATCACAAATTTTTATTATTTGATCTTGAGTTAAATTTATATCTTTATCTCTATTATCAATAATTATAAAATCGTTACCCAAACCATCCATTTTATAAGCTTTAAATTCCATATATTTAATACTTAACTTATTTATTGACTTTTTGAACCTCTATTATAGTTTGTCGATGTTTCCGCAAAATCAGCAATTTGCGGTGTCTTTGGTAACAAAGAGATCGACACCAGTTAGCGAGGGTTCGCCCACTGGTGCGTTAACTGCTGGAAAAAATTATGTTTGAGAATTTAACAAATAAATTTGAAGAAATATTTTCTTCTTTAAAAAAGTCGGCTTCGCTTGATGAAAAACAAGTAGACGAAGGATTAAGAAGTATTCGTTTAGCTCTAATAGAAGCAGACGTTTCTTTAGAAGTTGCTAAAGATTTTATAAATAAAATCAAACCAAAAGCATTGGGGCAAGAGATAATAAGATCAACATCTCCAGGTGAAATGGTGGTTAAGATAGTAAATGATGAATTGATTAGTTTACTTGGAAGCGAAAGTTCTGATTTAAATCTTAATGCAGTTCCACCAGTATCTATGATGATGGTTGGTTTACAGGGTTCTGGAAAAACTACTACAACAGCAAAATTAGCAAAATTTGTGGAAAAAAATAAAAAGAAGAAAGTTATGATGGTAAGTTTAGATATCTATCGACCCGCAGCCCAAGAACAGCTAAGACTTTTGGGAGAGCAGCATAACATAAATACTCTACCAGCTATTGAAGGACAACAACCAACAGATATATGCAGAAGAGCATTAAGTGCTGCAAGTCTCAATGGTTCTGAAGTTATATTATTTGATACAGCAGGTAGAACACAAATTGATTTACAAATGATGAATGAGATAAAACAAATTGAGGAAATTATAAATCCTGTTGAGACTATTTTGGTAGCAGATTCTCTCACAGGACAAGTCGCTGCGAATGTGGCTAAGGAATTTAAAAATACTGTAAGTCTATCAGGTATTATACTTACAAGATCTGATGGTGATGGAAGAGGTGGTGCTGCTTTAAGTATGAAATATGTTGCAGACGTCCCAATTAAATTTTTAGGTGTTGGGGAAAAAATAGAAAATCTTGAAGTTTTTTATCCCGAGAGAATTGCCAATAGAATTTTAGGAATGGGAGATATAGTCACCCTTGTAGAAAAAGCAGCAGAAGATCTAGATGAAGAAAATTTAAAAAAAACAGAGGAAAATTTAAAAAAAGGTCAGTTTTCTTTGGAAGATTACTTATCTCAATTAAAGCAAATGAAAAAAATGGGAGGCATTGAAGGCATTATGTCATTCCTTCCTGGAGTTTCTAAAATTAAATCTCAGATGGATCAGTCAGGTGTAGATGAAAAAGTTATTACACAAAATGAAGCAGTAATTTTATCAATGACTAAAAAAGAAAGACAAAATCCAAAAATAATTGATGGATCAAGAAAAAAAAGAATTGCTAATGGCTCAGGTACAGACATAGCCAGTATCAATAAATTGTTAAAACAATTTAAAATGATGTCAGAAATGATGAAAAAAATGTCAAAAGGAAATATGAAAGGGATGGCAGATAAAGGTATTCCGCCTGAACTTTTTAATCAACTTAAATAACAAAAAGGAGAACAATGCTAAAACTAAGATTATCAATGGGAGGAACTAAAAAAAGACCGGTATATAAAATAGTTGTTGCCGATAGTAAATTTCCAAGGGATGGTAAATTTATCGAAAAATTAGGATTTTTTAATCCTCTTTTACCAAAAGAGAAAAAAGAGAGAATTGGCTTACAAACAGATAGAATCAAATATTGGCTGAGCCAAGGTGCACAACCAACAACTAGAGTTGCAAGAATACTTGGTGAACAAGAGTTAATTAAAATGCCAGCAAATGGCAACAATCCAATTAAAGCTGTTCCAAAAAAAGATAGAAAAAAAGAAGATAAAGCAGAAGAGAAAAAAGCAGATGCACCAAAGGAAGCTCCTAAAGCAGAAGAGAAAAAAGCAGATGCACCAAAGGAAGCTCCTAAAGCAGAAGAGAAAAAAGCAGATGCACCAAAGGAAGCTCCTAAAGCAGAAGAGAAAAAATAAATATGTTTACATTCCAAATTTTTACGCTTTATCCAGAATTATTTCCAGGTCCTTTTAAAGATGGAATTTTTGGAAAAGCATTGGAAAAAAAAATATGGGATTTAAAAATAATTGACATTAGAGAATACGCAAATGATAAACATAAAACAGTTGATGACACACCTTATGGAGGTGGATCAGGAATGCTTTTAAAACCAGATGTAATTGCTAAATCTTTAGATATAAATACCACTAAAAATGAAAAAATTTTTTATCTATCACCCAGAGGAAAAATTTTTAATCAAAGTATTGCAAAAAATTTATCAAAAGAAAAAAAAATAAATATTATTTGTGGACATTTTGAAGGTATAGATCAAAGGGTTTTAGACCATAGAAATATAGAAGAGATAAGTATTGGCGATTTTGTTTTATCTGGAGGGGAAACTGCATCATACGTTTTTCTTGATGCAATACTTAGATTAATTCCTGGAGTAATCGGAAATGAAAATTCTAAAAATGAGGAAAGCTTCGAAAATGGTTTATTAGAATACCCACAGTACACAAAGCCACAAATTTGGGAGGAAAAAAGTGTACCAAACGTGCTATTATCAGGAGATCATGCGAAAATTAAAGACTGGCGTTTATCTCAATCTGAGGCTATAACTCGCGTCCGAAGACCAGATTTATGGCAAAAATATAATAACAAAAAAAATTAACTTGATAAATTTACAAATGAAGACAATTGAAGAAATAAACCAGGCAAATGTAAAAAAAATATCTGCTGAAAAGAAATTACCTAGTTTTTTCCCAGGTGATATTGTTAAGGTTGGTGTAAAAATTACAGAAGGAAAAAGAGATCGTATTCAGTATTTTGAAGGTGTATGTATTGCAAAAAAAAATAGAGATTTGAATTCATCTTTTACCGTTAGAAAAATTTCTTTTGGAGAAGGTGTAGAAAGAACTTTTGCTTTGTATAGCCCTATTGTTGACTCTATAAAGGTTATAAGATCTGGAAAAGTTAGAAGGGCAAAGCTTTATTATTTAAGAGATAGAACTGGAAAATCAGCGAGAATTGCAGAAAAAATTAAGAAAAAAATTGGTATTGATGTAGATTCTAAACCAGAAGAACCAACAGAAGAAAATATTATTAAAGCGGTCGATGTTAATGCGAATGAGGAAATCAAGAAAGAGTCTGTTGAAAAAAAAGATACCTCTGAAAAAAAAAGTGAAAAAGAGACTCTAGAAGAAAAAAAATAATCTTTTTCTAAATGCCTAAGACTTTATACGATAAAATCTGGAGTGATCATTTAGTTCATCAACAAGATGATGGTACATCATTACTATTTGTTGATAGACATTTGATTCATGAAGTTACGAGTCCACAAGCTTTTGAGGGTCTAAGGAATTCAAGTAGAAAAGTTAGACAGCCAAACTTAACACTTGCTGTCGTGGATCATAATATTCCTACAACTGATAGGTCAAAAGGAATAGATGACATAGATTCAAAAATTCAAGTAGAAACATTAGAAAAAAATTGTAAAGATTTTGGTGTAAGGCTATTTGGAATGGAAGACAAAAGACAAGGGATAGTTCATATTGTAGGTCCAGAGCAAGGTTTTACTCAGCCTGGAACGGTAATTGTTTGTGGAGACAGTCATACAGCTACACATGGAGCATTTGGTGCTTTAGCTTTTGGAATAGGGACATCAGAAGTAGAACATGTTTTAGCAACCCAAACTCTTGTTCAAAAAAAAGCAAAAAATTTTAGAATAAATGTGAATGGAAAGCTTTCATTAGGAGTTACATCAAAAGATGTTATTCTACAAATTATTGGAAAAATAGGAACTGCCGGTGGAACAGGATGTGTATTAGAATATGCTGGTTCAGTAATTTCAAATTTATCAGTAGAACAAAGAATGACAATTTGCAATATGTCGATTGAGGGTGGAGCTCGAGCAGGATTAATTCAACCAGATGAAAAAATATTCAACTATTTAAAAGGGAGACCCATGTCACCAAAAAAAGAAAACTGGGAAAAAGCATTAGAATATTGGCATTCACTTAAGACTGATAATGAGGCTGAATTTGATAAGGAAATTAATTTAAATGGTGAAGACATAGCTCCGATGGTTACATGGGGAACTTCCCCAGAGGATGTTGTCTCAATTAATGGAAAAGTACCAAATCCAGATAATGAGCAAAATGAAGATAAAAAAAATTCAATTAATAGATCTTTAAAATACATGGGACTTAAGCCTGATGTAAAAATTAAAGATATTAAAATTGATAAAGTTTTTATTGGAAGTTGTACAAATGGAAGAATAGAAGATTTACGTGAAGCGGCTCAAATTCTTAAGAATAAGAAAAAGGCAACCCATGTTCATGGTATGGTTGTTCCTGGCTCAGGATTAGTTAAAGAACAAGCAGAACAAGAAGGGTTAGATAAAATTTTTAAAGATTCTGGATTCGAGTGGAGGGAGCCAGGTTGCTCAATGTGTTTAGCAATGAACGCAGATAAATTAAAACCACAAGAGAGATGTGCCTCTACATCAAATAGAAATTTTGAGGGAAGACAAGGAAGAGGTGGAAGAACTCACTTAGTTAGCCCAGGAATGGCAGCAGCCGCAGCCATAGCAGGCAATCTAGATGACGTTAGAAAGTACCAAAATTAATGAAAAAATTTACTTCACTTAAAAGTATTCCCGCATATCTACCAATTGTAAATATTGATACTGATATGATTATACCCAAGCAGTTTTTAAAAACAATTAAACGTACAGGGTTAGGAAAAAATCTTTTTCACGAAATGAGATATCTTGATAATGGAAAAGATATAAAAGATTTTGTTTTAAATAAAAAACCATTTAACAATTCAAAAATTCTAATAGCTGGAAATAATTTTGGTTGTGGATCGTCTAGAGAACATGCCCCATGGGCTCTTTTAGATTTTGGAATAACTTGTGTTATTAGTTCAAGTTATGCAGATATATTTTATAATAATTGTTTTAAAAATGGAATATTACCAATTGTTCTAGATGAGGAAAAAATAAAAGATCTATCTGAATATTCAAATAGAGAAGAAGAAATCGAGGTAAATTTAAAAGATCAAAAGATTATTTATGGAAATAATGAATTAAGTTTTGAAATAGATCCATTTAAAAAGAAATGTTTAATCGAAGGACTTGATGATATTGCATTATCACTAGAAAAATCATCTCATATTAATGAGTTTGAAAAAAAAATTAAATCTTCGAAACCTTGGATATTCAATGATTAAGGTAAAAAAGAGAAAAATATTATTATTACCAGGTGATGGTATTGGACCAGAGGTAATTGCTGAAGTTAAAAAAATAATTAATTGGTTAAATAAATATCGATCTTTAGATTTTGAAATTGATGAAGATTTAGTAGGCGGTGCTGCTTATGATAAACATGGAACACCAATTACAGACGAAGTTTTTTATAAAGCTTTAGAGAGTGAAGCTGTGATTTTGGGTGCAGTTGGTGGTCCAAAGTGGGATAATTTAGATTTTTCAAAAAAACCTGAAAGGGCTTTGCTAAAATTAAGAAAAGAGTTAAAACTTTTTGCAAACTTAAGACCAGCTATATGTTTTAAACAATTGGTTGATGCTTCAAGTTTAAAACCAGAAATAGTATCCGGATTAGATATAATGATAGTTAGAGAACTTACTGGTGGAATTTATTTTGGTGAACCAAGAGGAATTAAGCCAATAGATAATGGTGAAAGAAAAGGTATTAACACACATACTTATACAACGAGTGAAATTGAAAGAGTTTCTAGAGTAGCTTTTGATTTAGCAAAAAAAAGAAACAACAAAGTTACTTCATGTGAAAAATCAAATGTAATGGAAGCTGGACAATTATGGAAAGAGGAAGTTCAAGCTATTCATGATAAAGAATTTAAAGAAGTAGAGCTAGAACACATGCTAGCTGATAATTGTGCAATGCAACTTTTAAGAAATCCAAAACAATTTGATGTAATTGTAACAGATAATTTATTTGGTGATATTTTATCAGACGAAGCAGCAATGTTAACTGGTTCTCTTGGTTTGTTGCCTTCAGCTTCTTTGGGTGCAAAAGATAAAGATGGCAATATGAGATCGATGTACGAACCTGTACATGGTTCAGCTCCCGATATTGCTGGAAAAGGAGTAGCGAATCCAATTGCAACAATACTGAGTTTTTCGATGGCACTAAAATATTCTCTAAATTTAGACAAAGAATCTAAGGAATTAGACTCAGCTGTCCAAAAAATCCTTGATGATGGCCTCAGAACTAAGGATATTTATTCAAAAGGTAACAAAGAAGTATCCACAAAAGACATTGGAGATGCGGTTATTGCTTGTTTGCAAAAATAGATAATTTCAATTAATTTATTAAAACTTATGACAACTTATACAGCTCCTGTTGATGATATGATGTTCCTTTATGAGAAATTAAGGAACGATAAAAGTTACAATGAAATAGATAAATATAAAGATGTAACCCCAGATTTAGTTAAAAATATTTTAGAAGAAGCAGCAAAAATTAATGAGAATATAATTTTACCACTTGCAAAATCTGGAGATGAAAATCCAACTGTTCTTGAAAATGGAATAGTTAGAACTCCTCCTGGGTATAAAGAGGCTTACAAAAAGTATATAGAAGACGGATGGACCTCATTATCGTGTGACCCAAAGTATGGTGGTCAAGGAATGCCAAAAACAGTCAGTGCATTTTTTGATGAGATGTTATCAGCAGCATCTTTGTCATTTAAACTTTACTCTGAGTTAAGTATTGGTGCATACAATTGTATTAATCATCACGCTACAGAAGAAATAAAAAATAAATATTTACCAAAAATGGTTGAAGGTAAATGGAGTGGTACCATGTGTTTGACAGAGCCAGTATGCGGTACTGATTTGGGCTTACTTAAAACGAAGGCTACTGAACAAGATGACGGAACTTTTAAATTAAGTGGACAAAAAATATTTATCACATCAGGTGATCACGATCTTACAGAGAATATAATTCATTTAGTTATTGCTAGAGCAGCAGACTCCCCAAGTGGAACAAAAGGTATAAGCCTTTTCTTGGTGCCAAAATTTATAGTTAAAGATGATGGTAGCGTCGGTCCAAGAAATGGAGTTTCGACGGGATCTATTGAAAGTAAGATGGGAATTAAAGGATCGGCAACTTGTGTATTGAATTTTGACGATGCAGTTGGCTATATGATTGGACCAAAAAATAAAGGATTAAATTCTATGTTTACCATGATGAACCTTGAAAGAATTGTTGTTGGAATCCAAGGACTAGGTATTTCTGAGATCGCTTATCAAAACTCTGTTAATTATGCAAAGGAGCGTAAACAGGGCAAGGCACACAATGGAAAAAGTCAAAATGGTGGAGCTGACTTGATCATTGAACATGCAGATATCAGAAAGTCACTTTTAAATATGAAATCTATTATTGAGGGAGAAAGAGCTTTATGTTTTTGGCTTTCACAACAGACTGAGGTTAGCCTTTATCATTCAGATGAGAAAGTTAAAAAGGAAGCTTCGGAACTTGTTTCGTTAATGACACCTGTAGTTAAGTCTATGTTCACTGATTTGGGTATGGAAATAACCAGTGAAGCCATGCAAATTCATGGGGGTTATGGATACACAAAAGACCAAGGTATCGAACAATTATACAGAGACAACAGAATAACTCCAATTTATGAGGGTACAAACTCTGTGCAAGCCATAGATTTAGTTTTTAGAAAATTAGTAAACAAAGAAAGTGATATTATTAATAGATATATTGATAGTCTTAAAAAAGATCTGTCTAGCTCTAACCCACAGTTAAAAAGTTTTAATGAAAAATTAGATAATGGAATTAAAATTCTTATAAAATTTACTGATTGGATAAAAAATAAAATGCAAAAATCAAAAGATGATGTAAGTGCTGCATGTAACGATTATTTAAAAGTTCTTGGATATGTTGCTGTTGCTCACTCCTGGATCAAAGTTTTAGAGGTAAGTTTCGAAAATTATGACACAAACAAAGAATTTTATGAGGATAAAATTAATACTGCAAAATTTTACTTTGAGAGAGTTCTGCCAAGGATTGAGAGTCATTATATAACAGCAGTAAGCGGTAGTGACTATATTATGAAACACAAGTTTAATTAATGAATAAATACGAGCAAAATTTAGATAAAAACAACGCTAACTTTGTGCCCCTAACTCCTTTGAGTTTTTTGGAAAGAGCGAAAGATATTTATCCTAATTATGAAGCACTTATTTATGAGGATAGAAAATATACTTGGTTAGAGATTTATAAGAGATGCACTAGGTTTGCCAGTGCTTTGGAAAAGATTGGTATTGCTGAGGGAGATACAGTTTCAGTAATGGCTTTTAATACTCCTGAGATATTTGAGGCACATTATTCAGTGCCAATGACAGGAGCAATCTTAAATACAATTAATTCAAGGTTAGATGCTAAAACTGTGGCTTATATAATTGACCATAGTGAAGCCAAAGTACTTATTGTTGATAGACAACTTCATTCAGTTATTGAAAAAGCGTTAACACAAACTAAAACAAAACCAATTATTATAGATATTCAAGATGATCATGCAGACCAGTCTTTGTTAAAAAAAATTGGAGATAAAGAGTATGAAGAATTTTTAAAAACTGGAGAAGAAAATTATATTTGGAAAAAACCAAAGGATGAATGGCAGGCAATTTCTCTAAGCTATACATCAGGAACTACAGGAAATCCTAAAGGTGTTGTGTATCATCATAGAGGAGCATATCTAATGTCTACTGGAAGTGCTGTTGCCTGGAATATGCCAAATAGATTAAATTTTTTAACAATTGTTCCAATGTTTCATTGCAATGGATGGTGTTATCCATGGACAGTTCCAATGCTCAATGGAAGAACAATATGTATGAGAGCTATAGATATAAAAAAGATATTTGAGTTAATAGAAAAGTATGAGGTTACTCACTTTGGTGGAGCACCAATAGTATTAAATATGATAACTGGTGCTGCTGAGTCAGATAGAAAAAAATTAAAGCATAAAGTTTATGTTCTGACAGCAGGCGCACCCCCTCCAAGTATAATTTTTAAAAAAATGGAAGCTTTAGGTTTTGAGGTAATGCATGTGTATGGATTGACAGAAACTTATGGTCATATTTTGCAGTGTGCTTGGAATGAAGAATGGAATTCTTATGAAGATGATAAAAAAAATGAAATTAAAGCAAGACAAGGGGTAAGATATCCAAATACCGAGGATACTAAGGTTATGGATCCAGAAACGATGAAACCTGTTCCTAGCGATGGAGAAACAATTGGAGAAATTATGATAAGAGGCAATATTGTAATGAAGGGGTATTTTAAAGATAAAGAGGCAACAGAAAAAGCAATGTCTCATGGATGGTTTCACTCTGGTGATTTAGCTGTTACGCATCCTGATGGGTATATAAAAATTAAAGACCGATCTAAAGATATAATAATATCGGGTGGAGAAAATATTTCTTCAATTGAGATTGAAAATACTTTAGCAAAACATCCAAGTGTTTCAATAGTAGCTGTTGTTGCAAAACCTGATGAAAAATGGGGTGAAGTACCATGTGCATTTATTGAAAAAGTAAAAGATAAAGATGCTAGTGAAGAAGAATTAATTAAATTTTGTAAAGAGACCTTAGCTGGTTTTAAAGTTCCTAAGAAAATTGAATTTTGTGAATTGCCAAAGACATCAACCGGAAAAATTCAAAAATTTGAATTAAGAAAAAAAGCTGAGGGGCTAAACTGAATTTAGACGTAAGCGGGAAAGACGTATTCGTCTCAACAGGAGGTTTTGACTTCGACAAAGCTAAACCATCTATAATTTTAATGCATGGTAGTGGTCTAACCCATATTGTTTGGTCATTGCATGAACAATTTTATGCATCACAAGGTTATAATGTATTATCAGTAGATTTACCTGGGCATGGAAATTCTGAGGGTCCATCACTAAAATCAATTGAGGATATCTCAACTTGGGTAAAAAACTTGATGGGAACTCTAGATATAAAAAAAATAATTATTTTAGGCCATTCACAGGGCTGCCTAGTAGGTATCGATTTTGCCTCAAGATACCCAGATTTAATAGATGGATTAGTTTTGGTCTCCGGATCCTATAAAATGCCAGTAAACCAAGAATTGATCGATTTAGCCGAGGCCGGAGATGATAAAGCAATCCTACTAATGATGAAATGGGGCTACGAAGGATCAAAAGCCTTTATAGGTGGCAATCCCGTTAAAAAGATAATTAATTCTTCAAGAGAGATAATAGAAATTTTATCTGTAGACTTAAACGCTTGTAATAACTACAAGACTGGAAAAGAAGCTTTAGAAAAAATTAATTGTCCGACTTTATGTATATTTGGAGACTTAGATAAAATGGTTCCTCTTAAAGTAGGAAATAAAATGTCTGAATTAATAAAGAATTCAGAGACCAAAGTTATTAATAACTGCGGCCATATGATAATTTTTGAGAAAGCTTTTGAGATGAGAAATATTGTAAAAGAATTTATATTGAAAATAAAAAAATGAAAAACTTTCCAATTGTAAAATCTAGAAGATTAAGAAGTACACCTTACACGGACAGAATAGAGTCTCAAGGTGTGAGTAGTTATACCGTTTATAACCATATGTTATTACCATCATCATTTAAGTCTATAGAATTTGATTATCATCATTTAAAAGAGTTTGTTCAGGTATGGGATGTAGCAGCCGAAAGACAAGTTGAGATTACAGGAAAAGACTCTGCAGAGCTAGTTCAGTTAATGACATGTAGAGATTTATCAAAATCTAAAGTTGGAAAATGTTATTATGCACCACTAGTTGATCATCAAGGTCTTTTAGTTAACGATCCAATTATAAATAAGTTAGCTGAGGATAAATGGTGGCTCTCAATCGCCGACTCAGATGTAATTTTTTTTGCAAAAGGTATAGCAGCTGGAAAAAAACTTGATGTTGAAATAAATGAGCCTAATGTAAATATTTTAGCAGTTCAAGGACCATTGGCAGATAATTTAATGATAAAATTATTTGGTGAAAAAATAAAAGAGTTAAAATTTTTCAATTTTAATTATTTTGATTTTAAAGGGTATAAATATTTTATTGCTAGATCAGGCTGGTCAAAACAAGGAGGTTTTGAGGTTTATGTTGATGATGATAAGGCTGGACAGGATCTTTATGATTATCTTTTTGAGGCAGGAGAAGAATTTAATGTTAGACCTGGGTGCCCAAATTTAATTGAAAGAATTGAGTCAGCATTGTTATCATATGGGAATGATTTTGATAATAGAGATAATCCTTTCGAGGCAAATTTTGATAAATTTATACATTTAGATACTGAAGTTAATTTTTTAGGGAAAGAGAAATTAAAAAAAATAAGGGAAGATGGAATTAAAAAAAAGCTAATGGGTGTTAAAATAGATCATGATAGCATCGATATGTATTGTGAAAAGACATTATTTGACGATAAAAACGAAGTTGTGGGTTTCGTTAGATCGGCAGCCTATTCTCCTACTTTTAAAAAGGTTATTGGTATTGCAATGATTAATAAACCTTATTGGGATAGCAAAGATCAATTTAAAATAGAAATTGATGAAAAAATATTTGTAGGAACAATTTGCGATTTACCCTTCATTTAGTATAAAAATAATACACAGTCATGAATATAGCAATTGTAGGAGCAACAGGAAACGTAGGTCGTAAAATAATTGAAGTTCTGGAACAAAAACAATTTCCAGTTAAAAATTTATATTTACTTGCATCTAAAAAAAGTTCAGGCACAGAATTAATGTTTAATAAAAAAAAAATTAAAGTTGAAAATTTAGAGGATTTTGATTTTTCAAAAGCTGAAATTACTTTTTTTTCTGCTGGTAAAAATATTTCAAAAAATTATGCCCCTTTAGCTGCTAAGCACTCGGTTGTAATAGATAATTCAAGTTTTTTTAGAATGGATCCAGAGGTGCCACTAATTGTTCCACAAGTAAATAAACAGAATTTATTTAAATTACAAAAGAATATTATAGCAAACCCTAACTGTTCCACAGCACAAATGGTGATAGTTTTAAAACCATTACATGATTTATTTGAAATCAAAAGGGTTGTTGTGTCTACTTATCAATCTGTATCTGGAGCAGGCAAAGCACAAGTGGACGAACTTATTGAACAAACCAAGGCTGTTTTAGAAAGAAAAGAAGTTTCATTAAAAAATTTTACAAAACAAATTGCATTTAATGCAATACCACACATTGATGAATTTTCTGATGATGGCTACACTAAAGAAGAAATTAAAATGATTAACGAAACTAAAAAAATTTTAGATGACAAAATAAAGGTTACCGCGACATGCGTTAGGGTCCCTGTACAAGTATCGCATGCAGAATCTTTAAATATAGAATTTAATAAAAAAGTAACACCATCAGAAGTTAAAAAAGTATTAGAAGGTGCGGAGGGATGCAAGGTAATAGATGAGACTATTGATGGAGGTTATGCAACACCAATAGACGCTGAAGGAAAAAATGAAACTTTTATTTCTCGTATCCGAGAAGATAAATCAAATAAAAATTCTATAAATCTTTGGATTGTGTCAGATAATTTGTTAAGGGGTGCTGCATTAAATGCTGTTGAAATAGCTGAAACTTATTATAATAAAAATTAATGAAAAATAATAATCCTATATCACCACATATACAAATTTATAATTGGCACATTTCTTCACTAGTTTCTATTTCTCATAGAATATCCGGGGTAATTAATTTTCTTTTTTTTATATTTTTAAGTGGGTGGATATTACTTTCAATTTTACTAGGCCAGTCATATGAAATATTTTATACTTTTTATAATACGATCTTTGGAAAATTTTTTTTAATTAGTATTATCTGGTCGTTTTCTTTTCAGATTTTAAGCGAGATAAGACATTTATTTTGGGACTTTGGTTATGGTTTTGATCTAAAAATTTCAAATATCTCAGGCTTAGTTGTGATCTTTGGATCATTTATTTTAACAATTTTTATTTTTTTAGTTGGAAGGCAAATAATTTAATGATCAACGCTACAAAAAAATGGATATTTTTAAAAATAAGCTCAATTATTTTAATACCTCTTATGATGTGGTTTATTATAAATTTTGTGTCTATTTATGACCAAAGTCATACAGAAGTTTTAGCTTTTTTTAATAATCAACCAGCTAAATTTTTACTTTCTTTATTCCTAATTACGGCCTTTTTTCACTCAGCTCTTACAATTAGTGAGATTTTCGAGGATTATATTCATGTAGAAAAAATAAAAATTGTCGCAAACAAATTATTATATTTTCTTGCTATAATTATTCCTTTAATAACTATAACTGTTTTACTAAAATTTAACTTATGAGTTCATATAAAATTATAGATCACGAATACGATGTTGTAGTCTTAGGAGCGGGCGGATCAGGTTTAAGAGCTGCAGTTGGTTTAAGCGAAGCTGGATTGAAAACAGCATGTATTTCAAAAGTTTTTCCTACAAGAAGCCATACCTCAGCTGCTCAAGGTGGTATCTCAGCAGCACTAGGTAATATGGGTGAGGATGATTGGCGTTGGCATATGTATGATACTGTAAAGGGATCAGATTGGCTTGGAGATCAAGACTCTATTGAATATTTATGCAAAGAGGCCCCAAGAGCAGTTTTAGAATTAGAAAAGTACGGTGTCCCCTTTAGTAGAACTGAAGATGGAAAAATTTATCAAAGACCCTTTGGTGGTATGACTAAAAATTATGGGAATGAAACAGTCCAAAGAACATGTGCAGCAGCAGACAGAACGGGCCATGCAATACTTCATACTTTATATGGACAAGCACTAAAACATAATACCGAATTTTTTATTGAGTATTTTGCTTTAGATTTGCTTATGAAAGATGGTGCTTGCAAAGGTTTAATAGCATGGAACTTAAATGATGGTACAATTCATAGATTTAGATCTCATACAACTATTATTGCAACGGGTGGTTATGGCAAGGTTTATTATTCTGCAACATCAGCTCATACTTGTACAGGTGATGGTAATGCTATGGTATTAAGAGCAGGACTACCATTACAAGATATGGAGTTTGTACAATTTCATCCAACAGGCATATATGGTCATGGAACTTTAATTTCTGAAGGTGTAAGAGGAGAAGGTGGTTATCTGTTGAATTCCAAAGGTGAAAGGTTTATGGAGAGATACGCTCCTAAAGCTAAGGACCTTGCATCAAGAGATGTCGTTAGCAGATCTATTGCAGTAGAAATAAATGAAGGAAGAGGAGTTGGAAAAGAAAAAGATCATGTTCATTTACATTTAAATCATTTAGATCCAAAAGTAATTGAAGAGAGACTACCCGGAATATCCGAGTCATCAAGATTGTTTGCAAACGTAGATGTAACAAAGGAACCAATCCCAGTTGTTCCAACAGTTCATTATAATATGGGTGGAATTCCAACTAATTACAAAGCTGAAGTTTTAACAATAAATGGATCTGAAAAAACAGTTCCAGGATTAATGGCGATAGGAGAAGCTGCATGTGTATCTGTACATGGAGCTAACAGATTAGGATCTAACTCACTAATAGACTTGGTAGTTTTTGGAAGAGCTGCTGCAAAGAGAGCTGCAGAGCTAATTAAGCCAGGAACGCCGCATGAAGATATACCAGTATCTGAAACTGAAAAATGCTTAGAAAGATTTGACAAACTAAGAAATGGTAACGGTGATAATAATACCGCAGAACTAAGATTAGCAATGCAGAAAACTATGCAATCTAAATGTGCAGTTTTTAGAACTGAAAAAACTTTAAATGAGGGTGTAGAGGAAATTAGAAAACCTTTCGATGGTATGGACTCTATTGCAGTTAAAGATAAATCATTGATATTTAACACAGATTTAGTCGAAACCTTAGAGTTTGATAATTTAATTAGACAAGCAATTACTACTATGGATTCTGCTTATTATAGAAAAGAAAGTAGAGGTGCTCATGCAAGAGAAGATTATCCCAAAAGAGATGATAATAAATTTATGCAACATACTTTATCTTGGTGTAATGGAAAAGAAACTAAAATTGATTATAGACCAGTTCACAAGTCTACACTAACTACCGATGTTCAATATTTTCCACCTCAGGAAAGAGTTTATTAATGGTTCAAATTAACTTACCAGAAAACTCTAAAGTTCAAAAAGGTAAGTATTATAAAGATAAAACAGGATCTAAAAATATTCGTAAAGTAAATGTTTATAGATGGGACCCTTCATCAAGTGAAAAGCCTAGAATAGATACTTATGAAGTTGATATGGATAATTGTCCATCAAAAGTTTTAGATGTTTTAAATAAAATTAAAAACGAAATTGATCCAAGTATAGCTTACAGAAGATCTTGTGCTCATGGAGTATGTGGGTCGTGTGCTATGAATATGGATGGTAAAAATGGTTTAGCGTGCACAAAGGCACATGCAGAAATAAAAGGTGATATAAACATTTATCCACTTCCACATCTAAAAGTTCTTAAAGATTTAATTGGAGATTTAAGTACACTCTATAAGCAATATGAGTCGGTTCAACCTTGGTTAAAGACTTCTAAAAAAACAGATAAAGAAAATATACAATCAAAAGAAGATAGATCTAAATTAGATGGTTTATATGAGTGTATAATGTGTGCATGTTGTTCAACTGCATGCCCAAGTTATTGGTGGAACGGAGATAAGTATCTAGGTCCTGCTGTTTTGTTGCAAGCATATAGATGGATAATTGATAGCAGAGATGAAGATAGAAAGGAGAGGTTAAGAAAAGTAGCTGACGAGCTAAAATTATATAGATGTCATACTATTATGAATTGTACTAATGCATGCCCTAAAGGATTAAATCCAGCAAAAGCAATTGCTGAAATAAAAAAGATGCTAGCTGCATCTAACATTTAAAACAATAGACTATTAATAATTTTTAATCTAAAAGATCATATTCATGAGATTAATTGAACATTTTGTAGGTGGAAAAATAATCCCTGGTTCATCAACTAGAAAAAGTAAAGTTTTTAATCCTGCTACTGGAGAGCAACAATCTGAAGTTAGCCTAGCCTCAAAATCTGATTTAGATAATGCTGTTGATATAGCAAAGAAAGCATTTGAAGAATGGTCAATAAAACCATCATTACAAAGAGCAAGAGTAATGTTTAAGTTTAAAGAACTAATAGAAAAAAATTCTGATGAACTCACAAAACTAATAGTTTCTGAACACGGCAAAGTTTACGAAGACGCTAAAGGTTCTCTTACTAGAGGTCTAGAAGTTGTAGAATTTGCTTGTGGCATACCTCATTTATTAAAAGGTGAGTTCTCAGAAAATGTAGGAACTAATGTTGATAGCTGGTCAATGCGACAACCTTTGGGAGTTGTGGCTGGAATTACACCATTTAATTTTCCTGCAATGGTTCCTATGTGGATGTTCCCTATAGCAATTGCTTGTGGCAATACTTTTGTATTAAAACCATCTGAAAAAGATCCATCGTGTTCAATTAAATTAGCAGAACTTTTAAAAGAAGCAGGTTTACCTGATGGAGTTTTTAATGTTGTTAACGGTGATAAAGAAGCTGTCGATGCAATTTTAACTAATAAAGATATAAAAGCAGTAAGTTTTGTTGGATCAACACCAATAGCGAAATATATTTATGAGAATTCTGCTAAAAATGAAAAAAGAGTTCAAGCATTAGGTGGAGCTAAAAATCATTTAGTAGTTATGCCTGATTGTGACTTAGAAGGAGCAGTTAATGGTTTGATGGGAGCAGCTTATGGTTCTGCAGGTGAAAGATGTATGGCTCAATCGGTTGCTGTAGCTGTAGGAAATATAGCTGATGATTTAGTATCAATGCTGTCAAAAAAAGTAGAAGCTTTAAAAGTAGGACCAGGTATGGATAAAGGTTCAGAAATGGGCCCGTTAGTCACAAAAGAGCACTTAGATAAAGTTAAAGGGTATGTTGATATAGGAGTATCAGAGGGAGCTAAACTGGTTGTAGATGGAAGAAATTTAAAATTACAAGGATATGAAAAAGGTTTTTATATTGGTGGATGTTTGTTTGATCATGTAAAAAAAGAAATGAGAGTATATAAAGAAGAAATTTTTGGACCAGTTTTATCTGTTGTGAGAGTTAAAACTTTCGAAGAGGCAGCAAAATTAATTAATGATCACGAATATGGAAACGGAGTAAGTATCTATACACGTGATGGAGATGCAGGTAGAACGTTTGCTAGTAAAATTCAAGTTGGTATGGTTGGAATAAATGTACCAATACCTGTACCAATGGCATTTCATAGTTTTGGAGGATGGAAAAGATCATTATTTGGAGATAGTGCAATGCATGGAATGGAAGGTATAAAATTTTATACTAAATTAAAAACAATAACATCAAGATGGCCATCAGGAATTCGATCAAACCCAGAGTTTGTGATGCCAACAATGAAATAATATTTATGAGCAAAATATCTTTAATCGGCGCTGGTCAAATAGGAGGAACTTTAGCACATTTAATTGGAACAAAGGAACTTGTAGATGAAGTAGTCTTATTTGATGTTGCAAGTGGTTTTGCAAAAGGAAAAGCATTGGATATTGCACAGTCATCATCAGTAGATGGTTTTAATGTAAAATTAACAGGAACTGATAATTATGAGGAAATAAAAGGATCTGATGTAGTAATTATAACTGCTGGTGTCCCAAGAAAACCTGGAATGAGCAGAGATGATTTACTGGGAATTAATTTAAAAATAATGAAACAAGTTGCAAAAGGAGTAAAAGAAAATGCTCCAGATGCTTTTGTAATTTGTATCACTAATCCTTTAGACGTTATGGTTATGGCTTTTCAAAAATTTTCAGGTTTACCTACTAATAAGGTAGTTGGTATGGCAGGTATACTTGACACTTCAAGATTTAAATTATTTTTATCTCTTGAATTTAATGTTCCCGTAAAGGAAATAGAAGCAATGGTAATGGGAGGTCATGGTGATACAATGGTTCCATTACCAAGATTTACAAAAGTTTCAGGTAAGCCTTTGTTAGATCTAGTTAAAAATGGTAAAATTTCTAAGGAAAGACTTGAAGCAATAAATCAAAGAACTAGAGATGGTGGAGCTGAAATTGTTAAGTTTTTAGAGAAAGGATCTGCCTTTTATGCACCTGCGGCCTCAGGAGTAGAAATGGCTAAAGCTTTTTTAAAAAATGAAAAAAAAATGCTTCCTTGTGCAGCTTATCTTAATGGTGAATATGGTTTAAAGAATATTTATGCGGGGGTACCTATTATTATAGGAAAAAATGGTGTTGAAAAAATTGAGGTAGTTGATTTGGATGAAAAGGAAAAATCAGAGTTTATACATTCTGTGGAATCTGTAAAAAAACTCTGGGAAGCAGCTTCTAAAATCGATCCTGATTTAAATAAATAATGAATATACACGAACATCAAGCCAAACAATTGTTAAAAAAATATGGAGCAATTGTCCCAAATGGTGTTTTTGCATTTACAGTTAAAGATCTTTTAGAAAAAGTAAAACTATTAGACAGCAAAAAGCTTGTTTTAAAAGCTCAAATCCACGCTGGCGGAAGAGGAAAGGCTGGAGGAATTAAAATAGTAGATAGTATTCATGAATTAGAGAAAGAGGCAAACAGCTTACTAGGAAAAAAATTGATAACTCATCAAACTGGTCCTTTGGGAAAAGAGGTTAAAAGACTTTATGTTGAAGAACCTTCAAACATTGATAAAGAATTTTACTTATCTTGCCTTGTTGATAGAGCAAGCTCAAAAATAGCTTTTATTTCAAGTGATCAGGGCGGTATGGATATTGAAGATGTCGCAAAAAATAACCCTGATAAGATAGTAACTACTAAAATAGATTTTAGAGAAGATATTTCAGATGAAGATTGTGAAAAAATAATTCAAATATTTAATCTCAAAACAGATCAAAAATTACTCGCCACAAAAGTAGTTAAGTCAATTTATAAACTTTTTATAGATTTAGATTCAAGCATGGTTGAGATTAATCCATTAATATTAACAAAAGAAAGTCAGATCATTTGCTTAGATGCAAAAATAAATTTTGACGATAACGCGTTATTTAAACATCCAGAAATATCTAAACTTAGAGATTTAAATGAAGAAGACCCTACTGAGATTGAAGCAAGTAAATTTGACTTATCTTATATAAAATTAGATGGGAGTATTGGATGTATGGTTAATGGAGCAGGTTTAGCGATGGCAACCATGGATATTATAAAACTTTATGGAGAGGAACCTGCTAATTTTTTAGATGTTGGCGGAGGAGCCTCTAAGGAAAAAGTTTCTGAGGCATTGAAAATAATTTTATTAGATAAGAATGTAAAAGGGATATTAATTAATATTTTTGGAGGCATAATGAAATGTGATGTGCTTGCTCAAGGAGTTGTTGATGCAGCTAAGCAAATTAATATTAATGTTCCATTAGTTGTTAGATTAGCGGGGACTAATTTTGAAAAAGGAAAGCAGATACTTGATAACTCAGGTTTAAAAATAATTTCTGCATCAGATTTAACAAGTGCAGCAGAAAAAATTGTTAACGAAATAAAATAATATGTCAGTTTTAATTAATAAAAATACAAAATTAATTTGCCAAGGTTTCACCGGTTCCCATGGAACTTTTCACTCTGAACAAGCGATAAAGTATGGGACAAATCTTGTTGGAGGCGTGACACCTAAAAAAGGTGGCCAAGTACATTTAGATAGGCCAGTATTCAATAGTGTTATCGAGGCAAAGGATTCTACAAATGCTAATGCGAGTATGATTTATGTTCCTGCAAAATTTTGTGCGGATGCAATCATAGAGGCAATTAATGCAAATATTGAACTAATTGTTTGTATCACAGAAGGTGTCCCAGTTTTGGATATGCTTAAAGTTAAAAAATATCTTAATAAATCTAAATCAAGATTGATTGGCCCAAATTGTCCTGGAATAATTACTCCAGATGAATGCAAAATCGGGATAATGCCAGGCAATATACATAAAAGAGGATCAGTTGGAATTGTTTCAAGATCAGGTACATTGACTTACGAAGCTGTTGCTCAAACAACTTCAAATGGACTAGGTCAATCTACATGTATTGGAATAGGTGGCGATCCAATAAATGGAACGAATTTTATTGATTGTTTAGATTTATTTTTAAATGATCCAGAAACTGAGTCTATTTTAATGATTGGCGAAATTGGTGGAACAGCAGAAGAAGAAGCCTCAGATTTTATTAAAAATCACAAGATAAAAAAACCAATAGTTGGTTTTATTGCTGGTGTTACAGCGCCCCCAGGTAGACGAATGGGCCATGCAGGAGCAATTATTTCAGGTGGCAAAGGTGGAGCAAATGATAAAATAAGAACAATGGAGAAAGCAGGTATTACTATTGCAAAATCACCAGGTGAAATAGGAAAAACGCTTTTAGAAAAATTGTCACTTTAAATAATATATAAAAAAAATTATAATCTAATTATAAAATTAATGAGTTCATCAAAAAATTTAGATCAAAAAAACACATCTTTTTTAACAAAGTCAAATAGTGCTTTTATTGAAAATATGTACATAAGATATATCGAAAAAGATCCAAACTTACCTGTAAGTTGGATAGATTATTTTGATACTTTGAATGAAGATATCAATTCTGTGGTTAAAGAACTTGAAGGACCTACTTGGCAACCTCAAAAAAAAAAAATTAATTTAAATAAAGAAAAAAATCAAAGCCAAAATATAAATATTGAAAATATAGAGCTATCAAAAGTTGAGTCTATAAAAGCTATAGCACTAATACGAGCATATAGGATTAGGGGACACTTGATAGCAAATCTTGATCCATTAAAAATGATGGATAGAAAATATTTACATGAACTACACCCAGAGGACCATGGATTTAAAAAGGAGGATTATGATAAAAAAATATATTTAGGGTCTTATTTAGATACTGGCTATGCATCAATTAATGAAATTTTAAATAAACTTAGAAAAGTTTACTGCTCTACAATAGGCGCTGAGTATATGCATATTTCTGATCCTGAGGAAAAAGTTTGGTTCAGAGATAGAATGGAGAAGGAACAAAATCAATTAAGTTTTACTGAAAATGGTAAAAAAGCAATATTAAACAAAGTCGTTCAGGCCGAGGGATTTGAGAAATTTCTTGCAAAAAAATATGTAGGAACAAAAAGATTTGGTTTAGATGGGGGTGAATCTTTAATACCGGCTTTAGAACAGATAATTAAAAGAGGTGGTCAATTAGGAGTTAAGGAAGTTAAAATAGGCATGCCACACAGAGGAAGGTTAAATGTCTTGGCTAATGTTTTACAAAAATCTTATAAACGGATTTTTAATGAATTTGCTGGTGAAGCAAGTTACAATAAATTAGAAGACTCAACAGGAGATGTAAAATACCACTTAGGCGCTTCCTCTGATAGAGAATTTGACGGAAACGTAGTACATGTAAGTTTAACAGATAACCCATCACACCTTGAAGCTGTTAATCCAGTTGTCCTTGGTCAAACTAGAGCAAAACAATTCTTTCATAAAGACACTAAAAGAGAAAAAGTAATTCCAATTTTAATTCATGGAGATGCCGCTTTTGCTGGTCAAGGAGTAGTAGCTGAATGTTTTGCAATGTCTGGTCTAAAAGGACATAATACGGGAGGAACTATTCATATAATTTTGAATAATCAAATTGGTTTTACAACTAGTCCTAGGTTTGCAAGATCTAGTCCGTATCCATCAGACCTTGGAAAAGTTGTTGAAGCACCAATATTGCATTGTAATGGTGATGATCCAGAGTCAGTTGTTCACTGTGCTAAAATTGCAATAGAGTTTAGACAAAGATTTAAAAGAGATGTCGTCATAGATATTATTTGCTATAGAAGATTTGGACATAATGAGGGAGATGAACCATCATTTACACAACCATTGATGTATAAAAAAATAAGAAGTCATCCAACAACTTTATCAATATATGGAGATAAATTAATAAAAGAAAAAATTATATCCAAAAATGATTTTGATAATAACATAAATGATTTTAAAAATTTGCTTGATGAGCAATTTAAAACAGCAAAAGATTACAAACCTAAATTAAATTGGTTTGAAGGTACTTGGTCAAGATATCAGCCAAAAAAAGGAAAAGATAGAAGAGGTCAGACAGGTGTTGATATTAATACACTGATCAAAATTTCTGAAAAAATTAATGATGTTAAAGATGATCAAAATATTCATAAAACTATTAAAAAAATATTCTCAAATAGACATAAAAGTATTTTAGAGAAAAAGAATATTGATTGGTCTAATGCAGAGGCACTTGCTTTTGGTAGTCTTTTGAATGAAGGTTTTCCTGTAAGGCTTGTTGGCCAAGATTCAGGGAGAGGAACTTTTAGTCAAAGACATTCTGTTTTGAGAAATCAAGAAGACAATTCAAGATATATCCCATTAAATAATATTTCAGACAAACAAAAAAAATTTGAAATTGTTGACAGTTTTTTATCTGAACTGGCTGTCCTTGGTTTCGAGTATGGTTATAGTTTAGTTGAACCTGAAACATTGACAATTTGGGAAGCTCAGTTTGGAGATTTTGCAAACGGAGCGCAAGTTGTAATTGATCAATTTATATCCTCTGGTGAGAGAAAATGGTTTAGAGCTTCAGGTTTAGTCCTTTTATTACCACATGGATATGAAGGCCAAGGTCCTGAACATTCATCTGCAAGACTTGAAAGATTTTTGCAACTTTGTGGACAGGAAAATTTACAGGTTCTAAATTGTACAACACCAGCTAATTATTTTCATGCCCTGAGAAGACAAATTCATAGAGATTTTAGAAAACCATTGGTAATAATGACCCCTAAATCTCTATTAAGACATAAAATCTGCGTTTCAAATTTGGAGGATTTTAGTAATAAAAATTCTTTTCACAGAATTCTCCAAGATCATGCTTTTGATGAGGAAAGTGGTTTTATTAAACTCAAAAAAGATAAAAAGATTGAAAAAGTTGTAATATGCTCAGGAAAAATATACTTCGATTTACTAGAAGCAAGAGAGAAAGCAAAAAAAAATAACGTTGTCTTCTTAAGAATTGAGCAGTTATACCCGTTTCCTGCAAAATCTTTAGCTAAAGCACTAAAGCCTTATGCAAAAAATGCTAATTTTATATGGTGTCAAGAAGAGCCAAAAAATATGGGAGCTTGGTTCTCAGTGAGAGATTATATACAATGGACTTTAGATTATATAAAGGCTAATAATAACAAAATTTCTTACATTGGAAGAGGGGTTGCAGCATCTCCTGCAACTGGATACGCAAAAAGGCACTTGGACCAACAGAGAGAAATTATTGAGGAAGTATTAAAATAAATATGAGTGAGCAGATTATAGTACCAGCATTAGGCGAAAGTATAACAGAGGCAACTGTTGCTAAATGGCTTAAAAGTGTTGGTGATACAGTCGAAGCTGACGAACCTATTGTTGAACTTGAAACTGATAAAGTAAATTTAGAGGTTCCCTCTCCAATAAGTGGAACAGTCGGAGATATTAAATTTAAGGATGGTGATACTGTCGAGGTAGGAGCTGTTTTAGGATCTGTCCAAACTAATGGTCATAATTTAAAAAAAGAAGAAGTTGAAATAAAAGAGACAGTAAAAAGTGAGGAAAAAAATAATATTAGTAAACTTGAACCTGAAAAAATACAGCCAAAAATTTTTGAGAAGGAAGACCCTATAGAGATTGAAGATAATGAAAATATTGATAGTGATGTAAAGGGAGAGCAGCCATTAATTTTAACTAATGAAATAACAAAAGAAATCAATACAACTGAAACTAAAATTAATAATAACCTTTCACCATCTGTTAGAAAAATAATCGCTGAAAAAAAAATAGATATTAGCTCTGTTACGGGAACTGGAAAAGATGGAAGGATATCTAAAGGTGATTTAATAAATCTAATGTCAGTAAAACCTGCTCCTTCCGAAAGAAAAATTAAATTTGGTGAAGAAGAAAAAATTAAAATGACAAGGTTGAGACAAACTATTGCGAAAAGACTGAAACAAGCCCAAGAAAATGCAGCACTACTAACCACTTTTAATGAAATTGATATGTCAGGAATTATTGAGATGAGGAAAGAAAATCAAGAAGATTTTCAAAAAAGATATGGAGTAAAATTGGGCTTTATGTCATTTTTTGTTAAATCATGCGTTTTAGCCCTTAAAGCATTTCCAATTGTAAATGCAGAAATTTCTGGTGACGAAATTATATATAAAAATTATTATAACATTAGTTTTGCAGTGGGTACCGATAAAGGATTAGTTGTTCCAGTATTAAAAAATGCAGATGAATTGTCTTTCGCTGATATTGAAAAAAATATTAAATCAATTTCCGATAAAGCTAGAGAGGGAAAGCTTAATATAGAGGATTTACAAGGAGGGACATTCACAATAAGTAATGGTGGAGTTTATGGATCAATGTTATCAACTCCAATTTTAAATTTACCGCAATCTGCAGTTTTAGGCATGCATAATATTAGTGATAGACCCGTGGCCGTCGAAGGTGAAATTAAAATAAGGCCAGTTATGTATTTAGCATTATCTTATGATCATAGAATTATTGATGGAAAAGACTCAGTTTCTTTTTTAAAAACAATAAAAGAGAATTTAGAGGATCCTAGAAGGTTATTTTTAGAGATTTAGATGTCTGACAAATTTCAAGCAACTATTATTGGTGGAGGCCCTGGAGGATATGTTTGTGCGATAAGATTAGCTCAGCTAGGATTTAAAACTGCATGCATTGAATCTAGAGGAGCTTTGGGTGGTACATGTTTGAATGTTGGATGTATACCTTCTAAAAGTCTTTTAAATCTTTCCGAAAATTACCATAAAGCAAAATCATTTGACCAACTAGGTATAGAGGTTGGACAAATAAAGTTAAACTTAGAAAAAATGATGAAAAATAAAGAAAAGGCAGTAGATGTTTTAACTAAAGGAGTAGAGTTTTTATTTAAAAAAAATAAAGTTACTTACTTCAAAGGAACTGGTTCTTTAAACTCTAACAATCAAATTAAAATTACAGATTCAAATAAAAAAGAAATATTAATTAATTCTGATAAAATTATAATTTCTACAGGCTCGGAGGCTCAGGAACTACCAGGGACTAAATTTGATGAAAAAATAATTTTATCTTCAACTGGAGCCTTATCTTTAAATTCAGTACCAAAGAAAATGCTAATTGTTGGTGGCGGGTATATTGGACTAGAAATGGGATCGGTTTGGTCTAGACTAGGATCTGAAGTTCATGTTGTTGAGTTTCTAGACCACATCACTCCTGGTATGGATAAAGAGATTTCTAAAGAATTTATGAAAATTTTAAAAAAGCAAGGAATAAAATTTCACATGGAGACTAAAGTTGAAAATATAAAAAAAAATACTAACTCTGCAACAGTAACTATATCCAATAAAGATGGGAAGCAAAGTCAAATTGAAACTGATGTTGTTCTTATTTCTGTTGGCAGAAAACCAAATACAAAAAACTTAAATTTAGAAAATATTGGAGTAAAACTAGATAGTAAAAAAAGAGTAAAAGTTAATAAAAATTTTGAAACAAATATAAAAAATATTTATGCAATTGGAGATGTAATTGAAGGACCAATGCTTGCTCACAAAGCTGAAGAAGAGGGAATTGCAGTTGCTGAGCTAATTGCAGGTCAGTCTGGTCATGTAAACTATAATGTTATACCTGGAGTTATTTATACTACCCCCGAGGTTGCTGCAGTTGGTCAAACTGAAGAAATACTTAAAGAAAAAAATGTTAAATATAAAGTTGGAAAGTTTTCTTTTATGGCGAATTCTCGGGCTAAAGCTATAAATGAAGCAGAAGGTTTTGTTAAAATTCTTGCAGATGAAATGAGTGATAAAGTCCTTGGTGTTCATCTAATAGGACCCCACGCAGGTGAATTAATTGCTGAAATGGCTGTGGCAATGGAATTTGGTGCCAGTGCAGAAGATATTGCAAGAACTTGCCATGCACATCCAACCTTTTCAGAGGCAATTAAAGAAGCAGCATTATCTGTGGATAAAAGAGCAATACACTCTTAAAATATTCTCATATTATACGGTTATGAAAGTACCGATTCTACTACCTAATATTTTTAATTATCCTTTTACTTATAATTCAAGTGTAAACTTAAAAGTTGGAGAATTTGTTGAAGTTCCATTTGGCAAAACAAAAATAGTTGGGGTTGTTTGGGATACATTTGAAGAAACAAATAATAAAAATTATAAGCTTAAAAATGTAATCAAAAAATTTGATATACCTGGTCTTAAAAAAGAAACAGTAAAATTCTTAGATTGGTTTTCACAATATAATTTAATACCAAAGGGAATGGCACTTAAATTAATGTTATTAAGTAGCCAAGTAGTTGAAAAGCTACCTGATAAAGATTATTTAACTTATACTTGCATTAAAAAGAAATCAAATTTTAATCTCTCTGATAATCAAAAAAAAAACCTAGCGGAAATAAGTAAGGATATTAAAAATTTCAGAGTCCACGTTTTACAAGGTGTAACGGGATCAGGAAAAACTATTGTATATTTCGAGGCAGTAAAAAAAATTATCAAAAATGGAAATCAAGTATTAATATTGCTTCCTGAGATTGGTCTGACAAGTCAATTTGAAAAAAAATTTATAGAATTTTTTGGTTTTGAAGCAGCTTTATGGCATTCAAATATAACAAAAAAAAATAAAAAAATCGTATGGAGCGGCATAGTAAATAACAAAATAAAAGTTGTTATAGGAGCAAGATCATCACTTTTTTTACCCTTTAAAAACTTAGGTTTAATTATAGTCGACGAGGAGCATGACCAATCTTATAAACAAGATGAGGGAATAATTTATAACGCTCGAGACATGGCAATAGCACGAGCAAATTTTGAAAATATACCCATCAATCTTGTAACTGCTGTCCCATCAATAGAGACATTCGATAATATTAAAAAAGGTAAATATCTAATCTCAAGACTAAATGAGAGATATAAAAAAGCCTCCCAGCCAAATCATGAAATTATAAATTTAAATAAAACAAAATTAGATAAGTATTCATGGTTGTCCAAGGATGTAATTGAAAAAGCAAATGATCATTTAAAAAAAAATGATCAAGTTTTATTTTTTTTAAATCGGAGAGGTTTTTCTCCACACGTATTATGTAAAAAATGTCTTAATAGTTATTCTTGTCCAAATTGTTCGATTAATCTGGTTTTCCATAAAAATAAAAAAGTACTATTATGTCATTATTGTGGGTTTAAAGATAAACTTGAAAGAAATTGTGGCAAAAATAATATTTGTGAGCCTGTTTTTTGTGGACCAGGCGTTGAAAGAATTACTGAGGAGGTAAAAAAAAAATTTCCAGATAAAAATATTTCGATTTTTTCAAGTGATACAATGAATAAAAAAAATTCATCAGAAATATTAAAAAAAATATCTAATAACGAAATACAAATACTAGTTGGAACACAATTAATTTCAAAAGGTTTTCATTTTCCAAATTTAAATTGTATTATTGTAGTTGATATAGATCTATCATCCAGCGGACATGATTTGAGAGGAACAGAAAAAAATTTACAGCTCTATCATCAGCTTTCAGGTAGAGCAGGTAGATCTGGAAAGCCAGCAACAGTTTATTTCCAAACATATAATACTGATTTAAATTCTATAAAAAATTTGACAAATAGCGATCCAGACATTTTTCTGGGAAAAGAATTAGAATTAAGAAAAAAAAATAATCTTCCTCCCTTTCAAAGGTTTATATCTTTAATAATTACTGGAAGTGATGAAAAAAAAGCTGAGTTAGAATCTATAAAATTTAAAGAATTTATAGAAAAGCAAATAAAAGACAAAATTCTTGGTCCTGTAAATGCTCCTATTTTTAGGATAAAAAGAAAGTATAGATTAAGACTTTTAGTTAGAGGCAGAAAATCACTAAATCTACAGAGCTCCTTATCAAAAATTATATCAAAATATAAATTTCCTCATGGAATAAAACTGACAGTTGATGTTGACCCAATAAACTTCAATTAATCAACAAAATACTGACTATTTTGACAATGTGTTACTTGAAGACATTTTTATCATATGTTAATTAATCTGAATTTTTAAATAATCCTCACTTACAAAGGTTATAAATTGACTGGTAACAAAAATTTCTCAGAAACTTCAGTTGGTAGGTATTCATTAGCGTTGTATGAGTTATCAGATGAGGCAAAAGTAATAAGTGAAATTGAAAAGCAAGTTATATCTTTAGTTAATTTAATTAATAATAGTAAAGATCTAGATTTTTTTATAAAGAACCCTACCATTAAAAAAGAAGATCAAGAAAAAATCATTCAACAGATTTCTGACAAATTTAATCTTAATAAATTATTAACTAAATTTTTGTGCTATTTGATTTCTAAAAGACGTTTTTTTTATGTGGAAAAAATCCTTCTAGACTTTATAGAAATCTGTTCAAAAAAAAGAGGTGAAATAAAAGCAGAATTACTAGCAGCTAATGATTTGAATAAGGAAGAAATTATAAAAATAGAGAATGACTTATCGAGTTCATTTGATTCAAAAATAAAATTAAATTTCAAAAAAGATCCAAGTTTAATTGGTGGTTTAATTGTTCAGGTTAGTAGTACGATGATAGATACCTCCATAAAAAATAAATTACAAAAAATAGAAAACAATATGATAGAGGCTTAAATGGAAATAAATCCTTCAGAAGTAACAAAAATATTAAAAGAGCAGATTAAAAAATTTGGAGATAAAGCTGAAATAACTGAAGTTGGTCAGGTATTATCAATAGGTGATGGTATAGCTAGAGTTTATGGATTAGATAATGTTCAGGCAGGTGAGATGGTTGAATTTTCCGATGGGTCAAAAGGAATGGCTCTTAACCTAGAGAGTGAGAATGTAGGGGTTGTAATCTTTGGAGATGATAGAAATATTAAGGAAGGTGATGTAGTAAAAAGAACGGGAAGTATCGTTGATACACCTGTTGGAAAAGAATTGTTAGGAAGAGTTGTTGATGGATTGGGTAATCCAATTGATGGTAAAGGTGTTTTAGATAAAGGAGTAAAAAAAACTAGAGTTGAAGTAAAAGCTCCAGGAATTATTCCAAGACAGTCTGTTAGTGAGCCAATGCAAACAGGATTAAAATCAATTGATAGTTTGGTGCCAGTTGGAAGAGGGCAACGTGAATTAATTATAGGTGATAGACAAACTGGTAAAACTGCAGTTGCTATTGATGCAATTATTAACCAAAAAAAAATAAATGAAACTGGTGATGAGAAGCAAAAACTTTATTGTGTGTATGTAGCCATAGGTCAAAAAAGATCTACAGTTAGACAAATTCAAAAAACTCTAGAAGAGGCAGGGGCAATGGAATACACAACAATTGTAGCTGCAACAGCTTCAGATGCTGCACCACTTCAATTTCTTGCTCCATATACTGGATGTGCAATGGGTGAGTATTTTAGAGACAATGGTATGCACGCATTGATTATCTATGATGATTTATCTAAACAGGCTGTAGCATACAGACAAATGTCACTTTTGTTAAGGAGACCACCTGGAAGAGAAGCTTATCCTGGGGATGTATTTTACTTACATAGTAGACTACTTGAAAGAGCTGCAAAACTTAGTGATGAACATGGAGGTGGTTCATTAACTGCTCTTCCTATTATTGAGACACAGGGTGGTGACGTATCAGCTTTTATACCAACGAATGTGATATCAATTACAGACGGACAAATATTTCTTGAAACAGAATTATTTAACCAGGGAATTAGACCAGCAATTAACGTAGGGCTATCAGTTTCTAGAGTAGGATCATCAGCTCAAACAAAAGCAATGAAAAAAGTTTCTGGTTCTATGAAACTAGAACTTGCTCAATATAGAGAAATGGCAGCTTTTGCTCAGTTTGGTTCAGACCTGGATGCCTCTACTCAAAAGTTACTTAATCGTGGATCAAAATTAACTGAACTTTTAAAACAAAAACAATATTCTCCGATGACTGTTGCAGAGCAAGTAATTTCGGTATTTTGTGGAGTCAAAGGATATTTAGATGATGTAGAACTCAAGGATATTGCTGAGTTTGAAGCTAAAATTATTGAAAAAAGTAAATCTGAAAAACCAGAGATCATAGAATCGATTTTAAGTTCTGGTAAATTAGAGGAAAATACTGAAAAACTATTAGTTGATGTAATAACAGAGCTAAAGAAAAACTTTAAATCATAAAATATGGCAACGTTAGACGACTTAAAAAAAAGAATAGCAAGTGTTAAATCTACACAAAAGATTACCAAAGCTATGAAAATGGTAGCAGCTGCTAAACTTAGAAGAGCACAAGAAAATGCTGAAAAAGGCAGACCCTATTCAGAGAAAATGAATAATATAATTTTAAATTTATCTAATGGTATTTCGGATAAAGAAAATGCCCCAAAATTACTTTCTGGAACTGGTGAGGAAAAAGTACATTTATGTGTGGTCTTAACATCTGATAGAGGTCTTTGTGGTGGTTTTAATACAAACATAATTAAAAAAGCTAAATTATATTTTCAAAAAATAATTGATGATGGAAAAACTTTAAAGATTATTACTGTTGGATCAAAAGGTTACGACCAATTAAAAAGAACTTATAAAGAAAATATTGTAGAGAAAATATCATTCAAAGATTCAAAAAATATTAATTATCTAGATGCTGAAAAGGTTGGAAAAATGATAATCGAAAATTTTGAAAAAAAAGAATTTGATGTATGTACAATTTTTTATAATAAATTTAAAAATGTAATAACTCAAATACCTCAAGAACAACAAATAATTCCTTTAAAAAGTTCTGAAGCAAAGAATGATCTGCCAGATGATAACTATGAATTTGAACCAGATGAAGATGAAATTTTAAGCAATTTATTACCTAAAAATATATCCACACAGATTTTTAAAGCAATGTTAGAGAATTCAGCTAGTGAACAGGGTTCAAGAATGAGCGCAATGGATAATGCGACCCGAAACGCAGGTGAAATGGTTGACAAGTTAACTATTGAGTATAATAGAAGTCGTCAAGCTGCAATTACAAAAGAATTAATTGAAATCATATCAGGAGCAGAAAGTTTATAATTATGAAAAAAGGAAAAATAACACAGATTATCGGAGCAGTAGTAGATGTAAAATTTGATGGAGAACTTCCAGAAATTTTATCAGCGTTAGAATGTAAAAATGGTGAAAGTAGATTAGTTTTAGAAGTTGCACAACACCTTGGAGAAACAAGTGTTAGAACAATTGCAATGGACGCTACTGAAGGATTAAAAAGAGGTGATGAAGTAATTGCTACAGGTGCCCCTATTCAAGTTCCAGTTGGACCAGAGTCTTTAGGAAGAATTGTAAATGTAATAGGCGAACCTATTGATGAAAAGGGAGAAGTTAAAACAAAAGAAAAGTGGCCGATTCACAGATCTGCACCTGAATTTAGTGATCAGTCAACAGAAACAGAAATTCTTGTAACTGGAATTAAAGTAGTAGATTTACTAGCACCATATGCCAAAGGAGGAAAAATTGGATTATTTGGTGGAGCAGGTGTTGGTAAGACAGTACTTATTATGGAATTAATTAATAACGTAGCAAAAGCTCATGGTGGATTTTCAGTTTTTGCTGGAGTAGGAGAAAGAACTAGAGAAGGAAATGATTTATATCATGAAATGATAGATTCAGGAGTTATAAAACCAGAAGGACCTGGATCAAAAGCAGCACTTGTATATGGACAAATGAATGAACCTCCAGGAGCTAGAGCTAGAGTTGCTCTAACAGGTTTAACAATTGCTGAGTATTTTAGAGATCAAGAAGGCCAAGATGTACTTTTTTTTGTAGATAATATCTTTAGATTTACCCAAGCTGGCTCTGAGGTATCAGCATTATTAGGAAGAATTCCATCAGCTGTGGGATACCAACCTACACTAGCAACGGATATGGGTAATCTTCAGGAAAGAATTACAACAACAAATAAGGGTTCAATCACATCTGTGCAAGCAATTTATGTACCTGCTGACGATTTAACAGATCCTGCGCCAGCAACTTCATTTGCTCACTTAGATGCAACTACCGTACTATCAAGACAGATTGCTGAAATTGGAATTTATCCAGCTGTAGACCCATTAGATTCTACTTCAAGAATTCTAGATCCAAGGATTGTTGGCGATGAACATTACAGAGTTGCTAGAGAAGTTCAAAAAGTTCTACAAACTTATAAATCACTTCAAGATATTATTGCAATTTTGGGAATGGATGAGCTTTCGGAGGAAGATAAACTTACCGTTGCAAGAGCTAGAAAAATCCAAAGATTTTTATCTCAACCTTTCTTTGTTGCAGAAGTTTTTACAGGATCACCAGGTAAACTTGTTGATCTTCAAGCTACTATTAAGGGCTTTGATGCTATTTGCAAAGGTGAATATGATCATTTACCCGAAGCTGCATTTTACATGGTTGGAACAATAGAAGAGGCCATTGAAAAAGCAGAAAAAATGTCAAAAGATGCTGCGTAATGAGTGAGTTATTTAATTTAGAAATAATAAATCCAGAAAAATCCTTTTTTACAAAAGATGATGTTAAGGAGGTTGTTGTACCTGCTTATGAAGGTGAGATGGGAATATTAAAAGATCATATTTCAATAATATCTTTTTTAAAACCTGGAATAATGAAAGTTTTTACAAGTAATAGTGAGGAAAAATTTTATATAGAGGATGGTATATTAGAGTTTAAAGATAATTCTCTATCAATATTAACAAGTTCAGTAATTAAATACGATCAATTAGATAGAGATTATATTCAAAAATCAATTCAAGAAGCGGAAGAGAATCTATCTAAAGATGATATTAATGATCAACAAAGATTTTTAATATCTCAAAAAATTGATACTTTAAAGTCTGTAATAGTTAACTAGTTAAAAATTTTTGAACTTCTAATTCAACTTTTTTATAAACATCTATTTTAAAATCTACGACATTTTTTGTTAAAGAATTAGCATCAATCCATTTCCATTCTAAAAACTCTGGTTTTTTTGTATTAATATCAATTTCAGACTCTTCACCTAAAAATCTCATAATAAACCATTTTTGTTTCTGCCCTTTAAACTTTCCCTTCCAAATTATTCCTAATAAACGCTCAGGCAAATAATAAATTGTATAACCATCTATTTCCTTGATTAATGATACACTTTTAACGCTTGTCTCCTCGTATAATTCTCTGATTGCTGCATGGTGATCGTTTTCTCCTGGATCTATACCACCCTGAGGCATTTGCCAATAATTATTGGGATTATCAATTCTCTTTGCAACAAAAATTTTGTTATTTTGATTTAGCAAAACAATACCTACACCATTACGTAATGGAAGATTTTTAAAATCTTTTTTTGATTTAACCATTTAATAATTTAATAGCATAACTAAGCTGATTATCTGTTTCAGTATCTATCCTGAAGTCATCAGTTTCTTCACTAACAACTATATCAGGCGTTACGCCAACCTCAGAAATTGACTTACCTGAGGGTAAATAATATTTAGAAATTGTAAGCCTTATAGCCCCCTTATTTTTAAGTGGTATAATTGATTGCACAGACCCTTTTCCATAACTATTTTCACCAACTAAAATTGCTCTTTTATGATCTTTTAATGCACCAGCTACTATTTCTGATGCTGAAGCAGAGCCATTATTTATTAAAACTAACAAAGTTTTTCCATTTAAAATATCTCCATCTTTTGCAAACCATTTTCTATTTTCACTTTCTTGTCTAGATTTTGTAGAAACTATTTCACCGCTTGAAAGAAAAAAATCAGAGATTTTTATTGCTTGTGATAATAATCCACCAGGATTATTTCTTAAATCTAGTATAAAACCTTTAATTTTTTCATTATCATTAAATTCATTAAGTTTTCGTTTGATCTGTTTTCCACTGTTTTCATTAAATGCTGTAAGCCTTATATAACCAATATTATTTTCTAATATTTTTGATTTAACTGATCGTATTTTTATAATTTTCCTTGTTATACTAAAAACAAGAGCTTTTTTTACCCCTCTACGTCTAACAGTAATCTCAATATCCGAACCGACGGGGCCTCTCATTATTTCCACCGCTTCAGATAATGTTTTTCCCTGTACTTGTATGTCATTAATTTTAACAATATAGTCTCCTGCTTTTACGCCAGCTTCATAAGCCGGAGAATCATCTAAAGGCGAGATAACTTTTACCACTCCAGACTCCATACTAACTTCAATACCAAGTCCTCCAAATTCGCCACTTGTTTCTGTTTGCATATTTTGAAAAGACTCTGGAGACATATAAGCAGAATAAGGATCTAAAGATTGTAAAACTCCATTTATAGCAGCATCCATAGCTTCAGACTGGTCAACTTCATCTACATATTCTTTATTAATTTTGTTTAATACTTCGCTAAATAAGTCTATCTTTTCATATATATCTTTTTCAGAGGCAGAATACGAATTTTTACTACAAAATATTGAAATAACTAAAAATAAAATTATTAATTTAAGTTTAATCATATAAGGATCTTTTCTTTAGGTATCAATTCAGACCACATTTTTTCAAGCTCATAAAATTTTCTTTTTTCTGGATTGAAAATATGTATCACTACATCAATACCATCGATTAATTTCCAATCATTACTTTCACTTCCTTCTATTTTACAATTTTTAAGTCCATTCAATTTAAGTTTTTGTAAAACTTGCTCCGAGAGCGCCTGTATATGCCTTGAAGATGTTCCACTGGCAATAATCATATGGTCAGCAATTGAACTTTTGTTGGCTAAATCAATACTTACAATATCAAGTGCTTTATTATTATCTAGTGTATCTAGGATTATTGTTTTTAAATCTGAAATTTTATCCATTAATTAAAAATAGACTATCAAATTTCTCTTAATTTAGAAGATGAAATATTTACCTTTTTAAAATTAATAAATTTAAGTCCTTTACCACCTAATTTTTTGTAGGATTTAGATTTTAAAGATTTTGACTTATATTTATTTCTATCAAAAACTAGTATTTTACATATTTTTGTTATTTGCTCCCATTTTTCCCACTTGTGAAAATTAATAAGATTATCAGCACCCATTATAAAAAAAATTTCCTTTTTTTTGTGTATTTTTCTAAAAAATTTTATTAAATCAACTGTTCTGTTTGATTTTGTTTTGTCTTCATAACATGAAACTGAGATAAACTTATTTTTAATATTTATTTTTTTTGCATATTTTATTCTCTCAATTAGATTTTTAGAAGTTTTAATCTTAAACGGGTTTTTTTTAGTAACTGCCCAATAAATTTTTTTCAGGCCAAATCTATTCTTTGCTTCTTTTGATATTGCAACATGCCCTCTATGAGCTGGATCAAAAGTTCCACCTAAAATTCCAATTTTTTCAATTTTATTTTTCAATTTTATTTTCTTATCTGTCCAGATCCATAAACTTCATACTTATAGGAAACTAACTGATTTAAACCTACAGGACCTCTCGGAGGTGTTTTGTTTGTTGAAATACCAACTTCTCCTCCAAATCCAAACTCTCCTCCATCTGCAAACTGAGTTGATGAATTATGAATTGCAATTGCACTTTTAACATTTTTTAGAAAATAATTCGCATCGGATCTATTTGAAGTAACTATGGCGTCTGTATGCATTGTCCCATAATAATTTATATGCTCAATAGCTTCGTTTATATTTTTTACAACTTTAACAGATAGTTTTGGTGACAAGTATTCTTTTGACCAATCTTTCTTAGAAGCTAATTTAACTTTTCCATCGTAAATTTTTTTAATTTTATTATCAGCATAAATTTCACATCCCTCATTATTTAAATGATTTAAAATTGGATTAGTAAATTTTTTAACTATTTTTTCATGAAATAAAACTGTTTCTGTTGCTCCGCATATTGCTGTATTTCTTAATTTAGCGTTTAAAATAATTTTTTTTGCCATGTTCATATTTGCAGATTTATCGACGTAAGTATGGCAAATTCCTTCTAGATGTCCAATAAACGGAACTGCTGATTTTTTTTGGACTTCTTTAACCAAACCTTTGCCACCTCTTGGGATAATTACATCAATGTATTCCTTCATCTTTGTAAGCATATAATTTACTACTTGCCTGTTTCTTTTTTCAATTAATTGAACATAATTAGGATCAATGTTATTTTTTATTAAAGCTTTTCTAAATAAATTAACTAAAGTTTTATTACTGTTAAAAGCCTCAGAACCACCTTTTAGAATAACAGCATTTCCAGACTTAAAACAAAGGCAAGAAACATCCGAAGTAACATTAGGCCTACTTTCATAAATAATACCTATTACACCAATAGGTATAGTTACTTTTTTAAATCTAAGTCCATTAGGCCTTTTCCATTTCTCAATAATTTTATCCACAGGGTCTTTTAGATTGACTATTTTTTTTATTGAGTTTTCAATTTGTTTAATTTTTATTTTGTCTAAAATTAATCTTTCAATCATATTCTTTTTAAGACCTTTTTTTATTGCAAAACTAATATCTTTTTTATTTTTTTTAATAATATTTTTTTCATTTTTTTTTATTAGAATTGCAAAATCAAGGAGGACTTTGTTTTTTTTCTTAGTATTTACTGATTTAAGAACTGCTTTTTTTGATTTTTTTCCAATGTGGTCTAAATATTTTTTCATTAAACTTCTACCATATCATCTTTATGTACGACTTCAGATTTTGTTATATATCCTAATAAACTTTCTATTTTATCTGAATGTTTCCCTTTTATTTTAAGTATTTCTGAGGATGTGAATGAGCTTAAGCCTCTAGCATATTCTCTTAAGTTTTTATTTAAAATCTTTACATGATCCCCTTTATTAAATTCTCCTTTGACATCAATTATACCAGCAGCCAATAAACTTTTACCTTTTTTTAAAGCTGTGATCGCTCCTTCATCTATTATCAATTGTCCTTTTGGGGATATTGAACTTATTATCCATTTTTTTCTAGCATCAAGTTTTGAAACTTTGGGTAAAAACCAAGTACAATTATTCTTTTGCATTATTTTTTTTATTGGTCTCATATGTAGTCCATTAGCAATAGCCATAGAGCATCCAGATAGTTGACATAATTTAGCTGCGTCTATTTTAGTTTTCATGCCTCCTTTACCATAGTTGCTTACAGTTCGTGTTGCAAATTTTTCTATCTTACTATCAATATTTTTAATTTCTTTTATTAGTTTTGCATTTTTAAATACCTTTGGGTTTTTGTCGTGGAGTCCATCTACATCAGATAAAAGAACCAAAGAATCTGCACTTGATATTTGTGCAACTCTTGAAGCCAATCTGTCATTATCTCCATATTTAATTTCTGAAGTTGCGATACTATCATTTTCATTAACTATTGGCACAAAGTTCATTTGAAATAAGTTATTTATTGTACGTTTTGCATTAATTGCTCTTCTACGCTGCTCTGTATCTTCAAGTGTGAGTAAAATTTGTGAAAAATTAATTTTTGTACTACTGGAAACTTTTTTGAATAAATTCATGAGCTCAATTTGTCCAATAGATGCAATCGCTTGGCTTTTATCTAATTTTAGTTTTTTCATATTTAATCCAAGTTTTTTACATCCTAATGCAATAGCACCTGAGCTGACTAGAATAACTTTTTTATTTTGTTTTAAGAGATCTCTTATGTCCTTCGAGAACTCAGCTAACCATTTTTTTCTAATGATCATTTTTTCATCAATTAACAATGAGGAACCAATTTTTATTACTATTATTTGAGATTTTTTAAGATACATATTTTAATAATTTTGATTTTATTACAGAAATAAGCTTTTTGTCTAATGTTGATATAGATAAAACTTTTCTTTTTACTTTCTTTTCAAATTCTTTTACTTTTTTATTTAAACTATCATTATCAATTAAATCAACTTTATTAAAAACTATTAGTTCATCTTTTTTTACTAGTTCGTTACTATATTTTTTTAATTCGTTTCTAATTTGTCTATAATTTTTAACTAAGTTATCTTCACTCACATCAATTAAATGAAGGAGAGTTTTACATCTTTCTATATGTTTAAGAAATTTCATTCCAAGACCGACACCAATATGCGCTCCCTCTATTAATCCAGGAATATCTGCAAGGGTAATTTCTTTATCATCGTATAATGCAACACCTAAATTTGGATTTAATGTTGTAAATTTATAATTTGCTATTTTTGGAGTTGCACTTGTTATTGAAGCAAGTAAACTAGATTTTCCAGCATTGGGCATTCCAATTATCCCAATGTCAGCAATTGTTTTAAGCTGAAGCCATATCCAAAAATCTTCTCCCTTAGTACCTTTTGTAAATTTTCTAGGCGCTCTATTAGTAGATGATTTAAACCTTGTGTTTCCAAATCCTCCTCTTCCTCCATTAGCTACAACAAATTCTTCATTCTGTTTTTTAAAATCATAAATCAATGTTTTATTATCTTCCTCAAAGACTTGAGTTCCTAGGGGAACTTTTAAAAATAAATTTTCACCACCTTTACCAGTTTGTTTTTTACCTTTTCCATCACCACCTCTTTTTGCTTTAAAATGTTGCTGATAACGATAATCAATTAACGTATTTAAATTTCTCTCAGATTTTAAAATTATAGATCCACCTTTTCCACCATCTCCACCATCAGGCCCACCAAATTCAATAAATTTTTCTCTTCTAAAACTCGGAGATCCGGATCCTCCATCTCCAGCTTTTATATATATCTTAACTTGATCTAAAAATTTCATGATACAACGTCTTTTAAGTTAAATGTTGTATTGATTAATTGGGTTTTACAGAAACAAAAGTTCTATCAGATTTGCTCTTTTTAAACTTAACAGTTCCTTTTATTTTTGAAAATATTGAATGATCTTTGCCCATCCCAACATGCTCGCCTGGAAAAATTTTTGTTCCTCTTTGTCTAACAATTATATTCCCAGGAATTACTTGTTGGCCACCGTATTTTTTAACACCCAATCTTCTACCAGCACTATCTCTACCATTTCTCGATGATCCACCTGCTTTTTTTGTTGCCATAAATTACCTGGTTATTTTGTTTTTGGTTCTTTAGTTACTTCTTTCTTTTTAATTTCTTTAATTTTTTCTTCAGCTTCAGAAAATATCTTTCCATCTTTAGAAAAAATTTTATTTATCTTTATTAACGAAAATTCTTGTCTATGACCATTTTTTCTTCTTGAATTTTTTCTTCTTCTTTTTTTAAAAATTAAAATAGTTCTATTTTTTCCATTTTTTACTAAGTTAGCCTCAACTTTTGCTCCATCAATTTTTGGGGACCCTACTTCGGCAATTTTATCATCACCATAAGCCAGGATTTCTTTAAACTCTATTTTCGAATTAGCGTCTACTTTTTCTAACTTTTCAATTTTAAGAATTTCTCCAGTTTTAACTTTATACTGTTTTCCACCTGTTTGTATTACTGCAAAAGACATTTTTATTACCTAATTTTTATATTCAGCAATATAGTTCCAGACCTATTTTAGTCAAGATCAATAAACTAGAAATTATCCTTTAAATCTCTAAGTTTTGAAAATTCTTCAATAGATTTAGCTCTCAAGAAAATATTACAAGCTAACTCATCTTTAATTGTAGTTGGGACGGTTGGTTCTTTTTTTTTTAGCTTTTTTTCTATTTCAAATATTTTATTTTTTAAATTAATATTCTTACTGTCATATTCAATACAAAATAGAGAATTATTAAGGGTGTACTCGTGACCACAATAGACTTTGGTGTTTTCAGGAAGGTTTTTTAATTTTTTTAAAGATTCATACATTTCCTCATATGTTCCTTCAAATATCCTTCCACAACCTAGAGAGAAAAGCGTATCTCCAGAAAATAAAAATTTGTTTTCATAAAAATGAAAAGCAATATGGCCAGATGTGTGTCCTGGAATAAATATAATTTTTGCTTTGAATTCTCCAGATTCCCATATTTCATTATCTGTCAAGAAAATATCTATACCTGGAATTCTATCTTTATCATTTTTATAGCCTAAAATTTTTGCTGAATATTTATTTTTTAAATCATTATTACCACCTACATGATCAAAATGATGGTGAGTATTTAATATAAATTTTAAATTAAGCTTTTTACTTTCAATAATCTCTATGATTGGTTTTGCTTCACTTGGATCGACAACCAAAGCATTTTTATTTGAGTCTATAACTAAATAAGAATAATTATCTGTTAAACATTTAATAATTTCAATATTCATTTATTTTTCTATAATAAAAATACCCAGTTCTGAAAAAAAATTTACATAATTTAAGTTTGGGCAATTTATCTTTATTTTTTTTTTATCACAATAATTTACAAAATCCTTGATCGTACACATATGTAAATTAGGGGTATTATACCATTCATTAGGTAGATTTTTCGTAATTGGCATTGTGCCTTTGAACAAAAGATTTAATCTAACTTTCCAATGACCAAAGTTTGGTATAGATACAATAGCTTTTTTGCCAACTCTTAATAATTCATTCATTACTTTTTCAGGATCTAAGAATGCTTGAAGAGTTTGGCTTAATATAACAAAATCATAAGATGAACTTGGAAATTGTTTAAGATCCTTTTCTGCATCTCCTTCAATAACTGTAAGACCTTTTGCAATACACTTTTGAATATTAGCTTTAGAAATCTCAAGGCCTCTTACATTTTCAGTTATATTTTCAGTTATGTATTTCATCAATTCTCCATCACCACAACCAACATCTAAGACTCTTGAATTTTCTTTTAATAGCTTTGCAATTGTAAAAAATTCTTTTTTCATTTTATTTTTTTATATGAGGTTTCTAAATAATTTTTTACTGCATTAAGAAAATCTGGGATATCTAATAAAAAGGAGTCATGCCCCTTATCTGAATTAATCTCCACAAATCCTACATTTTTTCCAATTGCATTCAAAGCAATTACAATCTCTCTATTTTCTGGAGTTGGGTAAAGCCAATCTGAGGTAAAAGAAATTATAAAAAATTTAGAACTTGTTTTTTCAAATGCCTTAGATAAGTTGCCATTGAACTGTTTTGTTAAATCAAAATAATCCATTGCTCTAGTAATATATAAATAACTATTAGCATCAAATCTATCAACAAAAACAGAACCTTGATATCTTAAGTAACTTTCAATTTGAAAATCTGCATCAAAACCAAATTTTAAATCATCTCTTTCTTGAAGTTTCCGTCCAAACTTTTCTTGTAATCCTTTTTTTGATAAATAGGTTATATGTGCTGCCATTCGTGCTACAGCCAGTCCTTTATCAGGGTTTTTTTTGTTTTCTGCATAGAAACCTTCCATCCAATTATGATCTGCCATAATCGATTGCCTACCCAATTCATTTAAGGCAATATTTTGAGCTGAATGACTTGCAGTACAAGCTATTGGTATTACCGTATGAGATTTATCAGGAAAGTTTGATATAAATTGTAGAACTTGCATTCCACCCATTGAACCACCAATTACAGAAAACAATTTTTTAATATTAAAATATTCTAAAAGATTATATTGAGCATTTACCATATCATTTATTGTTATTACCGGAAAATTAGTTCCAAATGGTTTTCCTGTTGAATTATCTAAATGACTAGGTCCATATGAACCCATACATCCACCGATTACATTTGCACAAATAACAAAAAACTTGTTTGTGTCTATTGCTTTATCAGGTCCAAGTGCATAGCTCCACCACCCCTCTTTATTAGTAATTGGATTTTTTCCAGATGCAAATTGATCACCAGTTAATGCATGAAAAACTAAAATTGCATTATCTTTTTTTTCATTCAATTTACCATATGTCTCATATGCTAATGGAAAATTTTGTATTGTCTTTCCACAGTCAAGCTTTAGTGGTTTTTCAATAACTATTTTTTTTATCTTATCAATTTTATTCATTTTTTTTTAAGCTGAGAATTGAGAGATCAAAAAAAACTTATTTAGCGGTTTTTTTATCGCGCTCGCAATTCAGTTAAATCAGCGCTCTTTTTATGTACTAAATGATTTTTATTATGTCAATTTTAAAAAAAATACAGCTAATTTTGCTATTAAATTTTATTAATTTATTTATAAGATTGAGGTTAAAATTATGAATCAACTAAAATTCAGAAAAATAAATATAGATACCTACAAACCTGGAAAATCAAAGTTAGGTAATATTAAAAATTTAATTAAACTTTCTGCAAATGAGTCTGCGTTAGGATTTAGTTCTAAAGTAAAAAATATAAAAAATAATAAAATTAAAATAGACAAATATCCAGATAGTAAGTGTAAAATTTTGAGAAAACAAATTTCAAAAACTTATAAATGCAATTTAGATAAGATAATTTGTGGAGCTGGTTCTGATGAAATTATACAAATGCTGTGTCAGCTATTCCTTACTAAAAATGATGAGGTAGTTCTTCCTGAGTATAGTTTTTTAATGTATAGGATATATTCGAAAATTGTTGGAGCAAAGGTAGTATTTGCTAAGGAAGAAAATTTTAAAATTTCAGTAAAAAATATTATTTCTAAAATAACAAATAAAACTAAAATGGTATTTATTGCAAATCCAAACAATCCAACAGGAACATATTTAAGCACAAAAGAAGTTAAGACTTTAAGAAAAAAATTAAATAAAAATATTTTATTAGTAATCGATGATGCTTATTTTGAATATATGAAAAAAAAAGATTACCAAAGTGGGTTGGACATATTTAAAAATGCAAAAAATGTATTTATATTAAGAACATTTTCAAAAATCTATGGACTTGCATCACTTAGAGTTGGATGGGGTTATGGTCCAAAAAATATTATAAACGAACTTTATAAAATAAAACCACCGTTTAATGTCAATAAGTTAGCACAAGTTTATGCAACAGAGTCATTAAAAGATAAAAATTTTGTAAACAGATCAGTAAAACATAATCAATATTGGTCAAGGAAATTTAAAAATTTTTTTGATAAAAAGAATATAATTTCAAATGAAACAAGTGCTAATTTTTTTCTACTTAATTTTGATTTTTGCAAACTATCTGCTAATTATGTTTTAAAAAAACTTGAAAAAAAAGGTATTATTCTAAGAAGTATGGAAAGCTATAAAATGAAAAATAAACTAAGAGTTACAATTGGATCAAGTAAAGAGAATAATAAATTTATCAAAAATCTTGATCATATATTATAATGATAAATAACCTTTTAATAATTGGATGTGGATTAATTGGCTCATCAATACTTAGAGCCTGCTCAAAAAAAAAAGTTGTAAAAAATATTTTTGTTAAAGAAAAATCAAAATTAAATATTAAGAAATTAAAACGATTAAAAAACAAATTTACAATTGTGAATGATTTAGAGCAAATCATTCCAAAAATGGACTTAGTTATAATTTGTACTCATATGTCAGAATATGAAAAAATTATTTCATCTATAAGTAAATATTTAAATGCGAAAACTATTCTTACTGATGTTGCCTCATCTAAAGAGAAAATTATAAAAATTTCTAATAAGAAATTAAAAAAAGGAATTTCATGGATTTCAAGTCATCCAATATCAGGATCAGAAGTGAGTGGACCAGAGCACGGTAGTGAAAATCTTTTTAATAATAAGTGGTGTATTTTAATAAAAGAAAAAAAAACTAATATTAAAAATTTAAAAATGTTATCCAAATTCTGGAAAAGGCTTGGTTCAAAAATTGTTATCATGGATGCGAAAAAACATGATTTAATATTTTCTTTAACTAGTCATTTACCTCATTTAATCGCATATAATTTAATAAAAACAGCCACAGATTTTGAAAAAAGAAGAAAATACAACTTAATTAATTTTAGCGCAGGAGGTCTTAGAGACTTTTCAAGAATAGCAGCTTCTAATGAGATAATGTGGAGGGATATTTTTTTTAGTAATAATAATAATCTTTCTAGAGTTATTGATTTATTTATTTCAAATCTTAAATCTTTTAAAAAAGATATTCTTAAAAATAATAATAAAGTTGTTTTAAGAAAATTAAAGGATGCAAAAAAAGTACGTAAAAAAATTATTAAAATAAAACAAGATATCAACAAACCTGATTTTGGAAGAAATTAACTTTTCAATAAAGTTTCAAGTTCGGAGAGGTATTTTTTGAACTTCATAGACCCTTTTAACGAGTCTTTATAAATAGGTTGTCTCGCTTGGATAAAACTAACAGTTTTAATTGATTTTTTATTTTTATAAAATTCCAAGCAACTCTCTTGCCAATCTAAATCACAGAAATTTATAGTTTCTTTAATTTTATCTTCTGGATTGTTGATTAGGTCCTCGTAATTTAAATCAAATATTTTTTTTTCATATTTTTTTTTCCAATAAATCATTAAATTTTTATATAATTTATAAAACTCAGCTATATCTTCAAAAGTATTAGAGAAAAACATACCCCGTTCGAATTCATTCTTAAAAATTGACCAACTATTTTCCAATGGGTCCCGTGAACAATGTATAATTTTACATTCTGGAAACAGGAGATTAATTATACCAATCCATCTAAAATTTAAAGGAGCTTTATCAGTGATAACTTCAGACGCTGATATTTTATTAAGGTAATTCAAATATTCATTTTTTATAAAACTTAATTCCTTAAATATATCTTTGTCTTTATTATTAACATTAAAAAACTTTTCAAGATAAAATCCAAGGATACTTATTTCTCCCCCACCTTCAACTTTGGTATGATTTGAAATTATCTGCTCTGCCATAGATGTACCAGTTCTTGGCATACCTAAAATAAATATAATTTTTTTTGAGTCTTTACCTGATAGATCTTTTATTGATTGGTTTTTATCATGGAACGAAATTATTTTTTCAAATAAATTTTTGTCATTTTCAACTGAATAATTTGTAATTTCTTTTTTTAGTTCATTTCCTTTTTTTAAAAAATTAAATGCTTTATCGCAATCATTGATATCTTCATAAACCTTGCCTAGAGCAAAATATAAATCTTTATAACCTGTTTTATGTAATTCTTTATTAATTTTATTTTCCATCTTTTTAATATGACTGTTAGAGGAGTCGTATTTTTCAAGCATGGATAAACCAAAGTCTGCTCTTGTAAAGTTCTCATTAATTTGAAGTGTTTTATAATAAAATTCTTTTGCCTCTTTTATTTTTCCAATTGACTGAAGTAGCGTTGCTAGATTGTAATTTGTCTCAATAATATTATCATCTATTTCTAATGCCTTTCGAAAAAAAGACTGAGCTTCATCAAATTTGTTGAGTTCTACATATAAATTCCCCAAATTATTTAGTGTGTTTATAAATTTTGGATTTAATTTATTAGCCTTGGAAAGACATTCTTCAGCTTTATCGAAATTTTTAATTTTAAGATAACCTAAACCTAAATTATTCCAAAAATTAAAATTTTTATTACCTTTCTTTAAAGCTTCCTCTAAGATTAATATTGAATTTTTAAATTGACCCTTAGCTTGATAAGATAGTGATAATAAGTTTATAAATACCTCTTGATTGGGATATTTCTTTGCCATTAAGGTAGATTCAAATATAACCTCATCAAATTTTCCAAGGTTAAATTTTCTCAATAAAATTTGAAATTTTTCGTTTAGGTCCATTTAAATATTTGTAACTTTTTTTACTTCAAGTTTTGCAGTTTTGTATATTCTTTCAATTGTTTTTACAGTATTCATTATTATCACTTTCTTCATTGGCCCATAAGCATGAATTAATTTTTTTGAGTTTATACATACTGCTACATGGCCTTTCCAATAAATAATATTACCTTTTTTAAAATTTTTTGAAATCTTTTTACCTTTCTCAATTCTTATTTGATCTATTGTATCCCTTGGAAAATATTTATTATTATATAAATAATATAATTGAATTAAAGCAGAACAATCTATTCCTTTATATGTTCTGCCACCCCAAACATACTTAATTTTATTAAATTTTTTAAATATTTTAATGAAGTTTGTTTCTTTATGATTAATAGGTTTTAAATCTTTTTTTTTAACCCATTTGTTCTTCTGAAATTCAACAAAATTGTTTTTAGTATTATTCAAACTTATTCTACTATTAAAAGGCAAAAATAATTTTGTACCAACAAATCTTTTTGTTTTCTTATACTTATAAATTCTAGTTTTCAGGCTAAAACATTTGTGAGTAGGATTTAATTTTTCTAATAATTTATTATTTTTTATAAACCCCTTATAATTATCTGAAATTGATTTTATCTTTATCCAGTTTTTTTTTTTAAGTATTATTTTAAATTTTTCTCCAAATAAAATTTGAGAGGTAATTTCAGACTTAGTTGAAGGCTTTTTATAAATATTTTTAAATAAAG
>ERZ802830.249-NODE-249-length-53474-cov-7.95949_pt1 | contig 53474 bp, 42 predicted proteins | sample MGYA00345654_ERZ802830 | MGnify/ENA primary metagenome ERZ802830 (study PRJEB30503, sample SAMEA104212375) | marine metagenome | biome: Westerlies Biome; feature: [SRF] surface water layer (ENVO:00010504) within the epipelagic zone...; material: water...
GTGAGTAGAGCCACGCAGAGAGTCCAGTCAGCCAAATGAAAACCGGCGCGCATATAGCACTGGTTAATCGCGTATAAAAAAGCTCCGGACTGGTAGTCAACGCGTCCACAGGGTCGGCAACCTGTTGATGCAGATAAAAGGTCTCACGCACATGATCGACGAGCATTATCACCATGACGAAACCACGCAACGCATCTATCGACTGAAAGCGATTCGCTGAAACTGAGCTAGAAGTAAAAATATTTCCCTCTGTATCGATCTTTACTTGGCACTTTAATGGCGGTTCCTATTAAAAGGCCTCCTGCCTTTTTTTACTAGTGACCAAATGTCGCGCCATGGAATCTTTAAAAATAACGTTCTATGGCAGACAGTGTGACTTTAGATCTAAAGAGGGCATAATGAGACCATGTTAGATGCAGATATTGAGAGCGATTTCCCTAACCCAAAGGCAGCATGGACCACACTAGGAATCTTATTCTTAGCTTACGTATCTTCGTTTGTAGACAGACAAGTAATCGGCTTGCTTGTTGAGCCGATTAAGGCGGACTTTCAGATATCTGATACTCAGGTGAGTCTGTTACTAGGTCTTTCGTTCGCGATTTTCTACTGCCTTGTCGCGATCCCGATTGGCAGATTAGTCGACACCCGATCAAGAAAAAATATAGTCGCTGTCGGTATCACTCTCTGGAGCCTCATGACCGCCATGTGCGGCTTGGCACAGAACTATGCGCAACTATTCCTAGCAAGAATCGGTGTTGGCGTTGGTGAGGCAACACTCGGACCAGCTGCCTACTCGATGCTAGCAGACACGTTTCCTCCCAGAAAACTTGGTTTTGCTATGGGCGTTTTCAATATGGGCACTGCCTTTGGTGCTGGACTCGCTCTTATTATTGGGGGGTCCGTAATTTCCTTCGTTACAGAAAATGAGTCAGGAAGTACCATACTCTTCGGTATAGAATTTCTGTCTGGCTGGCAGTGGGTTTTTATTCTAGTAGGGCTGCCAGGTTTTTTCATCGCAGTCCTTACTGCGTTGATCAAAGAACCAAGAAGAATTATTGCGAGTAACATAAATGGCGATGAAGGAGATCCAGTTCCGCTCGACGAAGTGAAGCGCTTTTTTATGCAGCACATTGATTTTCATTTCCCGCACCACGCCGCTGCAAGTTTCAGCAACCTTGCCCTAGTCGGAATAAACTCTTGGGTCTCTGTTTACTTCATCAGGATACATGGTTGGTCGCTGAGTGAGGCTGGATTAAACATCGGCATGTCCCTTATCCTAGGTGGATTAATGGGACTAGTTGGAGGAGGATTCCTAAGCGATAGGATGTCAACTTTATTCGCCGGGGGTAAGGCAATTTTTTGCCTGATATGCGCCCTCATGGCAGTCCCTTTTTCCATTCTGTTCGCTCTCACAGATAATGCTTTCTACGCACTGGTATTTTTTGCCTTAAGCTATGGGTTTATGGTCGCACCGATTCCATCAGCGGCTGCGATATTGCAGGAGGTGACACCAAATCGAATGCGAGGTACTTTATCAGCCTTCTATCTTTTAGTTATCAGCATCATCGGCTTAGCGCTGGGTGCTACAATTGTCGCACTGATAAACGATAATTTTTTTGATGGGGACTCAGGGATTCGCGAGTCCTTACTAATCGCAATTCCCGCGTTCAACCTAGTCGCTACATTCTTCTATTTTATGTTAATAAAACCCTATAGAGACCGATGCTCCTAGAAGGATCAATATCCCATGCTCAAATCTTTACTTGAAAGCGAAAAAACGATTTTAGCGCCCGGCACATATGACGCACTTTCGGCGTACATTGCCAAGAAAGCTGGGTTTAAGGCACTGTACATGAGTGGTTTTGGAGTTTCCGGAACATTGCTTGCAAAGCCTGACATCGGACTAATTTCAGCGAGCGAGATGATAACCAGAGCTTCTCAAATTGTGGATGCGATCGATGGCGTTCCGTTAATCGCAGACGGCGACAATGGATATGGCGGCGTTCATAGTGTAAGCCGGCTAGTAAGAGCCTATGAAAAAGCCGGCGTCTCATGTATTCAGTTAGAGGACCAAGTCATCCCAAAGCGTTGTGGCCATATGGAGAATAAAGAGGTCGTTGATATAGATGAGGCCAAAACGAAAATTGCCTCCGCCGTTCAGAGCCGAAACTCAGATGACTTCTTAATCGCGGCGCGCACGGACAGCAGAGCGACCCATGGGCTTGATGAAGCATTGCGAAGAGGAGACGCATTCCTTTGTGCAGGAGCCGATATACTTTTTATAGAAGCACCCCAATCTATAGAGGAAATGCAAAGAATAAAGAGTACTTTCCCCGAAGTACCGCTGATAGCCAACATGGTCGAAGGAGGTAAAACTCCGGAGCTCTCTCTCGAACAAATTGATCAGCTTGGGTTCAAGATTGTTTTACGACCAGTAACAGCCCTCCTTTCTGCAACAGATGTTCTTCAAAGATGCTACTCAGCATTATTGAATGAATCACAGCATGACAAGCCTCCATCCATGCTTAGCTTTGACGAATACAACAAGATGATTGGCCTCCCTGACTATGAATAATTCAGCTCAATTAAATTCGGTCTTCAAGAGTTAGTCCTTCCAGGCTGTTCCAGCCCAATCTGCAACTGCGCCGTCACTGGGTATTGGTATTTCCTGAATTCTTTCAGGCACATCATCATATTCTAACCGCAAGGCTTTACAGCAAACGGCGTGTAAGTTGTAGCCCATTACATGATAGGTGAGTTCCAGAATGTCTTCCTCGGACAAATGACTAAAAAAAAAAAAAAAAAGTTCATCAGATGCCCTACCTCCCTGGAGAACCAGCGCATCAGCCCAAGCCAGTATTGATCTTTCTTTTTCATCAAAATGTGGCGATACCTGCCAATGTGGAATAGCAGAAATTTTGTCATCACCTAAACCGAACTTCCTAGCCGCCTTGCAATGCTGCGAAAAGACGAACTGGCTTCCTTGGGTATATCCGGCCCTCAGTATGCCAAGTTCTCTCGCCAATGGATCAAGTTGACTCACACTTTTATCAGAAAACATACCGAACATTCCGAAATGGCTTGTGGCATGATCAAAAATATAGGGAACCTTAGCGAAAACGGTCCACCAGTTCCCCGGGGTACCCGTTGCTGTACCCGGCTCCTTGACAGGGTCTCTATCCCCAAATAATGCCTGATAATATTTAGCAATTGTTCCGCTAACATCTTTTTTAGAAACACCTGTAAGTCGTGGCATAGCTCATTCACCGTATTAAAATAAAAAATCGAATATAACAGAAACCAAACCCCTTGACTTTAGCTTCAGATAGTCAATCATGAGCTCACAAAAGCCAAAAGCAAGTTTTGTATCATTTGATCAAAATACTATGAGGAAGATTCCAGTGTCCAAAAATGAAAAATTTGACATCAGAGGTATTAATCACCTTGCCTTAGTTTGCAAGGACATGGAAAAAACCGTTGAGTTTTATTCGGAAATATTGGGCATGCCTCTCACAAAAACTATCGAGTTACCCAACAATATGGGCCAGCATTTTTTCTTCGATATAGGAAAAGGCGACTCACTCGCATTCTTTTGGTTTCCGGACGCTCCAGCTAGCCAACCTGGTGTGAGCCACCCAGTCTCATTGGTGGGTCAAGGCTCAATCACATCCGCCCATGCGTCAATGAATCATGTCGCTTTTGACATACCAGCAGAAAAGATTGAGGAGTATCAGAAAAAGCTTGAAGACGCGGGGGTAGATGTCACAGCAGTCGTGAATCATGATGATTCAGAGCGAGGAGCAAGTCCTACGATAACCGATACGACCTTCGTTAGATCACTCTATTTCACCGATCCAGACGGCATAATGTTGGAGTTTGCGGCCTGGACCCGAGAATTTGACGAAAGTGACATTAAGCATGAACCCGCAAAAGCAGTTAGCTAATTCAAATCCCTACCTCACAAATAAATGATCTTGTTCTAATATGACCATTGCAAGAATCCTTAAGAACCCCTTGTTTGGGTTTTTATTATTAGGTTCTGTGCTATTCCTTCTTGACTCTTTAGCTGGTTCAGACCGCCAATCCATAGTCGTCTCTGTAGCTCAGCAACAAAGACTAGCAACACTTTGGGAGACACAAACTGGCAGCGTAGTCACCCCTGAACAGCTCGATTCTCTTGTCAAGAACTGGGTTGAAGAAGAGGTTTTATACCGAGAAGCTTTGAGACTAGGACTCGACCATGAAGACTCAATCGTTCGAAGACGATTGATACAGAAGCTCGGCTTCATTGCCGAATCTAATTCCTCGACGACCAAACCTGACTTAACCCTTGAAAATTATTATCAAAAAAATATTCAGAACTACACATTACCCGAACGCTATACCTTCGAGCAGCTATACTTCGAAAGTGAAGCAGATGCCGCGGATGCGCTCCTATCGATAAATCGCGGCGATAGTTCAAGCGAAGTCGGCGAGCCCTCAATGTTGAATTCACGGTATGCGTTCCGTAGTGCGCTTGAAATCGATACCACTTTTGGCTCCAGGTTCGCAGAAAAAATTGTCGGTATAGCGGCCGATTTATGGCAAGGTCCTTTTTCAAGTGGTTTAGGCTTCCATTTGATTCAAATCATTACTGTTCACCCAAAAGAAGTCACTCCCTTAGCTGCCATCCAAGACCGAGTAGAGATGGACTTCCAGAGAAGCCAAGACGAATTAGCGAAGTCTGAATTTATTAGGGAGTTGGCGGACAAATATTCAATCACTATAGAACCAAGATGACGCGTTTTTTATTTCTCCTCGGCATAACTCTGAGCTCTATGAGCGATGGGCATGAAGTGAGGCCTGCCTACCTAGAAATCACCTCAACCGATATTTCCCACATTCACAAGGCTTCTTTGCGGCAGCCCCAAATAGCCGGGCAATTCCTTGGTCTGATCCTAGAGACTAATTGTGAACAGGCCTCTATAGCCACCCAACTAAACAACTCGTCCATCACTGAGAATTACGAATTGAACTGCACGGAGTCTCCATTGAGAGAGATCGAAATTGTTGGCCTAGAGAGAACTATGATAGATGCCTTAGCCAGAATTTCTATATCAAATCAGGAGTCAGAGTCAGTTAGCACATTACTGATAACGGGCGATCAACCGAAGGTGGAACTTAATGCCAAGGACTATCGATTACCCATTTACCTGCTTATTGGGTTCGAACATTTACTATATGGCTACGATCATCTTTTATTTTTATTAATGTTGATGTACTTGGTCCAAAAGCCGATTGACTTAGTTAAAATCATCACAGTCTTTACGCTAGCTCATTCAACAACATTAGCCTTGTCTGTTTTCGAATTTATAGAAATTTCTCAGACACCGATCGAGGCAATAATAGCCGGCACAATCATTTTATTAGCGCACGAAAATCTTCGCAGCTCGAAAGCCCACTCAATCCAGACTCTGATCTCCATTGTTTTTGCTTTTGGATTGCTTCACGGTCTAGGGTTTGCTGGAGCCCTAAAAGAAATCGGATTACCACAGTCTAGCCAATTCAACGCGCTCCTATTATTCAATGTAGGTTTAGAGATTGCGCAATTGACGGTAGTCTTTTTCGTACTTTTTGTCACTCAGTTTACGAATCTCAAAAAAAACAAGCTTCTTTTCTCTACGCCAATCTACTTCAGTGGCATAATTGCCTCATATTGGTTTATCAAAAGATCATGGCTGATAATTGCGCCCCTTTTTATGGCGTGAATCTTTTAACGCGAGCTGACGGCCCCTCTTAGAAAAGAAAACATTCAATTCTTTAGATAATCATACACCAACACTGTAGACTGCTCATTGAAGCATTGAGCAACAACCAAGCAGCGAGAAGACTGAGGGAAACATGTTCAGAATATCTTTTTTTGCAACTTTATTAAGCCTGCTAATGTCCTGCGGCGAAACAAACTCATCAAGACGTTCGGAGACAACTAACGTTATTGATAGCTTAGAGAGAACCGCCGACTTCAACCCTCAGCGGAATGCCTACTTTGGCGATTTACATGTGCACTCAATGTACTCTTATGACGCCTTTATTTTTGGAGGCATCGCCTCTCCCAATGATGCCTATGAATTTGCAAAAGGTGCTCCCATCCGACATCCTGCTGGATTTGATATGCAGCTAGATACGCCTTTAGATTTCTATGGCGTTAGTGACCATGCATATTATTTAGGCATTATACGCGAGATGGCTAATGGTGAATCTGCACTCTCCGCACACCCGGTCGCAGAGGGCATAGACTCATTAAGCTCAGATGTGCTTTTTCGCAGATCCGTATTTCTTCGATTCGCAAATTTCGCCAACACAGGCAACGGAAGCGAGGTCATGGATGAACAGGTTGTGAAAAACGCCTGGGACGATATTGTTTCCAGCGCAAATCGGCACTACGAACCAGGGAAATTCACCACATTTATCGCTTATGAATACACTGGCACTGGCCCTGAAAACGAAATGCTGCATCGCAATGTAATATTCAAAGGCTCAGTAGCTCCGGAAATACCTTTTTCTCGGATAGATTCAGATGACCCCCGAGACTTGTGGTCATGGATGGATAGTAATCGAGCTAATGGCATTGAAAGTCTCGCGATACCACACAATTCAAACTTATCTGATGGACTTATGTTTGCGTTAGTTGATTATCAAGGCAGACCGCTAGATGCCGTATACGCGAATCAGAGAATTAGAAATGAGCCTCTCGTTGAAATTACGCAAGTTAAAGGAACCTCAGAGACTCACCCAGCCCTATCGATGAATGATGAATTGGCTGGATTTGAATTACAGCCCTTCAGCGTCGGCGGCTCTGTTCCTATTCAACCTCAAGGTAGCTACGTTAGAAAGGCTCTGCTAGACGGAATAGAACTTCAGGCTGACCAGGGGTTCAATCCATTTAAAGTTGGAGTAATCGGTTCGAGTGATACCCACAACGCTACTCATGTGGGGAGCGAAGAAAATTTTTATGGAGTGTCGGGCCTGCTCGACAGTAATGCCCAGAATAGGGGCTCTCTGCCCCTTGAAACGAACGAAGAGGGCGAAGACTTATACTTTGACCGTTATGCTAAGTTTGGAGCTTCTGGGCTCGCGGGCGTTTGGGCGGAGCAGAATACTCGGGATTCAATCTATGACGCTCTCCGTAGAAAAGAGACATTCGGCACCTCTGGGCCCCGTATAAAAATACGTTTTTTTGCAGGACATGATCTGCCGGCAATTAACGAAAGGGAATTAGTAAAAAAGTCATATGAATCTGGAGTGAGTATGGGTGGCAACTATATAGCAAACACTGAGCAACGTGCTACCTTCATAGCTTGGGCTGCGAAAGACCCCAACAGCGCCCCCTTGCAACGCCTGCAAATTATTAAGGGATGGGTTCAGGACAATCAAATCCATGAGCAGATCTACGATGTAGCTTGTGCTGACAACATGGAATTGAACCCCAGTAACAATCGCTGCACTGATAACGGAGCAGTCGTCAATCTCGAAGACTGCAGCATCAGCTCTGATCTTGGTTCAACCGAGTTGAAAACACGTTGGACTGACCCCGATTACGATCCAACTCAACATGCTTTTTACTATGTCCGAGTAATCGAAAACCCAACATGCCGTTGGTCTACCTGGGACGCTGTTCGAGCCGGAATAGAACCTAGGCCCGACCTACCGCCAACCATCCAAGAACGTGGATGGTCATCTCCAATATGGGTCATGCCTACGATATAAGACTTTGGTTAAGTAAACAAAAGAACGTTCGATTCTCTAATGTCTTAAAGAAGAAACTTAATAGTCCAGCGTATCGCGATAGAGTGTGCGGTGCTTAATTTTCCAACCCGCATCAGTCCTTACAAATTTATCTTCGTAATACCCCGAGGAAATGACATTTGGTGGCCGAACCGTTACATCCATTAACAGATAGTACGTTCTTGCCTCAGCGCCATCTGCTGTCGGCGTAATAAGGTAGCTTCCATTGATATGGCGTCGACCGACATCTCCGGTCTTACCCTCATACCTTCTCGCCCTATCAGCACGGAGTCCATCCATGCCAACGATGTCACCGCCTTCTCGAGTCATGACTGCGTCGTCTGCAAAGGCTGATAGAAATAGCTCCGTATCACGAAAATCACTGCCCTGATTGTAACGCGCATACAATTCTTTTATTTGCTCGAGGTCTTTCGCAGATAGCTCTCGGGCGCCCTGTTCAGCGTTAACAGATTGAGAAATACCCGGCACTATTAGTGAGGAGGCGAGAACTAAAACAAAGCTAGTTAGAAGGCCTAGAAGAATCTTTTTCATTTTATCCCCTTAAGTGTATTCGTCGATTATCTGCCGAGCAACGCTTCATTTTGATCTTGTGCTTGTCGTTGCAGAGCATCCCGCTGCGCGATGGTAAGGCAAACCCATTGGCGAATGTTTGAACCAATGACACGCTCTCTCTCACAGACTAGTTTTTCGCCTTCAGAGCTCACGGTCTCGTTATAAGCCTCTACGTCTCTTTGACTTCGGATCCTTGGAATTCCATCATCGTTATTCTCATACAAACTCTCACAAGCTGTAACAAGTAGACCAAGTGATACCATCATAATTAACTTTTTCATAATTTTTTACTACCGGTAAAATATTGGGGGACTCCGCTTAATCAGAGCGGGTTACAATACTGCAGTATAACATTGTTTTTTTTAAAAAATGCTCAAACTTCAATCTAAAACATGCCTCTCTAGCATGCGACGACGAACCACTGCCCCATACACATTTCCATCGTGATCAACACCAACGCCCTCCGCTCCGGAATGATCGTCTCGCAAAGGCTCTAAGTCCTCAATGAATGCATCTACACTGCCAGTCACCGCAGAGCCAATCCGAATGCCTTTCATTATCCCCATCAACTCCCCAGCCCCAGTGTCCGGTCCTGACTCCGAGTCAGCAACATAGATCCGATCATCGGGTGTGATGAAAATCCCGCTCGGCCGACCAAACTGACGCCATTCATCAATGAATTCTCCGTCCTGGTTAAATATCTGGATACGATTATTCTCGCGATCGCCCACGAAAAGACGCCCTTTTGAATCCATCGCTATTGTGTGCGGTTCACTTAACTGCCCATCCTGCGAGCCCTTGCCTCCCCACTCTTTGATGAAGACTCCTTCCGCGTCATAGTGCACTATTCGATTATTCAAACCTCTGCGATGACTATCCGCAACGAAGATATCTCCGTCACTTGGGTCAATAACTACATCATTAGGTGAATGCAGTAGATTCGGCCCTGCCCCACCAAAACCGGCGCGACCAAGCGTCATTAAGACCTCGCCATTCGGGCTAAATTTAATTACTTGATGCCCGATTCCATCATTCCCTTGAGCGTCTGCCACCCAGAGATTACCCTCATAATCAACAGTGGCTCCATGAGGAAAAACAAAAAGCCCCTCACCAAAAGCAGAAATTAGTTGTCCTTCATAGTCGAATTTTAAAATAGGCTGTTCCAGCCGGTTTGCGCAAGAATTCTCAAAACATCGATGTATAACGTAAATAAAGCTCCCATCTGGTGAAGGCTCCACTCCTGTCACTGCAGCCCAGGCCTCGGTCCCCGCAGGCAAAGTTCCCCAATCACGCTGTGTCTCATAGGGTCTGGGCAAATCATTTCGCACACCATGAGCCATAGGTTCTGCAGATTGAGAAAAAATAGCCGATGGCAAGAAGGCCAGCGCGGAAACAAATAGAAACAAATTCTGTAATTTCATCGATCGCACTCCTAATATCGCTTTATTTCAAGCATTTAAGACATCAAAAAAAAGAGAGAATTATCCCGATACCAGCTCCTTGATGCCGTTATTACTTGACTATGGGTATATCAAGCAGTTAAATCAAGCTTAGATATCACAGTTTTAAAAGGCAGAGCCGATTATAGTTGGCATAAGTAAAAAAACACATATAAAACAATCAGCTGAGAAAACACTATGAAAATTTTTAACAAATACTCAAGCTTTCTAGTGGCAGTTTCATTCACGGGCTTAATTCAAGCACAGGAAGCCCACGAGGAACTCACTTACAACGGTGAGATTGGGCAAATCATCAACGAGAACTGCGTTGTTTGCCACCAAGAGGGCGGTATAGGCCCAATGCAGTTTGAGACCTACGATCAAATCCGACCCTGGGCACCCCTGATTTCATACAAAGTAGCTAATAAAGAAATGCCCCCCTACGCTTATGACGAAGGTGTAGGCATTCAACATTTGATCGGTGACTGGCGCTTGGAGCAAGATGAGATAGATCAGATTGTCGCGTGGGTCGAACAAGGCGCGCCTCTTGGCGACACAGATATGTCTCCCCCTCCTTTCCAATTGAAAGACCCAAACGAATGGAATTTTGCGGCTGAGCTGGGGCAACCCGACCTGATTGTCCCCTCAAGTTCATACGACATACCGGCAAGTGGTAATGATCTCTGGAGCAGAGAATATGTTGACCCAGGAATAACAGCAAATAGGTGCATAAAGGCAGTACAAGTCAAACCTCGCGGTGATGCTTCTGCTGTGGTCCATCATGCAAACTCGTCCGTTTATGTCCCTAACGACGAGAATGGACTGGATCGCTATGGCATGCTGACAGAGTATGCTATGGGCAAGTGGGGTGAAATGGTTCCAGAAGGTGTCTGTCGGACTATCCCAGCAGGGGCACAAATCCAGTGGAATATTCATATGTTTCCAGGAGGCGTTGGAGCAACGGCTCAAGGTGAAATGATTGAAGACAACGTCGTAGAAATAGGACTTTGGTTTCACGACGAAGGATACGAGTCAGGAAGCGGCGTCTATAAACAAGACCTTGCTCAGTACGACATTCAGTACAATGGCGCACAAGAGCGAAACGAGAAAATGGTAATTCCGCCCAATAGCTACAGCATGACCCAGGGCTTTCACTCTTTCGATCACCCCGTTCGTATTGATAGCTTTCAGCCTCATGGACATCTCAGAATGAATGCAGCTTCTTTTGAAATATTCTATCCTGAGACCGGCCGCACTGAACAAATCAGCCAAGTTTCTAATTGGAGTGCTACATGGCACCATAGTCATATTTATGAGCCAGATGTAGCTCCTCTCTTGCCTACAGGAGCTGTCTTGGTATTGAAGCAGTGGTACGATAATACGGCAGACAATCCAAACAATCCGGACCCAGACCAATGGGTATATGGTGGCAGCAGAACCGGAGATGAGATGTCGCATGCTTGGCTAGCAATAACTCACCTAGATGAGGAAGGCTATGAAAAACTCGTAGCTGAGCGCAAAGAGCGAGAATCGCGTTCTCTGGTGGGAAACGATTAACAGCTAAATTGAAGTTTATTTTCTTCAAAAGCCCTGCCTCCTGAGGTGGGGCTTTTTGTTAGCGCAAGAAATACCCAAAACACAAAGTGTAGGCCATGTATAAGAATTCAAATATTGATTACCAAGAGCTTTGTGCATCATTCAAATGGGATAGGCCAACCCATTATAACTTTGCTACAGATGTAATCGATCGTTGGGCGAATGCAGATCCAGACAAATTGGCAATTTTCTGGATAGACGACAATGCTAACCAAAAGACAAGAAGCTTTTCTGAGATCTCGAGCCATTCCAAGCGCCTTGCTAACGGATTAAAGTCTGCCGGAGTAGAAAGAGGCGACGTAATCATATTAATGCTAGGAAGAGAAATCGAGTGGTGGGAAGCATTCACTGCCGCTCTGCGAATGGGTACTATTATTTCACCTGGAACCAGCCAACTCTCATCTAAGGATCTTTCGTATCGAATCAATGCAGCCTCCGCTACTACCATCATCACTAACGAAGCCAATGCAAACAAAGTTGAAGAAATTCAATCCTCCTGCCCTAAGCTACACACTAAACTACTGGTTGATGCAAGAAGAGACGGCTGGCTCAATTACGATGATCTGCTTGAGAACAACTCTACCAATTATAATTCGGTTCAAACAGAAGCTAGCGAAGAGTCCATGTGTTACTTCACATCTGGCACAACCGGACTACCCAAAATGACAATCCATCGCCACGATTATGGGATTGCACATAAGGTTACTGGTCCATATTGGTTGAACCTTTCTGAAAACGACCTCCACTGGAACATCAGCGATACAGGGTGGGCAAAAGCGGCATGGAGCAGTTACTACGGGCCATGGAATTGTGGCGCCGCCTTATTCGTGCACCATAGTAATAACTTCAGCGCAAAACAGACTCTATCCATAATTGAGAACTATCCGATTACCACTATGTGTGGTGCTCCCACCATTTATCGCATGCTCGTTCTCGAGGAACTATCGAAATATGATTTCTCAAATTTACGCCATTGCGTCGGAGCCGGGGAGCCGTTAAATCCTGAGATCATAGAAACTTGGAAATCTGCTACAGGATTAACTATTCGGGATGGTTATGGACAAACAGAAACATCGATCCTATGCGGAAACTTTTATTTCATTGAGCCAAAACCCGGTTCAATGGGAAAGCCTGCGCCAGGTGTTCATCTGGCAGTAATCAACGAAGATGGCAATGAAGTCGCTATGGGAGTCGAGGGTGATATAGCCGTGCTTATCGAACCCAATCGACCTCAAGGCATGTTTAAAGAATATAAAGGTGACCCTAAAAGAACATCCGACACTAGGAGAGGCAAATGGTATATCACAGGAGATCGCGCCTATGTCGACGAGGATGGTTATTTCTGGTTTGTTTCGAGAGCCGATGATGTGATCTTGTCTGCTGGTTATCGGATCGGGCCTTTCGAAGTAGAAAGTGCTCTGCTAGAGCATCCTAGTGTCGCAGAGTCTGCTGTGGTTTCAAGCCCTGATGAAACTCGCGGCGAAATTGTCAAGGCATTTGTAGTTTTAACAAGAACTTTTGAAGCAAGCGAACAACTCGTTAAAGATTTACAAGATCACGTCAAGGCCGTTACAGCACCTTACAAGTATCCCCGCAAAATTGCATTCGTCGACTCTCTACCCAAGACCGTGAGCGGAAAGATACGACGGGTCGAGCTGCGCAAGACAGAATGGAAAAACTAGTTATGTCTTTAAGAGAGGTAGCCACTTTAATCTTTATAACTTTCCCGAGCTTTGCATTCACAATAGACATTGATAAAAGTGAAGTGCTTTTGGCCATAAATAAAGAGGATCGGTTAGCTCATGACCTATCCAGAGACGAACGCAGTAAGCCAGAAGAAGTTATACCTCTCTTGGCAATTCAACCCGGAGACCGCGTAGCAGATATATTTGGAGGTGGTGGGTATTACAGTGAATTGTTGGCATCAGTCGTTGGTGATAACGGCGAGGTAATTCTGCATAACAACGATGGTTTTGAGGCTTGGGGCATCAATGGACTCAACGATCGTTTTGCCTCAGGACGAGATCCCGGCAACATAACACGCCACACTCGAAGCGGGGTCAATCTTGATCTGGAGGAGGACAGTCTTGACGCTATCCTAATTGTCATGGCGTTTCATGATCTTTATGTGATTCCAAAACGCTATAATGGGAAGGCATATGTTCCGGTCGGCAAGCCCGCAAACACTCGATATTTCCTCGATCAGATTTTCTCGGCGCTAAAACCCGGCGGTCGGTTCGTAGTCGTAGACCACTCTGCAGATGCCAGAATGGATTTAGAGACTTTAACCGATCTGCACCGTATCGAAGAGTCATTCGCCCGTCAGGAAATAGAGTCAGCTGGTTTCAAGTTTATCAAATCATCGGAAGCACTACGTAACCCCCTAGACGATGGTAGCTTGATCGTTTTTGATCTAGATGTGCAGGGAAAAACTGATCGCTTTGTTTTTGCCTTCGAAAAACCTAAGTAGAAGAACCTATTCGGGTTTTCCATCAACTTTTAACGAATCGGTCAAAAGGTCTCTAGACTATGTTAGGCTAGCCTCATCCACGAGATTAATTTAACTCAATGCAGAGGTAATGATTTTTTATGGGCTCTGAGTTAATAACCACACACCACTTTTACAAATTTGTAGGGATAGAACATGCAGAAGTTTGGAATTGGACAACCCGCGACTCGTTTTGAAGATGGCCGATTGCTTTCGGGTAAAGGTCGTTATGTGGAAGACATAGAGCTAGAGAACCAGAGTTTTGCGACGTTCGTACGATCACCTCATGCTCACGCAGAGATTAAGTCAGTAGATACCAAGGAAGCGAAATTGATGCCCGGGGTTTTGGGTATATATACAGTTGCCGACCTCAAGGATGAAGGCATCGGCAACATCCCTTGCATGGCCCCTGCAAATAATAAAGACGGAAGCCCTTGTGTCATGCCGCCGAGACCTGCATTGGCTGATGCTAAAGTTCGACATGTAGGGGACGCGGTTGCGATTGTTATAGCAGAAACTCGGGAAGAGTCCATCGACGCCGCAGAACAGGTATGGATTGACTACGAAATATTACCTGCTGTGGTCGAAACCAACCAGGCCACGTTAGAAAATTCTAGTGAAGTATGGAGCGATGCAAAGAACAATACCTGTTTCGATTGGGAAGCTGGTAATAAAGGTGATACAAACAAGGCCTTTACTAAGGCGAAGCAGGTAGTGGAGCTAGATCTGATTAACAATCGCGTTGTGCCTACATCAATGGAGACCAGGGGGGCGATCGCGTCTTTAGAGCCCGATAACCGCCTAGCGCTTCATGTCTCCTGCCAGGGCGTGCACGTGATGCGCAGGCTTCTAGCCACTCAAATATTCAATGTTGAAGAAGAAGAAATTTTAGTCACTTGTGATGATGTCGGCGGCGGATTCGGCATGAAAATTTTTCTGTTTCCCGAATATGTCTGCGTTCTTTTTGCAGCACGTAAACTCGGCAGGCCTGTTAAGTGGATCTCGGATCGAAGCGAGGCATTCCTCTGTGATAGTCATGGTCGAGATCATGTCAGCAATTTGAAGCTGGCACTCGATGGAAATGCAAGAATACTTGGGCTACAGGTAAGTACCACAGCAAACTTAGGCGCGTACCTGTCTAATTTCGCACCGTTTGTCGCAACCGACGCTGGAGTCTCAATGCTCGTCGGTTGTTATTCTATCCCTACAGCTTATGTAGAAGTGAAAGGAGTTTTCACGAATACTGCTCCAGTTGATGCGTATCGAGGGGCAGGTAGACCCGAGGCTATTTATGCCATCGAAAGATTATTAGACGTTGCTGCTTACGATCTTGGAATCACTCCCGCTGATATTCGCAGGATAAACTTCATACCTAGCAGTGAAATGCCATTCAAAACCGCTTTGGGTTCAAATTATGATTCCGGAGAGTTTCAAAAAAATCTTGATGATGCGTTAATCGCAGCAAATTGGGATGACTTTGAGTCGCGACGACAAGACGCAAAAAGCCGTGGGAAGTTACTAGGCATTGGCTTGGCTAGTTATATTGAACGCTGCGCAGGTGGTTCGCCAGAACAAGCTCGGCTAGAAGTTTCAGGCCAGGGCCATGTCACTCTTTACATAGGGACCCTTTCCAACGGCCAGGGTCATGAAACAGCTTTTAGGCAGATTCTCTGTGATTCTCTGGGCATTACATTCGAAGAAATTTCTGTAGTACAAGGCAACTCCGACCTCATCGAGACCGGAGGAGGTACTATGGGGTCGCGGTCCGTTCCTGTTGGCGGGTCTGCCGTTGGTTCAGCATCAAAAAAATTGATAGAAAAAGCGAAGGAAACTGCGGCAGAAATGCTCGAAAGCGCAGTTTCTGATATTGAATTCGATAACGGCGATTTCAAAATAGTGGGTACAGATCGAGTGGTTCCCTTTAGGTCAGTCGCAGAAAAAGCTGCGGGCGAGAGCAATGTTGCGTTTGATGAGAAAGAAACGTTTGCACCCGAGGAGGCTACTTATCCAAATGGCACACACGTTTGTGAGCTGGAAATCGATATGGCAACTGGTGAAATTGAACTAGTTGACTACACGGTAGTTGATGACTTTGGGCGGGTAATCAATCCATTATTGCTCGAGGGCCAAGTACACGGCGGAATTGCCCAAGGCCTTGGGCAAGCTATTCTTGAAAGTTGTCAGTATGAGTCTGGCTCAGGTCAACTACTTTCCGCAAGCTTCATGGATTATACAATGCCTCGCGCCGATGATTTTCCTGCGATACGTTTTAAAAGAAACGAAGTTCCCTGCGAAACTAACCCTCTCGGCATAAAGGGGGCAGGCGAAGCAGGTGCAATTGGTGCTCCGCCTGCAATCGTGAACGCAATCGTCAACGCGCTATCGGATCATGGCATCAGACATGTCGACATGCCGGTGTCTCCTAACAAGGTATGGAATATTCTGCAAAATGTTTCCGCATAGCAACTAAGCGTTGCTCAAGCCGCAGAACGCCTCGATCTCGTTGGTGAGAGCTTGACTCTCAGTAAGTTCGGAAAAGAACGGGACAACAGCGGTAGGATTAGCTAAACCTAATATGATTCCGAGTATCGCTCCCCGGTGCACATTGTCTCCACCGAGATTTGCGTTAACCATCAAAGCCGACTTTGGATTCTCATGGTATTTCAAAGCCAAGTATAAAATACTCGGCCATGAGTCGGTTATGTAGCACGCAGAGGAAAACTTGCGTCCAACGACCATCCCGTCAGGGACCTGTCTATCGACTAAACCCTTCATACTTTCTTGGTTGCTGCTCAGCGCGATAGATTCTATTAAGGCCTCTAGGTCTGCCGTCGAAGTCATGAAGAGGAGGCCTTTTAAGAGTGCTATATATGAATCACTCACCTTTTTAAGACTTTCGTCGGGATGAGTTAATTGCAGATGCTCAGCACAAGTCGCCTGAACTTCAGAAAGCCCGACCCCCGACAACAGCAGTGACAATGCCAATGGACCAATCGTTACTAACCCGCCAACTGAGGCGGTATCATGCGTTTTGCCGCCGCATTTTTCAGGAGGTATTCCACTCGCCAAATTAGCGAAAAATTCGCGATGGTATGATTCAGCATAAGTGTCCGGATGCAAAGGACATTCTGACGTCATAAAATCAATGTACGCTTGCAAGAATGCAGTTCTATCGTAATTACCATTATTTGAACTTATGGATCGCATCAGTAGCCTAGCGCAATGAGCATTCAGAGTATTTTCACCAGCACGCATGCCGTGATGATAATGGACGTTAGGTTGGTTCCAGTAACGTTCTTTTCCTTTAAGAATGACCTCTCCAACAATTTGTGGGGCTTTACGTGTTTGACGACTTTCTCTTCTCCCGCCCCCCTTAATCGAATGGAGGCTCATTATAGAACCGGGATGGTAGGAGGGAGCATCCTCTAAATTTGTTATCCCATTAGGATATAACGAATAAATATCAGAAACCCGATAGAACCAGTGAACAGGCATCGATAGTGAATCGGCGACAAACAGATATTTAAGCGCAGATACAACTTTCGCCTTAATATTTGAACTAGCTGCAAAATCAGCCTTCAATGCGATCCCTTTCATTCAGTAATTTTGCTGTTCTCAACTCGTTCAGATTCTTACTCCCAGTACTAAACATCGTAATCTTAAAATCTTTTTCCCAGGACTCAATGACTTTAATGGTCTGTTGAACACTCGTTCTTGCTGGCTCCAAAAAGGGCTGCGCAGCGGCGGCAATATCAGCCCCTATCCGAACGACCTTTGCCGCGTCAAGGCCACTGCGTAGACCTCCCGAACCGACAAGCATGCATGGCAGGCCCTTATCTCTAATCGATTCAATCGCTTCTTTCGTTGTCACGCCCCAATTAGCGAAAGCAGACGCTCCCTCTCTGCCACCTCGAATATGTTCTATCTGGCTCCAACTAGTACCGCCGGCACCCGCAACGTCTATCCAAGAGACACCGAGATCAACCAGTATCGCTGCTGAGCTCGCACTTATTCCATGACCCACTTCTTTTACGAAGACAGGTACAGGCGACTCAGTAACAAACTCTTGGATAGCTGCTGAGACACCGCGCCAATCGGCATCACCACCTGGCTGCAATAGCTCTTGTAAGGCGTTGAGATGAATGTATATCCCGTCTGCATCTGCTAATTCAATGCAGCGAAGAGCGCCGCTAATTCCATTTTTCTGAACGAGCTGCGTGCCTCCAATATTCGCTAAGATAGGAATAGATGGAGCAAATTTTCTTAAATTGAAGGATGCTTCAGCAGATTTCTCCTCCAAAGCGATTCGCATAGAACCTAGTCCTAATGCAACCTGGCAGGCTTCAGCCGCCTCTGCAAGTGTCCTATTTATTTTGTCCGCCTCACGCACTCCACCACTCATAGACGAAATTAGAAATGGGAATGCCAGCGATTTATCTAAAAATTCCACTTGAGTGTCAATTTCAGAAAAATCCAACTCCGGCAGTGCTATGGGCTCAAATCTGATGGCATTTAGCCCATTGGAACTATCCATCTGACATGAAGAAGACTCGGCCAAATTAAGGTGGTCTCTCTTTCTTTTCTCAATCTCCGATTCTGAGCTCACGTTGTAAACTCACTCCGATCCAATTCCATTAATTCAGATCTATCTTTAGGAGCAAACAAAAAATCCACCACTACTATGTGAGGCACGGTAAGAGCAAAAAGCGTAGCGAACACTCCTCGTAATAAGCTCGGCTCAGAAGAAAATGTTAGCCCGTCGCCAAAATTTGGTAAGAAGCCAAGGCCAACGATAACAATTAATGCCCAGGCTAGGATCGTTGTAATGAAAAAACTTACCGATGAACTCTGGCCTGCAACAGAAATGTGTCGCACGCTATTTTTATAATGTGACCACGAATGAAAACAACAGAAAAAAACTGCAAAAAAGAGCAGTGGCTTCATGAGGTAAACTAGCAAGCAGGCTAGTAGCGTAGCCGCAACCTTCGCTGTTTGGTTAGCCTCAAATAGGTGTTTAAAGACTACCAAGCCGCTTATGACCCACAACGAACCGCTCAATGTAAGCCAAAGAAACAGGGTCTCTGGGTTGCTCTGAAGGATAGTGAAGTATTGTGAAACTGTTGCCCAGTGAAATAGCGGTAATAAAATAGTTGTTAGACCACCTTGCATGAGGATGGAACTGATAGCCAATATTTTAGGACTTTGCGGATCAATGCAAAAACGTAACGGGTCCGCCACCCCAAAATGGTACGTGGAAATTAAAAGAAAAAGCATTAACGAAAGTGTTGGCGCTAAAAACCACAATATTAGTGATAGAAAAATAAGTAGAACGTAAACGGCAATTGTTCTAATAAATGCGCCGTTACGCCCTTTGGCCGACTTCCTCAGGAAAGCATAATCAAAAGCCCCATGCGGAACTCCGAAAATGACGATAGAAACGAGGCAAATGGTGTCGACTAATGAAAGCAATGCGATTACCTATAATAATTTCTTAAAAATAAAAGTTTAGGCATTTTGAAAATCACTTTAGCTGCAATCAAGATATCAAATTTGTCTGTCAAAAATTTTGCAAAATCATCGCCAGTCATGCCCTCTGCCATTTTAAGGAAGATCTCTTTCATACTATCAGGTTCATTATGTAAGACCCTTAAAAATTTTGAGTCCATGAACTGACTGAGCTTTGAGAATTTAAAGTTTGGGATGCCGCCACTTAGGGTCCATAAATCGGTAACCAATAGCTGTCTTTCTATCCCTTGAAGAGTGTAACCTGTTGCGGGTCTTGTTGCTCCGCCAGCAGCTCCAAAAGAATTTTCAATCCTGAAAAGAGGTTCCGTTTCTCCCATGGGTAATATCCCACTCTCCTTACATTCAATTTTGTTCGGGAAACTTTGTCCTGTCCGCAACGCCAGCCAATTTTCTATATGCCCGATGAAATATTCTTCCTCCCTAACTTCGTTGTCAAATGCCGTTGCTTCAATAAGAACTCTATCCGATGAGAGTGGGAGTGCATAGATAAAAACCGATTTCTCTTGCTCAGCTTGCCAAGGACCATAATCCATAATCAAAGGTCTTACTAACCCAATGTCGGAAGGAGGTATCTTTAGATAGAGTCCGACAAACTGCTGAACACAGCACGTATTGCCCCTCTTTGGAGGACGCGTATCCACCAAGAAGTCTACCTCGACGCTTCCTACCCTCTCTCCGCAACTTACCACAAAGTTTTCGGTCTGTTCCTTGATTTTCGTAACGTTTTCGGTTGTTCTGAGACACATTGTATTTTTTTGAAGACTCCCCTCTATGCTATTTTTCATAGCTCTTCCGTCAATGACTTCATAGCGGTAGTTGGTTCCCTTCTGCAAAAAATTGTCCTTATCGAACCCAAATTCCCATGATTTCCAACTTCCTAACAAGTGATCAATTTGTGGCGATGGTGTAATTGAGTCCCTCCAAGTGCCCAATATCTGATTTCGCTCATCCTTTTTCCCGAACAAACTGACCTGATAACCTTGATCGACTAATTTGTTCGCAAGTAACAAGCCCGACACCCCGGCTCCCACGATGCCAATAGATTTATCTTTAGCAAGAGTCACTGATTAATACCCGGCAAGCCGACCAACGCGCGATGCAAAACAGCGTTGTGGCTCGATTTTTCACTACCGAATACTTTGTCTTTAGTTAGATAACGCAATGCTTGTGGTAGAGCCAGTAAGGTGAGCAAGACCTTTCTATGGATGGGCACATAAACACGGCCCTCCCACCAAGTAGTTCCTCTATCCAGAATCAAAACTCCGATATGCCGGTAAATCTTTGCCATCAAATAAACAGCGAACCTACTTCTTTTTGGAAGAAAGTAAATTCCTTGAATACCTGAATCGTAATACTTATCAGCCAGGTCAAGCATTTGCTCTACGCAGTCTTTGATTGTTTGTTGTGCTGTATCGTCCGCCTGCGCAATATCATTGGGAGTCCAGCAAACTGGCAAATATCTGCGACCCAATCGAGCATCCTCCAAGACGTCCCTACAAACATTCGTCAGCTGCATCGCTATTCCAAGATCAATAGCATGATGTCCTGCCTTCGCTGAATCGGCACCGAGTATTTGTGCCATAAATAGACCGACTGTCCCCGCTACGCGATAGGCATACCTAATGAGTTCAGATTTTTCCTGAACTAATACACATTCAGTATCTTTTTTCAAACCCTTCAACAATTCTTGAAGAATCGGCATCGACAACTCGAGTTTTAAGAATTCACCAATTAACTCTTTTTCATTTTGAGTATAACTCTGAATAGATGAAAATTTGTCTGTCAAACTCTTGTCTTCGCTGGCAAAGCTTTCGAAAAAATCGACTATCATCGCGAGCTTTTCTGAACCTGCATCTTCCCCACTATCAGCCCAGTCATCCAACATTCGGCAAAAGGCATAAAGTATCATGGCATTCCGCGAGGATTGCTTGCTCAAAAAAAATGAAGCGAACCAAAAAGACTTTCCATTATGAGAAAGGATTTCTCTCAAACGATTATCGACAGTCATTTCGGACATAATTTTTTCTAACAGAAGGTCTCTATAATCAATCTCTCTGTTACTTTTGCAGAAGATAGTACGCCTGGCACGCCTGCTCCGGGATGTGTTCCTGCCCCTACAAAAAAAAGATTGCTGATTTCTGGGTCTTTATTATGATATCTAAAGTACGCTGACTGAGACAGGATTGGCGCGATAGAAAAACCAGCTCCCCAAACGCTCTTATAATCAGCTTGAAAATCTTTTGGGCTCATCCAAAAATCGTCAGTTATATTTGCATCAAGATTAGGCAGAAGGGTCTTCGCTAAGGCTTGGACAATTCTGTCTCGCAGTTCGCAGCCTCTGACCTCCCAATCGAGATCAAGCTGTAAGTTAGGAACAGGGCAAAGCACATAAAAACTGTCACACCCCTCTGGCGCAAAAGATTTATCAGTTGCTGTTGGTCGATGAATATATAGCGAAAAATCGTCAGCAAGACATTTATAGTCGAAAATATCCTTAAGGAGCTCCTCATGCCTCTTCCCAAGCCAGATAGTGTGATGTGAGACTTCCTCATAAACATGCTTAGTACCAAAAAAAAGCACGAATAGACCCATAGAAAACTTAGTATTGGAATCGGGCCTTCTCAATTTTTGACGCCTCAGCCGAGCTGGCAACAAGTGTTGATACGCATAGGGCGGATCTCCGTTAAAAACCACTCCATCGCACTCAATATTTTCCCCATCCGAACTAAGTACCTCAGTTGCCTTGCCACTATTGGCGTCAATTTCAATCTTCGTTATATCGAAGTTTTTCTGTATCTTGACACCTTCCTCAATTAACAATTTTTCCAGCGAAGCTACAAGCGCCCCGGTTCCCCCTTGCGCAAAGTGTATTCCCCATTTTCTCTCTAGATAGTGAATGAGAGTGTAAATAGACGTTGTCGTGTACGGGTTGCCCCCAACGAGAAGTGGGTGTATCGAAAACACTTTACGTAACTTTTCATTCTTTATGTACTTGGATACCAAGCCAAACACTGTTCTGTAACTTTGGAGTTTTAGTAAGGATGGGACTTGCCTCAGCATGGTCCAAAACCTGGTGAATGGTTGAGCAGATAACTGCTCAAATCCAACCTTAAAAATTGACTTAGACAGCTTGAGCAGCCTTTTATAACCCTCAACGTCACCAGGCTCGAAATGGCTTATTTGGCTGTAAGTGTGGTTTAGATCTCCTGTATAGCTGAATTTTGTTCCATCATCAAAAATAAAGTCATACCAAACATCAAGAGGTATAAATTCACAATAATCTGACCGGTTTTTGTTGAATAATTGAAACAGTTCATCAAACAGAAAAGGAGCGGTTATTACAGTTGGGCCAGCATCATGCGTAAAGCCATTTTTTTTAAAAACTTGTGCACGCCCACCGAGATCCGAGAGCCTCTCTACAATAGTGACTTGCGCACCTTGTGCTTTCAATCTCAGCGCCATAGCCAATCCGCCAAAACCACTGCCCACTACTACCAACCTTAAGCCCGACATTTTCGTTCTCATGGGCGACGGCTTGGTCATGAGGTGATCATCCATTGTGCTCTTTTGCGATCTGTAGCCCTTGCACTACGGAAGAATGGCTTTGGTTAGTCATGCAATTTTTCGCGTGAGCGAGGAGAGGAGAGATACCATTTTGCAGCGCAGGCGACAGATCTCTATGGTTAAGCTCTATCTGTGTCAAAAGACACTTTATCTTTGCATGGCCAGTTGCTACGAGGTCGGAGCGCAACATTTTTGCCCACCACAACTCCGCCTTTGAACGGCCGTTTTGGTTACTCGTGTTAGTATTTAAACTAATCGAGTTGTCAAAATCTAATTGCTCTTCAGCACTCAACGAATCTCTATAGAGAACGATTAGCGCATTCGGACGGAACTGACAGAAATCTGTCGATAGCTTTTTCAAATTTATTGCACTTTCGATATTTTCTGAGTCATTTAGCATTTGAAAAACTAGGGACATTTGAATGCAATATTTCGAAAGTTTGGGATTATGATCTACCAACGGATCGAAGAGCGCTCCACCCTCCACGGCTCCGGTGAGGAGACTAGAGGTCTTACCTCCTGCGATATCGCAATATTGCTGCCAATTTGGGTAACCACTGGAACAAAACTCCTGCGCTTGACCGCTTGCACAAGTTTTCACCATCATCGCCAGTTTAGCGATTAAGGTTCTCGGTATACTCTCCCGAGCCAATATCCCGAAGGCCTGAGAAATTAGCGCGTCACCAAGGCAAAGCGCTGTTTGTTGCCCAAATTTTGCCATTACGGATGGCCGTCCGCGACGGAAAAGGTCCGAATCACAAATATCGTCGTGAATTAATGACGCGTTGTGAATAAGCTCGACGGCTAGTCCCCATCGATCTGCGTCGACCTCTGATGCGGAATGAAGTCTGGCGGAGTTGAAAGCTAATTGGGCGCGTAGCATCTTGCCTGGTGTGGCAAAATGATAACGGAACGCGTTGAGGAGGGAACCGTCTAGGGTGTCACTGCAATTTTTCAGAAGTTCGGCAACCCTCACCTGCAATTGTGAGTTCACGAGCGCATCTGAAGTCGCAGGATTCTCTGCCTTCGTTCTCAGGCTAACGACTGGACGCATTGGAGTATTTAAAGACGTTTTACCCATAGTCGAATTAACGTTAGATCAACGCAAAAAGTTCATATTCTTCAGCCCACAAAAATAATTTATGCAAAATGTGATCGCAAAAAAGGAAAAAATCGTTTCAATATTGTGGCATCTTATGCGATGCTTATTGAGAATGATAGTCATTCTCAAGGAGGAAGATGGCATGGTTTTTCGAAATACTTATGCTATGTCGTAGGTTCATAATTAAATTGCGTTTAAATAGAGAGAGAAAAATGGTGAAAATTAAAAGCTTTCTGGGTATGGCATTAATTGTTCTAGCATTCTTTGGGGGTTCGGCGCATGCGGCGAGTGCTGGCGGTGGGGATGTATTGGCCACAAATGACTTTGTGGGAATTTCATTCTGGCTAGCCACTGCCATCATGCTGGCGTCTACAGTGTTTTTCTTCGCTGAGCGGGGAGACGTAGCTGTCAAGTGGAGAACTTCACTCACAGTAGCAGGCCTTGTGACCGGTGTAGCCTTTTGGCACTACCTCTACATGCGAGGTGTTTGGGTATCGACAGGAGATTCCCCGACGGTATATAGATATATAGATTGGTTGATTACAGTGCCTCTTCAGATTGTCGAATTTTACTTAATTCTAGCAGCAGTCACTGCCGTGAGAACTGGGTTATTTTGGCAATTACTCGGCGCATCAGTAGTAATGCTGCTGGGGGGATACTTGGGAGAGACCTCTGTGATAAGCCCAGTGGTCGGTTTTGTAGTGGGAATGGCTGGATGGCTATACATTATCTACCTCATTTTCGCAGGCGAGGCCAGCAAAGTATCAGAGGGTTCTGGCAATGCGGCTAGCCAAAGCGCATTTAAGACACTGCGTCTGATAGTCACGGTTGGTTGGGCTATATATCCGATAGGCTACTTCCTCGGTTATATGGCGGGCGGTGTAGATAACGACTCTTTGAATTTAATCTATAACGTAGCTGACTTGGTCAATAAAACAGCTTTTGGCTTAGCAATCTGGGCAGCAGCCAAGCAAGACAGCCTGGCTTAATGAAAAAAAATTGGAAGGGGGCGGGAAAAACCGCCTCCTTACGATTCCTCCTTGTCTCTTCCCCAGTAACATAAATCGGTCAACCCCGGATTTGCCAGTAACATAAATCGGTCAACCCCGGATTTGCCAACCGCTAATCTCTTCAAGCAACAAACAGCCGCAACAACAAGCTCATCATAGTTATGCGTGACTCAAATAACCATCGTCATATCGCACTCGAAAAGGCACGGATTTTCTTAAGTAGCAGCATATTGGAGTATGCAAAAAAGAGAAACTTTGACCATGGACCCTCTGCCCACCAAAATGTATCTGGATTATCGAAATATATTTCGCACAGAGTTTTATCTGAGTATGAATTGATAAGGCAGGTATTATCTTTACACAAATATCAAACGGTAGAAAAGTTTATACAAGAGATTCTCTGGAGAATCTACTGGAAGGGTTGGCTAGAAATGCGGCCGTCCGTATGGACCGAATTCGTCCAGATGCCGGCGAAGGAAGGGGATGCATATTTAAATGCGGCTCTGAATGGTGAGACAGGAATTGAGTGCTTCGATAGCTGGGTGACCGAATTGAAAACAACCAACTATCTTCACAACCATGCCAGAATGTGGTTCGCCAGCATTTGGATTTTTACACTCCGACTACCTTGGCAACTTGGAGCGCGATTCTTCCTCAAGCATCTTGCCGACGGAGATTCTGCATCAAATACACTGAGCTGGCGATGGGTAGCAGGCTTGCAAACAAAGGGTAAGCAATACCAAGCGACCAGCCAGAATATAGAGTTTTATACCAGCGGGCGTTTCAAAGGAAGCCTCCCAAACGAATCTGCCTGTCCAAAAATTGAATTTAAAGATTATCCGATTACTGGACAAGTACCTCCTGCAAACGAAATCCAGGAGCACGATAATTTATTAGTTTTTGAAAACGACCTTTATTTTCGGGGTCGAGAGAAACTCTATGAAAGTTATAAAAATATTTTTGTCACTTCTCTACCCAATAATAAAAGACATATCAGTTTAAGCAATAACGTATTGAAATTTAAGGCAGAGTTAGCTGAACAATTTTGTAGACAATTCAACAATGCAAAGATTCTTTCTAGCGACCTGGAATCGACTTTAAGCACACACAGCTCTCTTGATGTAGTTTATCCATTCACAGGGGAGAACTTAAGTTTCTTAGAGAGTGTAAAATCCAGAACTTCGATCAAATATTCTTTTCTAGTGCGACATGAGGATTCTGTTTGCATGCAGTACTGCCGAAAGGGATTCTTTCAATTCAAAAAATATATACCGAATATTTTAGAAGACTTGCTATCCTGAAAGTTTAAGCTACATCTCTATGCAAATCAGGATATAACTTTTGAACTAAATTCGTAGCCTGTTGCTGCGGCTTAAGTCTAAAATTATTATTGCAAATCTTTATCGGCTTCGAATTTCATCATTCCAAGCTTGTTATCTAAGGACATAGAAGTATTACCACTTGGATAACCATTGATAGCCAATACCCAAGCAACGAGGTTTAAATATTGCGCTTGACTCAAGGCTCGAGGGTTATCCGCTGGCATTGAACCACTCACCTTGTAATAAAAATCGAGGACACTCATGTCATTCCAGGTGACATCAATATTGGTATAAAAACTCGGCAGGTGGCAATGAGCACAATAAGTATTATATAGGGCGGCACCGGATTCAGCCTGAGCTTCAGAATAAATACCGCTTACTAAGCTCGAAGATTCTGCTTTTACTACACCATGAGGAGGTAGCAGAAGTAAAAACAATGCCAGTCTAAAATAGCCCGCCCTTGGCGACACTAGCGTTTATTATATTTCTTCGACTGAATAGGGTTTTCAATGAACTTGTGTATGTCCGGCTTAATTGTATCAGCCACGTAGATCACATCCCCTGGTGCCAGTGTCATATAGTGTGCCTCGCCAAATTCACCTAGCTTTTTACCTGGCTGTCCTGTTGCTGCAACAACTTTACCATGACCATCTAACTTCAGGATCTCCCCAGCAAAGCCACTCACCATCCAAAGCGTTCCTTCACTGTCGAAATGGAGGCCGCAAGGTAAACCTTTATAATGCCACTCTTTAAGATATGTACCCTCATCATCAAAGATTTGAATGCGCCGATTTTCGCGATCCGCCACATAAATCAACCCGTCTTCATCTACAACAATTGAATGGGGCGTATCAAACTGTCCAGGAGCAGTGCCAGGTCCACCCCACTTCTTCATAAACTGACCCATCTGATTAAACTTGAGAAGCTGAGGTGTGCCACGCCCATGACCGACCAAAACAAAAACCTCACCTTCTTCATTTATCGTTAGATCGGTTGGCTCATTCAATAAGCCATCCTCAGGCTCACCCGCCTCCCCCATTTTCCCTATGGTCAATAAGACCTTTCCATCAAGATTCATCTTCCTGATAGTGTGACCATTAACATCGGTGGTCCAAATGTTTCCTTCAGGGTCAAGCCTCATACCGTGGGGTCGAATATAATCTCCCTGCCCCCAAGTTTTTAGTAGACGTCCACGTGGATCAAATTCCATTAGCGGATTGGGACCACGGTTAAAAAGAATTAAATGGTTTTCTTTTGTCCAAACTACGCTTGAAGCTGCACCCAACTCGATGTCCTGAGGTATTTTTAGACCATGAGGCACGGGTTGGTAACCCAAATCGGGTGCGTTCTCCATCTGCAGCGGGTCCGGCCCAGGTAAAGCTTGCCCCTGAACTGCGACAGAGAAAAAAAACGCGAAAACTATCGAAAATATTTCCGTTACTATCTTTTTATTTATTGTCATTTGCATTTCCTCTTCATATTAGTCACGGTCTTCTCGCACTGTTCCGTCTCCATTCATTCCCATGGATTCATACCTGCGCCATCCTGCCAAGATGCCAATCATTCCATGATTACCCTCATGACAGGCATACTCATAAATTGGATCTTCAATGCGCCGAAGAGGGAAATGTGCCGACCAAGATGTATCCCAAGACATTGGATCTTCAATGGTGAAATCATAGTCAAGCGTATTTGCGTCAATACGTCTGATTCGCTCCTCTAAAACCATCTGGTCTGAAGAACCACGCCCGTTGTCGTGATAATAAAAATGGCGCGTGTTTATTACTAATGTATCTCCTTCGAACCTCGCGATCGAATCCCCGTCCCACTTAACATGCCTAGTTTGGTGAGAGTCGCTAATACGAATGATCCTGGCTCTATGTATCATCTCGCTCAAAATCATAATGTGGTCTTTAGTCTGAACGATTTGAATATTATTATTATATGCTCCAGGCACCAAAGGTGGTCCCGCACCACCACTCATTAGACACCTATCGGCAAGTGTGCGGGCCTCTGGGCCAATGCTCAGACGCCGATTTTCGGCCCTGACTCGAGCTCTTTCACGCCCCATGGAATTTAGCACGGGCATTTGTCCTTCGGGTGGATCGTAAATCAGTGACGTTCGTCTGTCGGCAATCGTCTCCTTCCCCCGCTCATACCAGAATTCGTTATAGGAAATTACACCCGGTGGGTACCCCGCTCCGCCCACAGAGTCAATGATCAAATCGCGATTTTGCCGACGATTCTCATAAGTCTCCCATTCAGTGGCCTCGACTTCCGACAGTACTTCTTTACCAGAAAGCTCGGAGGGGCGATTGAGAGGCGTTATCGTGCGATAAGTATAGGTTCCCTGAAAATCTGGGTGACCGTATTCGGTTCGCGAAATGTCATCTGACTGTGCGTTCAAGGAAGACGCAGTCACCATAATAGCTGCGATGAAATTAGATAAAAAAAAGTTCTTTAGATTCATTATTGACCAAGCCTCGTCTGTAATTTTTAGAATCGACCAGTAACTCTAATTACCCAAATTACGCGAGTGAGATATTTTTTCAAGTGAAATCCTCGATACTAGTCAGTCAAAAATCAGAAATTTCGAGTCAGTCTTATAAAATAGGCAAGGCAAATTTGAAAATTATGAGCTAGCCTCAGAAAGTGCCAGTCATTTGAAGGGAAAGTGTCCGACCAAAACCGCGGCACATGTATTCCACCTCCTCAAGAATATTGTTCGCGATATGACCCTCGTAACGAATACGATCTCGGCAAACTTCAACATCGGTTAGATTACGTGCATTTAGGCGAAAGGTGAGATCACCGAAAGCGATGATCTCAACAAAACCGGTAAAGTACGGATCAGCGTGATCTTCCTCAATATCTTCGATATCCCAACGTTCTGTGCCACCGTCGATTCTATTCCTCATTTCAATACCATAATTCATTCTCAAATTAGGAATGTCGTGTCGGATACTCCAATTAAACTCACCTCGATGGTAATTATTAAAACGTCGTGTAATATCGATGAATGAATCTTTAACCCATGAATCGCGAACATTGGCTGTAGTAGTAAATAAAACATTTGGCATCCCTAAACGTTTCAATCTAATGCTACCCTTTACCTCAAACACATACATATCTCCTGTTCCAATATTTCCAACAGCAGAACGGATTTCATTTGGGCCATTTGAAACATCGATACGCTGAAGGAAGTCTTTGTGACGATGATGATAAAAATTAGCGCTGACTACTCCCTGATCATCCGGCAGCCTGTATTCCGCTAGAAAATTATAATTCCACCAGTAGTCTGGTCGAAGATTGGAATTACCTGGCAATGTATTGGAGTCTTCATCGGTTTGATCATTCGTTGCAACAAAGTCCATAAAACTCAACTGACGAACAAATTTTTCAACCATGACTCGTAACTGCAGCTGCGGGGTAATATCAAACCGATAGTCGACTTTTGGTTTAAAGAAGTTAAAAGTACGACTGTTGCTGACATCACCGCTCAAGGCAATTTCTGAAGTTTCATATAAGAAAGAAGTTTCTAGCGACATTCGAGTATTGATTCTCCAGTTATGAATGGCGAATGGTTCGTAGCGAATCTCCTCCACCCTGGTATTTGCATTGGGTATGCTGACTGGCGTTAACCCGCCGTAGGCCTCCTGCCCAGGCTTGCTCAAGGAAAGTACGCCGAGCGCTAACTTTGAATCTAAAATCGTCTGCGCTCGCTCCACACCAAATTCAATACTCTGCCCGCTTGTTAAGTCAGTAGTATAAGAGCCCCGAATAATTCGCTCTCCGAGAGTGCTCGCTGTATCCAAAAACAAATTCTTCTGTTGTGTGAGGTCAGCGAGGACATCCCATCTCTCTCTCGTATTGGTGGTATCGTTCTCGTTTGCAATTCCTAGAACCTTAAACCTATCTCCATTACTGCGGCGAAATTCATAATCCCCCCCTACTTCCCAATTGGTATTAGTGCTCGGGATATCTTCCCTCTCTAAACTATGTTGGAAACCTTGACCCTTCAGATCGACGGTTAAACGTTCAACCTCAGTGGGGTTATCATCCTCTGCCATCAGCGCATTAAAGCGTGCGCTACTTCTTGAGCTAAATTGATAATCTAAGTTAGTGGAAAGTGTGTATGTTGCGTTATCTCGAATTTGTGTCTGGTCAATAAAGTCGTTAGGCAACTCACCGGGTAAAATACTTTTCTCTCTCATTTCCGTATAGTTATATCCGGGTACTGCAGACGCACTAACAATCATATTCAAATCCCCAGCTTGCCCTGCATAAGAGAGCGAACCACCTGGCTTAGAAGTATAATCCGCGTAGTAGTCAGCGCTTGCCTGATAATTAATGGTAGTGCTCGAAACTTCTTCGAACAAAACTATATTGGCGATTTGTGTACTTCCCCTAACATCTAATTCACCCGAGGTGCCCCTGATGATTTCAATATAGTCTACTTGGTCCGCATCAATTCTGCGCAATTGAGCCTGCGTGTCGTTATTTTTACCGGCAGTCCGCTTACCGTTAATTAGTATTTGAACCCCGTTGTTACCAGCACCCAGACCACGCCCCCCACGACTGACATTCGTAAAGCTACCTCCGCTGCCCCCTCTACCAGACCTAGATCCACGACTGTTCGTGCTACTCATAGTCATACCAGGTATGCGGTTTAACATATCCAATGCAGTGCGAGGGGCAAATTGGGTAAAGTACGAAAAAGGGTACAAGATAGTGGAATCGTCTCCAACATTATCTTGGGCATGGCCTTTAGCCGCAAAGGCACATAGGGTAATTAACGCCAGTAATCTTAGGTAACCTTGCCTATAAAAGTCGTTATCCACATCAGCATCAGAACTGCCAGCCAAATTCCTCAAAGAGACTACCTCAGAAATTTCTTGCACATAAAGGAAGGTCAAAAAATCAAATATTTATAAGTGTTTGATGATATCGCAAAACCGATCGTGCCTAATGTGACATTTTGCAAGGGTTCTGCACAATAAGTTACAGTTGCGGTCAAGATTTTATGGGTCTAAGAATTACGGATAGTGCGTTGGTCGATATTCAACACGCTTAACTACACTTCAGCTTTGCTCCGCCTGGTCAGCTCGCAGATTGCATGCTGTAATTTCTGGCAAGTGCGCGAAGTATCTGATCATCATTGCTCCTCGAATATCTTGTTTTTCGAGATAGCTAGTCTCATCAGTTACCTCGAAAACGCGGTTTGTAGTCGCGACCAAAGCCTCATCCATTACTCTAATACACCGATGCATACTTAGATGATCTGGGATACTTTGCTTCGCACCTTTTCTGAATAGAAATACCTCTAACGAATCCAAAAAATAGACATGCTCAACGATGCCATCATTGTTCAAGTCCTCGGCACACATCTCATAAATCAGAAAATTATCGCAGTACACATTGTTCGTCGCAGTAGTGGACGCAACTCTAAATGAATTACAACTTGTAAGAACTAGAATCAATCCCCACGAGCAACTTGTTTTTAAAATCATATTATTTTCGAGCTTCAGACTTACTTGCCCCTTGAAAGCCGCCATTCTGAGCATGAACAACCTGGTAACCTGCTTTTAAGATATGGGGCGTTTAATACACACCGCGGCTGCGCTATTCTGCTCCCAATGAGCGCCCTTTAAGAACTCCCGCTAGGAAAAGCAAACTTAACTTTCTCTGATTTATCACCCGCTGGCCATCGCTGAGTCATGGTCTTTCGTCTCGTGTAGAACCTTATTGCATCAGGCCCATAAACATAAAGATCACCAAATAAGGAGCGCTTCCAGCCACCAAAGCTTTGACTAGCCACCGGTACTGGCAAAGCGACATTCACACCCACCATACCTACGTGAATATTGTCTGTGAAATATCTTGCTGTTTCCCCATCACGGGTAAAAACACAGGTGCCATTACCGAATTCATGCTCATTAATCAGCGCCATAGCTTCATCTAGGTTATCTACCCTCACCACGCAAAGCACCGGACCAAAGATCTCATCGGTATAAATATCCATTCCCTTTTCGACTCTATCAAACAGAAACCCGCCAACAAAAAATCCGTCTTCATTTCCTTCCAGTTTAAGCCCTCTACCATCCACAATTAGTTCAGCACCCTGAGCCAAGCCCTTCTCTATATAAGAATGGATGCGGTTGTATGCATCCCGCGTGATCAAGGGGCCCATATCATTACTTGTATCTTCGCCTGGACCGATACGCAAGGCCTTAACTCGAGCCTCCAAACTCCTTACGATTTGGTTGCCCGTCTCTTCTCCAACGCAAACTGCAACTGAAATAGCCATGCAACGTTCACCACAAGAACCATACGCCGCTCCCATTAGAGCATTTACAGCGTTATCAATGTTTGCATCAGGCATAATCACGGCATGATTCTTCGCTCCTCCCAGAGCCTGCACTCTTTTGCCTTTATCTGTGCCCTTTTTATAAATCGCTTCTGCTATGGGTGTCGACCCTACAAAACTAACAGCTTGAACATCTCTATCCTCTAAAATTAAATCTACCGTTTCCTTGTCACCATTGACTACATTGAAGACACCATCAGGTAATCCAGCTTCGCTTAGTAGCCGCGCCATCAGAATCGATGGGCTTGGATCTCTCTCAGAAGGCTTTAATATGAAAGTGTTCCCACAAGCAATCGCGAGAGGAAACATCCACATAGGAACCATGACCGGGAAATTAAAAGGTGTTATCCCTGCAACAACACCTAATGGCTGAAATTCCGACCAACTATCAATAGCCGGCCCAGCGTTCTTTGAAAACTCACCCTTAAGAAGCTCTGATATCCCGCAAGCATACTCTACCACTTCAATACCGCGACCTAGTTCACCTCGCGCATCATCCAGAACTTTGCCATGCTCGGAAGTGATCATCGCACATATTTCATCCGCATGGACTTCCAAAAGTCTTTTGAAAGCAAACATAATTTGCGCACGCTTTTGTGGGGGCGTATTCCTCCATGCTGGAAACGCTCGTTTTGCTGCCGAGGACGCCATTTCATAGGTCTTTCCTCCAGCCATTGAAACTTCTTTAGTAATTTGCCCTGTTGCGGGGTTGAAAATATTCGATGTTCTGCGCTGATCGCTGACTGCTTTCCCATCAATAAAATGACCAAGTATCGGTATAGGGGACTCTGTGTTTTTTTCAGCTTTTTGCGAGCTCATTTAAAGATTCTCCAACTGCATTTATTAAACTATCTATTTGATCTTTAGTGGACACGAATGGTGGGGCGAGTTGCACGGTATCGCCACCCCAGCGTACGTAGTAACCTTTTTCAAAACACTTAACGCCCAGTTCAAATGGTCTACGTAGAGGCTCCCCAGGATAATGCTCCAAACTGATTCCGCCAGCAAATCCGTAATTCCGAATATCAGTGACGAAAGGCGCCGAACGTAAGGTATGAATACTCTCCTCAAAAAATGAAGACATCTCTTTCACTCGCTGAACGAGATCCTCTCTTACAAGTAAGTCTAGAGCAGCGATCCCTGCGGCGCATGCGACAGGATGCGCAGAGTAGGTATACCCATGAGGGAATTCGACCATATAATCTGGGCCGCCTGATTCAACAAATATGTCATATATTTCTGATTTAACTACAACTGCACCTAATGGAATTGCGCCGTTAGTAATCTGCTTAGCGACCGTCATCATATCGGGTATGACACCAAATTCCTCAGCTCCACTATAAGATCCCATCCTTCCAAATCCAGTTATCACCTCATCAAATATCAACAAGATGTCGTGTTTATCACATATTTGTCGCAGTCGATCGAGGTAACCTCTGGGCGGCGGTAAAACCCCTGATGTTCCAGACATTGGTTCTACAACAACCGCAGCAATGTTAGAGGCGTCATGAAGCAGAACCAGCTCCTCCAACTCGTTTGCAAGATGAGCGCCATTTTCCGGCATTCCTCTGCTAAATTTATTTTCCTCTAAAACAGTATGGGGTATGTGGTCAGCCTCAACGGTTTGTCCGAAAAGTTTACGATTAAACCCAATGCCGCCAACCCCCAAGCCACCGAAATTTACCCCATGGTAACCTTTATGGCGGCCAATAAATTTTGTTTTACTAGGTTGGCCTTTATTGCGCCAATAGCCTCTAGCCATCTTTAAGACAGTGTCGATAGTTTCTGAGCCAGAATCTGTAAAAAACACTTTATCCAATCCGGAAGGAGTCAGCTCTACCACTTTATTTGCAAGTTCAAAACTTAAAGGGTGCCCAAACTGGAAGCCTGGAGAATAATCAAGGGTGTTTAGTTGGCTAGTTACGGCTTCATTTATTTCTTTTCTGCCGTGACCCGCACCACAAGTCCACAATCCTGACAACCCATCAAAGATCTTCCTTCCCTCCGCATCGGTATAGTGAACACCGTCACCTTTCACGAGCAATCGGGGGTTTTTCTTAAATTGCCGATTGGCAGTAAATGGCATCCAATGTGCACTTAAATCTAAATCATTCATGACTTCAAGTTACCTCTCGAAGAGATATTAATTAGGTGAATTTAAACCCAGAGCTGCCCAATTCCATTTTCTTTCCCAGCTTTTCTCAGACACCGTAAAAGATTTAACAACTGGTTAAGTTGTTAGCACAACATACCCCACAATCTAACAGAAATGTAGTATACACAGTCAACTCGCGGGCTTATTCTAGCTAATTTATAGTGGTGACCACTACGATTAATCGCAAAATTGCAACAACCACTTTGCTCTATAGTCAAGCGCACGCTATAGTGAAGGCTATTTCAGATTTCATGCTGCAAATATAAACGCTGACGCTCAGACAATCCAAATCGAGGATCGGAAAGATGGCGAAATTTTCCAGACGCAAATTCATCGGCTCTAGCTCAGCTCTGGCTGCAGCCGGGCTTGGCTTACCCATGCAATCAACTCTATCTGTGGCGCAGACGATCGATAGTAGATCAGTGCCAGACTACGTAGTTATAAATGCTCGAGTTTTAACCAGCGACGATAACATGCCTCGAGCCGAAGCTTTTGCGGTCAAAGACGATCGGTTCATTGCTGTCGGAACATCCAGCGACATTCTCAATCTGGCCTCATCAGGCTCCGAGATAATTGATGCAGAGGGTATGACTGTCACACCGGGTTTTATCGATGCTCATTCTCACCCTTCCTCTGGCGGGGTTAACGAGCTAGTACAGGTTAACGCAGATCTTCGCTCTGTAGTTGAAATTAAACAAGCTATCGCAGAACGTGCCAGAAACACTCCGAGAGGCCAGTGGGTTAGAGCCTTTAAATACGACGACACAAAGCTGGACGAAGGGAGACCAGTTAACCGTTTTGATTTAGATGAGGCCGCTCCTGAAAACCCGGTTGTCGTGGGACATCGCGGAGGCCACACGGGCGTTTATAACAGTATGGCGTTGGCTATGGCCGGAGTAACTTCTGAAACTCCTGACCCTGCAGATGGTCGCTTCTATCGCGATGAAAATGGGGTCCTGACAGGACTCGTTGCAGAGAAAGCTCGTGACGTGTTTCGTGACCTGATCCCAAGCGACTCCAACCGCGAGGAACGTCGAGATGGTGTGAAATTAATTTCTCAGATGATGACTGCGGCCGGCCTAACTTCAGTACACCAAACAGGTGGCGGTCGAAATGACATGATCGCCTATCAAGATGCCCGCGCAGACGACGGCCTTCACTTTAGAATGTATCTGTTTCCGCGCGGACAACTCTTTTTTGACCTAGTGAATTCCGGTATCCGGACAGGGTTTGGCGATGAAGTTTTCCGTATCGGGGCCGTAAAATTTGGAGCTGATGGCTCAGCTTCAGAAAGAACAATGGCAATGAGCACCCCGTTTGAAGGAAGCCCAGGTGACCATGGAATCCTGACGATGAATCAAGAAGAGATTCATGAAGCAGTTGAAAATGCTCACCGAAACGACTTTCAGATTGGTATTCATGCCAATGGCGATATCGCCATTGACATGGTATTAAATGCGTATGAGCGAGTGCAATCCTTATGGCCACGACCTGATCCGCGACACCGTATTGAGCACTGCTCACTTGTGAATCCTGACCTGCTTCGACGCATTAAAGCCACGGGCTCTATACCCACACCTTTTTATACCTATGTCCATTACCACGGCAACAAGTGGGTCTACTACGGTGAAGAAAAAATGAAATGGATGTTTGCCCACAAGTCGTTCCTGGACTATGGCATACCGGTCGCTCCCGCCTCTGATTACACGCCGGGTCCTTACGAGCCATTAATGGGCATTCAAAGCATGGTGACGCGAAAGGATTGGATGGGGAGAGTATGGGGACCAAATCAACGGATTAGCGTCGATGAAGCATTAAAGGTCTGCACCATGAATGGCGCATATGCCTCGTTTGAGGAGAATATCAAGGGCAGCATAACCACCGGCAAGTTAGCAGATTTTGTCATCCTTGCTGAAGATCCACACGACGTAGACCCCGACCAAATCAAAAACATCGAAATCGTGAGAACTGTGGTCGGAGGAACCACGATGTATGGAGTTTAATCCCTAGGTATTAGAATTACGAAAGTCTCAGTTAATGGAATATGTTGCAATAGCGTTGTTCGCAGTCAGCACATGCATCACACCCGGCCCGAATAATATTATGATAATGACCTCGGGTCTGAATTATGGAATAAAGAAAAGCCTTCAACACTTAGTTGGAATTTATATAGGTTTCCCAGTGATGATAATCGTGGTGGGTTTGGGGATTTCAGAAATCTTCGAACTCTATCCGGTAATGCATATGGTTTTAAAGATTGTAGGGGCAAGTTATCTAACTTTTCTTGCCTGGAGAATAGCAACTGCCCCCATTTCCGAATATGGTGAAAGCAAAGGAAGACCTCTCTCTTTTCTGCAGGCCGCGCTTTTCCAGTGGGTGAACCCAAAAGCATGGGTCTTGGCGGTAGGAGCAACCGTTACCTATACAGTATTATCTGAACCTTATCCGTTTCAAATATTTGTAATAGCACTGATATTCATGCTGTTTGGCTCACCTTGCACGTTTCTGTGGCTGTGGTTCGGCGCATCGCTAAAAACCATCCTCCGCTACCCACATTACATCAAGGCATTTAACTTCACCATGGCCGCACTGCTGATAGCTTCGCTTATACCGGTATTCGATGATCTGCGAGAACAAATTTTGGTTTCTTAACCGCACTTTGGACGCCCATGTATTATATGAATAAATTATTTTTCCTCAATATGGCTCTTCTCATAGCGCTGAATTCATGCACGAATACCAGCCACCCTTTAAAATTAGATATAGTTTCTGAAACTAATCCAAAAAATATTATCTTCATTCTTACTGACGATCATCGCTATGACTTCATGGGATTTACAGGAAAAGTACCTTGGCTCGAAACACCAAACCTAGACCGCCTGGCAAGTGAGGGAGCCTATTTCCCAAATACTTACGTAACAACCTCACTTTGCTCGCCCTCCCGTGCTTCAATATTGACTGGACTCTATTCACATTCACACACGGTCGTTGATAACGCCGCTCCAGACCCGGGGAATCTCACTTTCTTTCCTGAGTATCTACAAGAAGCTGGATATCAGACCGGTTTTTTTGGCAAATGGCATATGGGTAGCCATACAGATGCACCGCAACCGGGTTTTAATCATTGGGAAAGCTTTCGCGGACAAGGCGTCTACTATGGTCCAACTTTAAACATAAATGGCACTAGCGTCTCTTACGGTGAGGAGCACTATATCTCAGACATCTTAACCGAACATGCCGTAGATTGGCTTAGCAATATCAACGAGGATAAACCGTTTTTTATGTATCTATCCCACAAAGCCGTTCACAGCGAATTTGCACCGGCTGAGCGTCACTTGGGTGACTATCAGGATCAGGAAGTCATATATCCTCCGTCCTATGAACTGAATTCCAGCGAAGAAAAGATAGCGCTAAACGATCAGCCACTTAGTGGACGAGATTACTACGGAAATAGTCGGCTACCTGACTGGGTTAAAGCTCAGCGAGAATCCTGGCATGGCGTCGACTACATGTATCATGGGCGTATCGACTTCGAAGATTTTTTCCACCGCTACACTGAAACACTCAAAGGAGTCGACGATAGCGTCGGAGCAGTTCTTGATTTCCTTGACGAGAATAACCTCGCAGAAGACACGTTAGTTATATACATGGGAGATAATGGGTTTTCTTTTGGAGAACATGGACTGATTGACAAACGTCACTTCTACGAGGAGTCGGCTAAAGTTCCTCTACTTGTTCGATGGCCGACTCGCCTCAAAGCCGGCGCCCCAATCGATGCCTTGATTCAAAACATCGATATCGCTCCAACTATTTTAGACGCAGCAGGTTTACGGGCGCCGGCAAATATGCAGGGGATGTCTTTTATTCCGCTGATGGAGAGGGATGACAAAGACTGGAGGGACCGCATATTTTACGAGTACTACTGGGAAATGGACTTTCCGCAAACACCAACGATGTTTGGCGTGAGGACTGAGCGGTATAAGTACATCCGCTACCATGGGATTTGGGACACTAACGAATTTTACGATCTGATTGAGGACCCGAATGAAATGCAAAATTTAATAGACGCTCCAGAACATCAAGAGCGAATTCAAAAGTTCGCAAATGATATCTACACATGGTTAGAAGACACTGACGGGATGCAGATACCACTCAAAAATATAGCGAGACCTAAATTCGGGGATCACCGAAATCAAGACGTGCTTTGATGCAGGAGTAGTTTAAACGCTAACTCGGTTTCCACCACTACAAAAACCTAAATATGGACTAACGCCCAATATCGTGCTGGTCTAAAAATTCTCGGATCTGCGAGTATATCCCTTTCATTTGCTCAGAACTAAAGCCGCCATGGCCACCCCCCTCAACCGTAATCAATTTGTTGGACACACCAGCTCGCTCCAAAGCTTCGTGCAATCTTACACCATGCGAATAGGGAACAATTGAATCTTCATCGCCGTGTATGGACAATATAGGGGGTAGATCTGCATTGACATGGTTCATAGGGGAGACCCTCGCTGCTATTGCAACACGATTAGGGGAGCTCCCTATCCAAGCCTCTGTGAAATTTCCAGAGGTTCCCGGTCCATTATTTAGCAGATCTGAAACGCTGGTAATTCCATACCAATTAATTACTGCTGCTACTTCCAACGTTTCCGTATTCGTCGGACCAACAGACCAAGTGCTCCGCATGCGATCGCCCGGACACTGTCGCTCCATTCCAACATCACTATCCAACATACCAGTAGTGAGCGCTAGATGCCCACCCGCTGAATTCCCAGTAACTACAATATTTCCCTTATCAAAACCATAACGCTCCGCATTTCGATACAGCCAACGAAGTGCACAACGGGTGTCCTCTACCGCGGCCGGTGCGTGAGCAACATCCGCTAAACGATAAGCCACGTTGACAACGGTCCAACCTAGCTCAAGGTACGGTAAAAAAGTTAACGATGATCCTTCTTTGCTGCCATTGGTCCAGCCGCCTCCATGGATATACATTAGTGTTGGGTTTGGGCCCTCTACGTCGCGAGGTCGATAAATATCTAACTTCAGATCAACGCCCCCAGCCCGTTGATAAGTAACATTCGGGATGACCGAGTAAGTGCTTGTCACTTCGACAATTCCTCGTTCGTCGCCCTGCGCATATGCTATCGTTGCGGGGAGACTAAACATTATGACTAAAGCAAAAGCTTTAAATAAAACCTTTATTTGGATGAGCTTTAAATTTCGAGTCTTTTTATGCTTCATAATGTCTCCCACGTTACACCAAAAATTTATGTTTTAAACAAGCCAATCTAACTTACGTCTTCGATTCACGCACAACGATTCAGGCAACTAAATATTATATCTCCATTTTTTACATATCGAACAAGCTATGCAAGCTTTTACTGCTATTACCAGTTAGAATTTAGCGATAGACGCACAGGCAAGCGAGTTAATAGAAAGTTATTCTGCTCGGGAGAGTCATTGTGATTAGAGAATTAGACTTTATACAGTCGTACAAACGTATTTGCTTTGTTTTGCTTACAAACGTAATTTGCATGAGCCCCTCAATATCACAAACCGGTGACATTTGGACACCGCTACCGGATATGCCTGAAGGTAAATGGGAACCAGGTGTCATCAACATCGACAATAAGCTCTTCGTTTTTGGGGGATACAAAGAAGGCGTTATATCAAGCAAGCGATCAGAGTATTTCGACCCGGTTGAAGGCGCTTGGACCCAAATCCAGGAACTCCCAAGCGCAATCACTCACATGAATATGGTTCTTGATGGAAGGACCGTCTGGTTTGCCGGTGGATTTAAAGATGGTTACAAGGGCCACGCGATTGCCGAGGTCTGGAGTTATGATATTGATTTGGATCGCTACTCGGCTGCACCTTTGCTGCCTGAACCAAGGGCTGGTGGAGGTCTGGCGTTGATTGACCGAGAACTACACTATTTTGGAGGCTTGAAAGTCGATCGAGATACGGACTCGCCTGACCATTGGGTGCTAGACCTCAATGCATGGGAAAAGGGTTCCGCAGAATGGGAAGAATCGACCCCCATGCCCACTCCTCGCAATCAATTCTCAACGATCGTTTTTCAGGGCAGCATATATGCCATAGGCGGCCAATTTAACCATGACAGTCAACAACTAGACCAGCCACGAGTGGATGTTTTTAACCCTAAAAGTAAATCCTGGTCTAGGGGCCCTGACTTGCCTAAAGGCCACTCCCATGCAGAGGGAGCAACCTTTATTCATGACAACAAGATTTGGATGGTAGGCGGACACACCACCCCAGCAAACGGCTTGAAATCTCAAGATCGAGATATACTAACCCTTGCTCCTGGAGGAATTTGGCAAAAGGTTGGCGAACTACCCATTCCCTTATCATCCCCAGCTGCAAGTATTATTAATGGAACCCTGTATGTCGCCGGCGGCGCTTCTCGAGGAAGTAACGTTCAGTCAAAAATGTGGATGCGACCGATACCATAGGGACCAAGCTCTAAGCCGTAAAGGATTGTTTCTATTTTGATATTGCAGTATTCACGCACCTAGGGTAGTGTCAGATCATTGATCTTTAAGCACATTTTATATGCAAATCGGCCGTTAAAGCCTAAAAAATAAACACTGTCATAAGGATCTAGGGACTAGCGGAGACACAATGAAACCAACCTGGAAGAATTGGAAACATATCGGACTGATTCTCGTAATCACTGGTCTCTCTGTTATCGGTGTGCCATTCGCTTCTCAAATCATTAATAATTCAGCAAGTGCGCAAGTGCAAAGCGATTTTTCAGCGAATGACATGACTCAGATCGCTAATCAATATTGCCTCGCCTGTCATAATGATACCCTCGCGACATCCGGCCTTTCCCTGCAAAATATAGATTTTGAAGACATAAACGCAAATGCGGAAGTTTTTGAAAAAGTCGTAAAAAAGCTTCGCGCTCATATGATGCCTCCGTCTGGCATGCCCAGGCCGGATTTCGAAACCTATGGAATCATGACTAGTTGGTTAGAGTCTGAGCTGGATAGAAACTGGCAGGAGAGCCCTCACCCTGGCCGAGTCACCCCCATCCACCGAATGAATCGATATGAATATAACAACGCCATCAACGAGCTATTGGGTATTGACGTAGACGTAATGGAATTACTACCTGGCGACCCGACAGCGGACGGAAGCTTTGATAATATTGCGTCGGCACTGCCTTTTACGACGGCACACATGGAACGGTACATGTCTGTTGCGCGCCAGGTCACCCGCTTAGCCACGGGATTACCTCCCCTTATACCTAGCATTACCAATTATGAAATACCCCTTTACATGAGCCAAGATTGGCGTCAAACAGAAGACATGCCGTTCGGGTCACGCGGCGGAATCTCGGTGACTCACAACTTCCAATATGATGGCGAGTACTCCATAAAGATAGATTTGGAAACAAATTATCAAGACTACGTGAAAGGGCTGGGCTGGGCGCAAATTCTGGACGTAAGGTTAGACGGCAAATTACTGGATAGGTTTACAATTGGGGGTGATGCACCAGGCACACCAACCCCGCTTAGTTTTAGTGGGACTGGCGAACCAGGCAGCACAGACTGGGAACAGTATATGCTATACAAGGCAGTCGAGGGATTAGAGGTAACGGTGCCAGTTACTGCAGGCCCACATTCCGTAACCGCCTCTTACGTGCGACAGCAAGTAATTAAAGAAGAAATTCCCCAGCCAAGCCAAGGAGGGAGACTTCCAGCCAACAGTGAAGCGTATCTTGATTATCAAAAAATCCACGCCATAGAGATTGGGGGGCCTTATGCTGTGGACGAGAATTTCAGCGATTCGCCAAGCCGCCAGTTGATTTTTTCCTGTTATCCAGACCAACTTAGTGAAGAGGCCGCGTGTGCAAATCAGATCTTGACCCGGGTAGCTAGAAAAGCATATCGGCGTTCAATTACAGGGAATGACTCTCAACTACTACTCAGTTTCTTTAATCATGGTCGCGAACAAGGCGGTTCTTTTGATGAGGGTATCCAATTTGCCCTGGAATTTATATTGAGCGATCCGGACTTCCTCATTCGCAGCTATCAGGTCCCTTCAGATCTGGCAGCCGGTGCAATTTTCAATTTGAGTGATTTGGAGTTAGCCACCAGACTTGCGTTCTTTTTATGGTCGAGTTCTCCTGATGAGGAGCTTTTGCAAGTTGCTGAAAGAGGCGGTCTGTCCGATCCTGCGATATTTGAACAACAAGTCAGGCGAATGCTGAACGAGGAGCTGGCCACAAAGACTCTAGTCGAAGATTTCGCCGCCCAGTGGCTAAATCTAAGGCGTTTGGAAGAGGTCAACATCAATACGGTTTTGTTCCCTCAATATGACGTCAGTCTCATCGAAGCATTCGAAAAAGAGACTGAAATGTTCGTGGGAGAATCCATAAAATCAGATTCAAGTATCATTGAGCTCCTCAATGCAGATCACACCTTTGTGAATGAGCGCCTGGCAAGACACTACGAAATAGAAGGCGTCTATGGCAGCCGCTTTCGCAAGGCTACTCTGCCAGATACAGACAAACGCGGCGGACTATTGGCGCACGGCGCGTTATTGACAGTAACGTCCTATCCAGGCAGAACCTCACCTGTCCTCAGAGGTAAGTGGCTATTAGACAATTTGTTAGGCACACCGCCTCCTCCACCGCCCCCTAATGTACCGATTCTTCCTGAAGCTGAAGCTGGTCAAATACCCGCTTCAATCAGAGAGCGTCTGGCCCAGCATCGAGAGGATCCCGTATGCTCCTCGTGTCATGTCGTGATTGACCCACTCGGCTTTGCGCTTGAAAATTTCGATGTGATCGGGACTTGGCGAGAATTCGACGAAGCTGGAAACCCTGTTGATCCTAATGGCAACTACCCTGGAGGTGTCGAATTTTCCGGTTTTGCTGACTTACGCCAGTGGATGCTCGGAAGGCCAGAGCAATTTGCTCATACTCTCACTGAGAAACTCATGACCTATGCTCTAGGTAGAAGAGTAGAATACTATGATCAACCGATAATCCGCCAAATCGTGCGCGAAGCATCCGAGAACGAATATAGGTGGTCGTCCATTATTCTAGGTATAGTTAACAGCCCTGCCTTTAAATCAAGTATGGCTCCAGTTAAAGTCGCAGCAAATGAGGGCGGAAGAACATCAGGGATCGCCAAATCAAATTAGAAAATAGCAGCATAAAACCCTGATTTTGACGATATTTAGGTGTAACATTCAGAAAGTGCAGCACCAACTGAGAGGTAGCGAAAATGAAAATAAAACCAAAAGCTATTATGGAACCTGCAAGCTTTATTTCCGGAAAGGCGCTTTCTAGAAGAACCTTACTAAGAGGGGCAGGAGCCGCAATTGCTCTGCCAGTGCTCGATGCGATGACTCCAGCTTTTGCTAACTCTCCCGAAAAAATACACAGGTTTCAAACGGTCTATATACCTAACGGCATGGCCATGGAATATTGGTCTCCCGCCACTCTCGGCGACTATGAATTGACACCAATACTCAAGCCTCTTGCTAACTATAAAGAGAAAATGCGCGTTATTTCTGGACTCAAAGCCAACTGGAATATTGCGCATGCTGGCGCAGGCGGTTCGTTCCTGACAGGGGTTACTCAAGGCGGTAAAACTGAGGTTGAGATACTTGCAGATATTTCAATAGATCAAATTCTTGCGAATGAACTAGGCAAACAAACACAACTATCATCGCTAGAGCTTTCGATGGACGCACCCGCATTAGCTGGCGCCTGCACCGTAAATCTCAGTTGCGTTTATACTCATACCCTTTCGTGGCGAGGAAAAACTCAACCCCTACCCACCGAACATAATCCACGTGCACTTTTTGAGCGGTTGTTTGGTGACAGCGGAACGACCGCGAAGGAAGGCCGAGAGATCCGGCTCCGACAGCAAACAAGTATTCTAGACGCCGTCCTGGAAAAACTTTCAGGCCTTGAGAATAAGTTAGGCTACGAAGATAAGCATCTTGTAAATAGCTACACGGAATCTGTGCGTAATATCGAGCGAAGAATACAAAAAGCCGAAGAACAGATTGACATGGATCTCCCAGAGCTGGATCAGCCTGCAGGTGTGCCACCTATCTTCGAAGACCATATGGAAATAATGCAAGACCTTCAAGTGCTCGCGCTTCAAACAGATTTAACAAGGGTCATCACTTTCATGATGAGCAAGGAGCAAAGTCCTCGGCCCTACCCGCAGATTGGTGTACCAGACGCCCATCACCCATTGTCTCATCATAACAATAACCCGGTTTTGGTTGAGCGCATGTCAAAGATTAATACTTATCACACCACTTTGTTCTCGCGGTATCTTGATAAGCTTTCTTCGGTAACAGAAGGTGATGGAACTTTGCTTGATAATATGACCATTCTTTATGGCGGTGGGCTCTCGAACAGTACTATCCACTCCGGGGTAAATCTCCCAATTCTCTTGGTAGGCGGAGGCGCTGGCTGGCTGGCTGGTGGAAAACATGTGCACTACGAGAATGAGCCGTCTATGGCCGACCTGCACTTGGGGCTAATGGAAAAATTCGGGGTCTCTGTACCACAGATGGGCGGAAGCTCCGGCCCTATATCCCTCTAAAAACCTCGGGACATAAGCTACCATTATGACTCTAAAATCGCGGTTAATTTTTTTTGCAGCGCTCATTTTCGTCTCGGTTCAAACTCAGGCACAAAATCTACCAGTGCTCGTTGATCTGGCTAAAGAGCAAAAATGGCAAGAGCTAGCCTCTTTACTTGAGGATGGGCTAAACCCAAATGCAATCTACGGTGATGGCACGACAGCATTGCACTGGGCGAGTTATCACGACAGTTCTGACGCAATTGAAAATTTACTTTCAGCGAATGCAAATGTAAATGCTACCACTGATCTTGGCGTGACACCGTTGTGGCTTGCTGCGGAGAATGGAAACTCAGATGCTGTAGACATTTTATTGGCAGCTGGAGCGGACCCTAGAATCCAACTTTTATCTGGTGAAACTGCCATAATGACAGCCGCGCAAGCTGGTAATGGTGATGTCGTGAGGTCTTTACTGAGAGCCGGTGGCGACCCAAATATTTCTGTGACACGAGAACAAACGGCCCTCATGTGGGCGGCGGCTAGGGGTCACGCAAGCGTTGTCGAAGCGCTCCTTGAATACGGAGCTGACGTAGAAGCAATTTCCCTTGTTCGAGAACAGTATGTGAAATCTGAAAAAGAACAAGATAGCCATCCATCTTACAAGTACTGGATCGAGCAAGGCGGCAACAGTGCATTAATGTTCGCGGCTCGATCGGGCGATCTTCCGTCCACCAAGCTTTTGATAGATGCAGGAAGTGACGTGAATCAATTATCTGCGTTTGGTACTAGCCCCGCAATTATGGCGGTGCATGGTGGTAACGCAGAGGTTCTTAATTATCTGATTGAAAATAACGCGAGTATCGAGTCCAACGAAAGTGGACACACCGCACTGCATGCTGCAGTACTTCGCGGAAATCTAGCCGCAGTAAAAGTATTAATCGAACACGGAGCAAATCTTGAAGCCCTATTAGAAAGACCCACTCCTGTGCGAAGACAATCTACGGACTATAATTTCCATGACGCGCTGCTAGGTGCGACCCCCTTATGGCTAGCGGCGAGATTTGCGGAACCCCAAATCATGAAAGCCCTGATCAAGGCTGGCGCTGATACAACAGTAACTAACAACATGAGCTACCCAGCTCAACGAAGAGGTGAAAACTTTATTAAAGATGAAGGTGAAATTAACCTCCTCATGGCAGCCGTTGGTATGGGTCACTGGCGATTAAGAATGAGTTGGGGCACACCGGAACGCAGATCAGGTCAACTTCAGAACAAGGAATCACTAATTTTTGATACTGTTTCTGCGGCGCTAGAGGCGGGTGTTCCGATTAACTCAACCGATGCGGAAGGACAGACAACTCTAGCGTTTGCTAAGCAGAGGAATTATCCCTCCGTAATTACTTTGTTAGAGGCAGCGGGTGCCAACTGAAACAAATGGTCTAATACTGTATTTTCCCAAGCCGTCTGCGAGAGATTTAGGCTACCTGCATGCTTAGGGATCTATACTTTTTTGCTTTGGCTCTTCCAATAGCATCTGGCCTCTCTTTCTCGCAAACACCTGACACCGTTTTCCTTGAGGAATTAACTTGGACGGAAGTTGACTCTGCTATTGATAGTGGTACCACCACAATTATTGTGCCCACAGCAGGAACAGAGCAGAACGGCCCTCACATGGTACTGGGTAAGCATAAATATCGGATTAACGCAGGCTCTGAGAGAATTGCCCGCTCATTAGGAAACACTCTAGTAGCTCCAGCGATAACCTATGTTCCAGAGGGCGATATTGATCCTCCTTCCGGACATATGCGCTTCGCAGGAACAATATCGATACCGCAAGAGGTCTTTGAGTCAGTTTTAGAGCATACTGCGCGAAGTCTAAAACGCCATGGCTTTACCGATATTCTCTTTATAGGTGATAGCGGACCGAATCAAAGGCCGCAAGAATCTATTGCAAAGAAGCTCTCTCAGGAATGGTCAAAAGAAGGGATAAACGTCTTCCATATTAGTGATTGGTACAAAATCGGTGTTTTTGATGACTACTTAATTTCTCAAGGAGCTACTTATGAGCAAATTGGCAATCATGCGGGTCTTCGTGACACTTCTTTGTTACTGGCTATAGCCCCAAACCATGTTCGAACAAGCAACATAAGCCCTGGGCAAGGCGCCGATGTTGATGGCGTATCTGGCGACCCTACCATTGCATCTGCCGAATACGGACGAATTGGTTTTGACCTAATTTTTAATGCCGCCTTAAACCAAATCAAAGAACTCATGGAGCTAGAGTAACCCTTTCAAATGCTTATGGACCTAAGATATTTAGTTGGCACTATGTTCTTTATTGTGAATTGCTCTTTCGGTGAGGAAGTTAGCTGGGACGTTGGTTTAACCGAAAGTCGAGAAGTGATTAGTGCCAAGGGTGTTCTACAAAGCAACAACTCACCAACAATCCTTTATTTAGTTGGGCTGGCAGGAAGCAGTTCAATTGGGTCAACTGTAGAAAATTTATTCGAGGATTATGCGCAGGAAACCGACGAAGCAGGTCCAAACCTAATTATGATTCCATATGCAAACCCGGAGGGCGAGCCATTAAAATTTCCCCCAGAAGGAGAAGCTTATTCTGAGAACGCCGTTTCACATGCTCTGTGGCGATGGATTGGAACTCATGCTCCTGATTTGATTATCTTGGAAGAGGGAGAGGACTTCGGTTTTTCGGAAGCTGTAAATAATTTAGGAATAGCAGGGTTCGGCACTATACCCACTGTTAGACTGACCAACGCTAATATCGATATTAACTTCTTGAAATCAATGGGCACCCTGCCTCGATCGATCGCTCGTAGTGAGTTCGAAAAGCGAGTAGCACGAACACCTAGAGGTCTAGCTGAGCAATTAGCTACAGTTTATGGACATAACTTCTCCTCACCAGTCTATGTTCCAGGCATGAGTGTTATAGGAAGACTTCGACTAGGGTATGAGAGTGAGGTTAGCGAATTGCTAGAACCCTACCTCATTGGAGAGAGTATCGAAATTACAAACGCGTCTGCGTTAGCAGGGCAATTAGTATTTGCTCAACATTATGAGAGTACCGGGAGTGAAGAATCCTTAAGACTTGCTTTAGAGGCTGCGGAACTTGCTTTCGATGAACGAGGAGAACCCTTAGAAGTCGCTCCTATGCACAATGAAATGAGTGACTCTTTCTTCATGGCTACGCCACTACTTGTGAAGGCAGGCAAGTTTACTGGTGAAAGAAAGTATTATGACATGGCCACTCGCCACGTAATTTATATGCGAACTTTGTTGCAACGCCATAATGACCTTTACCGACACTCTCCTGAAGCGGATGTTGCGTGGAGTCGCGGCAATGGATTTGCGGCTCTTGGCCTTGCGCTTGCTCTCAGCGATTTTCCAAAAAACCATCCAGCACGAGATATCATCCTAGGTTTTTTAGTCAATCATCTGAACGCTCTTCTCCCTCATCAAGACTCAGACGGCATGTGGCATGAAGTCATAGATTATCCAGGATCATTTGCTGAGATTACATCGACCGCCATGATTGGGACTGCGATTAAACGTGGATTGGACGAAGGTTGGCTACACCAAGAAACCTTTCTGCCGGCGCTACAAAAGGCATGGAAAGCAGTCAAAATTCGCACCAGCTTTGAGGGTGTTTTTATCAATGCCTGCACCTCTACTGGGAAAATGTCTTCTCTTGAAGCTTACCTCGACCGGCTAGCGATATTTAACCTTGATGATCGGGCTGGCGGTATGGTGATGAATTTTTCAATCGAAATGGCAGCTCTCTAACGGTAAAAACAAGAAGGCTCCCTTCAAACTTCTCACAGCAGTTAATAGGAAATAATCAGATTATGAAAACACTAACTAGAAGAAAACTACTTAAAACAGCGTCGCTTTTGGCTCCTACCCTAGCTGCTACCCCAACCATCTTTGCTCAAAATCAGTTCACACGCGATGGTGTGATGCATCCATACAGGCAGGAGTGGCTTCCAGAAGGCGTGCGTTCGCGTTTCGTGAATAATGTAAATGGATTGCGCGTTCATGTTTTAGAAGCAGGTTTTGAAACACCAAACCGACCCGCGCTATTGCTTCTGCATGGGTTCCCCGAACTAGCCTATAGCTGGCGCAATGTGATGAAGCCATTGGCAGACGCTGGTTATCATGTTTTTGCGCCCGACGTTAGAGGGTATGGTCGAACTACTGGTTGGGATAGCAATTACGATAGCGATTTGACTCCTTTTCGCTCATTGAATAAGGTTAGGGACGCCCTAGGTCTCGTTTACGCGTTTGGGTACGACTCGGTAGAGGCTGTAATCGGCCATGACGCCGGCTCGCCTCTTGCCGCTTGGTGCGCTGTTACTCGGCCCGATATTTTTAAGGCCGTCGTTATGATGAGCGCACCTTTTAGCGGGACTCCCTCGTTACCGAGAGACTATGCGGACTCTCAAACTTCCGGTGCCAGAGAAATATCACCAAATGTTTATGACGACATGGCGGCGCTGACTCGCCCCCGTAAGCACTACCAGCGTTATTATCAAACTCGAGGGGCAAATGGTGACATGTGGCATGCTGATCAAGGTCTGAGCAATTTTATCAGAGGATATTATCACTATAAGAGCGCAGATTGGGTGGACAATAAACCCTACAGATTAGCGGGTCGAACAGCAGAGGAGTGGGCAAAAATGCCAACTTATTACATTATGGACCTTAATATGAACATGGCGGAAACGGTCGCACTCCACATGCCGTCTGACAGCGAAGTCTCAAGAAATACTTGGCTGCCAGAATCTGCTCTGTCGGTTTATACGGAAGAATATGGCAGAACTGGTTTTCAAGGAGGCCTTAACGGTTATCGCATGGGTTCAAGCGGAATCGGTAGGGCCGAGCAACAACTCTACGCTGGTAGAACGATAGATCAGCCGTCTATGTTTATCAGCGGTGCTAGCGATTGGGGTACTTATCAAAGCCCTGGGAACTTCGAGCGCATGCAAGAACGGGCTTGCACTGATATGCGCGAGGTGCACCTCGTTGAAGGTGCAGGTCATTGGGTCCAGCAAGAGCAGGCGGAGGAAACATCTCGTTTGTTACTCGGATTTTTAGGCAACCTGTCCTAGTGCAATTCTAAAATCGGACTGAATTCAGATCATAGAAATTCAGGAAGAATTATTCGCTGACCGGCAAATGTTCAATAACTAATCTTTCTTGGTAGACAGGGGGAACTGTGTTCAGTGCGCCACCCCGGTTGACTCCTTTTAGATAGTGGTCAAACCAAATAGTCGCGTAATGATCCATGATGTTATTCATCTCTACGTTATCCCAATTCTCATCACGATAATGCATAGCAGGTTCAATATTTTCCGCGTTATCCAATTCAATTGGCACTGGAATGGGAGCTCCGGCATTATGGCCAGCATTGAGGAATGTGAGTAGATAGCGTTCACTGTTAATAGCGCCCGCAAAAATTTTCTTTGTACCATTCTCATAACCAGCCACGTTATCGCGATCACCCGCCAAAAAGAAACTGGGCACCGTGATTCCAGCAAGGTCACTTTCTTCCCAAAACCCGGCATTCATTCCCCAAGGTGCAATGACAAAACCTGCCTTAATTCGAGGGTCAAGCCTCTCTCGAAAACCTGGGTCGCTTGTCGCATGAAATTTTAACAAGCTATTGGGTGGCGATATAAAACCATTCACGCTTTGCTCACTGAACCCTCCGCCTAGATTGTTAACCAACCCAAAGCCACCCATCGAGTAACCTATAATTCCAGTGTTGCCTGAATCTACCATTGAATAAAAAGGGCTATCGAGTTCTTCCGAAAGCATAGCTAGGGAGTTTAATACGAATCTTTGATCTATAGGTCGGTTGTAAAGGGTAGACGCTATCGATTGCTGATCTTCATATGTACTTTCTTTATGATCAATCGACGCGACAAGATAGCCTTTACTAGCAAGATTCTCTCCAGTATGGCTAAGGAGGTATCGGTTGCCTGGATATCCGTGTGAAATAATAATTAAAGGATATGGCCCAGACTCTTTTAGAGGCTCCGCATCACGCACAGCTCGCCCATGAAGGATCGCTGTGATTTCGGGATTTCGAGTGACAACTTCGTAGGTTCCGCCTGACGGCGCCCCCGCTAAACTTGCAGGGTACCAAACCTCAAGTGTCAGCCTTCTTTCGTAGAACGCGGTGCCCTCTCCACGCCTCGTATTTAAAACGTCAACCGCGTCTGGCATGATTACTTCAATCGTACGAACACCTACATCGAAGTCACCAAATTGCGCAAATTCAGGCGACGCCGGTCCTATGAAATCAATTTGATTTTGCTGAGCATACGCCATGGCTGTTGATAAAATTACCGTAGAGAGTATCGAAAGCTTACACATGGCCTTTTTCTTCCTAAACCCTAGCAATTGAAAATTCCAAGCCCAGGCAGAACACCTTAAACAGAGTTTTTACCTGCAATTAACTCTGTCTCAAAAGTTAGCTCTGCGTCTTCATCTGCATCTTTCTCCGGTTCACCGAATCCCACTAAGTCATTTAAAATCAAGTACAGACAAGGCACAAGGAAAAGAGTAATAGCCGTAGCGAACAGCACTCCATAAGCCAACGAAATAGCCATCGGAATTATGAAGAACGTTGCCGGGCTTGCCGTCGCCATGAGGGGCACTAGCCCTATAAATGTGGTTACTGAAGTGAGGATAATCGGTCTAAATCTGACAGCACCGGCGTTTGAGACCGCCTCAAGCATGTCTTGTCCTTCCTCTCTCAGCCTATTGATCGTTATGACGAGAACTAGGCTAGCGTTCACAACCACCCCGCTCAGCGCGATTATGCCAAGGATAGAGAAGAAAACTAACGGGGTGTCCATTATAAAATGACCAAATATCGCGCCAATGGCTCCAAAAGGAATGACACTCATTATCACCAATGGCTGTAAATAAGACCTTAGCGGGATAGCCAATAACGCGAACATTATTAGCATCGCAATCGGATAGTTAGTGTACAAGCCTTCCAAGGATTCAGATTGTCTTTCACCTTCACCACCAACAGCCAGAACTACATCAAGCTCCCTATCCCACTTTTGACGGTATTTAGAGATGATCTCTCTCCTTATCTCCTCTGGCTTTACTATCGATCTATCTACATCTCCTCTAACAGAGATTATTCGTCGGCCATTTTGACGATTAATACTAGAATATGTATTCCCCAGAGAGTAATCAGCTACGCTTAGGAAAGGGACCTCTGCGCCGCTAGGAGTTCTAATCAGTAACTCCTCAAGGTTGCCCAAAGACTGTCTCTCTGGTTCCGGGTATCGAACCATGACCCGTATATCATCACTACCCCGCTGGATTCTTTGAGCCTCAGCCCCATAAAACGCTTGCCGAACCTGCGTCGCGACGTCATTCAAGGTCAAACCGAGGGTCTTACCCCTCTCAAGAATCTGTATCTCGACCTCCTGCTTACCAGCCCTGAAACTATCTGAAACATCAAAAACACCAGGGAAAAGCATCAGCTCTTCTCGCAACTGCGTGGACGCAATTTTGAGCTTTTCTTCATCTCTTCCCTCAAGCCTGAAGTTGATAGCATCGCCCGCAGAAAAAGCATCTGAAACGAAAGTAAGCTCAAGGGCGTCTGGGATAGCTCCTACTTTTTCACGCCATCGATCGCGAATTTCAGCAGCGCTAATTGCACCTCTATCAAAAAATGGTGCCAGGTACAACATTACCTCTGCTGCCTCACTTCTGCCTGCGCTGCGCTGCCCACCGCCTGGCCCACCCTTAGGAGCACTACCGCCAACGATTGTGAGCACATTCTCGACAACATTCTCAGCAACAATTGAAGAGTCTCCAGCGGCCTTTAATTCATTGAGCTCTATATCGAGCTCAGCAGCCAACTCAATGGCTTTTGCCTCAATAATCCCGATAGCTTCCTGAGTTAAGGAAGCGGGCACTCCCGCAGGCATTCCCAA
>ERZ802830.251-NODE-251-length-53447-cov-14.7896_pt1 | contig 53447 bp, 67 predicted proteins | sample MGYA00345654_ERZ802830 | MGnify/ENA primary metagenome ERZ802830 (study PRJEB30503, sample SAMEA104212375) | marine metagenome | biome: Westerlies Biome; feature: [SRF] surface water layer (ENVO:00010504) within the epipelagic zone...; material: water...
ACTGTCTTCATTCCTTCATTAACCATTGATTGAGCTAAAACTGTAGCAGTTGTAGTACCGTCTCCGGCAACATCATTTGTTTTTGAAGCTACCTCTTTTGCTAATTGAGCACCCATATTTTCATATGGATCTTCAAGATCAACTTCTTTTGCTATTGTTACACCATCATTGGTTATAGTCGGTGCTCCCCATTTTTTTTCTAGAACAACGTTTCTACCTTTTGGCCCTAATGTTACTTTTACTACGTCAGCTAATTTGTTAACGCCAGCTTCAAGACCTTTTCTAGCTGCCTCATTAAAAACTAATGTTTTTTTTGCCATTTTCTATATCTCCTATTACTTAGTAATTTTTGCAAGAATATCTCTACTTGATAAGATTAAGTATTCTTGTCCATCAACTTTGATTTCTGTTCCACCATATTTTGAATAGACAACTTTGTCTCCTGTCTCAACATCCGGTTTTACTTTTTCTCCAGCATCGTTAGGCTCACCTGGCCCTACAGCTACAACTTCGCCTTCTTGTGGTTTTTCTTTAGCTGTGTCAGGAATGTAAATTCCTGATGCTGTTTTCATTTCATCTTCAGACATAGCTTTAACTACAACTCTGTCTCCTAAAGGTTGAAGATTCATTTACATTACCTCCTAAATATTTTTTTATACATAAGAAAATTTAATACGGTTGCGTTTATAAATGTATTTTAATTATCAATTAATTATTGAAGAAAGCCTTACATCATTGATGTTAAGGTCTTTTGTTGTTAAATTCATTTGTGCTGCACTACATATCATTGCTGCATTGTCAGTTGATAATGCCGGTGATGGAATATAAATATTTTTACTTTCTTTTTCAGCAAAAGTAGAAAGTTTTTCTCTTAATCTTTTATTTGCCATTACTCCGCCACCACCAGATATGGTTGGTACATTTGTTTCCTTAACAGCTTTTGTAAACACTCCCATTAATGAATCGACTATTGCCTCTTGATACGAGGCAGCAAAATCTTTTCTAGAAACTTCATCTTCTTTCTTTAGGTCATTCAGATAATAAATTGCTGCTGTTTTAAGACCTGAAAAAGAGTAGTCAAATTCTCCTTTGGGCCTAGGTCTCGGAAGAGGAATTTTTGATTCATCTCCACCTTCGCTTATTCTTTGTATTGCCGGTCCTCCTGGAAAACCAAATCCACAATATCTTGAAAGTTTATCAAAAGCTTCTCCAGCTGCATCATCTATAGTGCTGCCTAGAAGTTCATACTTACCCCATTCTTCAACTAAAACTATTTGTGTATGCCCACCTGAAACTAATAAAGAAAGAAAAGGTGGGTCTAACTGAGGGTGTTCAATCAACGGTGCACTTAAGTGTCCTACCATATGATCTATAGGGAGGAATGGCTTATCTAATGACCAGGCAACCGATTTTGCAAAATTATATCCTACAACAAGACTTCCTACCAGTCCTGGACCATCTGTAGAAGCAACAATATCAATATCAGAAAGTTCTAGATGTGCTTCGTTTAGTGATGTATGAAATAAATTACGTATCATCTCTGAATGAGCTCGAGATGCAACTTCTGGAACGACTCCACCAAATTTTTCGTGAATATCGACTTGTGAAGAAATTTTATTTACTAATAATTTATTATCTTTCATAATCGCAATAGCTGTTTCATCACAACTAGTTTCAAAACCTAAAATGACTTTATCATCAAGCATAAATCTTTTCCTTTAAGTAGATATCAGCATCCTCATTTTTATAGTAATTTTTCCTTTTAGACACTTTAATGAACCCCAAGTTTGTATATAAGTTTTTTGCTGCACTGTTAGATTCCCGTACTTCTAATAAAATTTTTATATAAGTGGACTTATTAAAATAATCCATGAGCTCATTCATCAGTTGCTTAGCAATTCCTCTATTTCTAAATTCTTCAATTACACCGATACCTAATATTTCTATAAAATCATTAATGAATTGAATGCCTAAATAAGCAACTATTTTTTCATCTTCTTTGAATGTCCAATATTTAAATTCTTTATTATTAATTTTTTGATTTATAGTTTCACTAGGCCAAGCCGTTGTAAATATTTCATCTTCTATTTCTTGGAGTTGTTTGGCAACTTTCTCATCACATTTTGATATCATCTCAATCATTAAATTCTACCTTTTTTTCAAGTGCAGTCTGCGAAAGTGAAATATCAGGCTCACGCATATAATTGATAGCTATTTCATTGAAATTTGGAAACTTATTATTTTGAAAAACTCTCTCTCCCACTGAGTATATTGTCTCAGCAGTTACTATTTTGGGGTCAGCTAATTTTGTATTGCTATCATTGGGTAAATTATCTTCAGCAATTAAGTCCCAATTTCCTACTAAAAGTTTTTTCTCAGTATCATCTGCAAACTTTGCTTTGAGACTTTCAGAATTAACAACTTCCGGTTCAGTTTCCCGAACAACTCCTCCAGGAACAGGCTTATAAGTACAAAATGCAAATTCATTCCTTTTGATATCTATTAATGCGCAGACCTTTCTGTGACTGGTATGTGCAGCAAATGCAAGTGAATCAAGCCCGTTTACTGGGACTATTGGAATTCCTAGGGCTCCTCCTATCCCCTGAGCTACTGAGTAGCCTATTCTAAGCCCTGTGTAGTAACCCGGTCCTGTGTCTAGATATATTGCCCCGAGATTTTTTTTATCAACATTTGTTTTAACTAACAACTCATCTATTTCGTTTAATAGTAAGTTTGTTGATCCTTGATTAGATTTAAATATTAAACTTCCAATTAACTTTTCTTCATGAAGACAAGTTGAAATAAAAGAACCTGATGTAGAAATAGATAATTTATACATATTTAATATCTTACTTTCCTTGTTATTTCATCAACAATCTCTATATCTAAAAATCTCCACTCTTTAGATTTTGATTCTGGAATCATGTCAGACCACTCAATAAAAAATAACGTACCTTCCTCATTTAATGGAAGGTCTAAATCATAAAATTCATGTATGGAAGATAATCTATAAAGGTCTACATGATAAATAGTCAATTCTTCTTTTTTATAAGTTCTAACAATATTGAAGGTTGGTGACGTAACTTCTTCCTCTACTCCCAGTGCTCGAATAAAGCATTTTACAAGAGAAGTTTTGCCAGCGCCCATATTTCCTTTTAGTCCAAGCACTGAGGGGACTGCTAAGTCTAAAATAAATTGTTCAGCAAATTTTTCTAAATCCTCTTGTTTTAACTCTTTAGTTCTCAATTTCAACTCGATTTAATCGATTGTCTTTAATATTGGTAAGTATTTCCCACTCGATGGTGTCATTCCATTCTGCAATATCTTTAATGGAAATCTCGATATTGCTATCAAGCGATGATCCTAAAATGGTGACCTCGTCGTTAATTTCTACTTCTATTCCTGTTACATCAAATAGAATTTGATCCATTGTGACTCTGCCTATCAACCTACAAAACTTGTTATCGACTATTACTTTCCCATCCGGAAAAGAGTTCCAGGGATATCCATCTCCATACCCAATCGGAGCCGTAGCGATTAAGGAATCTTTTTCTAGAATGAGTGCCTTTCCATATGAAACAGATTCTCCTTTTTTTCTAAATTGGATATTTGATATTCGAGTCTTGATTTCCATTACTGGTTTTAATTCACTAGCAACACTAACAGGAGATATACTGTACCCATATGCCGCTAATCCGACCCTTGTCATATTAAAAATCTTTTCGTTATTGTAAGTCGTAGATGCTGAATTATCCGCATGTATTAAAAGGTTTTTAATATCAACAGCTGAGATTGTGTCCTTAAATATTTTCACAGAGTGATTCGTTTGTCTTTCATCCGTATCTGCAACAGGGAAATGTGTACAGATACCCTCTAGAGCTAGATTGTCAATAGATGAAATTTTTTCATATAACGTATCAAATTTATCAGGACTGCATCCAACTCTATGCATGCCAGTATCAATTTTAAGGTGTACCTTAAATGAGTGCTTTGATTCACCTAAAGCGTCAATAAACGTTTCGTTGTATACAGTGGTATCAATGTTATGAATTGCTAATTTTTCTAGTTCTGAAATAGATGGTTCTGAAAGTAGGAGAATTCTAATATTGTCTGAAATACTTCTAACAAGAATGGCTTCATCTATTGCTGCGACAGCAAACCATCCTACTCCTGACTCTATAGCCGTATTAACAGTCCAATCTATACCATGACCATATGCATTAGCCTTAACAACAATACAAAGTTCACTACCTGTGAGGTTATTCAAATAGTCAATATTATGTCGAAAATTATTTTTATTGACATAAATGTATCCTCTATCCATAAATTATTCTACTGTTACTGATTTAGCTAAGTTACGAGGTTGATCTATAGACTCGCCGTTCAAATTTGCAACATGATACGCAATGAATTGAAGTGGGATAATTGATACAATTGTTGATAACATTTCACTTGCTTCTGGGAGAGTCACATAATCATGAGAAATATCTTGCAATTTCTTTGATGAGTTATCTCCTATTGCAATTACATATGCTCCTCTTGCTTTGACCTCCTGCACATTACTTGTTGTCTTATCAAGAAGATGATGTTGACTGGCAGTAACAATTACTGGGGTTCCATCTTGTATCAAAGCCAAAGTACCGTGCTTAAGCTCACCTGCCGCTAAAGCTTCAGCGTGCAAATATGATATCTCTTTTAGTTTTAATGCACCTTCAGCTGCTAATGCATAGTCCAATCCCCTGCCTATAAAGTAAATATCTTTTTTCTCATTAATTGATTTTGAAATTTCCTTAATTTGAGCCTCGCATTTTAATGTTTCTTTAATTAAGGAAGGTAGTTGTTTAATCTCGTTAAAAGTTGTTTCCAGTTTGTTGGATTCATCCCAATGCTTAGCTAAAAGAAGTTGCCCAACAAGCATTCCTAGATATGCTTTGGTTGACGCGACACCAATTTCAGGTCCCACATGAAGATATAACACACTATCAGCCATTCTGGCTAGAGAGCTACCGACAACATTCACTAGAGCTAGTACATGTGAATTATTTTCTTTTAGGAGTTCTGTCGCTGCAATAGTATCCATTGTTTCTCCAGATTGAGAAATAACAATACCTAAATCATTTTCACCAACTATCGGCTCACGATACCGGAACTCTGATGCGAGCTCAACGCTTACTGGTACGCCTAATACTTTTTCAAATAAGTCCTTACCGAATAAACCAGCGTGATAAGCTGTTCCGCATGCAACAATCCATATTTTTTCAAATTGTTTTGCCTTTTTTAAGTCTATTGGTATTTCCTCAGAGCCTACTTCTAGTCGACCAGCTATAGTCCTTTCAATAACTTCTGATTGTTCTAATATCTCTTTGTACATGTAGTGATCATGACCTGACTTTTCTGCTTCAGAAACCTCCCAATCAATTTCTTGGATATCTCTTGTTACTTTATTCATGTTGATGTCAAATAATTGATAGTTACCATTTTTAATCTCGACGAAATCTCCATTTTCTAAAAATATCATCTTATTGGTGTGTTCAAGTATTGCTGCTGAGTCAGATGCAAGAAAAACCTCTCCATCCCCAACACCCAGCACTAATGGACTCATCATTCTTCCAGCAACAATTGTGTTGGATTGCTTAGTGGTGGTCACTACGAGGGCATAAGTACCATCTAGTTCTTTGGCTACTTTGCACACCGTTTCTAAAAGATTGCCAGTCCACTGCCTACTCAACTCTACTGCAACAACCTCTGTGTCAGTTTCAGATTCAAATTGGTAGTCTTCTTTTTGTAATTCTTCTTTTATTTCTGCATAATTTTCGATAATGCCGTTATGAATTATTGCGAAGTCTTGATTATTGTCATAGTGTGGATGGGCATTTTCATCACTTGGTACACCGTGAGTTGCCCATCTCGTATGACCAATTCCAATATTTCCTTTAATCTTAGTGTCAAGAAGGTGATCTTTTAGAACTTGTAATTTACCCTCTTTTTTTTCAATGATTATATTTTCTCCATCTGATATTGCAATACCGGCTGAGTCGTAGCCACGATATTCCAAGCGAGATAATCCACCTAATAAAATAGGAAGGGGTTGTTTAGGGCCTGAGTACCCAATAATTCCACACATATATTCTCCATTCCAACGAGCAAGTTGAAATTAGACTACGTTAAATTGCTTCTGTTCAAAAATTTCTTCTTGTTTTTAAACAATTTATTACGACCGTAGAGCCGAGTATGCATCCGCCGAATTTTCGATAACACACTTCCTCGTCACCTTTTTCAAGGTCTGGCGCTATATTTGCTCGTCAGTTTAATTATAACGAAAAAAATTTAATTGAGGTAGGCATTAATTTTAATAAGAAGTTCATCAAGAAAGCTTTCCATTTCTTCACTATTTTTTGCCTCAACTAGAACTCTTAATAACGGTTCTGTACCTGAGTTTCTTATTAAGTACCTTCCATCCAAATTTTTCTTATTTGAAAGTTCGAATGCAATCTGATTAATAAATTCAAGCTCTTCATCGTTAAGTGTATTCTCTAACTCAATGTTTATTAATTTTTGTGGATACTCCCTAATATTTTCTTTTCTAAAATTTGCAAGAGTCGTGTCGAAATGATTTAATGCTTTTAATACAAGCAAGAATGTAACTAATCCATCCCCTACAGGTAAATATTTAGAAAAAATAATATGACCTGACTGCTCTCCTCCAAGAGCAACTTTGTGCTTTTTCATTGCTTCTGCAACATATTTATCTCCAACTGGAGTTTCTATTAAGTTAAAATTATTACTTTTCATAGCTAATTTGAATCCATAATTAGACATGACAGTGCTAACTACACTCTCTTTGTCTAATTGTTTAATTTCTGAAAGATAGGTAGCCAATAAAGCAATAATCACATCACCATTTGCAACTTTTTTATTTTCGTCGATCATGATTAACCTATCAGCATCGCCGTCAAATGAAATTCCTAACTGTCCCTCTTTCATAATCTCTATGAGATTTCTTGTGTCTGTGGCTCCAGAGTTTTCGTTTATGTTTGTGCCATTTGGTTCGTTTGCGATAAATGTAGCAGTGCTTTCATTAACTGGAATAATGTCTCTTATTATCTTATAAGCTGCACCGTTTGCTGAATCAATTACTAAATTAAACTGCGAAAAATCTATATCATTAACTGAATTAAGGAATTTTTTGTAATTTTCATAACCAGTATCTGAATCTTTGATTGCAGATGTTTTCTCAGGTAAATTAATTGTCTCCATTGTAGCTTCAATCAAAACCTCAACTTCGTCTGTCAATTTTGATCCATTTTTATCTATCAATTTTATTCCGTTATATTCACTTGGATTATGAGATGCGGAAATAATGATCCCGATGTCATGGTTAAGTTCATTAAGTAAAATCGGCATTGAGCCTGAAGGCAGTATGCCGTAATTGAAGATGGTAACATCACCACTAAATCCATTGCTTATCCAAGTCGAAATTATTTCGGAAGAGTTGCGTGTATCTGCTATTAAAGCAATTGTTTTAGGCTTTAATATTTTTTCGACCGAAGAACAAACTTTGGATACTGTTTCTTCGGTAAGTGTTTCGTTAGGGATACCCCTAATTCCATCGGTCCCAAAAAATTTTTTCAATGAAAGATTATCTTTTAGTGAACTGCTCGGCTCTTCTAGCTTTCTTAAGTCCGTATTTTTTTCTCTCAACTTTTCTAGAGTCTCTTGTGAGTAAACCAGCTTTTTTAAGTTTTGCTCTTAGTTCAGGATCAAATTGAATTAATGCACGAGAAATTCCTAAAGCAACTGCATCAGCTTGAGCAGAAAGACCACTTCCGTTCAATGTAACGTGTAAATCAAATTGTTTATCCATATCTACAACAATGAAAGGTTTGTTAACTCTCATTCTCATGTTTGGACTTGGAAAATATTGTTCGATTGTTTTGCCATTAAAAGTGTACTCTCCGGTGCCTTCCGTTAACCTTACTCTTGCGACAGAACTTTTTCGTCTACCTGTCCCCAATATTGCTTCACTCATTATCTGCAACTTTCTTTATATTGAAACTTAATTCTACGGGGTTTTGGCTTTCATGAGGATGAGTATCTGATGAATATACGTGAAGTTTTTTAATGATAGCTCTTCCAAGTCTATTTTTTGGAAGCATTCCCCAAACGGCTTTTTCAATTATTAATTCAGGTTTACGTTTTTTCAACGCATTAAATGATTCTTCTTTTATTCCACCCGGATATCCAGAATGTCTGTAGTACATTTTTTGTTCAGGTTTTTTGGAAGTTACCTGAATTTTATCAGCATTGATTACGACAACATGATCTCCAACGTCTAAATGTGGTGCGTACTGTGGCTTATGTTTTCCTTTTAAAATTTGTGCAATCTCACTAGCTAAACGACCAACCGGGAGGTTACTAGCATCTACAACGTGCCAGTTTCTGTCGGAAGCTTCTATGCCTTTAAATGTTGTTTTTGTACTCATTTTATAAACCTATTGGATTGTAACGAAATTTAAGTATAAAGGTTATGAATATTTATGAAAACTAGTATTTAATTTTCCAGAGATATAGTCCATCTGCTGGTACAACATATTTAAATCTTTCTTCTAATGGTCTTTTAAGGGAGGTATTAATTGTTGCCATGCTCACTTTTCCTTCAACCAAAGCCAGCTGAACGCCTACGATAGATCTAACCATATTGTGCAAGAATGAATTTCCAGTTATGGTATAAATAAAATATTGATTACTTTTAGTCCATTTACTTGTAGTTAGTTCACGGACTGGGTTTTGACCAATCCTGAGTTTAGAGTAATTAGTAAAGTTATTTTCTCCCAAGAAAGAATCTGCAATGAGGTTTAGTTCAGAAATCTTTAATTCATTTTTTATAAAATAGCTATACCCTAAGTTATATGGCTCATAATTACTTGGAGTATTAATAAAATACTTGTAAGTTCTTTGTCTAGCATCGTACCTAGGGTGAAAGTTCTTATTAGCTAATAATATTTTTTTTATAAAAATGTGTTCTCCAACTAAAGCATTCAGTGATTGTTTAAATGAATCTTTTAGTATCTCACCTGTCACAACACTTAGGACTTGTTGCTTAGCGTGAACTCCACTATCTGTGCGTCCAGCATAAGTTAATTGATATGAATTCAAGAGTTTATCTAATGCTATTTCAATTGCCTGTTGAACAGTAAAGTTTGAAGTCTGTTTTTGGAAACCATGAAAATGTTTTCCATCGTAAGAAATTATTATTTTATAGTTATTCAATCTAGAAAAATATTTTTAAGGGGCCTGAAGTCCAAACCAATATAATAATAAAAACAGAGGCAGAAATTCTTGAGCTTCTTTTATCAATCAGAAATCCTATCTCTAAAGTTCTAGAAATTGTATAGAACAGCCATAGAAAGATACCTAGGATTGCAATCTCAATGATTCTTGCACTGAGATTGAGATAATTTTGAAGTAATATAACGAGAGATATGCTTGCTACTATCCCATGCGCATATCCAGTCATAGTAGAAACACTGTTGACGTCTAAATTTTCTTTGAATACTCGAGACAAAATAAACCACATTCCTAAACTTGCTATTATCCACGCAAATGCACCATCTAATATTCCATAAAATACTATGTCCATAAAGTTTGAAAATCTAGTTGTTACAAAAAGTGCTGTATATATGGAAATGAGACTTGTGATCACAATTAAAAATGCATTGCCACTTTCGTACCTATCGTTGATAATATTTTGTATTAATGAAGGGTTGAATCTTAAAAATGCTTGGAATTTTTTCCAGACATCACTAAAGGTACTCAAATCAAACTAGTTCTAGAACAGCTAGTTCAGTACCGTCGCCCTTTCGGTAAGTTGTTCTTGTGATCCGAGTGTATCCGCCGTTTCTCTCCTGATACTTAGGACCAATCTCTTCGAACAGTTTTGCGACTACAGCTTTGTCTTGAATCATTTTTAGTACTTGTCGTCTATCGTGCAATGTTCCTTTTTTCGCCTTAGTAATAACTTTTTCTGCATAAGGTTTTACAACCTTAGCTTTGGTTATAGTAGTTTCAATTTTTTCATGTTGAATTAAAGATCTTACCAAATTACTTATAATTTGATCTTCATGTGAGGCAGAACCACCTAATCTTTTACCCTTAGTAGGTTTAGGCATCAGCGTTTTCCTCAGAATCAAGGTCAGAACTAGTTGGCAGACTTAATCCTAGTTCATCTAATTTAGCAACAAGCTCATCAAGACTTTTTTGACCAAAGTTTGTTAGGTTCAAAAGGTCATCTTCTGTGTACTCTAGAATTTGTCCAACAGTTGTAATGTTCTCTCTACCCAAACAGTTCATTGGTCTTTCGGATAAATCTAATGCGTCAACTGAAATTGATAAATCTGGTGAACTACCCTCAGATACGGTTAACTCTCCTAATTCAAGTCCAATACCTTCATCAATATCAGCAAATAATTTCCAGAGTTCACCAAGAGTTTTACCTACAGATGACATGGACTCACTTGGAGAAACTGAACCATCGGTCTCAACATCTAATGTAAGTTTGTCATAGTTTGTTACTTGACCAACTTGTGTTGGTGTAACAGCATAACTTACTTTGACGATAGGCGAAAATATTGAATCAATTGGAATAAAATTTGAATCGCTAGTTTTATTTTTATCAGCAAGACGATACCCTACTCCATGCGCAATAGAAACTTCCATATCCAAAGTTGCATCACCCGAAAGTGTACAAATTTTTAGATCAGTATTAACAACTTCTACTCCAGCAGGACACTGTATTTGTGCAGCAGTAACGTCTCCTGGACCTTTTGCCTTGACTGTTAAAGTATGATTCTCTTGATCTTCAACATGGAGAACAAGTCTTTTTAGATTTAATAGTAAGTCTAAAACATCCTCAACTACTCCGGGAACTGATGTGAACTCATGGTTGACCCCTTGAATCTTTACTCCTGTAACTGCAACTCCAGGAACTCTGGATAATAAAGCTCTCCTCATAGTATTACCAAGAGTTAAACCAAATCCAGGCTCTAATGGCTCAATTGAAAACTTTGCTCTGTTTGTACTTACTTCTTCCTGAGATATCTCTGGTCTTTGTAGTATTAGCAATTTAATTCTCCTCTCTAATTTTTATTTTGAATAAAGCTCTACTATTAATTGTTCTTCTATTTGATGACTTATATCTCCCCTAGAAGGCAAGGATAAGACCTCAATTGTTTTCTTGTTATTATCTACAGACAACCATGAAGGTATTTCATTGTCTTGTCCTGTATCAATTGTGTGCTGGACAACAATCATATTCTGACTGCTGTCTTTTAATTCTATTTTATCTCCTGGTTTAACCTGTATTGAGGGAATGTCGACTAGTGAACCATTAAGTTTTAAGTGTCTGTGAGAAGCTATTTGTCGGGCTTGTGGCCTTGTAGAGGCAAATCCAGCTCTATAAATAACATTATCCAATCTAGATTCTAAAAGTATTAGTAAGTTCTCTCCTGTGATTCCTGACATACGAGAAGCTTCTTTGTAGTAATTACGAAATTGTTTTTCGAGAATTCCATACATATATCTTACTTTTTGCTTTTCTTTTAATTGTGTACCGTAGTCAGTTTCTCTGACTCTTTTTCTTCCATTTTCTCCTGGAGGATATGGTCTGTCTTGAAGTGCCTTGTCCCCTTTTTTATTTTCAAAAACATTAAAGCCGATTCTTCTTGAAACTCTTACTCTAGGTCCTGTATATCTAGCCATTATCCCCTCCTTCGCTTCTTGGGCCTACAGCCGTTATGGGGTGTAGGTGTGATATCTTTGATTGTTCCAACATCCATTCCCATATTTTGAAGAGTTCTTACTGCAGTTTCTCTTCCTGCACCAGTACCACTTATAATGATATCGAGTTTATGTACGCCAAATTCAGTTGCTCTTCGAACGGCTTCTTCGGCTGCAACCTGAGCTGCATATGGAGTCGATTTTCTAGATCCTTTAAAGCCTACAGAGCCTCCCGATGTCCAAACAATTGTTTCTCCATTTGAATCTGAAATATTAATAATTGTATTGTTGAAGCTAGCTTTTATATGGGCTACTCCAGAAGGTATGTTCTTTTTATTTTTCTTCTTTGATTTAGTGTCAGCCATTATTTCATTACCTTTTTCTTACCTGCTATGGCAAACCTAGGACCTTTACGAGTCCTTGCATTTGTGTGTGTCCTTTGACCTCTTACAGGTAAGCCTGTTCTATGTCTTAAACCTTGATATGTGCCTATTTCAGTTTTTCTTCTAATATTTTGAGATACGTCTCTTCTGAGGTCACCTTCAACTCGAAAATTTGCTTCTATGTATTTTCTAATTTGTGCAACTTCGTCATTTGTTAAATTGCTCACTCTAGTACTTGGATCTATTTTTAGGTCAGTACAAATATCAGCAGATCTTTTAGCCCCTACACCATGAATGTACCTTAAAGACGCAATAACTCTTTTGTCTCTTGGAATGTCAATTCCAGAAATTCTTGCCATTCTTTAGCCTTGCCTTTGCTTATTTCGAGGATTTTTCTTGTTAATTACATAAAGCTTTCCTTTACGTCTAACAATTTGGTCGCCAGGACCCCTCTTCTTAATACTTGATTTAACTTTCATTTGTGTCTCCAAGTTATCCTACCTCTTGTAGGATCATACGGTGATACTTCCATATCAACCATGTCTCCGGGAAGTATTCTTATATACCTCATTCTCATTTTGCCTGAAACGTGTGCAAGAATTTCTGCACCACTTTCAAGCTCCACTTTAAAAGATGCGTTTGGTAAAGTTTCAGTTACTGTTCCCTGAACTTTTATTATATTTTTTTCTTTTTCTACCAAAATCACCTTGTAATTAGGACCGATAAATCAGAATAGTGCGATTAAAAACTATTACCAACATAAAATTAAAATAAGTTTTCAGTAAAAACACGGGTTCCTTCCTCTGTTAAACCTATTGTATGTTCATAATGAGCTGATTTTTTGCCATCCATGGTTCTAACTGTCCAGCCATCATCGTCTACCATAGTCTCCTTAGTGCCTAGATTGAACATTGGCTCAATACAAATCGCCATTCCGGTTCTTAATTCAAAACCTGTATTCTTTTTACCGTAATGGGGGACTTGTGGTGCCTCATGCATTTCTACACCAATTCCATGACCGACATAATTTCTTACATTACCAAGGTTCTTTTTTGTGGCAATTTTATCAATTTTATGACCAATAGTTCCAAGTCTTTGACCATCTTGAACAAGGTTTATTGCTTCGAGCAGAGCATACTTGGTATCTTCAATCAAGTTCTTGTCTTCATGGCTTATTTCACCTATCCCAAAGGTGAAAGCTGCATCCGCATGATAGCCTTCAAAGGAAACACCGGCATCAATGGAAATTATATCTCCTTCTTTTATTACGTATTGGTTTGGTATTCCATGAACTATTACCTCATTTGGAGATGCACATATATAAGCTGGAAAATCGAACGTTCCTGGTTGCGGGTAGCCAAGGAAGCTAGATATTACATTTGATTTCTCTACTATCTCTTTTGCAATATTGTCTAAATCTTTTAAAGTCATTCCAGGTTTTGCTGAATTATAAATCTCATAATGGATATTTGAAACAACTTTACCTGCTTTAGCCATCTTTAAAAAGTCTTCGGGTGTTTTGTAAGTAACCATTGAAACTAAAACTCCTTAGACAGAAGATTGTAAATATCATTCACTTCTCCAACCGCATTAATTTTTAGAGTTGAAGTATTCTTTTCATAATAATCAATAAGCGGTTCTGTATCTTTTTGATATACCTCCAAACGAACCCTTATAGACTCTTCTGTGTCATCACTTCGTCCAGAAGTCTCTCCTCTATGTAGAATACGCTTTATCAACTCATCATTATCAGCTTCAAAAACAATAACCTTTGTTATTTGAAAGTATTCACTTACTTTCTCAAGGCTTTGGGCTTGAGCTAAAGTTCGTGGAAAGCCATCGAGTATTGCACCATTCTTACAATCATCAGCATTCAATCTCTCAGTAAGCATATCTATAACAAGTGCATCAGGTACTAGTTTTCCCTCGTCTAATAATGATTTTGCTTTTCTCCCTAACTCAGAATTATTCGAAACATGTTCTCTTAACATATCTCCTGTCGAAATATGGGCAAGGTTATTTTCTTCAGCTATTCGCGATGCTTGAGTTCCTTTTCCGGCACCTGGAGGTCCGAGAAAAATTATAATATCGGTCAATCAATAAACCCTTCATAATTTCTCATGCTTAATTGACTTTCTATTTGCTTCATAGTTTCTAATGCAACACCTACAGTGATCAAAATTGATATTCCACCAAATCCTAAGGGTATGTCCCAAATAGCTGAAGCAATTGATGGAAGAACCGCAACAGATGCAAGGAAAACTGAGCCAGGAAGTGTAATTCTACTTACTATATGAGACAAATAATTTGTTGTGGAGATACCAGGCCTAACTCCAGGCACGAAGCCTCCCTGACGTCTTATCATGTCAGATTGTCTCACTGGATCGAATTGAATAGTGGTATAAAAATATGTAAAGAAAATTATCAACATGCCTAGAAAAAAGATATAAAACCAACTTGTTCCTTGAGAGTTTGCGAGATTAACGTCTATCCAGTTTCTAATTCCTGCAGTGATTGCATTGTCTTGAGGCAAAGAAGTTGCAATTAATGCCGGGAAAAATAAAATACTTGTAGCAAAAATCACTGGAATAACTCCAGCACTATTTACTTTTAGAGGAATATAGGTACTTTGACCACCCATAACTTTTCTTCCTCTAACTCTTTTAGCAAACTGTATAGGAATCCGTCTCTGGCCTTGTTCAACATAAATTATTCCAACAATCATAAGTATGAACATCAGAACCAGAAATGAGAATTGCCCTATTCTTCCTTGTCCAGCAGTAACTTGATATGCTCCACCAAAACTAGCTGGCAATTGAGAAATGATGCTAGCAAAAATAATTAAAGACATTCCATTGCCAATACCTCGTTGAGAAATTAGTTCTCCAAGCCACATAATAAAAGCAGTACCAGCTGTCATGGTTAAGACTATTAACCCGACTCTGGAAGGGGTATAATTTGGGATAAGTGATATTCCTCCCGTTAAACTTCCTCTAGAAAAAATATAAGTAAGGCCTGTTGATTGTAGTAATGCTAAAACAACAGTGATATATCTTGTCCATTGTGTTATTACTTTTCTTCCTGATTCTCCTTCTTCTTGCAATTTTTGAAGTCGTGGAATAACAACTGTAAGTAATTGTAAAATAATACTAGAGGTGATATATGGCATTATTCCTAAAGCAAAAACGGAAAAAGTTTCAAGTGCCCCACCAGAAAATAAGTTGAGTAATCCATAAATTCCAGCCTGAGAACCTGAATCAGTTAACCTTTGAACTGCTTCTAAGTCTACCCCTGGGACAGGAACGGATGCACCTAATCTATAGACACCGAACATAGCTAGCGTGAATAAAATTCTCTTCCTAAGATCTGGGATCTTAAACATATATTTAAATATAGATAATTTCATAACTAGCCTTCGATAATCTCTATTGTACCACCAGCTTTTTCAATTTTTTCTTTTGCAACTTCACTAATAGAGTGTACTTTTAAATTTACAGAATTAGTGATTTCACCATTACCGAGTATTTTTACTAAACCTTTTTTTCTCGTTAAGCCAAGATCTCTGAGTGTGTCGGGATCTACATCTCCAGAAATATCTTTTTCTTGAAGATCAGAAACGTTAACAACAACGTATGCCATTTTTGGACCATTCCCAATACCTTTTAATTTAGGAATTCTTCTATAGAGTGGTATCTGTCCGCCCTCAAAATAAGCAGGAACTGTTTTACGTGCTCCCGTACCTTTAGTACCTCTACCAGCTGTTTTTCCTCTTTTTCCAGCTTCACCTCTACCTTTTCTTAATTTCTTTTTTGTGGAGCCAGGAGTGGGCTTTAGATGATGAAATCTTAATTTATCCATTATTAAACCTCTTCAATTTTCACTAGATGATTTACAACTCGGAGCATTCCCTGCAAAGAGTCATCCATGTCTCTTTCGACAGAAGAATTAATTTTTTTTAAACCTAAAGACTTAATAGTTTCGCGAGATTTATGACCCTGTCCGATAAGGCTTCTTTTGAGTGTAATTTTTACCTTAGACATCTTGGATAGTAACTTTTCTTTCAGCTTTTGTTTTTTCATATGCGTCTACTAATCCTTTTGGAGCAATTTCTGAAGGTTTTTTACCTCTTAATTTTGCAACAGAGTCCGGTGTTCGTTGCCCAAGCAAACCGTTCATGGTCGCTTTTGCAACATTCAAGTGAGTTGGAGAACCTAAAGATTTAGCTAGGATATCTTTTATACCGGCAACCTGTAGAACTTCTCTTGCAGCCCCGCCAGCAATAATTCCTGTACCTGGGGACGCAGGCTTAAGAAGAACTTTAGAAGACCCTTGCTCTCCTGTGATTGTGTGAACTATAGTTGAACCTGCCATTGGGATTTGATGTATATCTCTCTTTGCATTTTCAATTGCTTTCTGTATTGCAAGAGGAACTTCTGAACCTTTTCCGTAACCTATTCCAGCGTTACCATTCCCATCACCAACAGCAACTAAAGCTGTGAAAGCAAAATTTCGACCACCTTTTACTACCTTAGCCACTCTGTTTATATGAATAACACTCTCTTGTAATTCTGCTTCTACCATTAAAATTTAATTCCTTTTTCTCTTATTCCTTCTGCTACAGCTTCAACTCTCCCGTGGTAAATGTATCCACCTCTATCAAAAACTGCTTCTTTGATTCCGATTTTAGATAATTCCTCTCCCAAGTTTTCTCCAACCTTTTTAGATGTTTCTACACTTAATTTCTCATTTTTAAGATCGCTGGACAAAGAACTTGCGGTCGCGATGGTGTTTTGACTTAAATCATCTATTGCTTGAACATAAATATTTTTGTTACTTTTAAAAACTGCAAGTCTGGGCTTTGATGCTGTACCAGATACTTTTTTTCTTATTCTAATTTTTCTTTTAAGTCTAGGATTGTTAGTTTTCATAGCCATTTTATGCTCCTGCTGTCACAGCAGCTTTACCTGCTTTTCTTCTAACATATTCATCTTTATAGCGAATACCTTTACCTTTATAAGGTTCTGGTGGCTTTATAGCTCTTATGTTTGCAGATACTTCTCCAACTAAAGCTTTATCAATGCCGGAAACAATTATTGTATTTTGATCAGGAACTTCATATTTTATATTTTCAACTTTTTTAAATAGTACTGGGTGTGAAAATCCACATAAAATTTCTAGATCATTCCCTTTCATTGAAACTCTATGCCCAACACCAACAAGAGAGAGTGTTTTTGCATATCCATCTACAACACCTTGGATGTTATTAGCCACTAGAGATCTATACAAACCATGTAAGCTTTTAACAACTTTATCTTCACTGGTTCTTGAAAATGTAAGTATTCCTTCATTGACTTCAAAAGTTATTCTTTCATCAACTACTGTTGTTGATAACTCCCCTTTTGGACCTTTTACAGATATTGTCATATCCTTTATTGATACCTCAACTTTTTCAGGTATTACTACTGGCTTATTACCAATACGACTCATGACCATACCTCACAAATTAACTCTCCACCTAATTTTCTTTTTCTTGCTTCAGAGTCGGAAAGTAAGCCACGTGATGTCGAGACTATAACGGTACCTAGTCCCCCGTTGTTTCTTGGTAATTTATCAAAACTTGAATAAACTCTTTGACCCGGTTTTGATAATCGATTCATACCAGATATGACTGACATGCCTTCATCAGAATACTTCATGTCAATATCAATTAGCTTTTTTACACCTTCTCCAGATACTTTAACATCGGATACATAACCTTCATTTTTTAGAAGCTTTGCTAGTTCAAGCTTAAAATTTGAATGGGGTATAGAAACACTTGGTTTAGAAACCATGGATGCATTCCGAAGTCTTGTTAATAAATCTGAAATTGGATCAGTAACCATTTTTTACCACGATGCTTTCTTTATTCCAGGAAGCTCACCTTTGAGTGCTAAGTCTCTGAAAGTATTTCTTGACATACCAAATTTCCTGAGTGTACCCCTTGGTCTTCCAGTAACTTGACACCTATTTCTATGTCTAGTCGCTGAGGCATCTCTTGGCATTTTTGCAATCTTTTTTTGAGCAGCTCTTTTTTCATCATATGATGATTCAGGATCTTTAATTATTGCAAGCAAATCTTTACGTTTATCTGTGTAAAAATTTACTGTATCTAATCTTTTATTATTTTTAACTATTTTACTTGTTTTTGCCATTTTTAATTCTCTCTAAAAGGAAACCCTAGCGAATGTAATAATACATATCCTTTTTTATTATCGTTAGCGGTTGTACAAATTGTAATGTTCATGCCGCGAATGTCTTTAACCTTGTCATATTCAACTTCAGGAAAAACCAATTGTTCATTTAATCCAAGTGAATAGTTCCCATTGCCATCAAATGATTTCTTACTAAATCCTCTAAAGTCTCTAATTCTTGGTACTACAACTTGAATGAATCGATCATAAAATTCCCACATTCTATCTCCACGAAGAGTAACTGAAACTCCTACTGGCATTCCCTCTCTGACCTTAAAACCTGCAATAGATTTTTTAGCCCTTTTAATAACAGGTTTTTGACCTGATATTGCGGTCAGCTCGTCTACAATTGACTCCAAAGTTCTACCATCTGTAGCAGCTTTACTGGATCCAATATTGAGAACAATTTTTTCAAGAGTAGGTATTTGATTAACATTTTCTAAACCTAATTCTTTTTTGATCTCTTCATTTAGTCCAGTATTAAATGCTTCTTTTAATCTTGGAATCATACTTCATCTCCTGTTTGAGCCAGAACTCGATATTTCTGACCATTTTTATCAAACTTATAAGCTACTCTTCCACTCTTCTTTTTAACAACTAGTGCCACGTTTGAAATATGGATTGGCATTGTAATGTCAATTACTCCACCTTGCATTGTTTGACCTTGTGGTTTTTGATGTTTTTTAGTTATATTTACACCTTCAACAAGTACTTTATTTTTTTTAGGAAAGACTTGTATGACTTTACCTTCTTTTCCATTATCTTTTCCAGCAATGACTTTCACCAGATCACCTTTTTTAATTTTCATTAAATTACCTCCGGTGCGAGCGATACTATTCTCATAAACTTTTTCTCTCTCAATTCTCTGCCAACTGGTCCAAAGATTCTAGTTCCTCTTGGCTGTTCTTGCTCATTAATTATTACGCAAGCATTTTCATCAAATCTTATATATGTGCCATCTTTTCTTCTTGTCTCTTTGCTAGTTCTCACAACTACAGCTTCAACAATATCTCCCTTTTTAATTTGGCCACCAGGGATAGCGTCTTTAACAGTTGCAGTAAATACATCTCCAAGACCTGCATATCTAATTCTTGAGCTTCCTTTTACTTTTATACATAAAACTTCTTTAGCCCCAGAATTATCAGCAACCTTAAGACGAGATTCTTTTTGTATCATCTTGCCCTCTCAATGACTTCAGTAACTCTCCATCGTTTGGTTTTAGAAATTGGCTTGGTCTCCATTATTTTTACAGTGTCGCCCATCTTTGCTTCAAAGCTTTCATCATGAGCATGTAATTTTCTTGTTTTCTTAACTATTTTTCCATATTTTGGATGAGGGTATTGTAACTCAATAGCAACTGTGACTGTATTTTGTCTTTTATCAGACACAACTACTCCCGTTCTTACTTTTCTAGAGGATCTTTCTATCTGGTTACTCATTATTATCAGCTTTCATCATATCTTCTCTTTTTTTTTGGTTTAAAACTGTGTTGGCTTGTGCAATTTGTTTTTTTATTTTTTTAAAGATTGAAGTATCTTCAATCTGGCTAGTTGCCAAAGAAAATCTGGATTCCATTAATTCTTTCTTTAATTCAGATACTTTAGTCTCTAGCTCCAAAATAGATAGCTCTCTTAAATCATTTATACTCATGTGTGCCTCATTACGAATTTTGTACTAATAGGTAGTTTGTGTCCTGCTTTTCTCATTGCTTCCCTAGCAACGTCTTCAGAAACACCAGAAATCTCAAAAATAATTCTTCCTGGTTTAACAACAGCTACGTAGTATTCAACAGCACCTTTTCCTGAACCCATTCTGACTTCAGCAGGTTTTTTTGTAATAGGTTTGTGTGGGAAAATGTTTATCCAAACCTTGCCTTTTCTCTGCATTGTACGTGTGATTGTTATTCTCGCCGCTTCAATTTGACGCCCTGTAATATAAGATGTTTCTAATGCTTGAAGGCCAAAGTCGCCAAAATTTACTTCGGTTCCACCTTTGGACATGCCTTTTCTTCTTCCTCTATGGGATTTTCTATATTTTGTTTTTTTAGGCATTAACATAATTTATTCTTCTTCCAATATTGATTTTTCTTCTTCAAATTGTTCTTGGGCTTTCACAGGAGTTATTTTTTTACCTCCACCAGCTTCAACTATTTTAGAAGTTTGTTCCCCAGCTTTTTTACCTCCACCGGCTTCAAGTATTCTTGATTCTTTAGTTTCCCCTGCAGCAGCTTCTGCTCGTGATTTAACAGACTTAACTCTTCCTGTTGCTGGACCACCACTTGCAAGAGACGCTTCAGCGTTAATTTTATCTTGGTGGAGTTTGTTTGTAGCAACAACGTCACCTTTGTAAACCCATACTTTTACGCCAATTGCACCAACAGTTGTGTGGGCTGCAGCTCTACCAAAATCTATGTCTGCTCGTAATGTATGGAGTGGGACTCTACCTTCTCTATACCATTCTCGCCTTCCCATTTCAGCTCCACCCAATCTTCCGGAACACTCTACTCTAACGCCTTCAGCCCCAGCTTTTAGTGCGGAACCTACTGCCCTTTTCATCGCTCTTCTAAAGGCAACCCTGTTTTCCAACTGGTCAGCTACAGCACGAGCTAGAAGTTGTGCATCTAATTCTGCTTCTCTAACTTCAATAATGTTGAGTTTTACAGGTTGGCTAGTTAATTCTTCAAGACCTTTTCTTAAACGGTCAGCTTCTGCACCTTTTCGACCAATTACTACACCTGGACGGGCTGTATGTATGTCTACTTGTACTTTGTCTCGCGTTCTCTCAATATCAATTCTAGAAAGTGCCCCTTTCAAGAGCTCTGCTGTTAGAAATTCTCTGATCCTGTAATCTTGGTTTACAAGTTTTGTGTAATCTTTATGACTAAACCATCTAGATTTCCAGTCATTGACTATTCCGATCCTAAATGCATATGGATGTGTTTTTTGACCCATTTTTATTCCTCTGCGCTTTCTAATTCGATCAATATGTGGGAAGTTCTTTTATTAATTCTTCCAGCACTACCTCTGGCTCTAGGTCTAAATCTTTTTAAAGTTGGCCCTTCGTCCGCAATAGCCTTAGTAATTTCCAGATTTGCCGAAGACAATCCAAAATTGTTTTCTGCATTGGCAATTGCACTTTCTAAAAGCTGTTTAATATCAGTAGCTGCTTTTCTTTTTGTAAAAGTTAATATATTTAATGCCTCATTTACATTTAATCCTCTTATTAAATTCAAAACTAATCTCACCTTATAAGGGGATTGTCTTATATATTTACTTTTTGCTGTAACTGTTTGTTTTTCCATTAGCTTTGTCCTGGATGTCCTTTAAATGTACGTGTTGGAGAAAACTCTCCAAGCTTGTGTCCGACCATTGCCTCAGTAATGAATACTGGAAGGTGCTGTCTTCCATTGTGTACTGCTATTGTCAATCCAACCATTTCAGGTACAACAGTAGATCTTCTACTCCAGGTTTTAATTACTGTTTTGTTACCACTGTTTTTAGCATCCTCTACTTTTGAAAGTAAATGATCATCGACAAATGGTCCTTTTCTTAAACTTCTTGACATAACTAACCTCTACCCTTTTGGGATCGTCCTCTAACAATTGATTTATTGCTATATTTCTTTTTATTTCTGGTCTTTTTCTCAGGCTTACCCCAAGGGCTCACAGGTGTTCTACCTCCAGATGATTTACCCTCTCCTCCACCAAGTGGATGGTCTACAGGGTTCATCGCAACACCTCTTGTTTGTGGTCTTACGCCTTTCCATCTTTTTCGTCCTGCTTTTCCAAGTTTTGTTAATTCTGCTTCAGCATTTCCCACTGTTCCAATGGTCGCTCTACAATCCATTGAAACTGTTCTCATTTCACCAGAAGGAAGTCTTAAGAGTGCTAATCCACCCTCTTTGCTCATTAGCTGTACGGATGAACCAGCAGATCTTGCCATTTTTGCTCCACCAGCAGGCCTTAGTTCTACGTTGTGTACAAATGTACCAGCTGGAATATTTCTAAGAGGAAGACAGTTACCATCTTTAATGTCAGCTTTTGGACCAGATATAACTTGAGCTCCTGGAGTGATTCCGTCAGGTGCAATAATGTAAGCTTTTTCTCCATCAACATAGTGAAGAAGGGCTATGCGAGCATTTCGATTTGGGTCGTACTCAATAGCTGCTACTTTTGCCGGTATGTTATCTTTAGTACGCCTAAAGTCTATTATTCTGTATTTTCTTTTATGTCCTCCACCACGATGTCGGGATGTGATTCGGCCTTTGTTGTTTCTTCCACCAGATGAATTTTTAGATTGAAGTAAAGACTTTTCAGGCTTGCTTTTTGTGATTTCTTTAAAGTCTCCAGATACTTGTCCCCTCATTCCAGGAGTTACTGGTCTAATTTTCTTTTGTCCCATAACCTATACCCCGAATGCCTCAATAGTATCTCCCTCTTGAAGGGTGATGATTGCAATTTTTCTTGTACTCTGTTGACCTAATATATAACCAAATCTTTTTTTCTTGCCTTTTCTGTACATTGTATTTACAGATAATACTTCAACATCAAATAATTCTTGTGCTGCTCTTTTTATCTCTGGTTTATTAGCATCAGAATGAACAAAAAAAGTGTACGCATTAGAATCTGAGATTCTATCATAAGATTTTTCTGATATCACGGGGGAAATTAAAACATCTTCTAAGTACTTCATTTACTTTCTCCTGTTATATGAACCATTGCGTTTTTTGACAAAACTGTATTATCAGTTGAGACAACGTCATATGTTGAAAGTTTTTTTACTGAAACAATTCTTGAGTTTTTCAAATTTCTGAATGACTTAATCAAATTATCATCACCTTCACCGTAAACAAATATAAAAGATTTTTCTATATTGAACTCTCTTAAGACTGTTGACGCTAGCTTTGTTGATGGTGTGTCTACAGATTCTCCATCAACTATGAATAATGCTTCTTCTTTTATCCTCTGGGAAATTGCCATATTAAGTGACTTTTTTTTCATTTTTTTAGGGGTTCTATCAATGTACACTCTTCCACCTGGACCATGCGCAATACCTCCACCAACAAATTGTGGTGAACGTAATGAACCTTGCCTAGCTCTACCTGTACCTTTTTGGGCCCAAGGTTTTGCTCCAGTTCCTGATACTTGTGATCTTGTTTTTACAGAAGCTGTGTTATTTCTGTAATTTGTTCTATTTGATTTTACAACTTGATGAAGTAGTCCAATATTGATATCCTCAATTACTTCATAATTAAACTGACTCTTTGTTACTTTGTTGTCAGAAGTATTGTAGGTATCTAGCTTTATACTCATTATGAAACCTTAACTGCTGACTGTATTTGCACAATATTCCCTTTTTTCCCAGGGACAGGTCCATTAACTAAAATATAATTTTTTTCTGCATTGATTTCGACAATTGTTACGGATTGTATTGTCTTTTTTTGATTACCCATTCTACCAGCCATTTTTTGCCCCTTAAAAACATGTCCTGGATATGAAGCATTACCAATTGACCCACCTGCTCTGTGTACTTTATGAACACCGTGACTAGCTTTTTGGCCTGAGAAATTGTGGCGTTTCATTACGCCTGTGAAGCCATGCCCTTTTGAAAATCCTGTTATGTCAATTTTTTGCCCAACTTCAAAGTATTCACTTACGTTTAATTCGGTTCCAGATTTAATATCGGAGTCGTCATCTAGAGGAACCTCATATAGACATTCTCCGGGTTCAACTTTATATGTATCATAATGTTGCTGAGTTGGTCTGTTGACTTTCTTTGAGGAGCCTATAGTAAGTTGAGCTGCAGAGTATCCATCTTTTTCTGTAGATTTGACTTGTACAACCCTGCACCCTGATATATCTAGAACTGTTACACCTTTTGCGTTTGACTCTTCATCAAATATTTGAGTCATTCCAACTTTCTTAGCTATTAGAGTTTTCATAATTTAATCTCTACCTCTACACCAGCTGGTAAATCAAGTCTCATTAATGAATCTACAGTTTTAGGTGTAGGTTCAATAATATCTATAAGCCTTTTATGAATTCTCATCTCAAAGTGCTCTCTAGATTTTTTATAAACATGTGGAGATCTTATTACACAGTATCTGTGTATCTGAGTTGGGAGAGGTATTGGACCTTTTACTTTTGCTTGGGTCTTAATGACTGTTTCTGCAATTTTACGCGCAGATTCATCAACAACATAGTTGTCATATGCTTTTAGCTTTATTCTTATCTGTTGTTGTTGCTTTGCCATTTCTTCCTCAAAAAAAACCGGGAGCAAGTAGTCTACTCCCGGTTAATTTTTATTACTCTATAACTTTTGTTACTTGTCCTGCTCCTACAGTCCTGCCACCCTCACGGATAGCAAACTTCACTCCTTCTTCCATCGCAATTGGGGAGATTAGTTCAACTGTTACTGAAACGTTGTCACCAGGCATTACCATTTCGGTACCCTCTGGAAGACTAACTTCACCGGTTACATCGGTAGTTCTAAAATAGAACTGCGGTCTGTATCCTTTAAAGAATGGATTATGACGTCCACCCTCTTCTTTTGTCAAGACATATACTTCACCCTCAAATTTTGTATGAGGAGTAATAGAACCTGGTTTTGCGATAACCTGTCCTCTTTCAACATCTTCTTTATCAATACCACGTAAAAGTAGTCCGACGTTATCTCCAGCTCTACCTTCATCAAGTAGTTTTCTGAACATCTCAACACCAGTACATACTGATTTTTGGGTATCTCTTATACCTATAATTTCAACTTCTTCGTTTACGTTAACTATTCCTTGTTCGATTCTTCCAGTAACAACTGTACCTCGACCTGTGATAGAGAATACGTCCTCTACAGGCATTAGGAATGGTTTATCAACGACTCTTGTTGGTTCTTCGATATAACTATCAACTTGTTCCATCATTTCAAGAACAGCTTTTACACCAGCTTCATCGCCCTCAAGTGCTGCTAATGCTGAACCTCTGACTACTGGAACATCATCTCCTGGGAAATCATATTCTGAAAGTAATTCTCTTACTTCCATTTCAACTAAGTCAAGTAGTTCATCATCGTCGACTTGATCAACTTTATTAAGGAATACTGCTATTGCTGGAACACCAACTTGTCTCGCCAAAAGAACGTGTTCTCTTGTCTGAGGCATTGGTCCATCAGCCGCTGATACAACTAAAATTGCACCATCAACTTGAGCTGCACCAGTAATCATATTTTTTACATAGTCAGCGTGACCAGGCATGTCCACATGAGCATAATGTCTGTTTTCAGTTTCATACTCTACGTGAGCAATCTGGATTGTGATTCCTCTTTCCCTCTCTTCAGGGGCTTTATCAATATCTTCAAAAGCTGTTGCGTCACCATCACCGGCTTCGGCTAAAACTTTTGTTATTGCGGCCGTCAATGTGGTTTTACCATGGTCAATGTGGCCCATTGTACCGATGTTCACATGAGGCTTGCTGCGGTCAAATTTTTCCTTTGACATATTTTTCTCCTTTTTTAAAAAGCCTTTGCTTGAAAAACAAGCTTAGACTTCAACCTCTACTCCACGAATACTTGCAGTTATTTCCTTAGTTATTGCGTCGGGAACGTCTTCATAACTATCAAACTGCATCGTAAATGTTGCACGGCCTTGAGTTCTTGAACGCAAATCAGTTGCGTATCCGAACATCTCTGATAAAGGAACCGTAGCGTTGATGACCTTTGCAGATCCTCTTTGTCCCATTTCAGCAATCTTTCCTCTTCTTGAGGATAGATCTCCGACAACATCTCCCATAAAATCTTCTGGTGTTACTACTTCTACTTCCATAACTGGTTCAAGTAGTTTAATTCCTGCTTTTTTTGCTCCATCTTTTAAGGCCATAGATCCAGCAATTTTAAATGCCATTTCTGAAGAGTCCACATCGTGATAACTTCCATCAATTAATGTGGCTTTAATATTTTCTAATGGATAACCTGCTAAAACACCAGATTCCATTGCAGCTTCAACCCCTGCATTTACAGAAGGTATATATTCTTTTGGAATTCTCCCACTTTTAATTAAGTCTACAAATTCGTAACCCTCATTGATAGGTTCTAGCTCCATGACTACATGTCCATATTGACCTCTACCACCACTCTGACGAATATATTTTGCTTCTATTTTTACTTCTTTTTTAAGAGCTTCTCGATATGCTACTTGTGGTTTTCCAATATTTGCTTCTACTCTAAACTCTCTTTTTAACCTGTCTACAAGAATATCTAAATGAAGTTCGCCCATTCCTGAAATAATTGTTTGTCCAGTTTCTTCATCGGATTGAACTACAAAGGTAGGGTCTTCTTCAGCTAATTTTTGTAATCCTTCGGAGAGCTTTTCCTCATCTGCTCTTGATTTAGGCTCAATTGCTACAGAAATAACTGGTTCTGGGAATGTCATCGACTCTAACTGAATTGGATTTGAAGAATCAGCTAGCGTATCACCAGTTTTTGCATTCTTTAATCCAACACCAGCAACGATATCTCCTGTGGAAATAAAATCAATATCTTCTCTACTATTTGAGTGCATCCTGAGGATTCGCCCAAGTCTTTCATCTTTGCCAGTAGTAGTGTTTACTACTTTATCGCCCTTTTTAAGTGTTCCTGAGTAAACCCTAAAATAAGTTAATTTACCAACATGTGGGTCACTTACAACTTTAAACGCAAGAGCTGAAAATGGCTCTTCATCAGAATGTTCTCTAACTATTTCATTTTCTTCATCTCCAGGTTTGAAACCTGTTGTTGGATCAATATCTAGTGGAGATGGAAGATAATCAATAACAGCATTAAGAAGTAGCTGAACACCTTTATTTTTAAATGCACTACCAGCAAGTACTGGTACAAAAAGACCGTCAAGTGTTCCTTTTCTGATAGCTTTTTTGATTTCTGTTACTGTAAGTTCCTCTTCCCCTAAATATTTTTCAAGGATTTCGTCGTCTGCTTCAGCAATAACATCGAGTAACTCTTGTCTTTTAGTGTTTGCTTCATCAAGCATGTCTGCAGATATCTCACTTATATCCCACTCTGAACCATCATCTTTTGACCAAGTATGTGATTTCATTTCAACTAAATCAACAACGCCTACAAAGTTTTCTTCTGAACCGATAGGGATGTGTAATACAGCTGGTTTCGCTTCTAATCTTTCAATAATTGATTGAACATCAAAATTAAAATCTGCACCCGTTCTATCAAGCTTGTTAACAAAGCAAATTCTTGGAACATTATATTTGTCTGCTTGTCTCCAAACGGTTTCAGACTGTGGCTCAACTCCAGCTACACCGTCAAAAACTGCAACTGCCCCGTCTAAAACTCTAAGTGATCTTTCAACCTCAACAGTGAAGTCTACGTGCCCAGGTGTATCTATGATATTAATAGTGTGATCTTCCCATTCGCATGTTGTAGCCGCTGAGGTAATTGTAATCCCTCTCTCCTGCTCTTGTTCCATCCAGTCCATAACAGCAGCACCATCATGAACCTCACCAATTTTGTAAGTTTTTCCTGTGTAATATAAGACTCTTTCTGTTAACGTAGTTTTCCCTGCATCAATATGAGCCATTATCCCTATATTTCGAAGCTGTTTTAAATCTATTGTTCTTTCACTCATGAATTACCACCTATAGTGAGCAAAAGCTCTATTTGATTCTGCCATCTTGTGAACATCTTCTCTTTTTTTAACTGATGCTCCTGTATTTTTACTAGCGTCAAGAATTTCTCTGCCTAATCTTTCAGCCATTGTTTTTTCTCCTCTTTTTCTTGAGGCTGCGACCATCCATCTTATTGCTAATGTGGTGCTTCTTCTGTGAGGAACTTCCATAGGTACCTGATAATTAGTTCCACCCACTCGTCTTGATTTTGTTTCAACTTGTGGCTTAACATTTTCAAAAGCTTCTTTTAGAACGGCTAGTGGATCGCCTCCAACTTGCTTTTCAACTAGTTCTAACGCACTGTATACAATATTTCTAGCTGTATCTTTTCTTCCGTCTAGTAAAATTTGATTTGTAAGCTGAGATACCAACACACTGTTAAATAAAGGGTCAGGTTCTGGTTTACGCTTAAGTGATGGTCCTCTTCTCATGGTTAACCTTTTTTACTTCCGTATCTTGACCTAGCTTGTTTCCTATCAGCTACTCCGGATGTATCTAAAGCTCCCCTGATAACCTTATATCTGACACCAGGAAGATCTTTAACTCTACCACCTCTCACTAATACTATTGAGTGTTCTTGTAGATTGTGTCCTTCACCTGGAATGTATGCAGTTACTTCTGTTCCAGTTGAAAGTCTTACCCTACATACTTTTCTTAAGGCAGAGTTAGGTTTTTTAGGTGTGACTGTGTATACACGTGTGCATACACCCCTTCGTTGAGGTGAACCTTTTAAGCCAGGTGTCTTTTCCTTAGACACTTTGGACTTTCGTCCTTTTCTAACTAACTGTTGCGTAGTAGGCATTAATTTTCCAATCTAAATAGTGTTATTGACTTACCGAGAAAGAAGTATATGAGAGTTTTAAACTTACAACAACCAAAAATTTATAAGTTTTTACTCTGTTTCTTCTTCTCCTTCTTCGCCTAGCATAGCCAGCCATTGTGCAGGATTTGGGAGTGCATCTCCATCTGATTCCTCAGAATCTGATGATGCTTCCATAAATCCTAGTGAAGAAACTTCAGGAGCATCTGGGAGTGAAGGTGACAATTTTTGATAGGCTTCTGATCCTGTTCCAGCAGGAATAAGAGTTCCGATAATCACGTTCTCTTTTAAACCTGAGAGAGCATCGCTGCTTTTCTTCATTGCCGCTTCTGTGAGTACTCTTGTAGTTTCTTGGAAAGATGCTGCTGATAACCATGAGTCGGTTGCAAGGCTAGCTTTGGTGATACCCATAAGCTCTGGTCTTCCTTCAGCAGGTGTTTTTCCTTCTTTTACTAATGCTTGATTAGTTTTTCTAAACAATGTTGAGTCAACTAGTTCATTTGGTAAGTAGTCAGAATCATTTGCACTAACAATTCTCACCCTTCTTAACATTTGTCGAACTATCATTTCAACATGCTTGTCGTGAACTTCAACTCCTTGATCACGATAAGTTTTTTGTACTTCGTCAACAAGATATTCTTGACAAGCACGTACACCATTAATTTCTAAAACTTCTTTTGGAGCTTTTGGTCCAGTCGTCAAAGCATCTCCAGCTTCAACTGTATCTCCCTGATTGACTACTAAAGTTTGTCTTCTAAGAACTTCTACCTCAATATCCTCTTTTTCATTTTGAATAGTTATAACTCTTGTACCCTCTGGTGTGGTGTCTATAGATTTAATTTTTCCCTGTATTGAGGACATGACTGATTTACCTTTAGGGTTTCGAGCTTCAAATAACTCAACAATTCTTGGTAGACCTGATGTAATATCTAACCCTACAACTCCCCCAGTATGAAAAGTTCTCATGGTAAGCTGCGTTCCGGGCTCACCAATAGATTGGGCTGAAATAATTCCTACAGCTTCTCCAACTTCAACCGGTTTACCTGTTGCGAGACTAAATCCATAACATAATGGGTCCATTGTTTCAGGATCTTGTGAATTGAATGGTGAAAGTATATTAACACTTTCAACACCTGATTTAGAAATAGCATCTAATACTTCGGCATCAATATAAGTTCCTTTAGTCAGCTTTTGAGAATCGCCAAATTCTACTACTTTTTTATCTTTTTTGATGTCTTCTGCCAACACTCTTCCATATAATTTTGAGTGTAAATATCTACTTACCTTACCGTCTGACTCAATAACTGTTTTTTTAGTACCTCTCCAGTCAATATTTTCATCACCTTGGTCTTTTACAACAATGCCTGCTGCAACGTCAACAAGTCTTCTTGTGAGGTACCCTGAATCAGCTGTTCTCAAGGCTGTATCGGCTAGACCTTTCCTAGCACCGTGAGTAGATATAAAATACTCTAGAACTGACATTCCCTCTCTAAAGTTACTTTTAATAGGTCTCTCAATAATATCACCTTTAGGGTTAGCGACTAAGCCTCTCATGCCTGCAAGTTGTCTGACCTGCATCATATTTCCTCTAGCTCCAGATTTAACCATCATATCAACAGGATTAAATTCATCTGCTTCTAAGGCACGGCTCATAGCATATTGAATTTCGTCAGTTGCTTTAGTCCAAATCTGAATTATGGCTTTCTTTCTTTCTGCTTCGCTGATGGCTCCACTGTTATATTGGTTTTCAATTTTCTCTGCATCGCTTTCGTGCTTCTCTAAAATTGTACTTTTTTCTGGAGGAGTTTTAACATCTGTCATGGCTACACTTAAACCAGCTTTTGCTCCGTATTTAAATCCAATATCTTTCATGGCATCTAAGAATTCTCTTAGCTCTGCTTTGTTGTATCTTTCGATGACCTCAGAGATAATTCTTTTCATTTCATTTTTACGAACTTTTGCCTGTATGAATGGAAAGTCATTTGGAAGTACATTGTTAAAATAAACTCTTCCAAGTGTGGTATTCAATAACGCTGTACCATCTACGGGATCTTCAGTCATCAAATCAGTAAATCTATTTTTTATCTCGCCATGAATTTTGGGATCTCCAGCAATTTCTCCAACTCTTACCCTAATTGGAGTTTGAAGGCCAATATGACCAGCCTCATATGCTTGCTCTGCTTCATTTATATCAACAAATGCCATTTTTGCATCTTCTAATTTTTCATAACATTCAGTAATGTAATAAAGGCCAATAACCATATCCTGGCTTGGTGAAACAATTGGGTTACCACTTGCAGGTGAAAGCACATTGTTTGTTGCTAACATTAATACTCTTGCTTCAGCCTGGGCCTCAGCAGATAATGGAACATGTACAGCCATTTGATCTCCATCAAAGTCAGCATTAAATGCTTCACAAACTAAAGGATGAACTTGAATTGCTTTACCCTCAACTAGTATTGGCTCAAATGCTTGAATTCCTAGTCTGTGTAAAGTAGGTGCTCTGTTTAAAAGAACTGGATGCTCTTCAATAACTTCAGCTAAAACATCCCATACTTGAGCTCTTGATCTTTCAACCATTCTTTTAGCTGATTTAATATTTTGAGCTAATCCAAGCTCGACAAGTCTTTTCATTACAAAGGGTTTAAAAAGTTCTAAAGCCATCATCTTAGGTAAACCGCACTGTTGTAGTTGCAAATGTGGACCAACAACAATTACAGAACGAGCAGAATAATCAACTCTTTTTCCTAAAAGGTTTTGTCGAAATCTACCTTGCTTACCCTTTAACATATCTGATAGTGATTTAAGTCCACGACCACCAGCACCTGCAACAGCTCTTCCTCTTCTACCATTGTCAAAAAGAGCATCAACTGACTCTTGTAACATTCTTTTTTCATTACTAATTATTATGTCAGGTGCGCCAAGCTCAATTAATTTTTTTAATCGGTTGTTTCTGTTAATGAGTCTTCTGTAGAGATCATTTAAATCTGAAGTAGCAAAGCGTCCACCATCTAATTGAACCATGGGTCTTAATTCAGGAGGAATGACTGGAACTATTTCTAATATCATTGCCTCAGGAGGATTTTTACCATCTGCAAAAGGTTTTATAACTTTCATCCGTTGAATAGCTCTTTGCCTTCTTTGTGCAGATTTAGAATCCAAATCAGACTTTAATTTTTCCATCTCTGCTTTTAAGTCAACAAGCTTAACCAATTCTCTTACGGCTTCAGCTCCCATGCCACCAGTGAAATATTCATCGTACTTATCAATCATTTCACGCCATAAAGTGTCATCTTCGATTATGTCTTTTGGTTTTAATGTTTTTAATCTTGAAAAAGCATTTTTGATTACTTCAATTTCATCATCTGATTTCTTCTTTTTACCCTTAATCTCTTTTTCAATATCTTTTTTTCTTTCTTGAACCTCGGCTTCGGGAACCTTAGCATTTTCCATAGCCTTAATTTCGAGCTTCATTTGCTTAACTCTTTTTGACTCCCACTCTTGATGGTCTTCATCTACAATCTCGCACTCAGCAACTACTGCCTCTTCAAGTTCAGATAAATCTTTAGTTCTTTTTTTCTCATCAATTGAGACAACTAAGTATGCAGCAAAATAAATAATTTTTTCTAGTTCTTTGGGAGACATATCCAAAAAGTATCCCAACCTGCTTGGAACACCTTTAAAGTACCAAATATGAGTTACAGGTGCTGCTAGTTCAATATGACCCATTCTTTCACGTCTAACTTCTCGTCTTGTGACTTCGACACCACATCTTTCACAAACAATTCCTCTGTATCGAATTCTCTTGTACCTTCCACAAGAACACTCCCAATCTTTTGTCGGTCCAAAAATTCTCTCATCAAAAAGACCGTCTTTCTCTGGCTTTAAAGTTCTATAATTGATAGTCTCTGGTTTTTTAACCTCACCGAACGACCAGCTTCTCATTTGATCTGATGTAGCAAGACTTATACTTAATTCGTCAAATATTTTTTCCATAATCCTTATAACTCCGGCTCATCTTGTTCTGGCTTAGACATGTCTATTCCAAGTGTTTCTGCTGTTTTAACATATTCATCACTTATTTCTTTCATTGAGATTTCTTCACCAGCTGACAAAATCTCAACATTCAGACATAAGCTTTGCATTTCTTTTAATAAAACTTTGAAAGATTCTGGAATTCCTGGTTCAGGAATATTATCACCTTTAACAATAGATTCATAAACTTTTACTCGTCCGACAGTATCATCAGATTTAATTGTAAGAAGTTCTTGTAATGCATAACTCGCGCCATATGCTTCTAAGGCCCACACTTCCATTTCTCCAAATCTTTGACCACCAAATTGTGCCTTACCGCCAAGAGGTTGTTGTGTAATCATAGAGTAAGGACCAGTTGATCTAGCATGTATTTTTTCATCAACTAAGTGGATTAATTTTAATATATATGTATACCCGACTGTTATTTTTGAATCGAAAGCTTCACCAGTACGACCATCATATAAAGTTGCTTTTCCATCAGTATCAACCATTTGATTACCATCTCTATTTTCATTTACATTTTTTAGTATTTTGTGAATTTCATCCTCATCAGCACCATCAAAAACTGGAGTGCTTACTAGAGTTCCGGGTTTCGCTCCTTTAGAGGCTAAAGTATCTCCTTTATATTCTCCCCAACCCTGATCAGCAGCCCAACCAAGATGAGTTTCAAGAACTTGGCCTAAATTCATTCTGCTTGGGACTCCTAAGGGAGATAAGAGAATATCTACAGGGGTCCCATCTTCCATAAATGGCATATCTTCTATAGCATTTATTTTTGATATTACACCCTTGTTCCCATGTCTTCCTGATAACTTATCTCCAACTTGGATTTTTCTTTGGATAGCTACATAAACTCTTACTTTCTTATTAACACCTGGAGGTAAATCTTCGCCATTCTCTCTATCAAGGATTTGGACATCTATTACTTTTCCTTTTTGTCCATGGGGAACTCTAAGTGAGGTATCTCTTACCTCTCTTGCCTTTTCACCAAAAATAGCCCTTAATAATCTTTCTTCTGGGGTTAGTTCTGTCTCACCCTTGGGTGTAACTTTGCCAACTAAATAGTCACCTGGTGTTACTTCAGCACCTATTCGAACTATTCCCATCTCATCTAAATCCATCAACACTTCTTCTGCAACATTAGGGATATCTCTTGTTATCTCCTCTTCTCCTAGCTTTGTGTCTCTGGCTTCCACTTCATGTTCAGCAATGTGTACTGAAGTGAGGACATCTTCTTTAACTAATCTTTCTGATATGACTATTGAGTCTTCGAAGTTATATCCATCCCAAGGCATGTATGCAACTAACAAGTTTTTACCTAAAGCTAACTCTCCACCTTGAGTACTAGGTCCGTCAGCCAAAACATCACCAGGTTTGACTTTAGTACCAACCTTTACAAGTGGTTTTTGATTGGCAGAAGTTGCCTGGTTTGATCTCTTAAATTTTTGGACTTCAAATGTATGTTTTTTATTAGTTTCTTTTTCTTTAAGAATTATTTCATCACCAGAAACATTAACTATTTCTCCAGCCACAGGTGATATAAGAGCCTCACCAGAATCTCGTGCAACATTTTCTTCCATACCTGTACCGACGTATGGTGCCTCAGTCTTTACGAGAGGAACGGCTTGTCGTTGCATGTTTGAACCCATAAGAGCTCTGTTTGCATCATCATGTTCCAAGAAAGGAATTAAGGCAGTTGTTACTGAACAAATTTGTTTTGGACTAACGTCCATGTAGTCTATTTCTTTATCTGAAACGAATGCTACTTCGCCATCAGTTTTTCTACACAAAACTCTTTTATTTTTGAATGAGCCATCATCATTTAAAGGCGCATTTGCCTGAGCAATAGTTACATCATTCTCATCATGAGCGGTAAGGTAAACTTCTTTATTTGTTTTTACAGTACCATTTTCAACCTTCCAATAGGGGGTTTCTATGAATCCAAAATCATTTATCCTACCATACGTCGCCAAAGTGCCGATAAGACCAATGTTAGGACCCTCAGGAGTCTCAATTGGACACATTCTTCCGTAATGAGAAGGGTGAACATCCCTGACTTCGAAACCAGCTCTTTCCCTTGAAAGTCCTCCAGGCCCTAAGGCTGAAAGTCTTCTTCTGTGGGTTAATGCAGCAATTGGGTTAGGTTGATCCATAAACTGGCTCAACTGACTTGTACCAAAGAATTCTTTTAAGGCTGCTTGGATTGGTCTTATATTTATAAGGGATTGTGGTTTTATTGCGTCAGGTTCTTGAGTTGTCATTCTTTCCCTTACAACTCTTTCAAGTCTACTCAAACCAACTCGTACTTGATTCTGCACAAGTTCTCCAACTGTTCTAATTCTTCTGTTAGAAAAATGGTCAATATCATCAAGTCTTACTTTTAGCTCTTTACCAAGATTGTTGGTCATGGTTTCTTCTTTAGCATGAAGAGCAATAACATATTTTATTGAATCAATCATGTCATCTATTCTTAACATTCCATCAACTTCAGTTGTATATTGTTTTTGATCTTTTTCTGAGTAGTCTCTGCCCAGTTTTTGCTCTACTTTATATCTACCAACCTTAGATAAGTCGTATCTCTTTTCGGTATAGAACATTTGCTTAATCAAATTTCTAGCTGATTCAACGGTTGCTGGCTCACCAGGTCGTAATTTTCTGTATAAATCTATTAATGCTGCCTCTGGTGAAGGATCAGGATCTCTTTCGATTGTATTTTGAATTGAAGGAAAATCTCCAAAAATATTTATCGCATCTTCCTTAGTCTCAATTTTATATTTTTCCCATTGTGTTGGATCAACTGCATAAAGAGCTCTTAGAAATGCTGTTATATGTTGTCTTCTTTTTCTATCAACGCGAACACCAATTGTATCTCTTTTATCGGTATCAAATTCTAACCATGCTCCTCTACCAGGAATCATTTTTCCGATATAAATATCTTTGTCAGAGGTTTTATCAATTTCTTTTGAAAAATATACACCGGGAGAACGAACAAGTTGGCTTACAATAACTCTTTCAGTCCCATTTATAACAAAGGAACCGGTATCTGTCATGATTGGGAAATCACCAAGAAATACTGTTTCTCTTTTTTGTTGATATGTTTCTGCATCAGTAAATTCAGCAATAACATATAAAGGTTGTGAATAAGTTGAGTCTGTTATTTTGCATTCTTCTAAACTTTTCATAGGAGGTTCAAAAAAATGTTCTAAGAATTCTAATTTAAAACGCCCTGAAAAATCTTTTATAGGTGATATTTCATTAAGAATCTCAGACAGCCCTTCGTCTAGAAACTTTTTAAATGAATCTTTTTGTATATTTAGTAAATCTGGAATCTCCAAACCCTTAGTTCTTGCAAACGAAAGTCTAGAATTCTGAACAGCGGACAACAAGCCTCCTCAAAAAAAATAAAATACAATAACCCGAAGGGTAAAGTATATTAGTACTTAATATTTAAGCAAACAAATAATATTAAATTATTTGAGTTCTACAGTAGCACCGGCACCTTCAAGAGCTTCTTTTGCTTTATCAGCATCTTCTTTAGAAGCACCTTTAAGTATGTCAGAAGGAGCACCGTCAACAAGTTCTTTGGCTTCTTTCAAACCAAGACTAGTTAATCCTCTTACTTCTTTAATTACCTGTATTTTCTGTCCACCAGCTTCTGTGAGAACAACATCAAAAGAATCTTTAGCTTCCTCTGATCCGCCATCTCCACCAGCTGGAGCTGCTGCTACAGCCACTGGAGCTGCTGCAGTAACATCAAATTTCTCTTCAAATGAGTCTAAGAATTCTTTTAATTCTAGAACTGACATTTCTTCAAAGACAGATAGCAACTCTTCGGTTGTCATTTTTGCCATTGTTATTCCTCCTCTTTAATTTTATCCTCTGAATCTTCACTTGAAGAATCAGATTCTATCGCTTCTGAACTTATTTCTGGATTTGCTTCTTTTGCATCAAGCAGTGCTTTAAATGCATATCCAGATTTATTTAATACTGCTTTAAGACCCACAGCCATTTTTGTCAGTGGTGCATTAAAGCCTCCTGCAATCTTCGCTAAGAGAACGTCTCTTGTTTCTATGGATGCAAGAATGTTTATTTGATCAAGAGTAAGTGGCTCTGATTCCATTAATCCACCCTTGACAATAAATGAATCATTGTCTTTGGAGAATTGTTTTAATACTTTAGCAGCTTCTACCGGATCTGATTCTATAACAGCCACTCCAGTCGGACCAGAAAAATGTTCAAGAATTGATTCGTACCCTATATTTTCAGCAGCTCTTTTGGCTAAAGACATTTTTACGACATTAAAAGTTGCTCCTGCATTTTTGAGTTCTCTTCTAAGTTTTGTCTGTTCGGTTACTGTTAAACCTCGATACTCAGCTAAAACTAAAGCGTTTGCTGAACTAAATAGCTCTTCTAGCTGTTTTACTTTATCTGCTTTATCTTGTCTAACCATAAAAAAATCCTTGCAAACCAAGGACAAGGCAATTTACCTGCGATAGATTTTTAAGGTTTCCCGCTATCGGTCTTTGGTTTAAGTTGTATCTAAACAATATACTCGAATTGAATTTATCAGCAAATATATTTATAAATTAATATCTACGTTTACTGAAGGTCCCATTGTTGAAGACATAAATACACTCTTTATGTACTCTCCTTTTGAAGATGCGGGTTTAGCCCTCGTAATCACAGCTATTACCTCTTCAAGATTTGTTTTTAGGTCTTCTACACTAAAGGAAACTTTTCCTATAGATAAATGAACATTACCTAATTTGTCATTTTTGATTTCAACTTTTCCTTTTTTAAAATCCTCGACGGCTTTCGCAACATTAGGAGTGACTGTCCCAGTTTTTGGATTTGGCATTAAGCCCTTTGGACCTAGAATTTTTCCAAGCTGACCAACGTCAGCCATCATTTCTGGAGTCGAAATAACTAAATCTACATCGAGTTTTTCTTCAGATGCAACCTTTGTAGCTAATTCTTTACCTCCCACAATATCTGCTCCAGCATTCTCAGCTTCAGTTAAAGCTTCTCCTCCAGCAAATACTGCTATTGTAATTGTCTTACCATTTCCGTTTGGTAGTGAAACTGTAGTTCTTATATTTTCTTCTGCAGCCTTTGTATCAATACCCAAAGAAAAAACTACATCAATAGACTCATCAAAATTAGCCGTTGAATTTTCTTTACAGAGAGTTAAAGCATCTGTGAGGCTCTGTTTAGAGTCAGGCATATTTTTTTTAACTTCGTTGTATTTTTTACCGTATTTTTTCATGTTTCTCCTTTTGGTTCAAGCGACCTCGGTCTCCCAAATATATATTTTTAACCTTCTACTGTAACGCCCATTGATCTAGCTGTGCCAGCAATAATATTTATCGCCATGTCTATATCATTAGCGTTTAAGTCTTCCATTTTTGCTTCAGCAATATTTTTTAGTTGATCCCTTGTGATTGATGCAACTTTTACTTTGTGCGGTTCAGCTGAGCCGGAATCGAGTCCAATTGCCTTCTTAATTAAATAAGATGCTGGAGCTGTTTTAGTTTCGAATGTAAATGAGTTATCCTCAAATATCGTGATCTCGACAGGAACCGTTTCTCCCTGACGACTTGAAGTATCATTATTGAATGCTTGGACAAAATCCATAATGTTTACACCATATTGTCCTAATGCTGAACCAACAGGCGGTGCTGGTGTTGCCCCACCTCCAGGAATTTGTAATTTTAATTTTGCTTTTACTTCTTTGGCCATTTTTATTCCTTAATTTTTAACGATATCTGTGAAACCCAGTTCGACAGGAGTTTCTCGTCCAAATATATTAACTAGTACTGTAACTTTTGATTGATCTAAGTTAATTTCTTCAATTATTCCGTTGAAGTCTGCAAAAGGACCTGTTGTCACTCTTACAGTTTCTGCAACTTCAAAATCTGGTTTAAATTTTGGAGATTCTTTTTTAACTTCAACTTCTTCGTTCGTTCCAAGTATTCTTTCTATCTCTCGTCTAGATAATGAGACAGGCAACTTACCAGATCCAACAAAACCAATTATTGATGGTGTGTTTCGAATTTCATACCATGTTGTATCATCTAGGTCCATTCTCACTAATACGTATCCAGGAAAAGTCTTTTTTTCTACGTTAACTTTCTTTCCATTTCTTATTTCTACAACTTCATCAGTTGGGATAACCACATCGTAGACTTTGTCATCTAAATGTAAGTTTTTAATACGGGTAAGAATATTTGTACGAACTTTTTTTTCATGTCCTGATTGCGCGTTTAAAACAAACCATTCACCTGGAAGATCGTAAGGATGCGAATTAGCATTAAAATCTTCTAAGACTTCTTCTGTCTCTTCTACTAAAATTTCATCGTTCATTATTTTTATCCTCCAGAAGATAACAGGCTAATCAAAGTATTTTTAAAACCAAAGTCCATTCCAAAAATTAATAGTGTCATTGAAATAATAGTTATTATTGTAACAACCGTAAAAGTTGTCAAAGTATCAACCGTTGGCCAATTTACTCTTTTTAATTCAGTTCTAACTTCACCAAGGTAAATAGAGATTCTTTTAAATCTAGAAACCTTTTCTTCATTATTAAACTTACCGACATTTCTATCAGCTTTTTTTGCCAGGCGTTCTTCACGCTCTGACATCCTTCTCATTTCTCTATTCATTTCATTCATAATTTACCTCTTAGCAGGGGCGGTGAGACTCGAACTCACAACCTCAGGTTTTGGAGACCCGCGCTCTGCCAATTAGAGCTACACCCCTAAGTTTACTCTTTATCTAACTCGTTAGATGAGCGCTTTAGTCCAAAGACCAATATTACTAAAGACATTAATCCAAGTAGTGTCAATAATATTATTTTTGTACCTTTATTAGTAGTAGTTTTTACTTTTTTATCTAGAGAAGACATAACCTTTGATGCAAAATCTGATGGTGGCTCAACATTAGTTTGAACATTATTTTCAAGTTCTTCTCTAAAGGCTCTATATCTCTTTCCCGCTGTTTGACATTTTAGGCAGAACTGCACATGGTTATCAGAATCAAACTGAAAGTAAACTCCATTAAGATATGTCTTAATCATTTGGTTCCTTTTTCTCCTACAAACAGATTGGTATTTTAGATTTACAAAAATCTCTTTCATGCTTCTACATCCTCCAAAATAGATCTCAATTTTTGATGAGCTCTATGTAGTCTTACTTTTGCAGCAGTAACACTTATACCTAAGTATTCAGCTATCTCCTTATGAGACCTGCCTTCAATATTTTTCAATTCCACAATAATGCGCTGCTCTAAAGGAATCTGGTCCAACGCTTTTCTAAGTACTGAGGATAAATCTGAATTAATAGCTACCAATTCAGGATCATTTTTTTCATCAACAACTACCGGTTCCTGTGTGTCTTCTATATTTAAGGAGTAATGTTTTTTGGCTTTTTTACGAAGTGTCCAAGCTGTGTTTACAGTAATTCTGTATATCCATGTGCTAAAAGTTGAGTCTCCTCTAAACTTATCAATTGCTTTCCATGCTCTTATAAATGCTTCCTGACCAACGTCGTTTGCAAGCTCTTTATTACCTGTAAGTTTAAACGCAAGTGAAAAAACTAAGTCTTGATGACGGTAGACCAACATTTCGAACGCGACTTTGTCACCTGCTTGAGACCTCTGCACTAATTCCGAATTAGAAGTATCTTCATTAAAATTATTAATTTTGGTTACATTATTCATCTATATAACTAAGAATAAATAGAAATTAAGATATATCTACCTTTTTTCTCTATGTAATGTGTGTTTTCTTAACCTGGGACTATATTTCATTAATTCCAGTCTATCTGGAGTATTAGTTTTATTTTTTGTAGTCACATAGTTATGATCACCAGTTTCAGTGCAGACCAATATAATTGGTGGTCGTTTATCTGAAGCCATTTTTTCTCCTTTTTTAACTTGTAGCGGCGGGCAGACTCGAACTGCCGACCTCACGATTATGAGTCGTGCGCTCTTACCAACTGAGCTACGCCGCCTTAAGACTTATTTTACCTTATGAGCCCTCTTCCGGATTTGAACCGGAGACCTCTTCCTTACCATGGAAGTGCTCTACCAACTGAGCTAAGAGGGCTTTAGTGCCGAGAGTAGGATTCGAACCTACGAAGGCGTAGCCGGCAGATTTACAGTCTGCTCCCTTTGGCCGCTCGGGCATCTCGGCGTAACAATAAAGTCTCTCTAAAGTTTAGATTATATAGAAAAATTAGTGAGATGAAATTTTAAATCATTAACATAATCTTATGGATAAGAAAATTAAAAATTTTATCGATAATCTACTTGAAAATAATATTTTAGATAAACAAACGTACGAAAATATTCTTAACTATCAAGAAAATAATACTATTTCGCAAAAATCAAAAGTAGCTAAAGCACTAACTCTAATTGGTGGTTTCTTTGTGTTATCTGGTTTGCTTGGAACTTTACCTTTAATTTGGGAAAACCTATCTTACTGGGCCCAATTATTATTACTGATTGTAACAACTTTCTTTCTATTCTATGCAGCTGGCTACAGCCAAAAACTTGATAATCAGAGACTTTTTATATTTAAATCTAATGAAAGAGTGTCTTCATTTTTATATCTGACTTCTACAGTCTCATTTGCAGCAGTAGTGGTATTTGCATTGAACATATTAGGGGAAACTACAACATTCAACCTTTCAGAAGATCTTGCAATATTAATCACCTCAACAACAGTTTTAATCTATTCTTCATACTTGTATAAAAAGACTTTTGAAATATTTCAACATATTGCTCTGTTTTATACACTAATTTTCTTTTTAGGAAGTGTTGGAAATTTATTCTTAAGAAATGTAGAACCATGGGGAATTGGTTTGTTCATATCAAGTGTAGGAATAATATGGGGCCTCAATACATACTCTAAGCTATTGCAACCAAGTTGGCTTGGATATTTTTTATCATCAACAACTATTGCGATTGGAGTAGTTGCAATAGTTGAAGACTTACTTTCAAATGCAGAAATAGCAAGTATTGTAATTTTAATTATTGGTTCCAGTCTTTATATCTGGATAAGCATCAAGCTCTCTGAACAAGTAATTTTTTATATTGGTGGTCTCGGATTGATTATCAACCTTCCTAGATTAATTACAGAGTTGCTCCCAGACAACATCTGGCCTCCTCTTATATTATTCGTTGTTGGAGGAGTCTTAGTAACTGTTGGTCTATATTTAAATACCCTTAGAGAAAATATAAAGAAAATCTCGTGAAGAAAAAGTCATTTTTAATTCAATCACTTATAATTTTGTTACTTTCTGTGGGTATTGTTGCATCATTTGGAATAATTCCTCTGCCTGAATACAGTACAGAGATAAATCAGGAGCTTAACGGAGAAATTTTTTATCTAGTTGAGATACAAAGTTCAAATATTCTTCCACCTGCTCCAGATATCGTAGATCAATGTATCTTTAAAATTGATATCTCATCACCGATTACTGATGAAGAAAAAGTAATCTGTACTAGTGATTTATATCAATATTCGTATGACATCTACTTGAACAATACGGAAATAGATGAAAATCAGAATCTAGTTTTACGTTATTGGGATAACTCCTCTAATTCTGAAATGACACTGGTGATAAACCCTGAAAATAGTGAGATTAAAAAAGTAAACAATGAAGATGTCTCCATGGGTAGAAGTGCCTATGAAGTTAATTCTTTAGGGGAAAAGCTTCTTAGCTCCTGGGATATGAGGGAAATGAGTGCAAGATCAGCTGGCATTTTCTACCAAAAAAATTCAAATATAATTGAAATCTTTAATGTTGAAGCGCCAACAAATTATTACTTTGAATCTTTGAGGTGGTCTCCAGATGGAAACAGTATTGTTGCATTAGATACTGAAAATGCGATAATTATTTTTTCTAAAAATAAAATTCATGAACCAAAAAAGTTGGATCTTAGTAGCTCTTATTCGCCACAATTTGAAGGAGATGAAAAAGTTATTTATCAATTAATTGGTTGGAATAACTAAGAAAAGTTTTTAGTAGGCCTGACGCCAACTTCGCTGATGACGTGAGCTGCACTTCTATTAGCAATATCAGCAGATTCTTCTATAGTTAGTTTTTTTTGTAAGCCGTATAAGTATCCTGCAGCAAAATAATCTCCCGCACCTGTTTTATCAATAACTTCTGCTTCAGCTGCTTCATAATGGACTTTTTCTCCTTTGCTAATTACTACAGCACCATTTGGACCAAGCGTGCAGACTAACTCTTCTAAGTCTGGAAACTCTTTTTCAAAGTATTCAAAAGCATCTTCAGTAGTCTCCTTCAGAGACAATGCCATAATTTCTTCCTCATTACAAAATACAAAATCAATACTGTCTTTGATGAATTCAATAAAACTATCTCTGTGCATCTCAACACAAAAAACATCTGATAAAGTAATAGCATTTTTCCCACCAGATAATTTATTTAATTTAGCAGCGTGTAAAAAAGCTTCTTTACTGGTAGGTCTATCCCATAGATACCCCTCCATGTAGAGGATTTCAGCTGACTCTATTGCTTTATCATCTAAATCTTCGATTGAAAGAAATGCACCAGCTCCTAAATAGGTATTCATTGTTCTTTCCCCATCTGGGGTTATAAATATTGCACAATGTCCAGTTTGATTATTTTCTGATTCAAATACAGTAAAGTCTTTGAGTCCAGATTCAATAACACTAGCTTTGAATTGTTTTCCAAGATCATCGTCTGAGATTTTTCCTATAAATCCAACATCACCACCAAGTTGTGCGGCCCAATAGGCTGTATTTGCAGCTGAACCACCTGCAGCTCTCGTAGGATTAGTCATCGAATCTAATAAGATATTCGACCTATCTTTATCAACTAAGGTCATTCTGGCTTTGTTTAAATTTAGTTTATCGATAACCTCTTCTTCAATTTTTTGAAGAGAATCTACCATTGCATTCCCGATACAAATTATCACAGAATGATTTTAGATGACTATCCCAATATTGCCATTTAAATCAACTATTTTTTCAGAGGTCAAAGACAGCTGCTTCATTCCTCCAGTCAGATTAAATGACTTCAAACCCTCATTTTTCATAAAAGAACTAACTCTTCCGGATCTAGCCCCAGAACGACAAATGATAATGTAATTATCATTTGTTTTAAAATCATTTATTTTCTCAGGAATCATACCCATAGGTATGTGTTTAGCCTCAAGATGGTGACCAGCATCCCATTCATCTTGCTCACGAACATCGATTAATTCATAACCGTCACTGAGATAAGTTTCTAAATTTTCTGGTGCAACTGTTTCCATATCATCCATACCGAATACCACTTGCGTCCTCCCTTAATCTTCTAACTCTTTCGGCTGTTGGTGGATGTGTTGAAAAAAGTTTTCTCATACCTCCTCCAGATAATGCTTTTAATGGATCTGATATAAATAACTGACTTACAGCAGGATTTACATTCATGGGAAGTTTTGAGTATGCTTCAATTTTTTCTAGTGCTGAAGCTAGTGCTAGTGGCTTTCCAGAAATATCTGATCCAGTCCTGTCGGCGCCGAATTCACGTGTTCTTGATATTGCCATACGTATTATTATTGATGCTAACGGGGCTGCTATCAAAGCTATTATGAAAAATAAAGGGTGTGTATTTCGATTTCTATTTCCTCCACCCCATAAAACACTTCTTGACATAAAAGATATTGTTGAGGCGAGCATTGCAGCCATACTTGAAACTAGAATGTCTCTATTCTTTATGTGTGAGATTTCATGTGCCAAGACACCTTCGAGCTCATCATTGTTCAATACTTTTAAGATTCCTGTTGTAACTGCGATACTTGCATTTTTTGGATTTCTACCTGTAGCAAATGCATTAGGTTGATCGTTCTCAATGATGTATAAGCTTGGCATAGGCATTTTCTCTTTTTGAGTTAAATATCTAACAATACCTCTTACATCATCGTATTCACCCTCACTAATTTCTTTGGCTTTGGTTGAAGATAGTGCAATTTTTCCTGAATAGAAATATATTAAAAAGTTAAAAATAGCAGCAAATGTTATAGAAAAAATTAAATTATAACCAAGTGTTTGAGCCGTAAAAAGGACTACCAGGCTCATGAGAGTTAAAAGAATAGTAGTTTTTATTTGATTCATATTATTAATTATAAATCGTCTAGTTTATATTTTTTTGGCTGTAAGAATCTTAAAGCCACCTAGTCCGCGTTCGTTCCGAATTGCCTCTAACCCAACAAGATCAGACTTGATTTTCAATTTATCTAGACCATCAGCATTCTGAAATTCACTCTGAATTTTTTTGTAAAAGGTCAAAAAACCATGCTGTTCTAAAAATTCTTTTTGAGATAATAATTCAACATCAAAACCTAGCTCAGATAGGGAATTTTTAACACTTGTAAAATTTATATCGTAAGTTATGTCCGTAGATGTTGGTTGTAGTATTGTCTCACCTGCTAGATGGTGGTTCTTATAAGTTCTTATAAGAGATTTGTAAGGTTTGCCTTTCCTTTCATGAGCCTCATAACCATAGTCGATTATAAGTAAAAATTTGGGGTTAAATTGTTCAACAATCTCTCCAAGATAAGTTGTTATATTTCTTTGTATTTCAACTTCAATGTCATCAAGAGGTTCAATGTTATTTTGTTGTATCCAAGATAAACTCTCTGCCCTCATGGGAACTAGGTTATAACTTAATGACTCAGTGTCTATTTTGATTACTTTTTCAAACCACTTTTTTTCCTTACTCACACCAATAGAGCAAGCTATATTATCAAGTACTTCATTCATATAAATTAGATCAATTTCCTCTGATGGAACCATGTCTATCGATTTAAAAACATTGAATTCTTTTTCTTTCAAACTGAGAAATGCTGTTTCAGATTTTTCAATAAGAAAAAGATTCTTTTGAGAATAATTTTTAATTTGAGTTGCTAATGAACCTGTGCCTGGACCTACTTCTACTACATTATTTTTGATTTTTTTACTATCCATCCAATTTGAAATAAATAAACCGAAGTAATTCGATACTTCAGGTGATGTTAGAAAATCACCATCCTTACTAGACCTAATTTTTGTTGTATTAAAAAAACCATATTCTGAGTACAGACACTCCTCCATATACTCATCAAAAAAAACATAATCGCGTTGATATTTTTCTTGTAGGTGATTTATGAATTTAGAGTTAGACAACCTAATTAACTATTAAAAAATAATGCTGAAGCATTACCGAGATTTGAAAATATATTTGGAAAAATTCCAGCTATAAAGGTTATGACAAGACTAATGAAACCTACAACTTTTAGAGGGCCTAATAGTGTAGGCTTTGTATTTACTGTAATATTTTCAGATTGAGAATCCATCCATATTATTTTTGAAATTCTTGCATAGAAAACAAGACCAATAACAGCATTGATTGCTCCAATAATTGCTAATGTTATCCCATAAACTTCGCCAGTGCTTAGTAAGCTTCTAAAAACTACAAACTTTGCAAACCAGCCACCTAGTGGTGGTATACCAGCAAGTGAAAAGAAAAATATCGTTGCAAAAATAGAAGTTAAGGGTTGGTGCTTTGCAAGACCTCCCCACTCATAAATATTATTGCTACCACTGGTATTAATAAGGACATTGACAACAAGGAAAGCACCAAGATTCATAAATGCATAAATGATTAAATATGTAACACTAGCATAAATACCATCCGCATAGTCTCCTGATATTCCTGCTACAGCAAGTGGAGCTAAAATGAATCCAGCTTGAGCAATTGAGGAGTACGCCAAGAGCCTTACGGGATTGGATTGTTGGAGTGCAGATAAATTACCTATGAACATTGTTAGTGCTGAGATTATTACTAAAACAATTCCCCAACTCGAACCTGAATCAGGAAATACTTTTGTAAGAATAATCATTAAAGCTACGAATCCCGTTGCTTTTGAACTGACTGACAAGTAAGCAGTTACAGGAAGTGGTGAGCCTTCGTATGTGTCCGGTGCCCACGAATGAAAGGGAACAACAGATATTTTAAAACCAATGCCAGCAAGTATTAACATAACACTTAAGAGAGCTGCAGGTGAGTTGGAGAGATTAGTTACTAATAATACTTTTGAAATTTCAGAAAAGATTAGCTCTCCAGTTAGTCCATAAAGCAGGGAGAAGCCATATAAGATAAGCGATGCAGACAATACTCCCAATAAGAAGAACTTAATAGCTCCCTCATTAGATTTTTGATCACCTTTTTTCCAACCTGATAATAGAAACATAGGTGCAGATGCCAATTCAATCCCAATAAATAGTGTCAACATGTCTCTGGACGAAGTAACAACTAACGCTCCGAGTAGTGAGCTTAAGAGGAGGTAGTAGTACTCACCTTGGTAGTATCTGTCACTCTCTATAAAATTAATTGAGAGTAAGAAAGTAAGGTAGGTTACCAGAATAAAAAGTCCTTTTAAAATTATGGAAAATTTATCAACAACGTAGCTTCCTTCAAAAAGGATTAAGGGATTTTCATAATTAACCCACTGAAAAATTAAGGGTATAAATGAAACTAGCGAACCTAGTAGGGCTACTAATGCTACATAAAATTTAGACTTCCTAGGTAAAAGAAGATCAAAAAATATGGTTGCTACAATAGTGAAAACAACAATTAATTCACTGGAGATTGCAAAGTAATTAATGGAAATATTAGCCTCCGAATGCTTTGGTAACCAAACTGATTACAGCATCATTTGTAGATCCGAAAATTAACTTAGGAAAGACACCTATAAGTATTGTTAAAATAACAAGAGGTATCCATGCGGCTAATTCATATGCATCTGCATCGTGGAGTTCTTTATCTTTCCATTCATCACTTGGCTCTCCTAAATTTACTCTTTGAAGCATCCAGAGAAGATAGCCAGCAGTCAAAACAGTACCTATTGCTCCAGCAACCATAGATGTTCTAAAAATTGTAACATTAAGGCCTGGCAGTGGATTGTATGCTCCCAATAGAGCCATAAATTCACCCCAGAAACCTGCTAATCCAGGTAGCCCTAGTGATGCCATTGCTGTAAAAGCTAATAGTGCTCCAGTCTTTGGAAGAAGTTTCATGTTTCCACCAAGTCTTCCCATATCTCGGGTGTGATAAGTGTGTGCCATTGATCCTGATAAGAAGAAGAGTAATCCAGTAATGACTCCGTGAGCAACCATCCCAATCATTGCCGCATTTATCCCAATAGAAGTTAGAGAAGATATTCCAAGCATTACAAAACCCATATGACCAACTGAGGAAAAAGCTATCAATCTCTTTAAGTCAGTTTGTGCAAGACAAGCTAGAGAACCGTAAATAATACCAATAGCTGATAATATTGCGATCGCAGGCGCCCAAACTTTAGCTTGTTCAGGAAGAATCGGTAGGGCAATTCTAACAAATCCGTATGATCCCAATTTTAAAAGTATCGCAGCGAGTAACACCGATCCGACTGTCGGTGCTGCTGTGTGTGCATCAGGCAGCCAGGTGTGAAGAGGCCACATTGGTACCTTAACTGCAAAACCTAAAAACAATACAGCAAACACTAATGTTGCAAAAGTGCCCGTGAAAGCACCGTTTGTACCCAATTCAATTAATTCAGGAATGCTGAAAGTTTTGGCTCCCCGGAAATAAAGTCCTAAAAAGCCCAGCAACATAAATGCTGATCCAAAAAGTGTAAAAACAAAAAACTTAATGCTTGCATATAAACGAGTCTCAACCTGATTCTTAAGACCTGCGACAGTTCTCATTGTTTTGTCTCCCCAAATTCCAATCATGAAATACATAGGTAATAAAACAAGCTCAAAGAATACAAAGAATAGTATTAAATCTAGTGCCACAAATGTACCATTCATTCCTGTTTCTAGAATTAAGATTAAAGCCATCATTCCTTTTGGGCTCTTAGGTTCTGGGAGATGCTCAAAAGAATAAATTATTGCTAATACAGTTATAAAAGTTGAAAGAAGTAATAGGGGTAAGGATATTCCATCAATACCAATTTCATAATTAGAATTTATGGCTTCAATCCAAGAAAGTTTGCTCCCCAACTGAAATTGTTCTGCTTTAGAATAATCAAACTGAATAGCGATAATTACGCTCAAGATGAAAGTGATTATTGAAGAACCAAGTGCAGTTAGTTTAATTAGTAATTCTTGTTTTTTAGGCAACAGTGCAACTACTAAAGCACTGACTAGTGGAAAAAAAACGACTAAGGATATGCCCAGTCCATTCTCTAAGAATTCAAAACTATTAGTTACTATTTCCATTTTTCCTCCTATAACACTAACAAAATTAATAAGCTAATTACTATTACTCCACTTAAAAAATACATAATATACTGTTGAGCTTTTCCAGTTTGAAGAAGCTTTACTCTGGCACCCAATGCATCAGTTGAAGACGATGATACGTTTAATGCCTTATCAATTCCACCTTGATCAAATTTTTCGTATACAATATTTCCTAAAAATGTAGCTGCTGTTCCAAACATATTTACTGCCCTATCCAAAATATTAGTGTTAAATCTGTCAACTATATTAGATAGTGTTGATTTAGTTGGATTTATAATGTACTTGAAATAAAAGTCGTCAAGATAATATTTGTTTTCTAAAATATTCCATACTGGCTCAACTTTAATCTTTTCATCGCCATCTTCAGGCTTACCTAAAACTTGATATACATAATAAGCAAGACCGATCCCAGCAAGTCCTGCTAGCAAACCACTAGATAATGCAAAATAATCAAAAGACTCAGGGTGATACTCTACTATGGGATTTTTCCTTGTTGTTACCCAGTCAGTAAAACCTGTATATATTCCTGGAATATTTACCCAGCCAGCAGTTATCGCAAATCCAGCAAGGACAATAAGAGGAGTTGTCATCATTGAATCGGATTCATGTGGGTGTCCATTGCCCCTGTAATCACCAAAAAATGTTAACACTACAGCTCTGGTCATATAAAAGGCTGTAATAAAAGCACCTGCTACAGCAATGGCAAAATATGCACTGTACCCTCCATGGTTTAGGGATGCGAGTATCTCATCTTTTGAGAAAAAGCCAGCAAGTGGTGGTAGTCCTGCAAGAGCAATTGTTCCTAAAATAAATGTTGTATAAGTTCTAGGCATTTCTTTTCTCAGCCCACCCATTTCCTTCATGCTGTTTGAATGTACCGCATGAATTACAGATCCAGCACCTAGAAAGAGTAGAGCTTTAAAAAATGCATGTGTCCAAAGGTGAAATAGTGCAGCTGTATATGCTCCTGAGCCAATAGCTGCAACCATATATCCAAGTTGACTAACAGTTGAATATGCAAGAACTTTTTTTAAGTCATCTTGGACTATTGCTATTAACCCTGCAGCAAAAAGAGTTATAACACCGAATAGTAAAACTACATCTAGCGCTTGACTTGCCATGCCTTGATAAAAAGGAAACATTCGTGCAAGCAAATATACTCCTGCTGTAACCATTGTTGCGGCGTGCATAAGAGCCGAAACTGGTGTTGGGCCAGCCATAGCATCGGGTAACCAAACATGAAGGGGAAACTGTGCACTTTTACCCATTGCCCCAATAAATAATAAAACTCCAGCAAGATATGCTACAGACTTTAGTGACTGGTAGTCGTGAGTAGATTGGTAAAGAATTTCACTTATTCTCATCGTCCCAGTAGATAATGCTAAAACAATTATTCCAATCATTAACCCAACGTCTGCAATTTTATTAGTTATAAATGCTTTCATTGCTGCAGATGAATTTTCTTTCTTTTCCCAATAATGACCTATTAATAAATATGAACAAACACCTACAAGCTCCCATCCAATCAGGAGTTGTAATAAAGTCGGAGAGGAAACCAGAACCAACATACTTCCTGCGAACAAAGTTAGGGACGTGAAGAAAAAAGTATAACGGACCTCTCCTTGCATATAATTTGTTGCGTATATAAAAACTAAACTAGCCACAGTTCCGACAACAAAATACATCATTATAGAAAGACCATCTACAACCCAACCAAATTCAAGATCGAATGAACCAATACTTCCAACATTAATAAAAAACTCTGATGCTACACCTTCAGTAATATTTAAATAGAGAAGATACGAACTAAAAGTAAAGATAAAGCCTATTGTAGCAAGAGCAATTTCTGCTCCTTTAAGAGGGAGGAACTTACCAAAAAAAGTAATCAGTAAAGCAGCTAAAAATGGAAGAACAACAATTAGCCAAGTGTATTCCGCAACAGCTCCACCATCTGTGTATGTTGCTTTTCCTTCAGCAAGAAAAGAGATTGAGTTAATATTTACCATTTCAATAAATCGAATTCATCAATGTTTGCAGTTTTTCTATTTCTAAACAACATTAGAACAATAGCTAATCCAATACCTACTTCTGCAGCAGCTATTGTGATAATAAAAATTGTAAAAATCTGACCCTGAAGAAGTGCATCTCCCAACATTGCATTAAAAACAACGAAGTTTATGTTTACTGCATTCAAAATTAATTCAATAGATAAAAGAACCATAACAACATTTCTTCTAACTAAGATTCCATAAATACCTATTGAAAATAATCCAGCTGCTGCAATTAAAAAAGGTTGTACACTCATATTTGATTCTCATCCATTAGAGCATTATCTTGCCTTGCTAAAGTAATACCACCAATTAGAGCTGCTAGTAATACAAAAGAAACAACTTCAAAAGGAAACACAAATCTACTCAATAAAATCTCACCGAGTAGCTCTGTTGATGTACCTGATGTAATAATTATTTGTGAGTCGAAAGTATCTAACATAACATATGAAAAGATTCCAAAAATTGATAAAGACACTACTAGTGCTAAACTTTTATTTTTGTCATTATCTAATTCAGCATTTTGACCTAATGGTGCTCTGGTAATCATGATTCCAAATAAGAAAAGAACTATTACTGCTCCAATATAAACAAGCACAATTACAAGTGCAACAAATTCTGCAGATAGTAACAGGAATGTAGCGGCAGTTATAGCCAATGTAAAGACTAGAGATATTGCAGCATGAATAACATTTGATGTGGTAACAACTTTTACAGCAACTAACAAAAGTCCCAATAATAAAAAGTAGCTGATAATGTCCAAAGCTTCCATATTAATTTTCTAGACCTTCCACTTCAGGTACTGTGTTTAACCACTGGTCAAGCCTGTTTTTGTCATGAAGCATGTCGCCCATATTATATTCTGAATATTCATATTCTGGTGTCCAAAACAATGCATCAAAAGGACAAACTTCAACGCAAATCCCACAATACATACATAGAGCGTAGTCTATATCAAACCTATCAAGAACCGCTCTACTTCGTTGTCTACCCCCAGGTTTTGCAGGAGGTTGTAACTCTTTGTGACCTTCTATGTAGATACACCAGTCTGGGCACTGTCTTGCACAAAGCATACAACTAGTACAGGCATCCTGATCAAGCGCAATAACTCCTCTTGCTCTTGGGGCTACAATTTCTTTTTCAAATGGATAGTTAACATTTGGATTTGGGCTTAGTGGGGAAAGAGTCTTAATCATATTAAATAATAGAATCTTCATTCCTGTCAAAAAACCAGGTAACTTAGGTCTAAATTTTTTCATTTAAAATACAACTTTCATTATGGATGTTATCAATATATTAAGGAGAGCAAGAGGAATTAATACTTTCCATGCTAAGTTTTGAAGTTGATCTTCTCTAAATCTTGGAAAAGACCACCTAACTAAAACTAAAATAAAACCAAGAAAGACTGTTTTAGTTATTAATACAACTGGTCCATAAAAATTAACCCACTCTACCGGCAAGAGGGGTACATGATATCCACCTAAAAATAATGTAGAGGCTACAGCACATAGAATAAACATGTTCATGTATTCGGCTATATAAAAAATTAGGAATCTTACTCCCGAATATTCTGTTAAAAATCCACTAACAAGTTCTGACTCACCTATTGGCATATCAAATGGGACTCTCATCATTTCAGCTGTAGCAGCAATCATAAAGATTAAGAAAGCTAAACCTTGCCCAGAAAGTACAAATGGAAGTCCAAACTCTATCTGTTTTTCGACTATTCCCACTAGAGACATTGTTTCAGCCTGGATTACAACACCAACTACTGCAAGAATTAATGGAAGTTCATAGGCAATTAACTGTCCTGCAGCACGTATCCCACCCATTAATGAGTATTTGTTTGCAGATGACCATCCGGCAGTAAGAACGCCTAGTGTTGATAAGGAACTTATAGCCAATAAGTAAAAAACTCCTAAGTCTAAATCACTACCAACCAAAGTTGGACTGATTGGCACAACAACAAATAAGCCAAAAACAGAAGCAAGGACATATGCCGGTGCCCACTTAAATACTGCTGAATCAACATTTGTAGGTGTTATGTCTTCTTTCTGAAAAAATTTAATTATTTCAGCTAATGGAAAAATAAATCCTCTTAGGCCAACATGAAGAGGTCCAGGCCGTCTTTGCATCCATGAAGCACCTTTAACATCAAGAATTGTAAATATGACCGCCCCATTTAAAGCAAAAGCTAG
>ERZ802830.253-NODE-253-length-53307-cov-24.0521_pt1 | contig 53307 bp, 47 predicted proteins | sample MGYA00345654_ERZ802830 | MGnify/ENA primary metagenome ERZ802830 (study PRJEB30503, sample SAMEA104212375) | marine metagenome | biome: Westerlies Biome; feature: [SRF] surface water layer (ENVO:00010504) within the epipelagic zone...; material: water...
TAGTAACTGGGGCTAAGTCGTAACAAGGTAGCCGTACCGGAAGGTGCGGCTGGAATACCTCCTTTCTAGAGAAAGACGACTTTGACTATAAGTATCAATCCTTTGCGTTTGCTTGCTGTCATTTTTTATTAACAACCCTTAAAATAGAATCTCGAATAGAGTCTCGTAGCTCAGCCGGTTAGAGCGCTACACTGATAATGTAGAGGTCGGCAGTTCGAGTCTGCCCGAGACTACTAAATTCCATTTATGGAAAAAAGGGGGATTAGCTCAGCTGGCTAGAGCGCCTGCCTTGCACGCAGGAGGTCATCGGTTCGACTCCGATATTCTCCACAACTTCTTAATGTAAATTAAGAATAAGAGTTCATTGACATATTGAAAATATCAAGTACAATTCATAAATTATTCAGTTATCCAATTTAATAGTTTTTTGAGATTGTACAGAGTTAACGTAAATAGGTATTTAATACTGTTATTATTAAATACTAAATAATTTTACAATTTAAGAAAGAGTTAAGAGTTACTTGTAACTTTTTAAAAGTTACAATAGGCTAATTAAGAGCGTAAGGGGAATGCCTTGGCTCTCAGAGGCGATGAAGGACGTGATAAGCTGCGATAAGCTTTGGGGAGTGGCACAAACACTTTGATCCGAAGATTTCCGAATGGGGCAACCCGGCATATTGAAGATATGTCACACTGTAAAGTGAGCAAACCTGGTGAACTGAAACATCTAAGTAACCAGAGGAATAGAAAACAAAAGTGATTCCGCTAGTAGTGGCGAGCGAACGTGGAACAGCCCAAACCTATGTTGTTACGGCAATATAGGGGTTGTAGGACCTCAACATTTAATGCTAAAAGAACTAGAATTTACTGGAAAGTAAAACCATAGAAGGTGATAGTCCTGTATAGGTAATTGATGTAATTAATAGAGGTATCCTGAGTAGTACGGGGCACGTGAAACCTTGTATGAAACTGCCGGGACCATCCGGTAAGGCTAAATACTCCTGAGAGACCGATAGTGAACTAGTACCGTGAGGGAAAGGTGAAAAGAACCCTGAATAAGGGAGTGAAATAGATCCTGAAACCTTACGCTTACAAGCGGTCGGAGCACAATTAATGTGTGACGGCGTGCCTTTTGCATAATGAGCCTACGAGTTACCTTTGCTAGCATGGCTAATCCGTTAAGCGGAGCAACCGAAGCGAAAGCGAGTCTGAATAGGGCGTTTAGTTAGCAGTGGTAGACGCGAAACCTAGTGATCTATCCATGGGCAGGTTGAAGCTGTAGTAACATACAGTGGAGGACCGAACCCGTTGACGTTGAAAAGTCTTGGGATGACCTGTGGATAGGGGTGAAAGGCCAATCAAACTAGGAAATAGCTCGTACTCCCCGAAATGCATTTAGGTGCAGCGTTAAAATAAGTTTCATAGAGGTAGAGCTACTGATTGGATGCGGGGGTTTCACCACCTACCAATTCCTGACAAACTCCGAATGCTATATAATGATTTACAGCAGTGAGGGCATGGGTGCTAAGGTCCATGTCCGAGAGGGAAACAACCCAGACCATCAGTTAAGGTCCCTAAGTATATACTAAGTTGAATAAACGAGGTTTGACTGCCCAGACAGCTAGGATGTTGGCTTGGAAGCAGCCATTCATTTAAAGAGTGCGTAACAGCTCACTAGTCGAGCGGTCGAGCATGGATAATAATCGGGCATAAGTATATCACCGAAACTATGGCAATATTTATATTGGGTAGGGGAGCATTCTATTCTACGTTGAAGGTAAACTGTGAGGTTTGCTGGAGTGTATAGAAACGAAAATGTAGGCATAAGTAACGATTAGGGGTGCGAGAAACACCCCCTCCGAAAAACTCAGGTTTCCTCAGCTATGCTAATCAGCTGAGGGTTAGTCAGGACCTAACGCGAACCCAAATGGGGTAGTGGATGGACAACCAGTTAATATTCTGGTACCTGCATAGCAATAAACGTGACGGAAAAGCAATGTCATTGCGTACTGACAGAATAGTACGTTGAAATCACTGTTAAGGTGATGATAGTACACCGATCCTTCGGGTGAGGTGATAATATGACGGACCTTTTTCCAAGAAAAACAAGCTATGCAGCCTGTACTGTAAACCGACACAGGTAGTTGGGATGAGGATTCTAAGGAGCTCGAGAGATTCATGGCTAAGGAACTAGGCAAATTTGACCCGTAACTTCGGGAGAAGGGTCGCCTACTTTTAGTAGGCCGCAGTGAAAAGGTCCAAGCGACTGTTTATCAAAAACACAGGACTCTGCTAAGTCGAAAGACGATGTATAGGGTCTGACACCTGCCCGGTGCTGGAAGGTTAAGTGGAGATGTTAGCATTTATTTGCAAAGCATTGAAATGAAGCCCCAGTAAACGGCGGCCGTAACTATAACGGTCCTAAGGTAGCGAAATTCCTTGTCGGGTAAGTTCCGACCTGCACGAATGGTGTAACGATTTGGACACTGTCTCAGCCATGAGCTCGGTGAAATTGTAGTAGCGGTGAAGATGCCGCTTACCCGCCACGGGACGAAAAGACCCCGTGCACCTTTACTATAGCTTCGTATTGATATTGGATAAGTAATGTGTAGGATAGGTGGGAGACTTTGATTGAGCGTCGCCAGGCGTTTTTGAGTCGTTGTTGAAATACCACCCTTTGCTTCTCTGATATCTAACCCTTTTTGGGAACAGTGCGTGGTGGGTAGTTTGACTGGGGTGGTCGCCTCCAAAAGAGTAACGGAGGCTTCTAAAGGTACCCTCAGCACGCTTGGTAACCGTGCGTAGAGTGCAATGGCATAAGGGTGCTTGACTGAGAGACCTACAAGTCGATCAGGTTGGAAACAAGAGCATAGTGATCCGGTGGTTCCGCATGGAAGGGCCATCGCTCAAAGGATAAAAGGTACGCCGGGGATAACAGGCTGATCTCCCCCAAGAGCTCATATCGACGGGGGGGTTTGGCACCTCGATGTCGGCTCGTCACATCCTGGGGCTGGAGAAGGTCCCAAGGGTTGGGCTGTTCGCCCATTAAAGTGGCACGCGAGCTGGGTTCAGAACGTCGTGAGACAGTTCGGTCTCTATCTGTGGTGGGCGTTAGAAATTTGAGAGGATCTGTCTTCAGTACGAGAGGACCGAGATGGACTGACCTCTAGTGTACCGGTTGTTCCGCTAGGAGCATCGCCGGGTAGCTATGTCGGGAATGGATAAGCACTGAAAGCATCTAAGTGCGAAACCAACCTCAAGATGAGATTTCTTTTAAGGGTCGTTGGAGACTACAACGTTGATAGGTCACAAGTGTAAAGGCAGTAATGTCAGAGCTGAGTGATACTAATTACCCGTAAGTCTATTGTAACACACTTTCTTGATTGTTAGCTTCGATATTTTCAAATGTTATATGACCTTATTAAAATTTTAAGGTGGTTATAGCGATAGGTCTCACCTCTTCCCATACCGAACAGAGAAGTTAAACCTATCAGCGCAGATGGTACTACAGTGATGTGGGAGAGTATGTCGCCGCCTTTATCTTATAAAAACCCTTTTTATTGAGGGTTTTTTTATACCCTTTTTTTAAGCTACATTAAATTAGAGATATGAAGACAATAAATAAAGTCGCAATATTTGGAATTATTATTCAAGTTGGTGGAATTATTTATGGAATAATAAATAATGCACAAGATGTGCTTGTAATGTCTATACTCTTCTTGTTTGCTACTTCAATTTCATTAATTAATAAAAAAAAATAACTTTATTTTTTCTTTCTTAGTGGTATAGAGTATGATAGTGTGTAGTTGAATCCACTTCCCCAAGTATTGTTGTCTGTAACTTTATTAAATCCTGGAATAAAAAGATTATCAAAGTTATTAGGTTTTTTAGTAGATAATAGTTTGTTTAATCTAAAGCTTAATCCAAGATATATGTTATTAAACATTTCAACTTTAATTCCTGTTACTACTTCAATCCAATTCCCTGACAGATTAGAGTGATCAATAGTCTCAAAATCATTTTCTACAGTATTAGAGAAGTAAGAGTCACTATTTCTTATATTGTAACTTTCAATTTTATTAGAAAAATTAGATGAGGCATATCTTAATCCTATGTAAATAGAATTATCCATTCCTACCCAATTCTTAAACATGTTATAATCAAAACCAAAACGTAAAAAACTTCCATTAGAGTTAAAATTGATATTTTCATCCTCTATCAATCTATCAATTAATCCATATTCTGCTGCTAAATATAAATTTTCAGTAATCTGTAAATCACTTACTAATTCATAGTTTAAATCATCACCATCTGATGACGATTTAATTGGTTTGAATAAATCAAAACCTATTCTTAGTTTGTTTATTTTCAGTATTTTATTATTAATGATTAAAGAATCATTAGAGATTGTTTCAGTTTGAGATAATACCATAGATGAAGGTAATACTAAACTAATAATGAATATATATATTTGTCTTTTCCTCATTAAAAATTGAATCATTTACTATTGAAACCTCACGAATCCATCCAGTTTCTTTTATTATTTCTGTTTGATTATTAATTAAAAAATTTGATTTATATCCACATGATCTATTTAGATATTGATGTATAGATTGGTAGTGAATAGTTAAAGTGTCACTTGTAAACTCGTTATCTAATATATACTGGGTTTTATTTAGGTTAACTTTTAGTGGGAGTTTAAGAATATTTTCTGAAAATTCCTCATGTATAATTGAATCAACACCAATTGCTTTAAGATTAATTAAATTTATACCAACTGGGGTTTTAGTTTCATTATCTAAAAATTCAATTGTAATTCTAGAAGTATTTTCAGAACCTTCAATACATATATCATCCTTTTCACAAGAAATTATGAACAAAGTTGTTAGTAATATTTTTATAATTCTGGTGATAATATGTAGATTATCTTTTCTCAAAATTACTATATTTATGTAAAACCAAACACATCTTGTTAAACAAAAAAAATGGAGACATAGAAAAACTCTTTGAAATTGAAAATCTTAATAATTATCATCTAAACTTAGAAAAAAAGTTTGGAGCAAATGATTATCACCCATTACCTGTTGTTCTTAAAAAAGGAGAAGGTGTTTTTCTGTGGGATGTTAATGAAAAAAAATATTATGATTTTTTGTCAGCTTACTCTGCTGTAAATCAAGGTCATTGTCATCCTAAATTAGTTAATTTAATTAAAAATCAAGCTGAAACACTTACTCTTACGTCAAGAGCATTTCATAATAATAAACTTGGAGAGTATATGGCATATGCTACAAAACTCTTTGGATTCGATCAACTTCTACCTATGAATACTGGAGCAGAGGGTGTTGAGACATCTATAAAATTGTCAAGAAAGTGGGGTTATCTTAAGAAAAAAATTGAGCATAACAAAGCAAAGATTGTTGTTTGTAATAATAATTTTCATGGCAGGACTACAACTGTTATTTCCTTTTCTACTGATTCTGGTTCAAAAGATTTTTTTGGTCCTCATACTCCAGGTTTTATTCATATCCCTCATAATGATATAGATGCATTAGAAAATGAATTTAACAATGATAAAAATATAGTTTCTTTTTTAGTAGAGCCAATTCAAGGCGAAGCTGGAGTTAATGTTCCGGATTCTGATTATTTAAAGAAAGTAAGGGAATTGTGTACTAAATTTAATGTTTTAATGATTGCTGATGAGATTCAGACTGGTCTCGGTAGAACTGGCTCTTTATTGGCATCCTGCGGAAATTGTAGTTGTAAATCTTACTGCGAACAACAAAAGTCGTATGTAAGGCCTGATATTCTTATTCTTGCAAAAGCCTTAAGTGGTGGTACATACCCTATTTCAGCCGTACTTTGTGATTCTGCAATTATGGAAGTAATTCAACCTGGTCAACATGGAAGTACATTTGGGGGTAACCCTTTTGCTGCTAGTATTGCAAAAAAAGCACTTGAAATAATTATTGAAGAAAATCTTGCACAAAATGCCAGAAAGCTTGGTGAAATATTTAGGTATTCAATGAGTGAGTATATTAAAACCAGTAAAATTATAACTAAGATACGAGGTAAAGGTCTACTAAATGCTATAGTTATCAATGATTCACCAGATAGTGAAACTGCTTGGAATATTTGTCTTAGACTAAAAGATAATGGCCTGTTAGCAAAACCAACACATGGAAATATTATTAGATTTGCCCCTCCATTAGTTATTACTAAAGATCAGCTTATTGACTGCATAAATATTATTATTTTAACCATAAAAGAATTTGAACCTAAATAATGAATGTATATTTTGATAACGCTTCAACCACAAAAATAAGAGAAGAGGTTGTACACGAGATATCTTCCATATTAAAGAACTGTTTTGGAAATCCTTCATCTAGTCACTCCTATGGAAGGTCAGCTAAATCTTATATTGAAACTTCCAGAAAAACAATTGCAAATATTTTAAATTGTGAACCTAAAGAAATTATATTTAACTCGGGTGGAACAGAATCTGATAATTCAATCTTAAAGTCTGCTGTCAAAGATCTTAGAGTTAAACACATAATCTCATCAAGAATTGAACATCATGCAGTAACTCACACTCTTGATGAATTAGAATTGCAAGGTATAAATATTCATTATGTTAAGCTTAATGAAAATGGAAATATTGATTTTGAGAATTTAGAAAACTTGTTAAATGTAGATAATGAACCAAAGTTAGTTACCTTAATGTATATAAATAATGAAATTGGTAATATACTAGATATAAATAGAGTATCTAATTTGTGTCAAAAGTATAATGTATATTTCCATTCAGATGCAGTCCAAGCTGTTGGACATTATAAGATTGATTTAAGTTCTTTAAAGATTGATTTTCTATCATCAGCTGCGCATAAATTCCATGGCCCAAAGGGTGTTGGGTTTACATATATAAATAAATCAACAAAAATTAAATCATTTATTTCTGGAGGTCCTCAGGAAAGAGGTATGAGAGCAGGAACAGAATCTGTTCATAATATTGTAGGCATGACGAAAGCACTTGTTATTGCTGATCAAAACATGGAAAAAGAAGCTGAATATGTTAGGTCAATCAAAATTAAAATGATTGATGGTTTGAAAAGCTTATTTCCAGATATTCATTTTAATGGTGATTCTGGTGACATGCATAAAAGTACTTATACAGTATTAAATGTTTGCTTTCCAATCTTAAATGAGAAGGCTTCTATGCTTGATTTTCATCTAGATTTAAAAGGGATTGCGTGTTCAAAAGGAAGTGCTTGTCAGTCAGGTAGTTCTCAGGGATCACATGTTTTAAATGAAATTCAGAGTAATGACCAAAAAAAGTTTCCATCGGTTAGATTCTCATTTTCTCATAATAACAAAATGGATGATGTTGACTATCTTATCGAAACACTCAAAGAATTTATTAGTTCTTAATAATATATAGTAGCTTTATAAATTCCTTTATTTCCAACTCCATCTTGATAATTTATAATTAGAGTATTTTCGCCTTCATTTATAATTTTATCTGAAATATTATGAAAAATCAAATTTAATTTAGGCTCATATTCAAACAGTGCCCATTTTCCATTTAAAAAAGCATTATAACTCTTAATACCTGAGATATCATCTTTAAGTCTAAGCCTTATTGAAGATTTGTTAGAAATATTAGAATTTTGCTTAAAATTAATTGGTCTTATATCTGGCTTAACTGTATCTCTAGATATAATATATTTACCTAGAGATGAAGTCTTAGCATAGATATATGAATCATCTCTTTTGGAGTTTATATATGTTATCTTTTCATCTTTTACTCTGCCAATAAATGATTGTCTTAACTCTAATGTGTCAGATATTGCTTGAGGTATCTTAATAGTTATAGATGATCTAAAAGGGTTTTTATCCTCACCTAGGTCAAGAGTATCTCTTTCGTATGATATATTTAATAAAAGATCATTGTAAAACGAATTTTTTCTTATTTCTATTAGTGACAAATTTTTATTTATTTCATAATTCTGATTGGTCAATATTTCTATTCCATCATAAGTAGAAATTTTATCTTTTGAGTCAGAAGCTTTAATTCTAAAGTTTAAATAAGATGAGTTGTTGTTCCAATCCGATACCCTTATTGATATATCACTATTTAAATACTTTATTGGATCTAATATTCCATTGAAATCATTATTTCTAAGAAAAGATAAGTCTGCATTTCGAGGAGTAAAAACTTTTAAAACTTTTGTTTTATTTTTAATAGCAGAAATATAATCATACATGATTTTTCTATAATGATTTTGACTAAATTTAATTCTATCCATTTTAAATGAATAAACCAATATGGAGTCAATCAATAAATCTACTTTGTACACGCCATTTTGGTTAAATAAACCTTTGTACTGTATATCATAAATATCAATTCCAAGTCCTGTTTTCTTACTATATTCAATGTCATCAGTTGTGTAAGTTGAGTCATTTAATTTTCTGATTTCTTTCTTTACAGGCAAACTACTCACCAATGTATTCTCCTCATCAATTAGATATAAACCTCTTATTATTGGTCTTTCAGTGTCAAGATATTCATAATTAAATATCAGAGGATTAAGTGCATCCTGAGTATCAGTATCTCTTATTTCAAAATGAAGGTGTGGTCCAAATGATCCACCTGTGTTACCTGAGTAACCTATTAATTCTCCTTTTTTAACTTTTAGCTCATCTTTTTTTGGAAATTTTTTAAGAGTGCTAGACTTAAGTTTGTAATGTTCGGATTTTATATAAGTATCTATCTCAGTATTAAAGTTATTTAAATGAGCATAAACTGATGTATATCCATTAGGATGATCGATATATATTACTTTACCATACCCATAATTATTTACTTCTATTCTAGATATATAACCTTCCTCAATGCTAAAAATTTTTTGATTAAGGACACCTCTGCTTTTGAAATCAATACCAGTATGAAATCTTGATCTATATTCACCAAAAGTCCCAGATAGATCAAAAGGTGAGTCGATCGGCGTATGAAAGTCAATATCTTGTGACAAAACTATATTAACATTACATAAAAAAAATAATATGTAAAGAATTTTTAGAAATAATTTCATTTAGAGTCAAATTTAACTCAAGATTTTTATAAATTGAAATGTTTAAATTATTAATTAAATTATATGCTTTTAGAACATGTTAACTCTTTACAAGAAAAAATTGAAGTTCTTTTGGATAAATTAAATGAAACAAAAGTTATGAATGATTCGTTGGTATTAAATAATGAATATCTTAAGAAAATTAATAATGAACTTGAGACTAAAATTAAAATAATACAGGCTAAAGAAAAACAATTAAAGATTGTTTCTGCATTAAGTGAAGATAACACTGATAAACAATACTTTAAAAATAAGATTGATTATTTAGTTAAGGAAATAGATTATTGTATTGATAGAATATCAATTTAAATATAATGGGGGATAGTATAAAAATAAAATTAAATATTGCAGATAGGCTTTACCCTCTTACAATTCAAAGATCACAAGAATTCTATTTTAGAGAGGCATCAAAAATAATTGATAAAACAATTAAAAATCTTGAAGAAAATTATTCTGTTAGAGATAAGCAAGATGTTCTTGCAATGAGTTGTATTCAATTTGCAGCAAAAAGTCTTCAGAATAAGTCCAAAGCAGATGATTCAGATGTAGAAGTTGAAAAAATTATTCTAAAAATCATTGATGATATTGATAATTCCAATTTAACTTCTTAAATTTATATCGAACCTGTATTAGTGATTTTTGGTAAACTCAACGAGTATTAATTAAGAAAGGTGAGTTTAAATGCTAAAGCAAGCTATCTAGAATAGATCCTTGAATGTTTAATTAGCCTTAATCCTGTTTTTAGGAGTTTACGCAATACTCACTTTAATACAGGTTTTTTTTATTTAAGTCAATAAGTTTCCATCATCATCCCACTCGGCTAAATCATTTCTCTTTGACTGGTCGACACACCTTGAGATCCATTCTTCATCATACGATACAGAGTAATCCTTCAGAACATCATCAGGTACTCCATCCCATACGTTTGGTGTATTACCCTTGTAACCTAAATCATTAATACCAACTTCTGAGGTAAAATATCCAGTTAGCACCATGCCTCTGTATACAGCGAATAATCTAATTGCCTCTTGTAAACCTTCATCTTTATTATCATTAAATGCTATGGAATCAAAAACTGATTTAATTTGATCGTCTGAACAATCTATAAGGTTAACACCAAATCTTTCATTACAAATTTTATCAAAAACATTTAGTCCTCTCCTAAGAACTTTCTCACCATATTCATCATGAGCTGGAGTACTAAAATCTTTAGCTATAATTTCAAACAATTCAACTACTCCGGCATCTTTAATGTTACCTTTTTCATTGGGTGGAAGAATAATATTTGCAATTTTTTCTATTGTTTTTAATTCACTATCAGAGAAAAACTTACCAGTTAAGACTTTGTAATCCCACTTTAATTCCTCATATGTTCTACCATAATTATACTTCCAGACTTGATCAAGCATAACCTTATCCTCTGTGGTTATACAACTATTTAGTGTTAATGAAGCACCAATTGAGCCTAAAAACATTGTCTTTATACTATCTCTTCTTTTCATTAGATATTCTGTTTCTTAAATTCGCTAATTATGTGTTCAGAAGTTCTCATTGACAATGCCATAATAGTCCAAGTTGGGTTTTTGTCTGCCTGAGATACAAAAGGAGCAGCATCAACTACATAAACATTATCAACATCATGAAGTCTCTCATATTTATTTACTACTGATTTATTAGGATCATTTCCCATCCTAGTTGTCCCTACCTCATGGATAATTTCACCAGGTACAGAAATTCCATAATTATCTTTTTTTGTTGGTTTATTCCCAAGTGGAATACCTCCTAAATTGTATGCAATTTCTTCAAAGGTATCGTGCATATGTTTGGCCTGTTTATACTCGTTGTCAGTCCATTTATATCTAAATTTTAAAACAGGGACACCATACTTATCTTTTGAGTTAGGATCAATTTCACAATAATTTTCTTTTAAGGGTATTGCTTCACCACGACCCATAAGGTATATTGTTGAACCATAATATTTTTTCACATCATCTCTTAAAGAATCACCATACCCTCCAGTTCTAAGTCCAAAAAATTTATTAAAATCATTTGGATTCCATCCAATACCATATTGAGGCATTGGCATTCCACCACCAATTTCAATATGATAACCTCTTGGAAAATCAAGTTTTTTATTATCTAACCACCAAGGTGAGTAAACATGCATTCCTCCCACACCATCTTCATTATATATTTTTCTATTCATAAGCTCTGGAATGAATACACCTCTTCCAGCACCAGTAGTATCATGAAGATATTTTCCAATCAGATTGCTACTATTACCAAGACCATTTGGATGAGCTTTACTCTTTGAATTTAAAAGTATCCTAGCAGTCGCACACGCAGAGGCTGCTAAAACAACAATTTTACCTTTCAATTTATAATCTTTTCCGTTTTCTTTATTAATAAAAGAAACTCCAGTAGCCCTTCCATTTTTATCAGTAATTACTTCATTAACCATTGAATTTACATATAAATCTACCTTACCACCTTTAAGTGAGGGTATAACTAAGCATGAGCTTGATGAAAAATCTCCATAAACAGAGCAAGATCTATCACAATGACCACAATAAAAACAAATACCCCTTTCATTATTAATTCTCTTAGTAAGAATAGATAGTCTGGAAGGCATCACTTTCACATTAGATTTTCTAGCACCTTTAATGTAAAATAGTTCATGAAGTCTTGGTTTAGGTGGGGGTAAGAAAAAGCCATCAGGTTCATTAAACATGTTTTCTTTTGTCCCATAAACTCCAACTAACTTATCTAACTTATCATAATAAGGTTTAATATCTTCATATGAAATAGGCCAGTTCTCACCAAGACCATCGTAATCTTTACTTTTAAAATCTTTAGGACCGAACCTCAATGAAATACGTCCCCAATGATTTGTTCTACCACCAAGCATTCTTGATCTCCACCATTTAAAATCAGTTCCTTCAACAGAAGAATAAGGCTCTCCATCTAGAGACCAATCACCATATGACATATGAAAGTCACCAAATGCTCTATTTGTTCCAGCCCCTCTTCTTGGGGACTCCCATGGCCATTTTAATTGAGTTTGTGTCTCTGGATCTGCAGGATCAAAATACGGGCCTGATTCAACTAAGGCAACTTTAATACCCGCGTCACTTAAGGTTTTTGTAGCCATACCGCCTCCTGCACCTGAGCCAACTACAATTACATCATACTCTTCTTTGCTTTTAATTATTTCCATAAACCAATTCCAATTTATAAAAAACTATCAGATTAAGTTACACTTACCAATAAAGTTTTCTTATATTATAATTAAAGATCTATAAAAATTTTAAGTAATAAAAATATTATATACTGCAAAGATACTGCTACTTTAAATTATGAAAATAGAAATTTGTGCTACATCATTACAGTCTGTAATAAATGCTCAAAACGCAGGAGCTGATAGAATTGAGTTATGTGAAAATTATTTAATAGGTGGTGTTACACCAAAATTAGATTTTCTAAGAAGTTGCATAAAGACCTCTAATATTCCAATTAATGTATTAATTAGGCCTAGAGGTGGTAAATTTATTTTTAGTGATGATGAATTTAATTTAATGATAAATTCAATTTATAAGTTTAAAGAATATAACATAAATGGATTTGTTATTGGATTTCATGACCAAAATAAAAATTTAGATGACCAGCTTTTAAAAGAATTTAGAAAAATTACAAAAGGTTATGAGCTAGTTTTTCATAGGGCCTTTGATTATCTTAAAAACCAAGAGAAGTCTTTAGAAATGTTAATTCATAATAAATTTGATAGAATCTTATGCTCAGGAAGTATCTCTAACTCAGTTGAAGGTATTAAAAGGTTAATATATCTTAAAGTGTTATCAAAAAATAAAATTTCAATTATGCCAGGTGGAGGCATTAATGTCAAAAATTTTAATTTATTTAAAAGCTCTAATTTCTCTGAAATTCATTTATCTGCAATAGAAAAAAAAATCTCTTTAGACTCAAATTATAATATTATTAAAGAAATTGTAGAGATGAGTAAGCAATAAAATATTATTTTTGAAAAAAAAAACATGGCATTTGATATTGATGTTATAAAGAGTGTTTATTCAAAAATGTCTTCTAGGATTAATAATACTAGAAAATCTATTGGTAGACCACTTACTCTTGCTGAGAAAATATTGTATTCCCATTTATGGGATGAATCATCGAATACAGTTTATGAAAGAGGTTTAGATTATGTAGACTTCGGTCCAGATAGAGTAACTTGTCAAGACGCAACTGCTCAAATGGCTTTACTTCAATTTATGCAAGCTGGAAAAGACAAAGTTGCTGTCCCTACAACAGTTCATTGTGATCATTTGATTTTGGCTCAATCTGGTGCTCAAAAAGATCTTAGAAATGCTAATAAAGTAAGTTCTGAAGTATTTAACTTTCTAGAATCAGTATCTAGAAAATATGGTATTGGATTCTGGAAGCCTGGAGCAGGAATCATACATCAGGTAATATTAGAAAATTATGCTTTTCCTGGGGGTATGATGATTGGCACTGACTCTCATACTGTTAATGCCGGTGGGCTTGGTATGATTGCAATTGGAGTAGGTGGTGCTGATGCTGTTGATGTAATGGCTGGTATGCCTTGGGAATTAAAATTTCCAAAATTAATTGGTATAAAATTATCTGGCAAACTTAATGGTTGGGCCTCGGCTAAAGATGTAATATTGAAAGTTGCAGGAATTCTAACTGTCAAGGGTGGGACAGGATATATACTAGAATATTTTGGAGATGGAGCAGAATCTTTGTCATGTACAGGTAAAGGTACTATATGTAATATGGGTGCTGAAGTTGGAGCTACTACCTCAATTTTTCCTTATGATGAGTCAATGGAGAGATATCTTAATTCTACTGAAAGAAAAGATATAGCAAGTGCAGCTTCTTTGGTTAAAAATGATTTAAGAGCTGATCAAGAAGTTTATGACTCACCAGAGGAATATTTCGATGAAGTGATTGAAATAGATTTAAATACTTTAACACCACATATTAATGGTCCATTTACTCCAGATCTTGCTACACCTGTAAATCAAATGAAAAACAAAGCTAAAGCTGAGGGTTGGCCTACAGATATAAAATGGGGGTTAATAGGTTCTTGTACAAATTCTTCCTATGAAGATTTATCAAGAGCAGCATCCATAGCTAAACAAGCACTTGATAAAAAAATAAAAATTAAATCACAACTTGGTATTAACCCAGGTTCTGAGCAAGTTAGATATACTGCAGAAAGAGACGGAATAATTGATCTATTTGAAAGATTAGAATCTAAGATTTTTACAAATGCCTGTGGTCCATGTATAGGACAGTGGAAAAGAGAAGGGGAGGATGTTACTGAAAAAAACTCAATAATTCATTCATTCAATAGGAACTTTGCAAAAAGAGCAGATGGAAATCCAAACACACATGCCTTTGTAACATCACCTGAAATGGTTATGGCTGTAGCTCTTTCTGGTAATCTTAATTTTAATCCAATTACAGATAACTTAATTTCTGAAGACGGGCAAGAGGTATTTTTAGATCCTCCAGTAGGAGATGAATTACCTTCGAATGGTTTTGATTGCGAAGATAATGGATATGTAGAGCCACCTCTAGATGGTTCAAAAATTGAAATTAATATTAATCCTGACTCAAAGAGACTGCAAATTCTTGAACCATTTAAACCATGGGATGGAGAAAATATTTATGATGCAAAACTTTTGATAAAAGCACATGGAAAGTGTACAACTGATCATATATCTATGGCTGGCCCTTGGTTAAGATATAGAGGCCATTTAGATAATATTTCTGATAATTGTTTAATTGGAGCTGTAAATCATTTCAATATGAAAACTAATTTAGTTAAGAATCAAATTACTGGTAATTATGGACCAGTTCCAGAAACCCAAAGATTTTATAAAAAGAACCAAATTGATACAATAGTTGTTGGTGATCATAATTATGGTGAAGGGTCATCAAGAGAACACGCTGCAATGGAGCCTAGACATCTAGGCATTAAAGCTGTTATTGTTAAATCCTTTGCAAGAATACACGAAACAAACTTAAAAAAACAAGGTATGTTAGCGTTAACATTTGACCAAGAGAGTGACTATGATGAAATACAGGAAAATGATACATTTAATTTTATTAATTTAAAATCATTCTCACCGGGTAAAAGTCTTTCACTTGAAATAATTCACTTTGATGGATCAAAAAAAGTTATTAAATTGAATCATACTTTTAATTCACAGCAAATTGATTGGTATATAAATGGCTCTGCGTTAAATCTTATTAAATCAAATAATTTGATATGAAAGACCTTAAATACTTAATGTCATATTCTATTGCATTCACTGCATTATTAGGTATTTTAATTGGCGGTCCTTTTGTTTACTTAACTGTAATTTATACTTTTATTTTTATCCCAATCTTGGAAGTAAATTTAAAACAGAATAATGAAATTTATTCTGAAGATGATAAAATGAACAGAAATCTTGATCCATTTTTTGACATACTTCTTTATCTAAATTTACCACTAGTCTACGGGATTTTTTTCCTGTCATTAAATACTTTGATTAACACAGATTCAACAAGTGAAATTATTGGTATAATACTATCCGCTAGTATTGTTATGGCTACAAATGGTATCAATGTTGGTCACGAGCTTGGACATAGAAAGTCCTTGCTAAGTAGAATAGTTTCCAAATTACTTTATTTACCATGTCAGTACATGCATTTTTTTATAGAACATAATTATGGACATCATGTTAATGTAGCAACTCCAAATGACCCAGCAACAGCAAAGTATAAGCAAAACTTGTATAGCTTTTGGATTAGTTCTGTAACTAAAACTTATATAAGTGCTTGGAAGATTCAGCTAAAACTTTTAAAAGTTTCAAAGCAAAGTTTCTTATCATACAAAAATGATATGATATTTTACACACTATTTCAATTTTTATTTCTAATTTTTATATACTTGAATTATGGGTTGATAATTACTATATATTCTATAATCATGTCAATAATTTCTTTTCTATTTCTTGAAACAATTAATTATGTAGAGCATTATGGGTTACTAAGAAAGATTAAACCAAACGGTAAATATGAAAGAGTAAAACCTCATCATTCATGGAATTCTAATCACACAGTTGGTAGAATAGTGTTATACGAACTTACTAGGCATAGCGATCACCATTTTAAAGCTTCAAAAAAATATCAGGTCCTTGAATCTTTAGAGAATAGTCCACAATTACCTTATGGATACCCAACATCAATTTTAATTTCATTTTTCCCTCCTTTGTGGTTTAAAATCATGAATCCACTTGTCAGAGATCATATGGAATATAATGATTAATCTGTCTGTGGACAGGAAATATATCTAATCCCAGGAAAAGATCGTTTAAACATTCTATCCTTTGCTCTTATAAAATCATTTAGATCAATATCAGACCTTGTACTTGATGGATACATTATATCTGCAGGATCAGTGCTATGTTCATATTTAAAAACATCATGACCAAACTCGTGGTACATTACCCATAACCTCTGAATTAGGTTTAAATCTGACCATCCATCATATAAAACTCCAATATTTACTCTTTCATCATTACAATAACCTACAAAAGAAGAATAAGCTAGGTGATTTGGAGTTATTCCAGATATGGTTTGTGTAATATCAGTATATTCAAAGAAAATTTTTAAAAACTTTGTTCTTTCAGCAAAATCTGGTCCTCCGGACGTACATTTAACATCATCGACAAATTTATTCCAATATTGCAATAAGTCATCTCTATCAGTTGTTTGAGGATTCATAAGATCATCATAGTTTACGCAACTGTAATCTTGAATAAATTCTTCTTCAACTATTTCCTCCGATTGAAAAGAATTATCAGATTTTGCACATGATAACACTAGAATAAAAAAGACGAAAAGTATAAGATATTTTTTTTTCATAAAACAAAAATTGTAGCGAGAGGGAGATTTGAACTCCCGACCTCCGGGTTATGAATCCGACGCTCTCACCAACTGAGCTACCTCGCCAATTTAAGAAATGCAAATATATAAAACAAATCTCAGGAAATTAATGCTAAAAATCTCTTTATTAATGTAATTACTAACTTTTTTTAATATATTGGAATAATTATGAGTAAGAAAAAAGAATTTGTAATTGAGTATGATTTTCAATCCTCTCCTCAACTTTTGTTTCAATATCTTTCTACACCATCTGGTTTATCAGAATGGTTTTCAGATGATGTAAATTACCGAGGTGAAAAGTATACTTTTTTTTGGGGTGATACAGAAGAATATGCAAGAGTTTTATCTAAGAAGATTAATGAAAAAATTAAGTATCAATGGATTAATGGAGAACCTGATGAAAAAGATTATTTTTTTGAGTTTTTGATTCAGATGGATGAAATTACAAAAGATGTATCACTTATAATAACAGACTTTTCAGAAGAAGATGAGATAGAAGAAGCTAAACTTTTATGGAATAGTCTTATTTCAGATCTTAAACAAGTCCTTGGATCATCCTAATTTAATGTAATATCATCAGGAGAATTAGACCATATTAAATAACTATTATCTAACTTTTTTAATAATTTTTGCCAACTATTTTTTTTATTCAAATTTAAAATTTCCTCATTTTCACTATCTAAAATTATCCAGTAATTTTTGTCAATCTCGTTATCCAACTGATTTATATCCCAACCTGAATATCCTTGGAAAAAACAAACATCATCTTTATTAAATCTACCATCTTCAATTTCTTCTATAATTAATTCCACATTATTTCCCCAATAAGTATTTTTATTGATTTTTATACTACGAGAATGTTTTTTCTCACTTTTTAATATGTAAAAATGATTATTTGATACAGGACCACCAAAGTATAAGTCTATATTACTATTATTTGAATTTCCTTTTTTAGCTATATGTAAAGATGTAATTCTGTTAAGTATAAAACCCGTAAGTCCATCTTCAGTTTCGTCAACAATCAATATAATTGATTTATAGAAAACAAAATCATTTAAAAGTTTTGGAGTTGCTAAGAGTATTTTTCCTTTCATAATAAAAAAAAGAGCTTCTAAATAGAAGCTCCTTTATCACATTTTTTAAATGAATTTAAAACTAGTTTACTGTACTCGAAAGTTCAGATCCAGCTTTAAATTTTACAACTTTTTTTGCAGGTATTTTAATAGTTGCTCCAGTTTGAGGATTTCTTCCATCTCGAGCAGCTCTTTGAGAAACTGACCAAGATCCAAATCCAACTAGTGAAACTCTTCCACCACCTTTTAAAGTTGAACTAACACTCCCTAGAAATGATTCTAGAGCCATTTTCGCTGATGCTTTAGAAATGCCAGCGCTAGCTGCCATTGCATCAATTAATTCTGATTTGTTCATATCACTTAATTTTAATGTTTGTACCAAAATACGGGATATTATGAAAGTCCAGTAATATATAGCCCTAAAAGGTCAATTTTTGTTAATAAATACGCGATTTTGTTGATAATGTAGCTAATTTTCTCAATAAACATAGGAATTTTCATGAAATTTGAATCCATTGATTAACTCCTTTGCATGCATTTTTCTCTTATTTTCTAGCTGGATTATTATACAATTAGTTATTCCACTGGAATTAAAAATTAATAATTCTCCATTTTCTGTAAAGATATTTCCATGTTTTTTATTTGAACTATAATCCACCTTTTCTTCTGCTTTTAAAATTTTCATTCTTACTTCGTCATCTCCATTTTTTATCATTGTCCATGCTCCTGGTCTGGGTGATAACCCTTTAATTTTAGAAATTATTTTTTGAACTGAAAGATTCCAGTCGATTCTCGTATTTTCAGAAGTTAGTTTTGGTGCAAGATTATATTCATTATTTTTCTCTTGTTTGAAAGACTTTATTTTTTTGGTTATAACTCCTTCAATAGTATTAACAAGCAGTTCAGCACCTAGGTTTGATAATTTTAAATAAAGAGACTCAAAGTCATCATCATCATTTATTTTAATGTCTTTTTGAAGTAATATATCCCCTTTATCTATATCCTCATTTATAAAAAAAGTAGTAACACCTGTTTTAGCTTCACCATTTATTATGCACCAGTTTATTGGAGCAGCACCTCTATATTCAGGCAGTAAAGAGGCATGAAGATTTATAGTTCCAAACTTTGGTATTGAAATTAATTCTGATGGAAGTTTTTTAAATGCAACAACAATCATTAAATCAGGTTTTATATCTTTAATTTTTTCTATGAATATTGAATCTTTTAAATCATCAGGTTGAAGAAAACTAATGTTATTATTAATAGCATATTTTTTTATTTCACTTTCATGAATTTTTTGACCTCTTCCTGATCTTTTATCTGGAGTTGTAACGACATAATCTACTGTAAACTTTGAATTTATTGCATTTAGAGAATTAACAGCAAAATCGGGTGTTCCAAAAAAAATTATTTTAAATTCTCCCATTATGTATTTTTTAATATAAAATTGATTCTTTCATTTATACCTATGTTAGGTACTTCGATTAAATTAATCCCAGATTCTTCATAAACTCTATGAATAAAAGGGCTAATTTTTTTTGCATCACTGAAATTTTCAATTCTATTTTCGTCTTTTGTATATATTTCTTCCCAGGGATTAAAAATAAAAATTAAATCATATATATATTTTTTTGGCAAGTTATTCCAATAATCTGATGACATATTTATAGAATTTAGATATGCGGTTATTTCATGAATTCCCCTGTCATAGAAAACAACATTTTTTTTGCATTTAAGTAAATTAGCTTTATTGTAATCAATATCTCTTTTTATAAAAATTTCATTACTTATCTCATATGGATCATTTTTAAATTCCAAACCTTTAAGTTTAAATTTGTCTAGTATTTCTCTAGCAGCTTCATCAAAGCAACAAAAGTTTTTACTTTTTAATTTATTTATAATACTAGTTTTTCCTGTACTAGGTCCACCAGCTAACACAACTCTTTTATTTATTTTATCTAACATTTCTAAAAAAATGATTGATTATATTTGTTTAATATTTACAAAATTAATTTCCTTGACAAATAAAAGCACTAAATCTGAAGAATTTTATTCAAGATTTGAAAAACAATTGAAAGAATCTCAAGATTGGCCTGGATCTTACTTGTTTAAATTTATAGTTAAAGATGTTGAAGGGGAGGTTAGTAAATTAAAAAAAATTCTAAAAAATTATGATGGAGATATTAGTCAAAAATCATCTTCAAATAATAAATTTATAAGTCTATCTTTTAAATACTTTGCTTCAAATCCATCAAAAATCATTAAGATTTATAAAGAAGTGAGTTCCATTGATAGTATAATTAGCCTTTAAATTGGTAATTAATTTATTAAATTGCGAAATATGAATTCATTAGAATACAATACAGAAAGAACCAAACTGATAATTCCAGAATATGGAAGGCATATTCATCAGATGATTGATCAGGCAGTTGCGTTAAAAGATAAAGATAAAAGGAATAATATGGCTAAAGCTATAATTGGTGTAATGGGAAATCTTAATCCACATTTAAGAGATGTTCCAGACTTTCAGCATAAACTTTGGGCTCAATTATTTATTATGTCAGACTTTGAATTAGATGTAGATTCTCCTTTTGAAAAACCTTCAAAAGAAATCTATGTTAATAGTAAACCAAATAAACTAGAATATCCTCAGAATTATCCTAGATACAGATTCTACGGAAATAACATAAAAAAAATGATTGACATAGCAATGGAGTGGGAGGAGGGTGAACTGAAAGATAAGCTTATAGCTAATATTGCTAATCATATGAAGAAATGCTTCCTAAACTGGAACAAGGATTCTGTAGATGATAAAGTGATCTTTAATCATTTATCTGACTTATCAAATGGTACCCTTAAAGTTCCTGATTCAAAATTGCCATTGACTGACTCGAGTGAATTCCTTAAAAATAGAGTTAAGACAAATAATAATTATAAGTCAAATAATAAAAACAGAAAAAAGCCTAAAAGAAGATATTAATGTCCAGTCTAAGAGTAAGGGGAGGTATTAAATTGTCGGGTGAAATCACACCCCAAGGTGCTAAAAATGAAGCTCTTCAAGTAATATGTGCTACGTTGCTTTCAGAGATTGATGTTACAATCTCAAATATACCTGATATAATTGATGTTAATAAGCTAATTGACATATTGGTGAAACTTGGAGTTAATGTCACAAAATTAGAAAAAGGAAAATTTACTTTTAATTCCAAAAACATTGATCTTGATTATCTAAAAAAAGGTAAGTTTTTAGAGGATGCTAAATCACTAAGAGGTTCAATAATGTTAGTGGGGCCATTACTTTCCAGGTTCGGATTTGCATCAATTCCTCGACCCGGTGGAGATAAAATTGGAAGAAGGAGGTTAGATACACACTTTATTAATTTAGAAAAGCTTGGTGCTAAGCTTGATTATAACTCAATAAATAAAACATATTCTGTCTATTCTAAAGATGGTCTTAAAGGATCAAGTATACTTCTGGATGAAGCCTCTGTTACTGGGACTGCAAATATTCTAATGGCTTCAGTTTTAGCAGAAGGTTTTACATCAATTTATAATGCTGCTTGTGAACCATATATACAACAATTATGTTTGCTTTTAAATAATATGGGTGCAAAGATTTCTGGTGTTGGTTCAAATATGTTAGAAATTGAAGGCGTTAATATTTTGGGTGGTGCGAAACATAAAGTTCTTCCAGATATGATTGAAATTGGAAGCTGGATTGGTTTGGCAGCTATGACAAAAAGTAATCTTAGAATAAAAAATGTTTCTTGGCAAAATTTAGGTCAAATTCCTGAAGTATTTAGAAAAGTTGGTATTTCAGTAAATAGAGAAGATGATGATATAGTAATTCCTGCTCACATTAATGGTTATAAGATTTCAAACTATATAGATGGTTCTATACTAACGATTTCTGATGCACCATGGCCTGGGTTTAGCCCTGACTTAATTTCTATTGTACTTGTTGTTGCAACTCAAGCAGAGGGAAGCACCTTAATACATCAAAAAATGTTTGAAAGTAGACTATTTTTTGTTGATAAACTCATAGATATGGGTGCAAAAATAATTCTATGTGACCCTCACCGAGCTTCAGTAATTGGTCATAATTTTAAATCCTCATTAAAACCAACAATAATGTCTTCTCCTGATATTAGAGCTGGAATTGCCTTGCTAATTGCTGCACTTTCTGCTTCAGGTGAGAGTATAATTCAAAATGTTGAACAAATAGACAGAGGATATGAAAATATTGTGGAAAGATTGAAATCTATAGGAGCTGATATTGAGAGATTTTAGCATTATCTCTTTGATATTTTATTATTTGATATATTTTTTTGCATTTTACATTTAAATCTATCAACATTCGTTTCTCTAAGTTTTGTGTGTTTTGTTTTTCTACCGCTGACTCTTTTTCTCCATAATTTAAAACTACTTTCTTTTAGATTATTCCTCATTATACTTTTTAATTCCTTTTCATTTATGTCAAACTGAAGAAAAATGGCTTCAAATGGAGTCCTGTCCTCCCATGCCATTTCAATTATTCTATCTATTTCTTGTGTATTTTTAATTTTCATTGTCAATTTTACATAAATATTTTTCTGCATTAAGGATATGCTTTTCTCTTTTTTCAGGGCTCATTTTATCAAATGTACTAACAAGCATTCTTAGTCTTGGATTTTTGATAAAAAAATCTCTTTGTTTATCCATAAATCTCCAAAATAGACCGTCCCAAACAATATCCCATTCACCTTTTTTAAAATCACTCATTTTATATACATAATTACTACTGCTTATATAAGGTTTTGTGGACATCAGTCCACCATCAGCAAATTGACTCATACCATATATATTGGGTACCATAACCCAGTCATATGAGTCAATAAATAATTCCATGAACCACTTGTAAACTTCATCTGGATCAAATTCACATAATAACATAAAGTTTCCAAGTATCATTAATCTTTCAATATGATGTAAATAACCAGTTTTAAGAACTTTTTGAATTGAATTATCAATCGGTTCTATTCCTGTTTCACCAGTGTAGAATGATCTTGGAACTTTTCTTTTGAATCCCCAATAATTTAGTGTTCTTTCATAGCTTCCTTTAACCACATAAATACCTCTAATAAATTCTCTCCAACCTGTTATTTGTCTTATAAAACCTTCAGTTGAGTTAATTGGAATATTATTATTTTTAGAAAAATCTATTGATTTAGATATAATATGTTTTGGACTAAGAAGTCCAACATTCATCAATGGACTTAATACACTATGATTTAATGTAATCTCATCTTTAACTATAGCATCTTCATAGTCACCAAACATCTTGAATCTATTTTCTAAAAAATCATCAAACCATTTTTCAGATTCATCAAAAGAAATCGGGTAATTAAATATACCCATTTCACCATAGTTATCTTTAAAATTTTTTTCTGTATATAATTTAGAATCAGTGATATAATCATTTTTTTGAGGAATATCAATTTTAGGAGGAATTTCTCCTTTTGGATACTTCTTTCTATTTAGCATATCATATGTCCACTCCCCGCCTTCTGGTCTTCCATTTGGATCTATAAGGATATTTCTTTTTTTTCTCTCGTTTTTATAAAAAGTAGTTTGAAAAAACTTTTTTTTAGATTCCTTAAAAAAATCTTTAAGATCCTCGTTGGTATTTAAAAAATGTGGAGATTCATGAATTAATAAGTCTATTTTATGTTCCTCACATTTTCTTTTAATTCTTTTGTTCAAAAGATAATCAACAGGGTCGTACATTTCAATAAGATTGAAACCTTGAGATTTAATTGTATCTAAAAGTACTAAAATGTTAGATTGATCATCATGTGAATTAATGTAGGAAACTCTTAGGCCTTTATTTTCCAAATAATCCTCATAGAATTTCATAGTTGCTCTATGGAATGAGATTTTTTGTTTATGAAATTTATATTGTTTAAAAAATAAATATTCCTCTACTAAAAAGAGATGATTATTTTTTTTAATTAAACTACTTTCCTTGAAAAGCTGATTTGGAAAAGCTATGCAACATTTATTAATCATTCAACCAAATTTTTTCATAAGATTTATCTGGATCATATCTTTCAGATTGTAGTTTTGGGTTAAACTTCCTGAATGGCATTGAATCGTTACCTATGCCTGCATTGTATAGCCAATTTCCATAATTACTATGAACATCATAATCTATTAGCATAGATTCAAAATATTCAGCACCAATCCTCCAATCAATCTTTAATTCTTTTGTTAAATAATTAGCAACATTCTGTCTTCCTCTATTTGACATAAAACCTGTCTGTGAAAGTTCTATCATATTTGCGTTTACAAAGGGCTCATCTGTTTTACCATTTATCCAATTTGATAATACATCTTGATCATTGGACCATTCTTTATCTTTTCCATAAATACCATCTTTGCTAAAAAACTTGTCTTTGTGTTGCATTGAGACATACTTAAAAAAATCTCTCCAAATTAGCTCAAAGTATAACCAATATGTAGAGTCATTCTTTTCAACTTCTGTCTCGTATTCTTTTAATAATTTGTATATATATTTAACCGATACTGAACCATTTGATAACCAGGGTGAAAATTTCGAACTGTAATTTTCACCAATTAGTCCATTACGAGTTAATTTATATTTTGATATGTTTCTAGTTTCGTAGAAATAGTTTTTGATCCTATCCTTAGCACTTGTTTCTCCACCTCTAAACCTAAAAACTGAGTCTTTGTGTATTTCGAAGTCTTTAAATCCAAGATCAGATAATGATGGAATTGGGTAGTCTTCTAAAATTTTATTATTAGAATTTAGTGATTTGGGTATTGATAAAATGTTATTGACGGATAAATATTTCTCACATTTTTTTCTGAAGTTAGAGAATCCTCTGGGTATATTATCGTACAAACCTTTTACATCAGTGGGTGAGTAAAGAAACTGATCAAAATCTTTAATTAAATTAATTTTTTCTGGTATAAAAGACTCTTCTGTTAATTCATCTCTTGTCCATTCTGTTTGTAAATAGATGTTTGTTATTTCATACTGATTAATTATTTTCTTTAATGATTTTTCAAAGTCATCATGAGTTATAATTAATGATATATTTAATGAGTCAAGTTGTCTTTTTAAGTCAGATATTGTCTCTAGTAAAAATTTTGCTCTATACTTTTCCGTTTTTTTAAATCCATAATTTGTGAAAATGAAGTTTTTAGGATCAATATTAATATAACCGATAACACTATCTGAGTTACTGATTGCATTTGTTAAGGAACTATTATCTTCAACCCTCATGTTATTTCTAAACCAAACTATACTATTTGTCTTTTGCGTCTGCATAATTTGCTACAGTATTTTACCTCATCCCAATTTTTTTCCCATTTTTTTCTCCATGAAAATTCTAGGCTGCATATGATACATATTTTTGTTGGAAGGTTTTGTTTTTTAACTCCTCTCATTAATTAGTCTTAAGTGAACTCATTCCTCCGTCAAATGGAATTATTTGACCAGTCATCCATTTACTTTTTTCACTTAATAAAAAATTAACCATTTCAGATATATCCTGGGCAGATCCAATCTCTTTCATTGGATGTCTATTCCTAGCATTATCCATCTTTGACTCTGAATTAAGAAACTTTTCTGCCATTGGTGTATTAAGTATAGATGGGGCGATAGCATTTACTCTTATTTTTGGAGCAAATTCTGCAGCAAGAGATCTAGTCAAACCTTCGATTGCTCCCTTAGATGCAGAAACTGAGCTATGAAAAGGCATCCCTAGTTTGACTGCAACTGTACTAAACATAACAATGCTAGGATAATCTGCAGATTGAAGTCTAGGTAAAATCTTTTGAAGTATTTTGACACAACCCATTACATTAATATTAAAGTCATCCATAAAAGTTGAAGGCTTAATGCCCTTAAATGGTCTAAGATTTATTGTACCAGGTAAGTAAACAAAGCCATCTATTTGATCGGGTAACCAATCTAATTCAAAATCATCATCTAAATTTAGTTCATGAGTTTTGATTTCAGTACCATTAAAAATTTCTGTATTTCTAGAAGATACAAAGACATTATTGTTGTCAACGAGTTTTTTTGAAAGTTCATAGCCAATTCCTGTTGAACCTCCTATTAGAAGTATATTTTTCATTTATTTATAGTCTCCAAAAGTTTTTATTAATTCATGTTTTCTGTATTTGAAAATACTTTTTAGTTTAGAATTAATAAAAAAGAAATTAAGAAGGACGCCAATTGGACCCAAGGGTATTTTGTAATGAATTACATCTTCCATTAACACACCACCTTCAATTTCTTTGATGAAATGCTTGTGATGCCAGAAACTGTAGGGACCAAACCTTTGTTCATCAATGAAAAACTCTTGGTACCTAACTTGAGTAATTTCTGTAACCCAGTTAATCTTTATTCCAAGCAGAGGTTTAACAGTATACTGAATGATTTGACCAGGATAGGCCTTTTTTTTATCCCAATCAGTTATATTAAAGCCCATAGACTTTGGAGTTATTAATTCTAAATTCTGTGGCGATGATAAAAAATCCCATGCTTCATTCAAATTAATAGGTAGCTTTTGTGAATATTTTAACTTAAAGATTTTCATTAATAATGTTAATTATTTCGTTAGTTACTTGAGGTACAGGTAAACCAAGAACACTTGTATAACTACCGTTTACGTTTTCAACTCCAACCATGCCTATCCAATCCTGAATGCCGTAACTTCCAGCTTTATCAATTGGATTTTCTTTTTCAACATAATATTCAATCTCTTTATCAGAAAGATTTTTATATCTAACAGTTGTGCTTTCAGTCAATAATTTAAACTTACTGGAAGTCAAGAATCCAACTGAAGTAATTACATCATGAGATTTACCAGCAAATAATTTAAGCATATATCTTGCTTCTTTTTTATCCTTAGGCTTGCCTAAACATTTGTTTTCAAACCACACAAGAGTATCAGCAGTAATTATAATTTCATTTTCTTTTATTAAGTTATTAAAAGCATCAGATTTATTTTTAACTATATATTCTGAAATTTCTGCACCTTCAAGAGAATCAGGAAAACTTTCATCTACTGGAATGGAGTTCACTATAAAATTGATGCCTGTCATACTCAATAACTCACTCCTTCTTGCTGATCCTGAGCCCAAAATAATTTTATACTTTGATCTATTAACTAAATCCATTTATTATGAATTCTCATTACTTGTTCAATTACATCTCTAACACATCCAAAACCTCCATCTTTATGAGATATATAATCACATATTGACTTTACATCTACTGATGCATCTTTAGGGCATGACGAGATCCCGACAACTTTTAGTGGTCCGATATCTGGGTTATCATCACCCATATAAAGAATATTCTTTTTTTCTAGACCTTTTTCCTTCATAAAATTTTCTAATATTTCAATTTTATTGAAAGCCTTTAGAAAAACATCTTCAACACCCAATGAATTCAGTCTAGTCCTTACATTTTCTTGCATGCCTCCAGATATAATAGCAATTCTATATCCCTTTGAAATGGCATGTTTTATTGCATAGCCATCTTTTGCATTGAATTGTCTATCTATCTTTCCATCATGAGTGTATATAATTTTACCATTTGTCATTACTCCGTCTACATCAAAAATGAAGGTTGTTATATTTTTTAATCTTGTCTTGTAAGTATCCATAATATTTTGATTCAAATTTAAATAAACTTTAACATGATATTGTTACCTAAATGATTAAATATTAAAATTTCATATTTATCTTTGAAGGCTTTAAAATGGGATCTAAAATACTAAATTTTCTTTTTTCTACTCAGCTAATGCTTGTGTTGCTTATACTTTTTCCAATTGCTATGGGTATCGGAACATTTTTAGAAAGTTGGTATTCCACTGATGCGGCAAGAATTTGGGTATACAATGCATGGTGGTTTGAAGCTCTTATGCTTTTATTAATGGTTAACTTTATGGGAAACATAAAGAAGTATAACCTTCTTAGTAGAGAGAAACTATCGGTTCTTATACTTCATTTGTCTTTTATTTTTATTTTGCTTGGTGCTTTGGTTACAAGATATATAGGTGATGAGGGAGTCATGCCAATTAGAGAGAATAATGTTTCTAGCACTTATTTATCAGAAAAAACATATTTAACTATTTTCGTTGACGGTGAAAATAACTCCATTCCAGAAAGAAAAACCTTAAAATCACAGCTTCTTCTTTCTAAGCATGTTAAGAATAATTTTACAATTAAGGATAACTTTTATTCTAAGGATTTTACAATTTCATATGACGATTTTAGAGAGAATGTTACTGAAGGTTTAGTCCTTGATCCATCTGGTGAAAGATATATAAAATTGGTAGAAGCAGTTGATGGAAACAGGCGTGAGCACTACATTAAAGAAGGTCAAATTTCTAGTATTCAAAATATTTTATTTTCATTTAATTCATATCAAAAGGGAGCAATTAATATTACATCTGAGGCAGGAGAATATTTTATTGAATCACCATTTGATGCTCAATATACTATAATGTCAACTCAACAGAATGGTAATCTTTCTAAGGATAACAAACAGCTTCTAGAATTGAGGTCCTTATATCAAATACCTGGATTTCAGTTTGTATTTCCAGAGCCTGCTTTAAGAGGTGTGTTTGAAATTGTTGATGCAGAAGTTACAGACAGAGAAATTGAGGATGCTCTTTACATTAATGTAAGCTATAATGGTATAACTGAAAAGGTTGCATTACTTGGAGGTAGAGGTTATGTTAATAGCCCTAAAACAATTTCAATTGATGATCTTGATTTTCACTTATCGTATGGATCTGACGAAGTTAGACTCCCTTTTAGCATTAAATTAAATGATTTTATTGCTGAAAAATATCCAGGTACTGAAAACAGTTATTCATCATTTATGAGCAAGGTAACTGTTCAGGGTGATAAAATCTTTGACTATGATATTTTTATGAATAATATCCTAAATTATAAAGGCTACAGATTCTTTCAAGCGTCTTTTGACCCTGATGAAAAAGGAACAGTATTATCTGTTAATAATGACTTTTGGGGTACATTTATAACATACGCTGGCTATTTTCTACTTTATTTGAGTATGATGGGTATCTTCTTTCTTGGAAACTCTCGATTTAAATTTTTATCAAAACAATTAAATAAGAAGACTGCTGTTTTAGTTTTTTTCTTTTTTAGTTGTGGTTTGTGGAGTCAAAATACAATATCACCTCCAAAAAGTGAATATATTGACTCAATTATTACTTCAAACACATACAGTAAGGATCATGCTAGTAAATTTGGAGAAATTGTTATTCAAGACAGCGGAGGAAGGATGAAGCCTGCTAATACTTTCTCCTCTGAATTACTTAGAAAGGTGAGTAGGTCTAATTCATATAAGGGACTTAACTCTGACCAAGTATTATTATCCATTATGGATAACCCTGGCGTATGGTTTAATGCTCCACTCATATATATTAAATCAGGTCAAAAAGGTGACACAATTAAAAAAATTATTGGGATAGACAAGAATATTAAAAAAGCTCCATTGGTTTCATTTTTTGATTCTCTTGGAAATTATAAGTTAGCTACAAATCTTGAAAAAGCTTATTTAGCATCTGTTCCAACCCAAATTGAAAAAGATGTTATTGAATTAGATAGAAGGGTTAATCTACTTTATTCTGCTCTAGAGGGTAAAATAATGAGAATATTCCCTGTTCCAGATGATCTTAATAATAAATGGGTTTCATATCCTGAGATAAATGATAAAGGATTTGAGAGTGCTGATTCATTGTATGTAAATAACGTACTTCAACTATATTTTCAAACATTGAGAGTATCAAGAGAGAGTAATGATTACTCTCAATCAGAGGAATTACTTGAGAGTTTAAAGGGATACCAAATAAAATATGGTAAAGATGTAATGCCAAGTGATGCAAAAATATCATCAGAAATAATTTACAATAAAGTAGATATTTTTAACAGACTATATAGATGGTATTTAATGTCAGGTTTATTTCTTTTATTAATTCTAATTCTTCAAATTTTTAATGACAATAAGTTTTATAATCTCCTAATTAAGGTTGTAAAATATATAATATACTTTTTGTTTTTATTAAATACTATAGGTCTTGCAGCTAGATGGTATATAGCAGGACATGCGCCTTGGAGTGATGCTTATGAATCTATAATTTTTGTAGCATGGGCAACTGTGATTTTTGGAATAATATTTGGAAGAAAATCATATTTTTCACTAGCATCTGCAACTTTTGTTTCTTCAATAATTTTGTATGTTGCTAGCATGAATTGGTTAGATCCATCAATAGCAAATCTTCAGCCAGTTCTTGATAGCTATTGGCTAATGATTCATGTTGCTGTTATAGTAGGAAGCTATGGTCCATTTGCAATAGGAATGATCTTAGGTATAGTAGTTCTTTTGTTAACTACAATTGCTAACAAAAGGAACAAGGAGTCATTCACTAGGAAGCTTGAGGAATTAACAATAGTTAATGAATTATCTTTAACTATAGGTCTGGTTATGTTGACGATTGGTAATTTTTTAGGAGGAATGTGGGCAAACGAAAGCTGGGGAAGATACTGGGGTTGGGACCCAAAGGAAACATGGGCACTAATTAGCATTATAATATACACTGCAATACTACATTTAAGAATTGTCCCAAAACTTAACAATAAGTGGCTTTTTAATTTAATGAGCATTATATCTTTTGGCGCCATTCTAATGACTTACTTTGGTGTCAATTTCTATTTAGTCGGACTTCACTCATATGCTTCCGGAGACAAAGTAATAACTCCTAGTTTTGTATATTATTCGATTGCTTTTATAATTATTTTAGGCTTAATTTCTTATTTTGCAAATAAGAAAAACCAAGTTCTTTAATGATTAACATTAAAATTTCGAATGAGTATTCGCCTTTAAAAACCGTATTACTTGGAATAGCCAAAGATATAGGTGACCCCCCTAACCAAATGGAAACATATGATCCAAGGTCATTATATCATGTAAAGAATAATTCTTACCCAAGTGAAAAAGGTTTAATTAAAAATATCGATGATTTTTATAAGAAATTATTAAAACACAACGTTGAAATTATAAGACCTAAAAACATTCAAAAATGTAACCAGATTTTTACTAGGGATCTTGGCTTTGTAATATCTAACATATTTTTTATGTCTAATATTGTGCCTAACCGACATGAAGAGCTAAATGCAATTGAAGAAATTGTAAAAAGTTTTGATGTTGGGTATGTTAAACTTCCCGAGTTTATGCATGTAGAAGGTGGGGATATAATACTTCACAATGATAAGTTATTTATAGGTACATACACTAACCCTGATTATTCATCCATTATTACTGCAAGAACTAATATAGAATCTATAAGTTATTTACAAAAATTGATTCCAAATATTGAAATCATACCTATTAATATAAAAAAATCTAATACAAATATTTTTGAAAATACACTTCATTTAGACTGCTGTTTTCAGACTATAGGTCATGACAAGGCGATTATATGTTCAGATGGGTTTAAAAATAGTGAAGATGTTGATTTTTTAATTAAACTTTTTGGAAGAAAAAATATTTTTTTTGCAAATGCTCAGGAATCTTATATGTTGTCATCTAATGTTTTTGTTATCTCTCCAAATGTTATCGTATCTGACCATAAATTCAAAAGATTAAATCTTTGGTTAGAGGAAAAAGGTATTTTAGTCGAAAAGGTTGATTATTCTAATGTATCTAAAATGTCAGGTCTATTCAGATGTTCTACATTGCCGCTTTATAGAGAATCATGAAACATTTTTCTTCAAATATCTTAATGATTAGCCCAGACAAATTTAGAAGTAATGAACTAACTCTAGATGATAATGTTTTTCAGTCAAATGAATTAAATAATAATAATAATATTACAAAAAATGCACTTTTAGAATTCGAAGAATTGAAAAATAAAATAGAAAAAAAAGGTATAAACATATACTCTTTTATAGATGATAGTAAATATGATACACCAGATGCAGTCTTTCCTAACAACTGGATATCTTTTCACAAAAAGAATAATGTGATTATTCACTCAATGTTTGCAAATAACAGAAGATTTGAAAAGATGTCAAATACTCTATTAAAATTATCAGATAAAGGAATTGATTTAAATGTAATACATGATTACTCTTCTTATGAAAAAGATAATAAATTTTTGGAAGGAACAGGGAGTTTAGTTTTAGATCGTAAATTAAAAATTGCCTATTGTTCATTGTCGATGAGATCAAATGAAGAACTGTTTAATAAATTTTGTACTGATATGAATTATAGACCTCTTATGTTTAATGCAGCTTATAAATCTAAACCAATATATCATACAAATGTGTTAATGTCAATATGTAATAATTTTTCTATAATTTGTTTGGAATCAATCTCAGATAATAATGAAAAACAAAACGTAATTAAGTCATTAGAAAATTCAAATCTGGATATAATAGATATTACATTAGATCAAATGAACTTATATTTAGGTAATTGTATTCAATTAATCAATTCAGATTTAAATCCTTATCTAGTTATGAGTACTTCAGCTTTTAGGTCAATTAAAAAAGATCAGCTTTCAAGAATTATTAATTATACTGATATTATTCATTCAGATTTAAAAGTTATCGAAAATAATGGAGGAGGTAGTGCGAGGTGTATGATTGCAGAAATATTTTAATATTACTATATTTAAGAACAATTGTCCCAATTTTAAAAAACCTAATATGAAAAAAATACTAATAATTACTTTCGCTTTTTTACTTTTCTTTCCTGCTGATTTAACATCTCAGCGTAAAAGAAATCAAAAAGAAAATGCTAAATCTGAAAATGTATCTTTAAATGCTTTTAAATTTAGAAATGTAGGTCCTGCTTTTTTATCAGGAAGAATTGCAGATATTGCAATACACCCAAATAATGAGAATGTATGGTATGTTGCTGTTGGATCTGGTGGGGTTTGGATGACTGAAAATGCTGGTACAACATGGAAACCATTATTTGATAGCCAACCTGTTTACTCAACTGGTTCAATAACTATAGACCCATCTAACCCCAGTATTATATGGGTAGGAACAGGTGAGAATGTAGGTGGAAGGCATGTTGGTTATGGTGATGGAATATATAGGAGTCTAGATGGAGGGAAAACATGGAATAATATGGGATTGAAAGAATCAGAACATATTTCAGAGATAATTGTTCACCCAAGTAATTCAAATATTGTTTATGTTGCTGCTCAGGGTCCATTGTGGTCTAGTGGAGGAGATAGGGGGTTGTTTAAAACATCAGATGGAGGGAAAACATGGAATAAAATTCTTGGTGGATCTGAGTGGACTGGTGTTACAGACATAATGATGGACTCAAGATATCCAAACATAATATATGCTGCAACTTGGGATAGACATAGAACAGTAGCAATGTATATGGGTGGTGGACCTGGATCAGGTATTCACAGGTCTGATGACGATGGTAAGACATGGAAAAAATTGAGTAATGGAATTCCTGGATCTAATCTTGGTAAAATAGGTATAGCTATGTCATATCAAGATCAAGATGTTATATATGCTGCAGTAGAATTAAATAGAACAAAAGGGGGCGTTTTCAAGTCAACAAATCGAGGAGAATCTTGGACTAAAATGTCAAATACTGTATCTGGAGGTACTGGTCCTCACTATTATCAAGAGTTATACACAAGTCCTCATAAATTTGATAGACTATATTTAATGAATGTACAAATATTAACTTCTGAAGATGGAGGGAAAAATTTTCGTGAATTGGAAGGAAGAAGGCAAAAACACAGTGACCATCATGCTATAGTATTTAAGGAAAGTGACCCAGACTATATAATGGTTGGAACTGATGCAGGTATTTATGAGAGTTTTGACTTAGCTCAAAATTGGCATTATTTTTTAAACTTACCATTAACTCAGTTTTATAAAGTTGCTGTGAATAATGCAGAACCTTTCTATCATATATTTGGTGGAACTCAAGATAACGGATCTGCTGGTGGACCTTCTGCAACAGACGAAGGTACAGGTATTACTAATCGAGACTGGTATAAAACCTTATTTGCTGATGGACACCAATCTGCTACTGATCCTGAATATAATAATATTATATATGCCACAACTCAAGAGGGAAGGTTCCACAGAGTTGACTTAGAAACTGGTGAACAAGTTTTTGTTCAACCTCAGGCATTAGACGGTGATCCACATGAAAGGTATAATTGGGATACACCAATACTAGTTAGTCCTCATAACCCTGCAAAAATATACATAGGCTCATATAGAGTTTGGGAATCAGCAGACAGAGGTGATAGTTGGAACCCAATATCAGAAGATTTAACTAGAAACGAAAATAGAATTGAGCTTCCTATTATGGGTAGAAAACAAAGCTGGGATAATGCATGGGATGTTAAAGCTATGTCTCAATATAACACTATTACTTCACTTTCAGAGTCTCCAGTTCAAGAAGGAATTATTTGGGCTGGAACTGATGACGGCTTTATTCAAGTGACAAGTAATGGAGGTGAATCATGGAAATCAATACCTGTCACAAAATTAGGGTTAGCAGATAGAACATTTGTAAATGATATAAAAGCTGACTTATACGATCCAAATACAGTTTATGTGTCTTTAGATAATCATAAAGAGGGAGATTTTTCTCCATATTTATTTAAAAGTGATGATTTAGGTGAATCATGGGAATCCATTTCAAATAATATTCCAGATAAAACATTAGTATGGAGATTTGTTCAAGATCACATAAATAAAAACTTATTCTTTTTAGCAACAGAGTTTGGTATCTATACTTCACTTGATGCTGGACAAAACTGGCAAAAACTTCCTGGTACTCCAACAATATCTTTCAGGGATATCGTAATACAGGAGAGAGAAAATGATCTAGTTGGGGCTTCTTTTGGAAGAGGGTTTTTTGTTCTTGATGATTACAGTGCACTTAGGGAAATGACAAAAGAAAATTTATCTAAAAAAGGAAAACTGTTTAAGCCAAGAGACGCTAAACTATTCAAGCCAAGGAATTCTTTAGGTAATACTGGAGGTCAGTTTTATGTTGCAAAAAACCCTACTTATGGTGCAGTGTTTACATATCATTTAAATGATATTCCTACAACATCAAAATCTAGAAGAGTAAGATCTGAGAGAATGTTAAATAAAGATATGAAGGATATTCCTTTTCCAGGTTATGAAGTACTTGCTTCAGAGATGGAAGAAAAATCTGCAAGTATAATCTTGACTATTAAAGATTCAAACGGTAACCATATTAGGAATATAAAGCAAAATGCTTCAAAAGGTTCTGGAAAAATTGCATGGAATCTTAGACATAAAAGTTACTATCCCGTTAGAGCTGGTAGATCCCAATCAAGTTGGTACTATAACCCATCAGGCCCATATGTCACTCCAGGTGATTATCAAGCAGAATTATTCATGGAAAAAGATGGATCTGTTGAAAAGCTAGATGGACCAGTTTCATTTAGTGTTAAGCCATTAAGAAAAGGTACACTTCAAGGATCTTCATATGATGAGTACAATGCTTTTAGGAATAGATTATCATCCTTATACATAAACATGTCAAAATATGAAGATGAATTTAACATGATTGGAAATAAAATTCAATTATTGGATAAAGCATCTATGCAATTAGAAACTTTTTCTCCGGAAATATTAAAAAAGATAGCTGATATTAAAAATAAATATAACACCCTTGAATTAGAATATGATTCAAACCCAGCTAGAGATGAAATTGGTGAGTGGGATAAGGTAACTTTGTCTACAAGAATTAGAATAGCTATGCAAGGTTTGTCTACATCTTACGGTCCTACTGAATTAAATTCTTCAAATCTTGAAATTGCAGAAAAATTGTTTAGAGATTCAAAAGGAGAAGTAGAGAGTTTAAAATCTGAGGTAGAAGCTTTAGAAGAAGAATTAAAAGATTTAAACCCACCTCATCTAATTGGAAGTGGAATTAATTAGAAATATATTGGTTTAGTTCAAAACACTCTAAATCAAAATATTTAACAGAAGATAATAGGTGGTCAAAAATGTCCGAGGTTAATGCTTCGTATTTTGTCCACTCTTTATCTTTTGAAAATGTATAAATCTGAATTGGAATACCTTGAGATGTAGGTTCTAGTTGTCTACACATTAAAGTTAAATCGTCATTCGTTAGAGGGTGAGCTTTAAGATATTCTTCAATATAAACTCTAAATACTCCAAGATTGGTCAAGTTTCTTCCATTTAATAACATCGACTTGTCAGCATTATTATTTTTATTATACAAACCAATTTCTTCTATTTTTGTTTTTAAATAATTTGAAATTAGTTTAATATCTGTAAGCTTATTTATCTCATTTTGCTCAAGAAACTTAACCGAGCTAGGTTTAATTAATAAAGATCTTTTAATTCTTCTTCCCTTTGATTCTTCCATACCCCTCCAATTTATAAACGAGTCAGAAACTAGTTTATAGGTTGGTATGGTTGTGATTGTATTATCAAAGTTTTGAATTTTAACTGTTGATAAATTTACCTCAATAACAGTTCCATCAGCATCCGATCCATTCATTGTTATCCAATCCCCAATTCTAACTGTATCATTAACTGTAATTTGAATACTAGAAACAAAACCAAGAATTGTATCTCTAAATACTAAAATAATTATTGCAGATAAAGCTCCAAGAGACGCTAAAAAAGTCCCAATCTCTCTTCCAGTTAGAACAGAAAGTATAAGAATAATTCCAATAAACCATAAGAAAATCATTACTACTTGTATATAACTATCTATCGGTATATGCTTTAAAGATGAACTTAACTTAAAATAGTCCTTTACAGTATTTAGTACTGATTTAACAGTAACTATAAATAAAACTATAGTTAATGATTCTATAATAATTATAAGATTGCTGGTATATGAAGGTATTACAATATAAAGAAAGAATAATGATGGAATAAAAGACAGTAATCTAGGCACCTTATTTTTAATCAACAAATCATCAAATGTTGAAGATGTTGATTTTGCAATTCTCTTGAAAAATGATAAAATCAATTTTCTTGTTACAAAGTTTATAATTATAACTATTACACCTATTGAAAGTGATATAAGGCCTATTGTAATTATTTCTGAAACATATAAGCTTAGCCCATAATCAGATAAAAATTTAATTATTTCTTCTCGATACATTTTACAAAAATAAAAAACCCACCATAAAGGTGGGTGTTTTATCGATAAAAATTAAATATTAGTTATGTATGGATACTAATTCAAGAGATATTGAGTCTGCATGATTGCTGGCAGCATTTAATCCTTCCTGAAGTTTTTGAAATTTAAAGTCTTGATCAATTTCATTGAACCAATTAGAGCCCTCAACACTTATATTCCAGAAGAAATGTGAAATACCATCGTATGCATTTTCAGTTTTGTCTATTACTTTAGTTAGACCCCAGTACCTGTGTTGTCCATTGAGAATAGCTTTTTCAATATATGGCATCCAAAACATAGTTTCATAATTTTCAAAATCATCATTTAAGGCTTGAGTAGGAGTCAAGTTCATAGCATCTCCGGGTTGTAAATCACCACCTGCCCAAATTGTTTGATCTACTCCTTGCAAAGTATAATTTCTTCTCTCTTTACTTTCTGACCCAGTTGAATTTGCCATTCTAGTTATACGTCTTGATGACATTTTTCCCTTATATGCCTCCTGTAAAAGCTCACCATAATTTACACCTCCACTTGTGTAATTATCCAATTGTTCTTTAGAATTAAATCCAGTAACAATTACAAAATGAGGACCATTTTCAGCATCTGTTTCAGATGTAACCTTAAAAACAGCTTGGAAAGTTTGAAAACCTTTTTCAACTGCTAGATCGTGTGCAGGCCCATAAAATTCTTCTAAATTAAGATACTGTTCCTCAGCACCCTCATTTAATGCAACAGCACTTATAATTGAATACTGCGCAGATAAGCTTAGTGTTAAAAATAAGCTTAGTGTTATTAATAAATTTTTCATAATAGTTTTAGTTTTAGTTTGTTAAAATTTAAATTATTGAACGACCATTACACAAGTCAATTCAGTTCCATCGGCCATATCTCTTGAGGACTCGATTCCTTCCCAGAGTTTATCCCATTTGAAACCACTTGGAGAGTATCCTTCCACAGAATTATCACCTCTAAGATTCCATGCAAAGTGAGTCCAACCATCATAGGCATTATCGGTTTTATTTATCAATTCAGCTAGTACCCATTGTCTTAAATTCCCAGATAATATATTTTTTTCAGCAACGGGTTTCCAAACTTGAGTTTCATAGTTTTCAAAGTCATCTGTTTTTTTATTCATAAGATTAATTGAAGCCTTATCTCCAGGCTTAACACTACCTCCTGCTGTGATAGTAGCATCGACAACCTGAATAGTGTAGCTTCTCCTCTCTTTCCATGGCTGAGTTGAATTCAGCATTCTTTGGATAGCCCTTCTTGACATTTTACCTTTGTAAACCTTTTGTGCAAGTTCTTCATAGTTAATACCAGCTTGGAGCTGTTCTAGAGAACTGTGAATATCGAAAATAAAATATTCAGCAGCAGAATCTTCATCAGTATCTTTTGGAGTTCTCTTCCAAACAGATTGACCAGTTCTTAGTCCTTGAGCTATTGCTTCTTTATGAATTTCAGAATAAAAACTCTCAAGTTTAATGTAGTCCTCTTCTTCTCCTTCGTTTAAATCAACAGCTGTCATTACAACAATTTGAGAATTAACAGATAAGAATAGAAAAAGGGTTAATAATAATAATAAGTTTTTCATTTTAATTAAATTGGTTTGTTAGAAGTGCCAAATTTAAAAAAGAAAATGAATTATAAAAATTGAAATCAATAATTATTTAACATTTACCGTTTTTTTTTAAGGAAATAAGTGAATTTTTTGAATAATGTGATTGTATTATCAAAAATTTGACCAAATAATCACGAATTATTTAAAAAAAAATGTGGAGTCGGCGGGATTCGAACCCGCGTCCAAACAAGTAATTAGATTACATTCTACAAGCTTATTTATCTTTAATTTTTCGAAAAAACACTTGGTAGATAACAACCAAAATATTTTCCTTATCACTTTTATTTTTGAGTTATGCCCAGTGATTGCAAAACTCTAGATTAACTTAATGGTATCTCTTATATAAAAACTGTTAATCAGAGTTTTTATGAGACATCCAGCTTCTCAACCTAGTTGAGATTCGCAATGACTTACTATAGTTCAGTCAATTATGCAGCTAGAGCGTAGTTGTTTTCGCCATTTAAAAGCTGAAAATTAGTTTTACGAGTGTATTTTCAAAACTCGACTTGCTAATAAAAAAATTAGTCATGCTGTCAATACCTGTCGACCCCAAAATTTCAAAGTACAAAAGTTTTGCAAAGATATGATAATTAAGCTTATAATTTAGATGAGGCTTTCCTAAGCTCAAGAAGATTTGATAAAAGATTTTTGAGATTTCTAATATCAAGCATATTTGCTCCATCACTTTTAGCATTAGATGGATCAACATGAGTCTCAATAAATATACCATCAATATTATTAACAATACCTGCTCTAGCAAGAGATTCGATATACTCTGGATTACCACCCGTAACTCCTGAAATTTGATTAGGCCTTTGAACTGAATGAGTCACATCCAATATTGTAGGAGCTATTTTTTTTAATTCAGAGATACCTCTATAATCTACGATTAAATCATTGTATCCAAATTGAGTTCCTCTTTCAGTTAAAATCACATTTTTGTTACCTGATTGAATAACTTTATCTACAGCAAATTTCATACTATCGGGACTCATAAATTGACCTTTTTTAATATTTATTATTTTTCCAGTTTTTGATGCACATACAAGTAGTTCTGTTTGTCTTGAAAGAAATGCAGGTATTTGAATAATATCAACATATTCAGCAGCAATATCTGCTTCAATACTACTGTGAATGTCTGTTATAACGGGGATACTAAATCTTGAGTTAATACCCTTTAAGATTTTCAATGCTTTTTTATCACCAATTCCGGTAAAGCTATCAATTCTAGTTCGATTGGCCTTTTTGTAACTACCTTTAAAGACAATTGGTATTGATAGTTTTGAAGTAATCGAAACCAGTTTTTCTGCAATTTCAAAAGCTATTTTTTCTCCTTCAATAGCACATGGTCCTGCAATCAGCAAAAACTTATCTTTTGGTATATTGTTTAAAAACATATTAAAATTATTTTCGTTTTACTTCAAATATACTACCATCTTCACATTTATATACCTGACCTTCTAATTTTAGAATTAAATTATAATCGTGCGTAGCAATTATCATTGATGTTCCCATTGAATTAAGTTTTTTGAATAAAGATATTATTTCAGAACTAGTTTCAGGATCTAAATTACCTGTTGGTTCATCAGCGATTATAAGTTCAGGCTCATTTAACATTGATCTCGCAATTGCAACTCTTTGTTGTTCACCTCCTGATAATTCATCAGGAAATTTATCAAGTGGATTATTAAAACCCACAAGTTTAAGTACTTTATCAATTTGATTGTTAATTTCGTCTAAATTTGTCCATCCAGTAGCTTCAAGCACAAACTTTAAATTTTCATATATGCTTCTATCATTAAGGAGTTTAAAGTCTTGAAATACAAATCCAATTTTTCTTCTCAAAAAGGGTATGTCATTATTAGTAATATTATTTATATTGAAATCTAAAACGTTAAATAAATCAGATTTAGAAGGAGTAAGGTTTCCAAAAATAGAGTTAATAAAGGTTGTTTTCCCACTTCCAGTTTTACCTATTAAAAACTTCATATCACCTTTTTTTAATTCAAAATTAATATCTGTCAGAACATTAATTGAATTAATTGAAATTGATGTATTTTTTATTTCAACAACTAACATATTTTATCAATGCCAAATTAATAAATAATTGTAATATTAAATTGTTAAATATTATTTAGTTTTTTTTTGTTTGATATGTATCATTTGATTTAATTTGTATTTTATTTTTATGAGTAAAAAAATTATATTTCTTTTTGTCCTAACATTAACATCTTGTTCTGAAAATGTAGATCTCATTGTTTACAATGCAGAAATTTACACATCTGATGTTAGTAATACAAAAGCTACTTCTTTTGCAGTTAAAGATGGTAAGTTTCTATATATTGGTGACGACTCAGTCACAACACAATACTCCTCATCTAATATTATAAACGCCGAAGGTCTTCCAGTTTTTCCGGGTTTTATTGATTCTCATGCTCATTTTTATAATCTTGGTTTTTTTACTGATCAAGTAAATTTAAATAATACAACAAGCTTAAGAGACATCATTAATAGAGTTATTGATTATGATAAACTAAAAGACAAGAAGTTTATTATTGGAAGAGGATGGGATCAAAATGATTGGGCTGTTAAATCTTTCCCTACCAATGACTTGTTAAATAAAGAGTTTCCAGATAAAGCGGTTATTTTAAGAAGAATTGATGGTCATGCATACCTGGTTAATGATTATGCTTTATCTGTAGCAGGAATTGATGAAAATTCTGAGATTGATGGTGGAGAATTTATTAAAGTAAATGGAAAATTAACAGGAGTTCTCATAGATAACGCGATGAGGTTAGTAGATAATGTAATTCCTGATCCAACAAAAGATGAATCAATCAAAGCTTTATTGTCTGCGCAAGATATTGCATTTGAAAATGGATTAACTACTATTTCAGAGGCTGGTATTTCAAGAGATCAAATTGAATTAATTGATAGTCTTCAAAAGGCTGGTATTTTAAAAATAAAAATCTATGCAATGATAGAGAACAACTATAAAGATGTGAATTACTTTATAGAAAAAGGCCCATATAAAACTGAAAGACTAAATGTGAGATCTGTTAAAGTTTATGCAGACGGAGCTTTAGGCTCAAGAGGTGCAAGTATGATTGATGAATATTCAGATAAAAAGGGATACTTTGGGATAATTAGAACTCCAATTGATTCAATTAAAAGTTTAGCATTTAAATTAGCTGGAACTCCATTTCAAATGAATACTCATGCAATCGGAGATAATGCTAATAGAATTGTTTTGGAAGCTTATGGTGATGCATTGTTTAATTATAGAGACCCTAGATGGAGAATAGAACATGCTCAAGTAATAACTGAAGATGATATTGAATTATTCAATCAAAAAATAATTCCATCTGTTCAACCAACTCATGCTACAAGTGATATGTATTGGCTGTATGATAGAATTGGAAAGAATAGGGCTGAGAATGCATACGCATATAAAAAGCTTTTAGATCAGTCCTCAGTAATTGCCTTTGGAACTGATTTTCCTGTTGAAGACATAAACCCAATTATGACATTTTATTCAGCAGTGGTTAGAAAAGATATAGATGGTTATCCTGATGATGGCTTTCAGATGGATAATAGTATTTCTAGGGGAGATGCTATTTTAGCAATGACAATTCATGGTGCTTTTGCAAATTTTGAAGAAAACGAAAAAGGAAGTATCGAAATCGGTAAAGATGCTGATTTTATTATTTTGGACAATGATATAATTAGATCTGCAGAGTTAAGAATACCTCAAACTAATGTAGTCGCAACTTTTGTAAATGGCGAGTTAGTATTTAACAGAAGATATAATTAATCAATATGTGTGGAATTGTTTGTGCCTTTGACATAAAAGGTGATAAAAACGAGATTAGATCTAATGTACTTAAGATGTCTCAAAAGTTAAGACACAGAGGTCCAGACTGGAGTGGTATATACTCATCAGAAAATGCAATCCTAGCTCATGAAAGATTAGCAATTGTTGACCCTACATCTGGAAAGCAGCCTATTATTTCTGATGATGGTAAAAAAGTAATTGCAGTAAATGGTGAAATATACAACCATATATCACTTAGAGATTCTCAAGTACCTGAATATAACTATAAAACAAAATCAGATTGTGAGGTTATACTAGCCCTTTATGAAAAAAAAGGTATTGATTTTCTAAATGATTTAAATGGAATTTTTGCTTTTGCTCTTTATGACTCCTCTACAAATAAATATATAATCGCTAGAGATCATATGGGTATTATTCCTTTATACATGGGGTGGGATCAAAATGATGTTTTTTATGTCTCTTCCGAACTTAAATCTCTTGAAGGTGTTTGCTCAAAAATAGAACTTTTTCCTCCTGGTCATTTTTTTGAAAGTGATTCAAGATTATTAAATAAATGGTACAACCCTGAATGGACTTCTTATGACGCTGTTAAAAATGCAAAAACCTCAATAAAGGCAATACATGATTCATTATCCTCAGCTGTTAAAAGACAACTTATGAGTGATGTTCCATATGGAGTTTTATTGTCTGGTGGCTTAGATTCATCAATAACCTCTGCATTAGCTAAAAAGTTTGCATCAAAGAGGATTGAATCTAATGATAAGCAAGATGCATGGTGGCCTCAATTGCACTCATTTTCAGTTGGTTTGAAGGATGCTCCTGATCTGAAAGCTGCAAAAATTGTAGCTGATCATATTGGAACTATTCATCATGAAATTAATTTTACTATTCAAGAAGGTGTTGATGCAATTAGAGATGTTATCTACCATCTTGAGACTTATGATATTACCACTGTAAGAGCTTCAACTCCTATGTACTTGATGGCTAGAGCTATTAAATCTTTAGGAATTAAGATGGTCCTATCCGGAGAAGGAGCTGATGAACTTTTTGGTGGATACCTATACTTTCACAAAGCACCTAACTCAAAAGAGTTTCATGATGAAACAGTTAGGAAATTAGACAAACTTCATCAATATGATTGCTTAAGAGCAAATAAATCGCTCGCTGCATGGGGAATAGAAGGAAGAGTCCCATTTTTAGATAAAGAATTTATCGATGTTGCAATGGGTATAAACCCAGAAGACAAGATGATTAAAAATGGTAGAATTGAAAAATGGGTTTTAAGAGAAGCCTTTAAAGACTATCTTCCAGAGAGTGTTCTTTGGAGACAAAAAGAACAATTTTCAGATGGTGTGGGTTATTCATGGATTGATAGTTTAAAAGAATTAGTTAATGGCGAAGTCAGTGATTCAGACCTTAAAAATGCATCAAAAATTTTTCCAGTTAACACCCCTCGAAATAAAGAAGAATATTATTACAGATCAATATTTAATGATCATTTCCCAAGTGATACAGCTGCTAAATCTGTTCCATCTGTACCATCTGTTGCATGTAGTACTCCAGCTGCTTTAGAATGGGATGAAACTTTCAAAAATATGAATGATCCAAGCGGTAGATCCATATCAAATATTCATAATGAATCTTATGAATAATATGTTGATAAGTTTACTTTAAATACTGACTGTTTCAGCACATTTAACCCTACGATTTTTAGTATATTTATTACAACATATTTATACTTAAAAAATGTCCACTGACAATCCGAAAAATCAATATTCTGCAGATAGTATTCAGGCCCTTGAGGGAATGGAACATGTAAGAAAAAGACCTTCAATGTATATTGGTGATGTTGGGTCTAGAGGTCTTCATCATTTAGTCTATGAAGTTGTTGATAATTCTATTGATGAAGCCATGGCTGGCTATTGTTCACTAATTTCACTTGAAATAAATGAAGACTATAGTCTTACTGTTGAGGATAATGGAAGAGGAATTCCAGTTGGAATGCATAAAAAAGAAGGGGTGTCAGCTCTTGAGGTAGTTATGACTAAAATAGGGGCTGGTGGAAAATTTGATAAAGATTCCTATAAAGTTTCTGGAGGACTTCATGGTGTAGGTGTTTCTTGTGTAAATGCATTATCTGAACTACTTATAGCTAAAGTCTACAGAGATGGGAAAGAATATGTGCAATCTTACAGTAAAGGGAAAGCAAAAAGTCCAGTTAAAGAAATAGGGAAATCTGATAAGAGAGGTACACTTGTAACTTTTACACCTGATAAAGAAATATTTAAAGAAGTTACTGAATTTGACTATGAAATCCTTTCAAATAGGATGAGAGAGCTTTCCTTTTTAAATAAAGGTTTGACAATTTCAATTACTGATAATAGAAAAAAAGACAAAGAAGGTAATGTATTAAGTGAAACTTTCCTTTCAAAAGAGGGATTAAGTGAGTTTATAAAATATTTAGATGAATCTAGAGAGCCTATTATCAATAATATAATTAAAATGGAAGGAGAAAAAAATGGTATTCCAGTTGAAGTGGCTATGGTGTACAATTCATCTTTTTCAGAAAATCTACATTCTTATGTAAATAATATCAATACTCATGAAGGTGGAACTCACTTATCTGGTTTCAGAAGAGGGTTGACAAACACACTTAAAAAATATGCAGATTCTTCAGGTCTTACTGATAAACTTAAATTTGATATCTCGGGAGATGACTTTAGGGAAGGTTTAACCGCTGTAATTTCTGTAAAAGTTGCTGAGCCACAATTTGAAGGCCAGACAAAAACTAAACTTGGAAATAGAGAAGTTAGCTCAGCTGTTTCACAATCTGTTTCACAAATGTTGGAAGATTATCTTGAGGAGAACCCAGATGACTCTAAAATTATTGTTCAAAAAATAATTTTAGCTGCTCAAGCTAGAAATGCTGCTAAAAATGCTAGGGAAATGATTCAGAGAAAGACTGTAATGACAGGAGGAGGTCTCCCCGGTAAATTATCTGATTGTTCTGAAACAGATCCATCAAAATGTGAAGTATTCTTAGTTGAAGGAGATTCAGCAGGTGGTACAGCAAAACAAGGTAGAGATAGGGTTTTTCAAGCTATACTTCCTCTCAGGGGTAAAATTTTAAATGTTGAGAAGGCACAACAACATAGAGTTTTTGAAAATGAAGAGATAAGAAATATATATACTGCATTAGGTGTTTCTGTTGGAACACAAGAAGATAGTAAAGCACTTAATACTGAAAAATTAAGGTATCATAAAATAATTATAATGTGTGATGCAGATGTAGATGGCAGCCATATTTCGACATTAATTCTAACTTTTTTCTTTAGATATATGAAAGAGCTTGTTGAAGGAGGTAACATATATATAGCAACACCACCTCTATATCTTGTTAAAAAGGGTAATAAAAAAGTTTATGCATGGAACGACAAGGAAAGAGACAACTTTGCTAAAGATTTAGGTAGCGGAGTATCTATTCAGAGGTATAAAGGTTTAGGTGAAATGAATGCTGATCAGTTGTGGGATACTACAATGAACCCTGACACAAGAACTTTAAGACAAATATCACTAAACTTCGATAATTCTCAAGAAGCTGAGAGATGGTTTTCTACATTAATGGGTGATGATGTTCCTCCAAGAAGGAAATTTATTGAGGATAATGCAGTTTATGCTAAAATTGACGTTTAATTATGAAAGTAACTATTGTAGGTGCAGGTAACGTAGGTTCATCTTGTGCAGAATATATTCTAATAAAAGAAATAGTTGAAGAGATTGTTCTTCTCGATATTAAAGAAGGTTTCGCTGAAGGAAAGGCACTTGATCTCACTCAGACCATGAGTACTCTTGGTTTTAGTTCCAAAATATTAGGAGTTACTAATGACTATTCTAAGACCGCTAACAGTAGTGTTGTTATTATAACTTCAGGTATTCCAAGAAAACCTGGGATGACAAGAGAAGAATTAATAGGTATAAATGCTGGTATTGTTAAATCAGTTTCTGAAAACCTTCTAAAATATTCTCCAAATGCTGTTATTATTGTCGTTTCTAATCCTATGGATACGATGACTTACTTAGTAAACAAATCTTTTGATATTCCTAAGAATCAAATAATAGGAATGGGTGGTATCCTTGATAGTTCACGTTTTAAGACTTATATTTCAAGATTAACAAATTATAATCAACATGATATTGATGCAATGGTTATTGGAGGTCATGGTGATACTACAATGATCCCATTAACTTCTCTTGCAAAATATAAAAATGAGCTTTTATCAGATATTCTGTCAAAAGAGGAATTATTAAAAATTGCCTCAGATACAATGGTTGGTGGAGCTACTTTAACTAAGCTTTTAGGAACATCTGCTTGGTATGCTCCAGGCGCATCAGTTTCATACTTGGTTGATGCAATTGTAAACGATACTAAAGAGATATTGCCTTGTTCAGTTTATTTAGATGGCGAATATGATAGTAATGATATATGTATAGGAGTCCCAGCAATTATTGGTAATAATGGTTTTGAAGGTGTTGTAAATTTAGATTTAAATAAAAAGGAGTTAGAAATGTTTAAGAATAGTGTAAAGGCTGTAAAACAAACGAATTCAGCTCTTAATGGTTTAATATAGATAAAGTTGTCTGTTCAATATTCAAATGCTATATTTGCTACCGTTAAAAAAATATCATGCAAGGAAACTCTCTAATTAAAACTTTTGCAATTTTATTTGGTATTGTTAGTGTCTACCAATTATCTTTTACTTTTATCTCTTCAACACTTGAGAATAAAGCTAAAAATGCAGCAATTGATAAAATATCTGAAGATGAGATTTCTTTTGCTGAAAAAAGAGAGAGAGAAGAGATAAGATTTCTCGATTCTATCGGAGATCTCCCCGTTTTAATGTATTCATCTTACAATGATGCTAAACAAAAAGAATTAAATCAAGGTTTAGACCTAAAGGGTGGAATTAATGTAATTCTTCAAATTTCAATAAAGGACTTATTGAAGGGTCTATCAGAAAGCTCTGTAAACGAAAAATTTAATCAATCTCTTGATGATGCTGATGAATTACAAAAGCAATCTGACCAGACTTATTTAGAGTCCTTCTTTGATGCATTTGATTCGAACTCTGATCCAACAAGATTAATTTCTCCTGAAATTTTTGGAAATAGAACTCTAAGCTCTGATGTTTCATTTGATACTTCAGATGATGATATGAAATCTATTATTAGAACTAAAGTTGATGAATCAATTGTTTCAGCTTTTGAAGTACTAAGAAAACGTATTGATAAATTTGGTGTAACTCAACCAAATATCCAAAGACTTGGAACATCTGGAAGGATATTAATTGAATTACCAGGTGCTAAAGATGTAGATAGGATTCAAAATTTATTACAGAGTACTGCTCAATTAGAGTTCTGGGAAACCTTTAAAAATGATGATTTATTAAATTTTATAGTTAATGCAGATCAATATCTAGCTTCTATTGAAATTGAAAACACATCAACTGAATCAACTGAATCAGATATTGATGATCTTTTATCTGAAGTTGAGCAATCTGCAGACTCAATTCAAAAAAGATCTAATCCTCTTATTAGTCTTGTAAGAGCATATAGTTATCAAGGTGGACCAATAATTGCAAGGTTTTTACCAAGAGATCAAGATTTAGTTAATTCATATTTGACTAAACCTGAAGTAAGAAAGCTTTTACCAAGAGATTACAGGTATGCAAAATTCTTGTGGGGTAAAGAGGATCAAGACGGTTTAACTAGTCTTTACGCTATTAAATCAAATAGAGAGGACCAATCTCCGTTAAGTGGTGGTGTTGTAGTTGACGCTTCTCAGAGCTATGATGCTGTCGGTAATGCTGCTGTATCAATGCAAATGAATGCTCAAGGTGCAAGAGTATGGGAAAATTTAACAGGAGTAGCCTACACACAAAACTCGAATATTGCAATAGTTTTAGATGATATAGTTTATTCAGCTCCTGGAGTTACAAGAGGTGCAATAAGTGGTGGAAGATCAGAAATTACAGGCGATTTTGATCTTAATGAAGCTATTGATTTAGCAAATGTTTTAAGAGCAGGAAAACTTCCAGCTTCAGCTTCTATTATCCAGTCAGAAGTAGTTGGACCATCCTTAGGTCAGGAAGCAATTGATAGTGGAGTATATTCTTTCTTAATCGCTTTAGTATTTGTTTTGTTATGGATGATATTCTATTATGGCCCATCAGGGGTTTTTGCTGATATAGCATTAATTCTGAATATTGTATTAATTTTCGGAATACTAGCAGGTTTAGGTGCAGTTTTAACTCTTCCTGGTATTGCAGGTATAGTCCTTACAATAGGTATTTCCGTAGATGCAAATGTTCTTATTTTTGAAAGAGTTAGAGAGGAGCTTAGGAAGGAAAAAGGATTAAAACAATCTATAAATGATGGCTTCAATAATGCTTTATCATCAATTTTAGATGCTAATATCACTACAGGTCTTACAGCTTTGGTTTTATATATTTTTGGTACAGGTCCAATAAAAGGTTTTGCTACAACATTGCTTATAGGTATAGCAACCTCCTTGTTTACTGCAATATTTATTACAAGACTCTTAATTGATAACAAAGTCTTCAAGTCTGGAAAGCTTTCATTTTCAACAAAAACAACAAAGGATCTATTCAGTAATTTAAAGATTAAATTTTTAGGAAAAAGAAAAGCTACTTATTTGGTTTCTGCTACTCTAGTTTTAATAAGTATAAGCTCTTTATTTATTCAAGGTTTAAATCAAGGTGTTGATTTTTTAGGTGGAAGATCATACATAGTTAGATTCGACAAGGAGGTTAAGTCCTCTGATATTGAATCTACTTTAAATGATGCTTTTGGAAGTGCAGAGGTTAAAACTTTTGGCGCATCTAATCAGCTAAAAATTACTACAAAATATAAAGTTGATGAGGAGGGTCTTGTTGTTGACAATGAGATAAAAAATATTCTCTTTGATAATCTAAAGGACCAATATAATACTCCTTTATCTCTTGAAGAATTCAGGTCAGGCGAGAATGTTGGGATAATGTCAAGTATTAAAGTTGGTCCTACAATTGCCGATGATATTAAACAAAATTCTGTATGGGCAATCTTTGGTTCTCTTATAATTGTTTTTTTCTATATATTAATGAGATTCCAAAGATGGCAATTTTCTTTAGGGGCTGTTTCTGCTGTTTTTCATGATGTCTTAATAGTTCTAGGTATTTTCTCTTTGACATACAAGATAATGCCATTTAATATGGAAATTAATCAAGCTTTTATTGCAGCTCTATTAACTGTAATAGGTTATTCTTTAAATGACACTGTTGTTGTTTTCGATAGAATTAGAGAGTTCTTCAGGATTCATAAATCCTGGGATAATGAAGTAACTGTAAATACTGCTCTTAATAGCACTTTAAGTAGAACTCTTAATACTTCGCTAACAACTTTAATAGTACTTACAGCAATTTTTATTTTTGGTGGTGAATCAATTAGAGGATTTATGTTTGCACTAATAATAGGAGTTATGGTTGGAACATATTCTTCTGTTTTTATTGCAACTCCAATAATGTTTGACTCATTTAAAAACAAAGTTACTAACTAAGTTTTTTTCTTTTTTTAAATAGTAATATAAAACCTAATATTATAAATGGAATACTCAACCATTGACCTGTTGACAAAGTAGGTAAAAATGTTTCTATACCCCCTTGACTTTCTTTAACAAACTCAACCATAAACCTAATAAAACAAAGTCCAATTAAAAAATATCCAGATAGAGTACCCTCTTTATCTCTAATATAAGATGATTGATAGAGTCTGTAAAGAATTACAAAAAGAACAATATAACCAAGAGATTCATAAAGTTGAGCTGGATGTCTTGGAAGAGTTTCTCCTCTATTCTGAAAAATTACTCCCCAATCGGTACCTGTATATTTCCCTAATATTTCTGAATTAAAAAAGTTACCAATTCTTACAAACGCGCCACCAATAGAAATTGGAATAGTAAGTCTATCAAAAATCCATAAAAGATTCTTGAAATTATATTTCTTTACAAATAAATACAAGCCTATAAAAACTCCAATTGCAGCCCCGTGGCTTGCAAGACCTCTAAAACCAATAAATTTATAACCGTCAATTAGTCCAAGGAAAGAAGAGTTAGGTGACTCTTGTATAGGTAATAATATTTCAATTAAATGATTTTGATAGTACCCCCATTGATAAAAAAATACTTCTCCAAGTCTTGCTCCAAGAAAAATTGATAGAACCATATATATAAGCATTGGATCAAGGTACTTTTGATCAATATTTTCTTTTATAAAGAAAGACTTCATTAGGTTGAGGCCAATAATAAATGCTAGTATAAACATTAAACTATATATGTATATAGAAAAACCTCCAATTTCAAAAAGTGTTTCACTTGGAGACCAATTAATTTGGGATATTATCATTGTTAAATATAAGTATAATTTATGGCACAGGATCGTGGCCTCCTTTATATAACGAATTACATTTTAATATCCTTATTGATGTTAAAAATAATCCTTTAAAAACTCCGTGTTTTTTTAGGGCAATAATACCATATTGCGAGCATGTTGGTGAATATCTACAGTTACTACCTATCAAGGGTGATATAAAAAATCTATAAAATTTTATTAAATAAATAAAAGGTATTGCAAGAATTCTACTAATCGTTGTCATTAAGTTTAATACCTATTTGATTAAGTTCATCTCTAATTTTATCAGAAATTTCAAAATTCTTATCCTTTCTAGCTTGATTTCTAACTTTAATTAGAATACTAAGAATTAAATCATTTTGTAAATTTGTTTTCTTAGAAGTTAAACCAAGTAATTTATTTAAAAAAGTATCAAATAAATTAAGGAAATAATTTTTTTCTCTTTCACCAATTTCTCCTTTATTCTCAATATCGTTAATTAACTTAGAAGAATTAAAGATTTCTGCAATAAGCATAGGAGTGTTAAAGTCGTCATTAAGACATTCAAAACATTTATTCTCCCAATCTTTAATAAGGCCTAATAATTTATCATTATTATTTTTAATCGATTTAATGTTTTCTATCCTTTCTATCATGTCCATTAATCTAACAAATCCTTTCTCAGATGCAATTAGTGCTGGTTCACTTATATCAAGTTCATTTCTGTAATGTGCTTGTAAAAAGAAAAACCTTATAACATTAGGACTAAAAGATTTTGAAAAGAAATCATTCTCTCCAGAAAATAATTCATTCGGTAGTAAATTATTGTCAGTTGACTTGGACATTTTCTTATTGTTAAGAGTCAACATATTTGTATGAATCCAAAATTTCGCAGGTTGTTTTCCTGTATATCCAACAGCTTGAGCTATTTCACAATCATGATGAGGGAATTTAAGATCAATACCTCCTCCATGAATATCAAATTCATCACCTAAATATTTATTACTCATAGCAGTACACTCTAGATGCCACCCTGGAAAACCTATACCCCATGGTGAAGTCCATTTCATTAAATGTTTTTTATCAGCTTTTTTCCAAAGTGCAAAATCGTATTCATTCTTTTTATCATCTTGACTATCTAATTTTCTTGAATTTGATTTAATTTTATTTAGATCTCTACCTGAAAGAACTCCGTAACTGTTTGTCATATTATATTTTCTTATGTCAAAATATACAGAGCCATTTGACTCATATGCGAGATCTTTTTTTAGTAAATCTTCAATTATCAAAATTTGCTCAGTTATGTGACCTGAAGCAATTGGTTCAATGCTTGGATCCAGTACATTAAATTTTTTTAGTGTTTCTTTAAAACTATTAGTATATTTTTGGGCAATTTCCATTGCCTCAAGCTTTTCAACTTTTGCTTTTTTAGAGATTTTATCTTCGCCACTATCTTCAAGATGTCCAACGTCTGTGATGTTTCTTACATACCTAACGTTATTACCTATATACTTTAGATACCTGTATATAACATCAAAAGAAATAAATGTTCTACAATTTCCAAGGTGTACATCACTATATACAGTAGGACCACAAACATACATTCCAACATAACCTTTTCTTAGTGATTTAAATTTTTCCTTAGAATTTGAAAGTGAGTTATATATATGTAATCTTTCCAGGACCATTAAACATCAGTTTCTAATTTAATATAGTCTAAGAACTCTCTTCTATATTTAACCTTCTTAAATTTACCTCCAAACTCAGCTGTTACAGTGCTTGAATTGTAGTCTCTAATTCCTCTTGAATTTACACAAAGGTGTTTTGCATCAATTACACATGCAACATCCTCTGTATTTAAAACTTCCTTAAGCTCTTTGACAATTTGAATATTTAGTCTTTCCTGAACTTGAGGTCTGTCAGCATAGTATTTTACTATTCTATTCATTTTTGAAAGACCTACAACAGTTCCACTTGATATATATGCAA
>ERZ802830.255-NODE-255-length-52966-cov-22.043_pt1 | contig 52966 bp, 55 predicted proteins | sample MGYA00345654_ERZ802830 | MGnify/ENA primary metagenome ERZ802830 (study PRJEB30503, sample SAMEA104212375) | marine metagenome | biome: Westerlies Biome; feature: [SRF] surface water layer (ENVO:00010504) within the epipelagic zone...; material: water...
TTCGATCATATTATTTCCATAACTCTAGAATTTCTTCCATTCGCATTGATCTGGAGCCCTTGATTAATATTTTTTCTTTTCCAACTAGATTTTTTTTTAAGAAATCCATCAACTCTGTTTTTTTGTTAAAGAAAAAGGCATTATCACCATATGCAAATACTGCATGACGGATTAAGTCTCCATATCCAAGTAAACAATCTACTCCATGTATTTTGGCATAGTCACCAACACCAATGTGCAGTTTTTTTCTGAACCTGCCAAGCTCTGCCATATCTCCAAGAATTGCAATCTTTCTTCCCTTAAATTGACATAAAACATCTATTGCAGCTTTCATAGAATCAGGATTAGCATTGTATGTGTCATCGATAACCTGCGATTGTTTTACCCATGTTTTAAGATCTAAGCGTTGTGGGGCGTTCTGAAGACCATTCATACCATTTAAAAATTCTTCTATGCTTAGCTTAGAAGTATGTATTGCTGCAAAAGAAGCAAGAATATTTAGCACATTATGCATCCCTAAAAGTCTAGTTTTTACAGGAATTCTTTTTTTTAGGTGCCTAGATTCAATAAAAAAAGACAGGCCATTTTTTGACATCTTTATTTTAGTTGGGAAATAAGATGCTGAGGATTTTTCACCAAATGAATAAAATGTAATATCTTTTCTCATTTTTTGCCAGTAGTTGAGATATTGACCATCCGGAACAATAGCTGAGCCATTTTGTTTTATATTTTTGATGAGTTCAGACTTTACCTTTAGCACTCCTCTAATTGAGCTCAGTCCATCTAAATGTGAATGACCTATATGAGTAATAATACCTATATTCGGCTTTATTATTTTAGAGAGAAGATCTATATCGCCATTTTTTGCTGCACCCATTTCAAAGATTGCAGTACTTTTTTGCGAATTTAACTCTAAAGCACATAGTGGTAAACCAATTTCATTATTATAGTTCTGGTAAGTAGCGTAACTATTTTTTATACAGGTATTTAAAATATTTTTTGTAGTTGTTTTTCCATTACTGCCTGTAACTCCAATAATGTTACCTTTATATCTCTTCATTGCTATCGCAGCAGCCTGAATAAGAATATCTTCTGGGCTCTGAACCTGAATGATTTTTGATGAATTAGATATTGAACTTGCCATTTTGCTTTTTTTTACAATTACAAGGGATGCTCCTTTCGTAATCGCATCGTCTGCATAAACGCTCCCATCTTCATTTGAGCCATTGAGCCCAAAAAAAACTGAGTTCTTTTGAACTTTTCTTGAATCTATTTGGAAATTACTAATTGGCAAACTGGATTTAGCATCAAGCTTAAGTGAAGTTAATAAATCTTTTGTATTATTAATTAATTTCATTGCCCATAATTTTTAAAATACAATCTTTGTCATTAAATGGAACTTTTTTTCCCAATGTATCCATATCTGTCTCATGACCCTTACCTAATATTACCAATATATTCTCTTTATTTAGGTATTGCATTGCTGATCTTATGGCTTCTTTCCTATCCTCTATAATTTCAGTACATGTATGATTGTTTCCCTGCATTGCATCTAATGCAATGGAAGAGAAAGATTCATAGCGATTATTATCCGATGTAAAGAAAACTTTGCTCGCAAAATCTTGCGCAGCTTTCATCATCTTAGGTCTCTTAGTTTTATCTCTATCTCCGCCACATCCAAAAACTACAATTATTTCATTGAAGGAATTAGCTAATTCAGACAAAATATTGTGGAAAGAAAGATTGTCGTGAGCGAAGTCAATCAAAATTTTTCTATTTTTTAAGCTTAAAATCTCTCCCCTCCCCTGAGGCAAGTTTATTGCAGTGTTATCAAGATCATTTAAATCAGTCAAAGAGAGATGCTTGGAAATTAATGTAATAGCAGATATGTAGTTCTCAATATTAAATTTAAGAAATGATGAGGCATGGATACTCAACTTGATATTGGGGAAATCTAAATCAATTTTTGAAGACTCATCTGGGTAATGATCCACGGAATACTTATACATGGCTGATGAATCTTTAGCACTTAAGAATTCTGATGTTGAGAGTTTTTTTTCTTGATCGCTAGATAAAGAGCCTAGCAAATCTTTAATTTTATCGATAAAAATAATTGTAGGATTTTTGTTGTTTAGATTTGTAATAGATAATTTTGCGTTAATGTAATTTGCATATGTTTTATGATAATCAAGGTGATCTGATTGAATATTGAGTAATATAGTTTGAAAAAAGGGTAAGATACCTAATCTTTTTTGCTCTAGAGCATGCGAAGAAATCTCAAGAAAAACATATATTGTTTTCTGCAGGTTGAAATGTTTTAAAATTTCAAATAACTCAAATATTCCAGGAGTTGTATTGCCTTTAGTTTGAGTAAGCTCATCATTGATATAGGCTCCTATGGTTCCAATATAGATTGAAGGTCTTTTAAGTCCCCTCATAATATTGTGTGCCATGAATGCTGTTGTAGTTTTTCCATTAGTGCCTGTTACACCATGAAAAATAAAATTATCCTCAATGAGTTCATGAAATCTAAAAAGGATTGCTAAGATCTGGTCCTCTAAATTATTTAAGAAATAAATTGGTATATCTTTTTCTTTTTCGAAGCTCTGATCGCTAATAATGCAAGATGCACCTCTTTGAATAGCTTCATCTATATATTCATTTCCGTGAGATCCTATTCCATGTCTAGCCACAAATAAAGAATTCTTTTGAACATCTCTAGAATCATCAGTGATGGAGGAAATAAAACATTTGTCAAATACATTCGTTTTGATGATTGGTTTAATGAGAGATAATTTATTCATCTAGGTAATTTAAGACATCATTGGAAATAGCTGCAAATAATGGAGCAGCTATACTACCACCAGAATAATTATTTAATCCCGGTTCATCAATGCTAACAAAAATTGTAAGTCTTTTAGATCCTAATGGTGCAATTCCTGCAAAAGAAGCTATGTATTTACTTTGATCGTACCCACCCTTTGAACTAGCTTTGTGGGATGTGCCTGTTTTGCCTGCAACATCATGATTTGATACTCTTGCCAGTTTTCCCGTTCCATCTGAAACAACCAATTGTAAGGACTCTAATACTTCATCAGCAGCGTCTTTGCCTATTACTCGCTGCTTGTATACTTCAGCATTATCAATAAAAATTTTAAAATCTTTAAGATAACCCTCATTAGCAAAAACTGAATATGCTTGAGCTAATTGCAAAGAGGAAGCAGTCATACTGTAGCCAAATCCTATACTTGCAATTTCATGATCGGAAATATTTTCTCTAGAATTGATCACTCCATAGGCAATACCAGGAAAAAATATATTCGGTGGCTTCGACAGACCAAATCCTTTGTAGCCTGAAATCAATCCATCTATTCCAACTTGCAAAGCTAGTTTTGAGGCTCCAACTTGACTCGATTTTGCAATAATCTCATTTAAAGTAAGATTATTGTAATTTTTTGGATCAGATATCATCCTTCCACTCAAATTTATAAATCCTGGACTAGTATCTATTACCTGGTTACTGGATAGTATCCCCATATCAATACCTTTAGCTAAGGCTAATGGTTTGATAATTGAACCTGGTTCAAATGCATCAACTAAGGCTCTATTTCTTTTTATCTGTCTTTTTGGGCTATTTGGATTGTATGAAGGGTAACTAGCAATTGCTAGGATTTCTCCAGATAAATTATCAAGTACTATCGCACTCCCGCCTTTTGCATTATTGGCTTCAACAAAGCTTGAAAGATGTTTGTAAGCATAAAACTGAATCCTGCTATCAATGGTTAACCTGGTATCAAGACCTTGGATAGCCTCCTGGATCACTCGAGGTCTTCTGCTTGCATTTCTATAAATGATCTCTCGACCTGATACCCCAGATAACTCAGAATCTAAGATATTTTCAAGTCCCTCTAAACCAAATCCATCTTTCCCGGCAAATCCAATCAAGGTAGATACCTGCTCACCAAGTGGGTAATACCTTTTTTGAAATGATTCAATCTCTATTCCAGAAAGGTTGAGGCTTTTTACATTTTCATATTGAGAAAAACTTAGATTAGAAAAAATTAAAATCTTCTTATTAAGCTTTTTAATAGCAGAATATTCTTTTTTTAAAAATACAACACTTGATAATTTTCTGAAATCTTCCTCTGAAAATTTTTTTAAAGCATATAAATCATATTGATTAATTGATACTGCAAGAGGAAAATTATTTCTATCAAATATCCTCCCGCGATTAGCAGGGATTGATCGAGTAATCTCGAGCATGCTCTTTCCTTTGGATGTTAGAAAATCTCCTTCTATATATTGAAGACTTGCTATTCGAAACACTAAGATAAGTAGGCTAATACCTAAAAATACATATATTAAATATGCTCGCCAACTATGACCAAAATTATTTTTCATAATTTATATTTGTTAATCTAGTAATCTCAACCATTTCTAAAATTTCTTTGGCATGACGTTCAACCTTTGCGGGAGAGCTCTGATGATAGTATTCAGTTTGCAAATTAAAATTTATTTCCATTAATTTATTATTCGCAACTTTGAGAAAAGCATTATTTTCATACTCTTGACTGATTTGCCATCTCATTTTGATAGTCTCAAGACATAGACAAAACAGAAAAAAAATATTTATAAATAAAATGTATATCAGAAAATTTTTTCTCATAACTTCGAAAAAACTCTCATAACTGCGCTCCTAGAACGAGGATTAATTTTGATTTCGTTTGTCGATGGTTTAATTTTCTTCTTAATACACCTGTAAGTTTCTTTTACTGAGGTATTAATTGGAATATCTTTAGGCAGTACTTCAATTTCAGGTTTAAAAAAATTTTTAACAATTCTATCCTCTAGAGAATGGAATGAAATTATTACCACCACTCCACCAACCTTAAGAACATTATGCAATCTTGAGAGCATTATTTTTAAATGATGTAACTCATTGTTTATATGAATTCTTATAGCTTGAAATGACTTTGTTGCAGGATGAGTTTTGCCAGTTCTTTTAAGAACTGTTTCAATTACTCTTGTAAGTTCAGTTGTAGTTTTTAATGATTTAGTAGCTCTGCATTTAACTATTGCTTTTGCAATTTTTCTTGATGCTTGCTCTTCTCCATATTCGAACAAAATATCACTTATTTCTTTTTCAGGCGCGCTATTTAGCCACTCAGCTGCACTAAACCCTTTAGACATATCCATTCTCATGTCTAAAGGTCCATCACTTTGAAAACTAAAACCTCTAATTGGATTATCTAAATGAGTCGAGCAAGTACCAAGATCTAGCAATATCCCATCAAATTTCTGCTGAGGAAATAATGAATCAATTGCAGAATAATTTGCGTGATAAATTGTAAAACGTGAATCCGCTATATTGTTTTTACCATATGAAACCGCTTCTTGATCTCTATCAACGGCATCTAGTGATCCTTGAGGAGAGATTCTATTTAAAATTTCTTTAGAATGGCTACCTCGTCCAAAAGTTAGATCTAAATAGGTTCCGGATAAATCATGTAGCAAAAAATCTAATGACTCTTCCAGCAGAACTGGAACATGAAACATATATCTAGTCTACTTGCTTTCTCATGAAGGTCGGCACATCAAGGAAATCTATATCCTCTGCAGACGATGTGCCACCTGACTCGACTGATTGACTTATTTTAGGAGCATCCAACCCAACGGGATTAAGTTGAACTGTAGCTCTTCTGGAATTATCAACTGCAATTGTTGCACTCTTCTGATTTACGCCTGTTGCAACTACAGTAACGAGCAATTCGTCTTCATCCATAGAGTCTTCCATTACTGTTCCATAAATGATGGTTGCATCATCAGCAGTAAAATCTCTTATTACTGAATCTACTTCATCAAAATCTGCCATTGTTGGTGACTTTGCCGTTATGTTTACCAAGATACCTCTGGCATCTTTTAATTCAATATCTTCAAGTAATTCAGAGCTTACTGCTTGACTGGCTGCATCAATACCTCTTTCATCAGCACTTGACTGGCCGGTACCCATCATTGCGATACCCTTCTCTGACATCACTGTCTTAACGTCAGCAAAATCAACATTAATATATCCTGGCTTCATGATGATGTCGGATATGCCTTGCACTGCACCTTTTAAAATATCATCTGCCTTAGCAAATGCCTCTTCCATAGAAGTCTTCCTTCCAAGGATATCCATCAATTTTTGATTAGGTATGGTGATTAAGCTGTCAACTTCTTCGACTAATTCTGCTATTCCCTGCTCTGCTGCAGCTTTTCTTTTCTGGCCTTCAAAATTAAATGGCTTTGTTACAACTGCAACTGTTAGTGCTCCTAACTCTTTAGCAATCTCTGCGATTACTGGAGCAGCACCTGTTCCTGTGCCACCTCCCATGCCTGCAGTTATAAAAATCATATCAGCACCAGATAATAATTCTTCAATCGCAGCTCTATCTCTTTCAGCAGCAGCTTTCCCTACCTGAGGATCTGCGCCCGCACCCAGACCTCTTGTTACATTGTCACCCAGTTTTAAAATCATAGATCCCTTGGCTCTGTCTAATGCCTGTGAATCTGTATTAGCACAAATAAATTCTGCTCCCTGAATCTCATGGTTAATCATGTGTATTACTGCATTACCACCTGCTCCACCTACACCAATTACTTTTATCTTTGCTAAGCCTGCATTTTCTTCAATTATTTCCCAATTCATTTTCTACCCCTTTAAAAAGATATTGTTTTTAAGCTTTCTGGTAGGACAACCTCAAGTATTTCAGTGGATAATGCTCCGCCTGTTTGCCTCATTTCCCAGTTTTCGTGATTCCAAACTTCAAATTTATTTCCCATACCAATGAAAGATACTTTTTCAGCTATGTTGATTTCTGCATATTGTCTTAATTCTGATGGCAAAAGTATTAACATTCTCTCACTTGGATTAAATGAACTTACGCTAGCATTCCCTAAAATAGTCCATTGTAAATTTCTAACAATTGGATCAAGGCTTTGCAATGATTGAAGTTCATTAGAAATGCTAGTCCAGATTGATCCTGGGTAGATTTTTAATGCTGGATATTGAGGATCTCTTGTAACAACTATGCTCGTTTCATTTTGCAAAAGAAGTTGATCGCGATATTTAGCGGGTATAGATAATCTTCCCTTTGCATCTATTGAAATTGATGTTAAACCAAACATTGTGTATGTAAAAAATTCATTTCTACACACTTTATACTACATTTAACACACTTTTACACACTTTTTTTTAAAAAAATTAGATGAGTTGATCTATAAGCCGGATTCTGTATTAAATGACCATCTATCTAGGCAATATGTCACCATATTGCTCAAGCAACCTACCCGAATCCTAGACGAGTAACCTAAATGGATTCCTATTTGGTTTTGCTTCAAAGTGGGGTTTACACTGCCGCAATTGTTACCAATTACGCGGTAGGCTCTTACCCTACCATTTCACCCTTACCAATTTCTTGGCGGTATAATTTCTGTTGCACTTGCCGTGGGTTCACACCCCCCAGGAATTACCTGGCACTCTACTCTATGAAGTCCGGACTTTCCTCTAACACTCAGCTAGCGGTCATCCGATCAACTCGAAGACATTTTAATCCCTTTTTTAGTTATTTTGTAATCTCGAGGAGGAATTTATAAACTTCTTGCTTAGGAAGATCTGCTATTTTGGCTATAAGCTTAGATGCATCTGTGGGTGATAAATACTCTAAGAATGGCAAACAAAATTTTTCATCTAAATCAAAACCTTGGCTTTTCAATGAACTTGGGTAAGTAAGCAAAACAAATTCTCCTAATAATTTAATTTTATCAGCTTTAATAAGAAGAGAAATCTCTTTAAGGGTTCCTCTATAGATTGATTCATATTCTTTGGTCATCTCCCTGCAAATTGCCATATTAGTATTTGGATCAAGTACCTCAGAAAATATTTCAATAGTTTTAAAGACCCTTTTTGCGGATTCAAAAAAAATATTTGTTATATTGCTATTCTTAAGACCTATAGCAATTTTTCTTTTTGCTTCACTTTTTTTTGGTAAGAATCCATTAAAGGAAAATTTATCTGTAGGTAAGCCCGAGAGGATGGCAGCGTTTATAACTGCTGAGGGACCCGGAAGTACTGTGAAAGAGATATCTTCCTTGATACATCTTTTTATTAATGGAAATCCGGGATCAGAAATTAGCGGAGCACCGGCATCAGATAAAATAGCTACACTCTCACCATCTTTAATACATTTTATTATCTTTATACTAATTTCTTCCTCATTATGTTCGTGGAATGAAATTGTTTTCTTTTGGATACCGAAATGCTTCAAAAGCTTTGAAGCCACCCTTGTATCTTCTGAAAAAATCTTATCCACATCTTTCAAAGTATTGATTGACCTAATAGATAAATCATTTAAATTACCAATTGGGGTGCAAATTAGATACAGCATAAATAAACTTAATGACTTTTAAAAAAAATAAATATGTTAAACATATTTTGTCACTGTTTATTTTAACATCTTGTGCAACAGGATCTAAAAATATACAAAATCAAACTTTTCAAGCTCAAATTCCTCAAGAGGAAAGAGTTCTTGAGGAGATATTAGAGTACAAAAAATTCTTTGATAGTGACCTAAATGTTATTCAAGAGTTCTTAGAAAGGAAAGAATTAAATCAAGATGATAGAAGGCAAATAAAATTACTAAAAACTAATTATAAGAAAATTTTATCTCACAAGGATTATGTTCTTAGACTCAATTCTGGAAATAAATATTCTCAAGAGTTAATAAAGTTCATTTATGATAGCAACCTTCCAATAAAGATTTTATGGGAAGATACTTCACAAAGCGCTCTTCCTGAAAACCTTCTTGATTATAAAGTAAATGGTTTCTGCTCAAGTCTTTATGAAGATGCTATTAATTCCATACTTAGAAATATGAATAATGATGAAGGATCAACGTTAGTAATCTACTCTGACCAATATCAAGATATCGCACAAAATATAATATCCTATAGCACTCAAATATGGGCTATTCCATATACTGCAAGTAATTTCCAAGACTATGCTGCAGAAATTTTGGGAGTTCGTTCTAGTAATAAAAGGTTTGAGAAAATATCTAGCCTTAATCCAAATCAAAAATTACAATTTAACCCTCGTCCCAGAAAGGATTTAAAAGAAATAATATTGCTGGTAGATCCCAAAAATTACAAAGCCATGATCCCGGCCTTGAGATATCATGGAGGGAATAATTTTAAGTATTTTAATTTCATATCAGCCTTAGAGGAAGTTGATGATCCTCTTCAACTCCTCGATTATGAAGATTCTTACATTCCTATATCTACCTATGCATCAAAAAAAATTGGAAGTAGAGACATAAAGTCATTAGAAGGGTTCCTTACAGAGAGTGTTTTGCAAGATTGGTTATTAGTTCAGTTATTAGATCAATCAGGATCAAAATCTACATATGTTCGTGGCTCAACAGGAAGCATATTTTACCGATCAAATTCTTGCTCAAGGCGAGAGATTCCTCTCCAAAAAATTACTTCTAAATTATTTTCAGATTAAGATCTTAAATCTCTTTCGATTAGTGAAAGACTGTCTTGAAAACTCTGTCTATTAAAAATTTTTTCTTGATAATCTAATAGAGGTTTTAGATGTCGATTTAAAGGCAGATTAATTCCAAGTGAAGGAAGTCTCCATAAAATTGGAGCAAAATAGCAATCAATTATTGAAAAATCCTCGCTCATAAAAAATTCAAACTCTTTAAAGGTAGGTGCAATCGTGCTAATTTCACTTAGTAATTCTTCTCTAATTATTAACAACTCTTTTGGAGAAAGTTCTTTGGCAATGAGTTTATCTACCAGAGGGCACCACTCTTTGTTTATTCTCAACATAAGCGTTCTACTGTTAGCTCTAGATACAGGATAGACAGGCAGTAACGGTGGATGAGGAAATCGTTCATCAAGATATTCCAGCATAACACCCGCATCGTAAAGTCCAAGATCTCTATCAGCTAAGATCGGCAAAGCATGATAGGGATTTATAGCCAATACCTCATCAGGTGCATCTTCGTTAGATGTTTCTCGAATTTCACAAGCAATATCTTTTTCAGCAAGGACAATTCTTACTCTATGGCTGTAATGATCGTCTTTGTCTGAATATAAAATCATGATTCCTCTTTTTTAATAGTTAAATTCTAATGGTAATCTTTTTGATATTCTCTAAAAAGAAGATATGCAAAAGCCGTAAATACGATGAAGAATAATATCACATACCATCCCATTCTCTCTCTGTCTGCTCTACTAGGCTCTCCAACATAAGTCATAAAATTTACAAGATTAAATATGACCTCATCAAATTCCTCCACAGACATTGAGCCTGATCCTTTGATTGTTTTAAGATAGCCACACTTTTCTTCAGTTATATTATTACCAAGCTCATCTCTTCTAACCCCACCATTGCTTGCTATTATTGGAACATCTTTGCAAGAGAGTATTTGCTGGCCTTGCATCGATGCCAATACATTCGGCATGGCTGCTCCAGGATAAACCATATTATTTACACCATAGGGCTTTGATGAATCTTCATAAAAAGTTCTTAGATATGTATAAACCCAATCAGATCCATGCAATCTTGTTACCAGAGTTAGGTCAGGTGGTGCGATACCAAACCAAGTTTCAGATACATTAGGCTGCATTGACCCTGTCATTCTATCTCCAAGCTTGACATTTTTACCAAAAACTAAGTTGTTGGTAAAAATTTCTTCAGGTATATCTAAGTCTTTTGAAATTCTGCCCCAACGAGAATATTTTAATGAATGACAGCCGTAACAATGATTTATGAAAGTAAGAGCTCCCAGTTGCATGGATTCCATGTTATTTAGCTGAGGTTTAAAAGAATCGCATTCACCATAATCACCACAAGGAGCCCCAATAGCAGAGGAAATTGAATTTGATAGAAGCAGAAAAAAAGCTATAAACAAAAATTTCATTAAAGTCTTTCTGGCACCGGCTTAGACGTTTCAATTGAAGTATAAATTGGCATTAATAAAAAGAATGAAAAATAGATAATTGTACCGATTATACTCAGAGTTGTTCTTAAAGCAGTTACTGGTACGGTGCCTAACCATGCCAACATAATCCAGCTGATAACAAATATTGTCATGGCGATTTTGCTAAGAACTCCCTTATATCTTATTGAGGCTGCTTTACTCCTATCAAGCCATGGAACAACGAATAGTATTGCAATTGCTGCACCCATCACAACCAAACCACCAAGCTTATCAGGAACGGCTCTTAACATTGCGTAATAGGGTGAGTAGTACCAAACAGGAGCTATGTGCTCAGGAGTGCTTAATGGATTAGCTTCTTCGAAATTTGCTAGCTCCAACATGTAACCTCCTCCTTCGGGGAAGAAAAACATAATGATAGAAAAAACAATACCAAATATCCCAATAGCTACCAGCGCATTTAAAACTTTATATGGGAAGAATGGAACACTATCTAGAGGAACCCCGTTCTCATCTACATGCTTTTCAATATCGACTCCTTCAGGATTTCCTGCCCCAACTTCATGCAAAGCAACTAAATGCATAAATACTAATGCGATTAGAATTAGCGGCAAAGCGACAACATGCAAGGCAAAGAATCTTGAGATAGTTGCCCCAGAAATATAGTAGTCGCCCCTAACCCATATTTCTAAGGATTCGCCTATGTATGGTATTGCTCCAAAAAGAGAGATTATAACTTGAGCCCCCCAATAGGACATCTGACCATAGGGCAGAACATAGCCTAAGAAGCCTTCTGCCATCATGACAAGATAAATAGTCATTCCAAAGACCCAAACTAGCTCTCTAGGCTTATGATAAGAACCATATAACAATCCCCTAAACATGTGAAGATACACAACAGCAAAAAACATTGAGGCTCCTGTGGTATGCATGTATCGAATGATCCAACCATATTCGATATCTCTCATAATGTACTCAACGGAAGCAAAAGCTCCCTCTTCAGTATTTTCATATCCAAACATTAACCAAATACCGGATACTATCTGAATGATTAGAACTACTGATGCTAAAGCACCAAACATATACCAAAAGTTTACTTTTTTTGGAACTGGATGTTTCGATAAATGGCGTTCATATGTGTTAACTATAGGTAATCGGTGATTTAACCAATTAAAAACTCCTGATGCTTTCTGAGTCATTATGCTGTTCCTCTTTCTTCCCCTATTGTTAATATACTTCCATCAAAATAATGTGGTGGAACCTTTAAATTGGTTGGAGCTGGAACTCCTTTGAATACTCTTCCTACTATATCAAACATTGATCCATGGCAAGGACAAAAAAAACCGCCAACCCAAGATTCATCCCATGGCTGAGATTCCATCTCTGGATAATACTTAGGGGCACAACCTAGATGTGTACAAACTCCCGCTATGACGGTGTATTCTGTTGAGGTGGATCGGGTTGCGTTCGCACCTCTGTATGGCTCATCAATTTTCATTGAACTAGGGTCATCAAGTTTGGATTCAACTTGAACTAGATTAGCAAGAGCCTCTTTGCTGTGACGGATGACAAAAACTGGTTGCTTTCTCCAAGAAACTTGTATCTTTTGTCCTACTTGCATTTTGGAAACATCAACTTTTACAGGACCTCCAACAGCCTTTGCTTTAGCGCTAGGATTCCAGGAAGCAATAAATGGAACTACTGCGAATGACGCACCCACAGCACCGACACCAGCTGTCATACCTATGAGAACTTTTCTGCGCGTGGTAGTTGTATCTTCCATTAAGTCTATAGTTTCATCCATTAAACCTATATTGGGATAAAGAGCGATATTTAAATATCTAAAATTAACGTTTAGAAAATTGAGAGCTTTTTCTTGCTTTCTTCAATCCTGGCTTTTTGCGTTCAACTTTTCTATCGTCTCTTGTAAGGAATCCAGCAGACTTCAATTGAGGCCTCAGGGATTCATCATATTCTAGCAATGCTCTTGAAATTCCATGTCTAATGGCTCCAGCTTGCCCAAAGCTACCTCCACCTTTAACCATGGCTTTAATATCAACTTCTTCATCTAATTCTGTCAGTTTAAGAGGTTGCATTACTAACATTTGGGCAACCTGCCTTCCAAAATATTGTGCAAGCTCTTTATTGTTAACCAATATTTTGCCTTTACCTTTTGAAAGATAGATTCTAGCTGATGAAGTCTTTCTTCTGCCAGTTGCATAATGAATTGCTGCACTCATATTTTAGGTTCCCAGATTTGAGGTTCTTGTGGTTCGTGAGGATGAATTTCACCTCTGTAAACTTTTAATTTTTTGAATATTTTTTTTCCAAGTTTGTTCTTTGGAAGCATTCCTTTTACAGCTTCTTCTAAAATATATTCTGGTTTATCTTCGATAATATTCTTGAAGGCCCTAGTTTTTAATCCGCCGGGATAAAGTGAATGTGTATAGTATTTTTTATCATCAAATTTTTTTCCAGTAACTTGAATTTTTTCTGCATTAATTACGACCACATAGTCGCCGCCGTCTGTATGAGGGGTAAAGGTAGGTTTATCTTTGCCTCTCAAACGGTCAGCAATTCTAGTAGCCAATCGGCCAAGAATTTTATTAGAAGCATCTACAATATACCAATCATGCTGAGCGTCTTCTTTTCTTAGAGAAAGAGTTTTCATTACATTTTATGTTTAAAGAAAAATTAGATGCGAATATTAATGTTTAAAGCCTATTTAATCAATATTTTAATTCATTTAGTTTAGTTTTTCTCTAAATTTTGAAGATATTTTTTTGTTGATATTTGATGAACTCTGCTTGCTGTTCTTAACCACAGTGGGCGTAGCTGATGGCCTGTATATAAATTTTGAATTAATTCTAAATTACAAAAGAATTTTAGTTTTTGTTTTTCTTGATACACAATATCAATAAAGCTAATAAACCTTCTTACCTTATCTAAATGATCATCATTACAAGGATGAAAATTGTTAATGAAAACCCATTCATATTTATTGGCTATCTCTATGAAATCCTTTCCGGTGCATGGTGATGAAAAGAAATCATCAAAAGAAATCCATAAAATTTTATCTGAACCACCTAAACCAGTGAACTTTCTTCCGTTAATTATAAAATTAAATTGCTTTAAAATTTTCAAGCCAAAGGTTTTTTCCAGAAACTTTTTAATGGTGGAATTATTATTTAAATTTTCATTAGAGCTATCAAATTCTGCAATTTCTCTAAGCCTATAGTCTTCGATTCCTATGAGGTTATGAATTAAAAAATTTTTATTTATGAAATCTATTGTTTTTAAAAATTTACTTCTCTGAAGGCCATCTTTATATAAATCTTTTGGAAGCGCGTTTGATGAAAGAAATATTCTTGTTCCAGTTTTTACCATTGACTTTATGAGCGTGCCAATGATCATTGCATCAGCAATATCTTCTATCTGAAATTCATCAATAAAAATAACCTGATACTCCTTTGAAAATCGTTTAACAACTTTTAGAAGTGGATCACTTATACCTGAAAATTCAGATAAATTTTTATGAACAAGTTGCATAAATTCCATAAAATGGAATATACCTGCATTAGGAAAATAAGATTCGCAGATAGTTTGAAGTAATAATGTCTTGCCCCTTCCAACAGGACCCCAAAGATACAAGTTTCCCTCTAAATTATTCTTAAAAAAAAATTTTGAGGGCTTGTATCTTGCATCAAGATCTAAAAATTCTTGCAAAAAAGAAACCTGGCTATAATCAAGCTGAATGCCCTTTGTGGAAAAATTCTTAAGTACAACTTCTATATTTTTCATAAAATTGATTTAATGATCATATGAGGTTTTTTAATAATAAACTTTCGAGGATTAATTTCCTTATATTAATTGGTATTTTGACATATCTTTTTACAAATATGTCTGATGGAAATTCTTATGAGAAAGGAATTTCAAGAGCATCCCAATCAGTTGTAAATGTTAGTTCGAAGCTTAAAATTGAATCTAAACTATTTAATAAAAAAAACTCTCAAGATACAGTTGGTTCTGGGATCATTATTTCTAATGATGGCTATATTATTACTAATCTTCATGTGATCAAGGGTAACAGATCTATAGATGTTGAATTAGAAGATGGGCAAGTTTATGCAGCTAACTTAATAGGATTTGACAATAGATCTGATCTAGCGGTGATTAAAATCACTCCCTTGAATCCATTAAAACCAATACAAGTATCAAATAGCTCGTCTGTTGAAATTGGCGATCAAGTAATTGCAATTGGTAATGCATTTGGATTAGGAAAAACATTCACAAGTGGTATTATCAGTGCAACTGGAAGAGATTATGGCAATCCGTACCTTGATTTAATTCAAACAGATGCAGCTATTAACCCAGGTAACTCTGGCGGAGCCTTAATTAACCACAAGGGTAACCTGATAGGTATAAATACAAAAATTTTTTCAAAAACTGGCTCTTATGCAGGAATTGGTTTTGCGCTACCAGCCAAAAAAATGATTGAGGTTGCCTCAGAAATTATTCAATATGGGTCAGTTAAGCGGTCATGGATTGGAGATTTCAGAGTCAAGTTGAAACGTTTTATTTTTGATAATAAAGTAACTTTCGGGCTGGAAATATTGGAGCTTAAAGAATATGGACCCCTTTTCAACATGGGAAAAATTAAGCAAGGCTCAATTATCCTTTCAATAAACAATAAGGCGCCAACATGGGAAAATTTAACTAGAGCCTTAAATGATTCATTTCCTGGAGATGAGATTGATATGCAAATATTGGATGATTCTAATCTAATGAATTTAAAGATTGTGACAGAAGCCTTGCCTTCTTTGTAATTTATTAAATCACTTTTAATTGTCAGACCAATTGGGATTGCGTTTATCTAAAAATGCAGATATTCCCTCCTTGGCGTCATTTTTCAGAGAATTTTCAGTCATTACTCTTGAAGTAAAAACATAAGCATCTGAAAGGCTCATTTCATACTGATCATAAAAAGCTTGCTTTCCAATTTTTACTGCGATTTGAGACTTTGCTGAAATTTTAGAAGCTATTTTTATTACAGCCTCTTTAAGTTGATCCTCTGGGAAATGATCATTTATTAAAGATATTCTTTTAGCTTCTTGTGCACTAACCCAGTCTCCTGTGAGTAGCATTTTCATAGCTTCTTTTTTGCTTACATTTCTTGACAGAGCAACCATGGGAGTTGAGCAGAATAAACCAATATTTACGCCTGGCGTCGCAAATTTTGATGAATCAGATGCAAAAGCTAAATCACAACTTGCAACTAATTGGCAGCCTGCAGCGGTTGCCACTCCATTTACCTCTGCTATAACTGGTTTTGGACAATTTACAATCATTTGCATCAGTGATGAGCATAAAGTGAATAGATTCATGAAGTATGATTCGCCATTATCCTCATTGTCTCTAGCATTAGTTATATCTTTCAAATTATGTCCTGAACAAAAAACATCTCCAACCGCTTCAATAACAATTACTTTCAATGAATTATCAACTGCAGCATCGGTTAAATTATTTTTAAGCATTGTCATCATTTTTTTAGACAATGCATTTTTGTTACTTGGATCATCTAATATCAGGCGTAAAATTCCTTTCTGACTTTTATCGATCCTCAAGATATCATTAGTATTTTTTTTCATAGCTCAATTAAATACTGAAAAAATTAAATAGTACAATATTAACTTTCAAGAACAATCTTTGGGCATTCGCCCATGACAACAGTTAAACCCTCATTTTTTGCGATTGATGCGGCATCTTTGCTAAAAAGACCTAACTGTGTCCAAAATATTTTAGCTTTAATATTTATTGCTTCTCTTGCAATATCAGGGATAAATTCTACCGCACGAAATATATCCACCATATCAATCTCCTCGTGAATATCATTAAGTGTTGAGTAACAGTTCTCACCTAAAATTTGAGTATTTTGTAAATTTGGATTAACCGGATAAACAACATAGCCATATTCTTTAAGATATTTCATTACTTTAAAACTATCTCTATTAGGGTTAGAACTTGCTCCAACAATGGCAATTGTTTTTACATCTTTTAATAATATTTTTAAAGCATCTTTATTCATATTAAATAAAAGGATTAAAAATATATTCTTCGGTTCTGAAGAATTTTGTCCAATGATAAAGTTAGCAGGCAAAAATATAAAATAAGCATTTTCTAATTAGGTAGCCTAGTTATATTTGCTCCAAGATATGATAATTTCTCCTCGATTCTTTCATAGCCCCTGTCTATATGGTAAATCCTGTCAACTATGGTCTCACCTTTTGCACAAAGTCCAGCCAGGATTAAACTTGCAGATGCTCTAAGATCGGTAGCCATTACAGGCGCTCCAGTCAACTCACTTACACCTTTAACAAATGCGTTGCTTCCCTTAACAGTAATGTCACAGCCCATTCTATTTAACTCCTGAACATGCATAAACCTATTTTCAAATACATTTTCTGTGACAACTGATGAGCCCTTTGAAAGTGCATTCAAGACAGTAAATTGTGCTTGCATATCTGTTGGAAAACCCGGGAATGGAGCTGTTGAAATATCAACCGGTAAGATTGATTTATCTTGCATTGTTAGTTGAATATTATTATTGCTAACTTTGATTGATGCCCCGCTAAGCTTTAGCTTATCTAGGATATTATTCATGCGTGAAGCATTTACGTTAGAAATAGTTACATCTCCGGATGTAATTGCTGCAGCTATTAAGTAGGTACCCGCCTCTATCCGATCAGCAGGAATTGAAAAAGTGCTTCCGCCTAGAGATTTAACACCATCAATTATAATTTCATCTGATCCAGCACCACTTATTTTTGCGCCCAATGAATTCAGAAAATCTGCCAAATCTTCTACCTCAGGTTCCTTAGCAACATTTCTCAAAATAGTTTGGCCATTAGCTAATACAGCAGCCATCATGATGTTTTCTGTTCCAGTCACTGAGACTCCTGGGAAATTAATTTCACATCCAATCAACCTGTCTGCACTTGCCTCAATATATCCATTTTTTAATCTTATTTTTGCTCCAAGTTTTTCCAAAGCGTCTAGATGAAAATCAACTGGCCTTGTTCCTATTGCGCAACCACCTGGAAGTGCAATTCTAGCAATGCCATAACGAGCAACGAGAGATCCCAAAACTAAAATAGATGCACGCATAGTTTTGACAAGCTCATACCGCGCTTCAAAATCATGCAATTTAGAGGTAGAAATCATAAAATCCATGCTCTCATTAAGAGTAATATCCGCACCCATGGATCCTAAAATTTCAAACATAGTTGTGATATCTTGAAGGTAAGGTAAGTTTTTAAAAGTGATTGGCTCATCGCTCAATATTGTTGCTGCCAACATAGGAAGAGCTGCATTTTTTGCACCTGAGCAAGTAATTGTTCCACTAAGTTTATTACCTCCAACAATCTTTAATTTTTCCATAATTAACTAATTTCTGATGGGGATTTTGTATTTAAACTTAGTGCATGCAACTCGCCAGACTGAAATTTATCCTTCAATATATTCAAGACTAATTTATGTCTTTGAAGAGTGGTTAATTTTTCAAATTGCTTGCTTACGATTTGTAATTTTGAATTGCAATCCTCACCAACAAACGATATGTCTGCATCTGGAAACTTGGATTGAAGGAATGTTTTTATATCCATAAAATATTTTGCAATTAATTAATCTTCAAAGCCTGCATCTGAAGTCCAATTTTTGATTATTGCATCAATATTTTCATTATGCTCTTTGGCAAGCGCTTGGAATTGATTACGAAAAGTAAGGCCAAGGTTTACCCCATTAACAACAATATTAATAATTAACCATTCCTCGTTTTTACCCTTTCTAACCTTGTAGGTTATGGGATATATATTTGAAGGAGTAATTAGGTTTTGTTGGACATCTATAGTTTTCTTGGTTTCATAAATTTCAGGAAAAATTGTTTCAATTTTTTGATCCCCCCATTGAGCTAAAGTAGATGAATAAGTATCTAGGAGTGAATTTCTAAATGAGTTTATAAACTCAACTCTTTGCTTTTTTGAAGCAGAAAGATAATATTTTTTTCCCATTACACTTGCGCCCACTCTTCTAAAATCAACCATCGGTTCAAAGATTGCATTAATTTTATCTTTAAATAATTTTGGATTTTCATCATATAAATCCTGATTACTTCTTATTACCGCAACCATCGCTTGTGCCTGTGAATCAATAAATTGATGGGGATTAGACTCTGCAAAAATATTCACATTTATACAAAGCATTCCAATAAAAAAGGTAATGGATTTCAAAGTAGCATTCATGAAGGTATTATAACATTAGTAAAAAACTAAAAATCAATTATGAAAAGTAAAAATTTTATTAACTCTGCACTTAAAGTGATTGAAATTGAGGGAAATGCTGTTCTCAATCTTGCAAAACAAATAGGATCTGATTTTGAAAATCTTTGCTTAAAAATTCTAAATACGAAAGGCAAGTTAATTCTTATGGGCATTGGAAAATCTGGCCATATAGCTCAAAAAATTTCTGCAACTTTATCAAGCACAGGAACTTCTTCATTTTTCGTTCATCCCACAGAAGCAGCGCATGGCGATCTAGGCATGATTGATAAGGACGACGCTATTCTGATTTTGACAAATTCAGGGGAAACTAAAGAAATAATTGCAATTCTGCCTGCCTTAAAGCGCTGTACTTCAAATATTTTTACTTTAACTAATAATATTCAATCAACTATTGCCAAGGCAGGAAAAATTAATCTAGTTATAAATGCTGCTGAAGAGGCTTGCCCATTAGATCTTGCTCCTACATCTTCCACTACAATTGCTTTAGCATTTGGAGATGCCCTAGCGATTGCCCTTCTTGAGGCTCGAGGGTTTAGTAAGGACGATTTTGCAAAATCACATCCTGCAGGCCAAATTGGAAAGAAACTAACAACGTTGGTTAAAGATCTAGCAACAATGAGGGATAATACTCCAATGGTTCATGAAAATACCTCGTTAAAAGATACCCTATTAGTTATATCTGAAAAAAAACTTGGGGTTACTCTAATTTCAGATAATAAAAAAATAGTTGGCATTTTTACTGATGGGGATTTAAGGAGATGTTTAAATAATGGGATAAATATTGATAATACGAAAATCAAAGAGGTTATGACTGCAAACTTTAAAAGTATTGAGAGCAATGCTCTTGCAATAGATGCTGCTGCAATCATGGAAAGTAACAAAATCTTAAGCCTAGTTGTGAACTCACCGCATAAAACACCCGATGGAGCTAGTGTAATAACAATGCATCAGCTTCTTGAAGCAGGAATCATTTAAAGAATAGATGTCTAAAAAAAATCAACTCTTATTATGGGCATTATGCTTCTTGTTTTTACCTGATTTAGTTTCAAAAGATAGCTTAAACTTTAAAAATATTTCAATCCTTGCCGATCAAGTGACTTTGATTGAAGAGGCTAATGAAATAATATTCATAAAGAGTATTAATATAAAAATTGATGGCATGGATATCAAAGGAGAGTCTGCATTAATGAGTCTTGACGATGAAAAAATAGAAATATCTGGTGCCCCAGTATTTATCAAATCATCGAGTTTAGATGGCAAAGCTGATTTATTAATAATCTATCCAAATCAATCAATCGATATGATTGGAAATGCTACGCTGCTCAATGATGGAAATTTAATCTCTTCAAATTTGATTAAATATCAAATCACGTCTGATGGATAAACAACGCTTAAATGTATTAAACATTGAAAAAAGATTCAGTGAAAAGATAATTCTTTCAAATATTAATTTCACAGTTGATAGGAACGAAATTGTTGGTTTACTTGGACCAAATGGTGCAGGCAAAACAACAGCCTTTCATATTGCAGCTGGTTTAATCTATCCCAACAATGGAAAAGTTATAATAAATGGAAAGGACATTACTAATGAGCCTCTGCACGTGCGAGCGAAGTTTGGTTTAGGCTACTTACCACAAGAATCATCAATTTTTTCAGACTTAAGTGTTGAAAATAACCTATTAGGTGTTGTTGAATTATCAGCAACTGACTCTCAAGAAGCTTCAAAAATAGTTACAAAACTAATAGATGATTTTGGTTTAAGTAAGATTCTTAATGTTAAAGGAAGAATGTTATCAGGTGGTCAGCGCAGGAAAGTTGAAATTGCAAGAACCTTAATTAGTTCACCAAATTTAATTTTATTAGATGAGCCTTTTGCTGGAATAGACCCAATTGCAGTAGAGGAAATTAAAGAGTTATTGAAGGAAATTTCTAAAAAAGATATTTCTATATTAATAACAGATCATAATGTAAGAGAAACTTTAAGTTTATGTGATAGAGCCATCATTCTTGTTGATGGAAATATCATTGCTGATGGCACAGAGAAGCAACTTAAAGAAAATGAGTATGTAGGTCAGAAGTATTTTGGCAAAATGTTTTCTTAGCTTATGGCCATTAAACTAGTTAGAGAATTTAAACAAAGTCAACAGCTCTCTATAACACCACAATTAAAAAAATCCATTGATCTTCTCCAACTCTCAAGGTTAGAAATTATTAACAAAATAAATAATGAGATTGAGGAAAATCCATTTTTAAAAAAAGATGAGGAAAAAATATCTGATTCGGGCTTCGATGATATGGAAATTCTTGAGAATTTAGCTGGCACCCATACTTTACAAACTCATTTAGAGGAGCAACTTGAAGACTTAAGATTGGGTGCAGCTGAAAAAAAAATTGCCATTACGATTATTCAGTCTCTTGAGGAAAATGGACTCCTTCAATTAGATATTGACGAAATCGAGGAAATGATGAAATTTGAACATTCAAATGATGAGATAAATAGTGTAATCGAAAATGTAATACAAAATTTAGATCCAGCAGGCATAGGGGCTAGAAATTTTAAAGAAACCATTCACATTCAATTAAGGAAAAAAGAAATTACGCAAGATGAACTTGATGTTGCCAATCATATTCTATTCAATCCTGAATTTTCAAACTTTGAAGATGCTAAAACTGATCTAGCGCTAAAATTTCCTGAAAAACTTATTGATGGAGTGCTTGAAAAAATAAAAAAATGTGATTTATCTCCGGGTTTGGAATTTGAGTCCATCAATTTAATCCAACCTGATCTAGAAATTATTCCAAACAATGATCATGATTTAAACGTGAAGTTTAGAATTAATAACTTTCCATTAATTACAATCGATAAGGAGCTTGAAGAGCTTGTAAAAGATAAAAAAAATAAAGCTAATCAGGAATTAAAAGAAAAAATGGGAGATGCGAAATGGTTGATAAGAGCAATTAATAGACGAAATGAGACAGTTCAAAATGTAGGTACTTTAATTTGCAAAATGCAGAGTGATTTTTTATTAAATATATCATCGGAACTTAAGCCCATTACTAACATCGAAATTGCAAAGGAATTAAAAATAAGTGCATCAACCGTCTCAAGAATTTTGAGATCTAAGTATATACAAACGCCTAAAGGTGCTGTTTCCATGAAATCTCTTCTGGCTAATTCTGTCTCTAAAACAAGAAAAGTAACGCCCATACAATTGATGGAGGAAATTCAAAAAATAATTGCAGATGAGCCAAGAAAATTAAGCGATCAAAAGATCTCTGATATGCTCAATATGCGAGGATATAACTTAGCACGACGCACCATTGCAAAATATAGAAAAAAAGTAAACATTCCTAGCTCAAGAAATAGATAATAAATAATTCGGTAAGTTAGAATTGAAAAATGAATGAGATAAATTCGCAACTCTTTTCATCGGAAGAGCTTCTTAAAAAAATTCAAGATCAGGAAGCCGAACCTTCAATTAATCAGATAAGAAGATTATTGTCAGGCATGCACCCATCTGAGGTTGCTCATAGCATCGAATCACTGCCCCCAAAAGAGAGAAAGTTTCTATGGTCATTAATAGATACTCAAGATGAGGGAGAGATTATTGCTGAGCTACATGATGAAATCCAACAAGAATTAATTTCAGAAATTTCAGCTGAAGAGCTGATTACTATTCTTGGAGATCTTGAGCTTGATGAGATTGTAGATATTCTTCAGGTTCTTCCAGATCGCAAAACTGAAAATATCTTGTCTGCAATGTCCATGAGAGACCGAAAAAGGATTCGGGAGGCTTTGGAGTATCCTGAAGACTCAGCGGGTGGTTTGATGAATACCGATATCATAAGTGTTAGGCCAAAACACAATTTAGAAGTTGTCATGAGGTACCTTCGAGCGCAGAGAGAATTACCAAAAAATACTGATCAAATTTTTGTTGTATCGAGGGAAAATAAATTTCTTGGATCATTACCAATATCCACCATTATTGTTTCCGATCCAAATTTAAATGTTAGGGAATTGATGGAGACTGAAACTCAGCCATTATTAGTTGATTTGAATGATAAAGATGTCTCTAGACTTTTTGAGCAAAACGATTGGGTGTCTGCTCCAGTTATAGACAAAGAATCTAACTTAATTGGACGAATAACTATCGATGATGTTGTTGATGTGATAATGGAAGATGCGGATCAAAACTTTTTAGGCATGGCTGGGGTGGCAGAGGATACTTTTGCACCTCCAGCAAGAGCAGCAAAAAGTAGGATTTTATGGTTATCAATTAATTTGCTAACTGCATTCATAGCATCAATGACTATAAGTCTTTTTCAAGCAACTATAGATCAAATTGTATATCTAGCTATTCTTATGCCTATTGTAGCTAGCATGGGAGGAGTTGCTGGAACTCAAACTTTAACAATTATGATTAGAGGCCTGACACTTCAACAAATTAATCACTCTAACCTCCAGTGGCTCTATAAAAGAGAGATCGCGGTATCAATTGTTAATGGCATCCTTTTGTCTATCTTAGTTGGAGGTATTACATATTTATGGTTTAGGGATATTATTATTGCAACACTTATATGTGTGGCTATGGTTGTTAATTTAGTATTCTCTGCAATTGCAGGTATTTTTATACCAATTATCCTAAGAAAATTTAATCAAGATCCAGCAATTGCCGGCAGTGTAGTGGTCACAACCGTAACCGATGTTATTGGTTTCTTTTCATTCCTTGGTCTAGCTACAATCTTTCTGATTTAATCCTTATAAGTTTTGGTTTAGATATGGTTCCAAGAATTTCGTATTGGTAATTCGTCAGCTCATCAATATCCTCTTCAAAGATTTCATTTATTACTGCCGATCCAGCAATAGCAGGAAGACCGCCCAGAATTGCTGCATACCATGGAATATTTTCTCCGACTAAAACCCTCAAATCTAAATTTAAATCTAATTCATTCAATCTATCTTTATAATTTTTATTAATCTGGCCAACCCACTTCATCTTGGCAGAATTAGTTTCTACGTATAATGGAGAGGCTAGCCGCATTTTTGATTTATTAAACAAAAAGTCTCCTTGCACCCTGCTGAGTCTTGTAGATGTGAATTCATCAATTGTAAGATCTAAGTTCGCTATTTTTCCTAAAATATTTCTTAAATTAAGAATGCCAAGAAGGTTAAAAGCTCTGGAGTTGGATATAGTTTCTTTGACTAAAAGATCTTTTAAAATAAAATCAACTTCTCCCTCGATATTACTTAATGTTGAAAGCTCTTTCCATTGTAGATTTAAAGAGCCATTGAAATATGAAAAATCTGTAAGATCTTTTAAGTAAGGGATTTTATCCGAATCCTTAATCAAATAATTGCCCCTTATCTTGTATAGAGGTTTAGATCTATCAATTGAAAAAAATGCAATTGACTCTTCATTCAATGGCGAAATAGATATTAAATTTGATTTAAGCTTAATCCTATTCGCAGTAAAATTATTCTTATTATTTATTAAGTAAACATCCAGTTCTTTAATCTTTAATTTACCTAATGAAGAATCTCTCATGATTAGTCTGGAGTTTATATTTGTGTTCATGGTGGATTCACTAGAACTAATAAAATCTGCATTAGGTATATCTGTATTATTAAATTCCAATCGCATAAAACCAGATTTATCCATTTTAAAGGTAGCATTCAAATCATCGCCAACTAGCCTGCCTGAAGTTTCAATATTATTAAAATCAAAGATGCCTGAAACATTTGAAAATGTATTTTCAAAATATTTAATGGTTTTAAAGTTAAAAGCAAGTTTATTAAGATCAATTTGCGCAGATTCATTCTTACTCATAGAAAAAGAATTTAATTCTTTGCTAGTAATTAATTCAGAATAGATAAATAAATTCATTCCAGACTTTTCTCTAAAATAATTAAAATTCAAAGGTAATTTTTTTCCTATGGAAATATATCCATCATAATTACTTAGATTTCTTAGGTGAATATCCATCATTTTATTCGATATTTTAATTGATGGATCTGCAAAGTTTTCAATAACTATTTTTGTAGGCAAGCTAACTGACTTATTTTTGATAAGTTGTGACAATGATGAATCGAATGCAGTATTCTTAAAATCTGAAAAAATATCCAAAATGGGCATCAAGTTTTTAGCTATTTTAAGATCTGCATAAAATAGTTCTTTTCCTTCGATATTAAAATATGAAGAATTTGGAATGTATTTACCAAGTTCTAGATTGATATTTGAAGAAAAATTTAAATTATATTTTTCCATTAAATTAAAACCATTTAGGATAATAAAGGTTTCATCATTTAAAAAAGTTGCAGGTAATAATCCATGGATTAAATCAAGGTTAACAATGTATATATTTGCCTTATTAAGTTGTATATCCAGAGAATCAGTGATTGGCAAAGAAACTTTATTTGTTTGAAGTGATATCGCATTGCTAAACTTTTGATTAGAAATATCAATGTGGCCCTTATTAATAGCCTTAGAAGAGGGAAATTCAAATTCTTTTTCACTGAATACAAGGGGCTGAGAAAAACTTTTAGGATTTAATTTATGTGATGAATGAAACTTCAAATGATTAGTTTTGTAATCCAAAAAGCCATGCGCCTCCTCATAGGAAAAATTATTTATTTTTCCTGATGGTGAAAAAACATATAGACTATGATTATCAAACTCTATCATCGGATTGAGAAAATTAATTTTAGAATCTGTATCAATCTTCACAGTTGATTGATTTATCAATATTTTTGACGTTAAGATTGATGATGAAAAATTACCATTACTTAAATAATTGAAATAAATTGAGTTTTTTCTTTCAAAAAAAATTTTGTCGTCTATGAAATTAATAACCCTTTCATATGATTGAGGCAGAGAAAATTGAATTAATTTTTTGGAAACATTTTTGCTTTTAAGCTCTATAGAAAACGGTTTATCTAATTCTGGGTTGAATTTTAGGGCTAGATTAATGTTGCTTGATTCATTATCAATTTGAGCATCAAGAGAAATGTTTGAAAATGAGTAATCTCCTGATCCAAGGATTGAAATAGGAATTAAGATATTATCTTTGTTCCTTAGGAAGGAGTTTTTCGAATTTAATGAAAATTGAGTCTCGCTTCCATGGCCAGAAAAACTTCCAGATATATTAGAAATTTCTTTAAAATAGACATCTTTTAGATCTAAATCTTTAATAAGACCTGAATAAGAATAGCGATCTTGAAAATTTATGAAAAGTTTTTCAATCACTAAATTAGACAACTGAGGGTTTGATAATTCTAGTATCTGAGGTGAAATAAATAAATTTGGAACTAAAATAGACCTTTCTTTCATATCAATCTGAATAGGTCCTTCTTCATCTATGAGAGGGTTCAAAAATTCAGAAAGTTTTAACGTACCAAAATCTTGGACGGACTGAAACTGGAAAGATCCTTTATTTGCTTTTACATGCATAGAATTTGTAAGCAATTTACTTGAATCAAAAGAGCCCTCAATAAAAGATTTATTTTTTTTAAATTGCCCAAGGGCATTCAATTTAAAGGAAAGTTTTTGTAAAAAAGAGGGGCTAAATTGTGGAAGTAAGCTAAACCATTGAAAAGAGTGGAGATTTAGCGAGAAGCGATAAGAATTTTCAAAAGCATTTACTGCTATAGAACTCAAGTTATCTCCATGCAAAAAACTGAGCTGTCCTGAGAAAGATTTAAATAATTCACCCTGAATTGAACCATTAATTTCAATTGAAAAATTGTTATTCTTCACAACTAAGTTTTGAAATGAGACAGAAAATGCTTGACTTAGATTGATCAATGGGACTTGGGAGGTATCTGGAGATGACAAAATAGAGCTATCGAAATATGCATCTTTTATAGAGAGACTATGAACACTTAATGGACTAAATATAGTTTGGGGTTGCAAAGTGATGCCTACTTTAAATTCGTTAGAATCAATAATTAAATCTTTATTTTGAGTTACTCGAAAATCATAAAAGTGAAAGCTAGGATTTAAAAGGTTCCCTGAATTTTCAATATTTGAAAATTCTACCGAGAGGGAAGTCAAAAAATGATTATCAATAATTTTTACAAAAGTGCTAGGGAAATAATTGATGAAAAGTAAAGCAAGAAAAAAAAACCAGCTAATAATTGAAACGCCAATAAAGGAACTAAAAAATAATTTTTTCATGCTTTAAGTAACTTGAAAAATATATCTTCGAAAAGATCTCATAACAAAATAGATGCCCACCCATAAAATTGCATTGGTAAGAAAACTCACTATTAAAAGAATATAAGAATAATTTAAGGGAGAAAGCAAAAGATATTTGCATGCAATATAGAAAACTGAAGAGCCTGCGAAGAAAACGGAAAGTTGAAAGTAAGAAAAAATCCTAAAACGAAAAACATATAAATGAATGACATACGAGGTAGCTACAAAAAAAAGCATATTAAAGCCAAAAGCAGTTGAGAAAAATAGGTCGATAACCAGCCCATATATTAAAGGAATAAAACTGTGAAACCTCTCAGGCATTGCAAATATCCAGTATGAAAAAATTAAAAATCCAAAATTTAGTTCGATAAATAATTGAACAGTAAATTGATTTATAAAAGTATCAATGCAGAAACCCAATATAATACTAATCAGGATGATTAAATAGTTACTAAGTTTCATCTACAAGATTACCTATAATTCCATAAAAATTTTCTTTCAACGGGTTACCTAGCAAAGTTATTATAACCTCGAGCTCTCCGGCTGAGTCCATGCTTATGTCTGAAATAAAACCAATCTTGGTATCTTTTATAAAGATGCCGCCTAATCCAGATGTATATATTGAATCTCCGATCTTGCTACCTAAATCCTTAATATTTATTTTAGGCGAACAAGAAATCAATAGAGGTTTGCCCATTCCCCTTGCATTACAATAAAAAACATCAGATTTAACAGGTAAAACATGATTCGAATCAGAAAAAAGGATTACTTCGATGAGATTAAGATATTGTTTGCTTGTCTGACCAATAAAAGATCCTCCAGCCAATACTGGTAGATTTTCTTTAATTTGAATTTTTTGGGGATTTTGTAAGAAAATTTTATGTGAAGAGCAACATAAGTAATTTTTTAAATCTATCGATGCAATTTTATGTATATCAATATTATTATCAAATTTATCAACTAAATCCTTAAAAGAATCTAGCATCTTACTTCGCTGCAAAGTCTCTATGTTTTTTAAGGAATTTTGGGTTTTAATGCGATTAATTTCTTCTTTCAAATTTGTATTCTCTTGAATGAGATTATTTGATTCTTGAAACGATGAGAATATATCTCCAATATTATGAAGAAATCTATTTGAGGATAGCTTTACATATAGAGTAGCAGCTTTAACTGTGCCTCTTAATTCGGAGAATGATTCATAGTTTATATCGCTAAAAAGCAAAAATGTGGAGAGGAAAAAGCCAATTGCATAGTTTCTAACGGGTGTATATGTAGGCGTAGTTCTCGCCATATTAAATTAATTATTCTGTTGAGAGTAAATCAATATTGTACTTATCAATTATTTCAAGGGCTTTGCCTCCACCTCTAGCGACACAAGTAAGCGGATCCTCGGCACAAATAACCGGAATTCCTGTAGAGGAAGAGATTAATTTATCTAGATCTCTCATTAGGGCTCCACCACCAGTAAGAACAATACCTCTTTCTGCAATATCTGCTGCAAGTTCTGGAGGGGAAAGCTCAAGAGCGTTTCTAATAGCCCTTACCATTCCTGAAAGTGGATCACGCATGGCTTCATATATTTGAGTACTTTTTAATGTGAAGGTTTCTGGAATTCCTTCAGCTAGATTTCGTCCAGTAACATTCATTTCAAGATCCTCTGAATCAGGTGATGCGCATCCTATTGTATGTTTAATTTTTTCAGCAGTAGATTCCCCAATAACACACCCATAGTTTCTTCTAACCCAGGAAGTAATGGAGCTATCCATAAGATCTCCGCCTATTTTTACTGATTCTGCATAAACAACCCCATTTAAAGAGAGAATAGCAATCTCAGATGTCCCTCCTCCTATATCTACAACCATGTTTCCATTCGCTTCTTCAACTGGAAGGCCTGCTCCAATTGCTGCTGCCATAGGCTCTTCAATCAACTTGACATCTCTTGCTCCAGCACCTAATACCGATTCTCTAATCGCCCTTCTTTCAACCTGAGTAGATCGACATGGGACACATACTAGAACTCTTGGACTGGGTTTAATAAAGCGCTGCTCGTGAACTTTTGCAATAAAATGTTGCAACATTTTTTCTGTGACCTGAAAGTCCGCGATAACCCCCTCTGAAAGGGGTCTTATAGCCTTTATGTTACCTGGCGTCCTACCTAACATTTTCTTTGCCTCATGACCCACGGCAACTACTGTTTTTTGTCCTCTGCTCTCACGAATTGCTACAACAGAAGGCTCATTAAGAACAATTCCTACATCCTTTGTGTATATGAGAGTGTTTGCAGTTCCAAGATCTATTGATAAATCATTAGAAAAAAGGCCACGAACAGTTTTAAATAGGTTGAAATCCACTATGATATTCCCTGAAAATTCATTTTAAGATGCATTTAGTTTAATATTTTGCATCAATAAGAAATAATATCATATGGACCAAGAAACAGTCAGAACTATTTGTTATCTCGCAAGATTAGAAATAGACAAAGATAAAGCAGAAAAAATAGAAAATGAACTTGAAGCCATCATTAATCTTATCGGAGGCTTACAAGCATTTGATACAGAGAATATTGAGCCTTTATATAGCCCACTGGAACAAAAAGCATTCAAGCATGAAGACATTGAAAATTCTGATAATAAAAAAGACGAGTTTCTTAAAAATGCTGCAGCTTCAAATGATGATTACTTTCTAGTACCTAGGGTTGTTGAGTGAGTATTCAATACAAAACTATCTCTCAATTAAGGGAAATGATTGATGCAAAATCAATCTCTTCACAAGAGTTAGTAAAGGAAACTCTTAAGCTAGCCGAAAGTCTTAAAGAATTAAATTGCTTTGTCACCATGAATAAAGATGAGGGTATTAAAAAGGCTATCGAAGTGGATGGAACTAATACTTCAAATTCATTACTGAAAGGTATTCCTTTGGCACAGAAAGATTTATTTTGCACTGAAGGACTAAGGACTACTTGCTCCTCAAAAATATTGGCAGACTTTGTGCCTCCTTATACGGCAACGGCTGTTGAGAAATTGGAAAACGCTGGTTCAATCACCATAGGTAAAACAAACATGGATGAGTTTGCCATGGGCTCTTCAAACGAAACAAGTTTCTTTGGTAATGTTCATAATCCTTGGAAAAAAGGTTATGTTCCTGGGGGCAGCTCTGGAGGGTCTGCGGCTGCAGTAGCAGCTGGAATCATTCCAGCTGCTACTGGAACAGATACTGGTGGATCAATTCGTCAGCCAGCTGCTCATTGCGGAATTACAGGTATTAAACCAACGTATGGAAGAGTTTCTCGCTGGGGTATGATTGCTTTTGCTTCAAGTCTCGACCAAGCAGGTCCTCTAGCACGATCAGCTGAGGATTGTGCAATATTACTTAATGAGATGTCTGGATATGACCCAAAAGATACAACATGCCTGAATGTAGAAAATACTAATTTGCTGCAATCAATTAATCAACCGATTAAAGGTTTGAAAATTGGCATTGTTAAAGAGTTTAATTTGGGCGATTTAAAAGCTGAAGTCCAAATTCGCTTTGAGGAATCAAAGAAAATCTATGAATCACTTGGAGCTGAATTTGTAGAGATATCACTTCCGAGTATTTCAGCATCGGTTCCAACATATTATTCAATTGCTCCAGCAGAATGTTCTTCAAACCTCTCAAGATTTGACGGAGTTAGGTTTGGTTATAGGGCAAAAGATACTGACGATTTAAATGATTTATATATTAAATCTAGAAGCGAGGGTTTTGGTGATGAGGTAAAAAGAAGAATTTTAATAGGAACATACGCTCTTTCGGCTGGATATTATGACGCTTATTACAAAAAAGCTCAGCAAGTTAGGCGATTAATAAAGAATGATTTTGAGGTTGCATTTAGATCTATTGATTTAATCATGACTCCCACATCACCGGGAACTGCTTTTGCATTTGGAAGCAAAGGAGTGCAGAATCCTGTTGAGCTTTATCTTGAAGATCTTTTTACAATTTCATCAAATCTAGCTGGCTTGCCGGCAATATCTATACCGCATGGAAAAGTTAACGGCCTTCCAGTTGGATTACAACTTATTGGTAATTTTCTAAAAGAAGATCTACTGCTTAATGCTGCCCATATATTTCAGCAAAACTCAGAATTTCATCTAGAGAGACCCAGCATGGAGGAATTCTAATGACCTGGGAAACTGTTATTGGGCTTGAAACTCATGTTCAACTTTCAACAAAAACAAAATTATTTTCAAGGGCCTCGACAACATTTGGCAAAAGTCCAAATACTAATGTGAATCTCATTGACTGTGGCTTGCCAGGAGTGCTGCCCTCAGTAAATAAAGAGGCATTTTATAAGGCTATACGCTTTGGAATGGCTGTAGGGTCAAAAATTAATCAAACCTCTATTTTTGACCGTAAAAATTATTTTTATGCTGATTTGCCTAAAGGATATCAAATTACTCAAATGGATCTTCCTATTGTTCTTGGAGGAAAGATAGATATTGAAACCGATTCTGGAATCAAGACTATAAATATTACGCGCGCTCATTTAGAAGAAGATGCAGGTAAATCTATTCATGATGAATTTGATGGGTTTTCTGCAATTGATTTAAATAGAGCTGGCACCCCTTTGCTTGAAATTGTTTCAGAGCCAGAAATTTCAAATGCTAAAGAAGCCGTCTCTTACATGAAAGCAATGCATCAGTTAGTTACATTTTTAGATGTTTCAGATGGCAATATGTCTCAAGGATCTCTGAGGTGTGATGCCAATGTATCAATCAGAAAAAAAGGTGATTCTAAATTGGGTACAAGAACTGAAATAAAAAATATTAACTCCTTTAAGTTTATTGAAAAAGCAATTAATTTTGAAATAAAAAGACAGGTTCAAGTTCTTGAAAGTGGAGGAAATGTGATCCAAGAAACTAGACTATATGATAGTTATAAGGATGAGACTCGTCCAATGAGATCGAAAGAGTTTGCTAACGACTATAGATATTTTCCTGAACCAGATTTATTGCCGGTGGTAATTTCAGATTCAGAAATGCAAGAAATAAAAGATCATTTCCCAGAACTGCCAAAAGAAAAAAAGGCACGATATCAAAAGGAATATGGTTTAGCGATATATGATGCTCAAATTATAGCCTCATCTAAGTCCATGGCGGATTTCTTTGATGCTGCAGTCCAAAAAACAAAAAACTACATACTCTTATCGAATTGGTTAATAGGCGAGATCAGCGCATTTCTTAATAAAGAAACAATAGAGATTAATGAATCAAAGTTGAGCGCTGAAAACGTTGCAGTATTAATTAACCGAATCGATGATCAAACCATTTCTGGAAAAATCGCTAAGTCAATTTTTGAGGAAATGTGTTCTTCTGGAGAATCCCCTGATCAAATTATTGAATCCAAAGGGTTAAAACAAATAACTGATGATGATTCAATCGAAAAGGTTGTTGATGAAGTTATCGCAAATAACCCTGACCAAGTTGAGGGCTATCAAAGCGGAAAAGATAAACTGCTTGGCTTTTTTGTTGGTCAGGTAATGAAAGAAACGCAAGGCAAAGCTAACCCTCAAACGGTTAATAAAATTCTTAAAGAAAAATTAACAAAGTAATCTATCTTTTAAAAGGATCCAAGATCATTGATTTGATACTGTTTGCAAGATTTCCCTGAACACCCACATTTTTTAATTCTTCGCTATTATCTTTTGGCCAATAAAAAGTTTTAAATACGTGGTCCCATATAATTAGATTATTTCCGTAATTATGATTTGCTATTTCTGGCTTAAAATTATGATGCCATCTGTGCAGTTCTGGCCCAGAAAAAAAGTAATTTAGAATTCGTTGGTCTTGCTTAGCATTTACATGCTGCCAAAATCCGTGAACAGTACTGAAAATAGTTACTAATGCGATAATCTTAGCCTCTGCGCCTAAAATTAATAAAGGCACTATTCCACAAACCTGAAGCAGCGTCACATCAACATAATGAAATCTTGTTGCATTAAACCAATAAAGTCTTTGAGGATTATGATGAATACTATGAAATCTCCATAAAAGGGGAATCTCATGACAGCCCCTATGGAACCAGTAAAGCCCAAACTCAGAAATGATTAAAGCAATAACTAGTTGTGTAAATATGTTTAAATCTGACGGCCAAAGATCAAACCCTCCCCCAGCAAATTTTATAGCTACAGAAGTAAGAAAAATCTGTAACAATTGACTTTGAAATACGATGTAATTTAAGACAAAAAGTGACGCATCTGGAAAAAAATTTTCTTTAAAATTTGGTCTCCAATCTGTATATAAAGGTACAAAAAACTCCCCAATTACAGTAAATAAAATTGAGCCAATGCCTGCAAAGAGTAAGACTTCTAATTCGCTAAACCCATATTCAAGCAAAAAAATTGAGGCACTCAGGACAGAAATTATGCATAGTAAGTATCCAAACCTTGAAAAAACTAATTGCATAAATAAAAAAATTTTTGGGTTATATAATCCACATAGATAATGTTTCTGCAATATATGCTGGTTTTTCAACACCTTCTATCTCCATAGATACAGACGCTTTAACAAGATATTGACCCGGATTTTTTTCTGTAATGTCAGCAATTGTAGTGTGGAGCCTCACCCTAGAATCAACTGCTACAGGACTTAAAAATCTGACTTTATCAAGTCCATAATTTAGACCCATTTTTGCCCCTTCAACCACTAGTGCTGTGTCTTTACCAAGGCCTGCAACCAATGATAACGAAAGAAAACCATGTGCAATTGTTGAGCCAAAAATTGGAGTAGCTTTTTCAGAGTCCACATGAATAAATTGATGGTCTTCTGTTGCATCTGCAAATTTATTAATTCTATCTTGATCAACTTTAAACCACTCAGTAGCTCCTAACTCTTTTCCAACATAATCTTGCAAATCCTCAGGTTTAACTATTGTTATTGCCATTTTATTTCTCCATTAAGTGTTCTTTATATTCTTCTCTTAATTCAACTTTCAATAATTTTCCAGTTGCTCCATGAGGAAGCTCTTTTACAAAGATGATGTCATCTGGTAGCCACCACTTCACGACTTTCTGCAAAAGAAAATCATTGATTTCTTGTTTATCCATTTCATTGCCATCTTTTGTTATAAGAAAAAGTAAAGGTCTTTCATCCCATTTTGGATGAGGTACGCCCACAACACATGCCTCTAGAACATTTTCATGAGTAAGGACAGCATTTTCTAAATCTATAGAGCTTATCCACTCACCACCTGTTTTAATGACATCCTTTGCCCTATCTACAATTTGCATACAGCCATCAGGATGAATGGTTGCAACATCTCCAGTATCAAACCAACCTTTATCATCTACCGCTGGACCGTCTGATTTATAGTAAGTATGCATAATCCATGGACCTTTAACTTTTAGAGCGCCGCTGGCTTCTCCATCTCTAGGAAGCTCATTACCTTGATCATCTTCAGTTTTTATTTCTACTCCAAACATTGGATAACCTTGCTTTGTTTGCAATTGATACCTATCTTCTATTGGAAGACTCATTGTTTTTTTGGTAGGAGTATTGATAGTTCCTAAAGGGCTCATTTCAGTCATCCCCCAACCATGAGTAAGAAATGCATCATGTTGTTCATCAAAGGCTTTGATCATTGAGTAAGGAGCGGCTGAACCTCCAACCAAAACTTGATCAACAGAATCAAGCTTGAGATTTTTACCCTCTAAATATTGCAATAATCCCAACCAAACCGTTGGAACGCCCAGAAGACAGTCTACAGATTCTTTTTGTACAAGCTCATATAAAGACTCACCATCTAGTGCATGACCGGGTAGCACTAGTGTAAAACCATTAATAAGAGCTGAATATGGGACGCCCCATGCATTTACATGAAACATGGGGACAACTGGCAATACCGAACTAGATGATTCAAAACCCATAGTTCCAGAAATAGAAATTGCATGCAGAATTGTTGATCGGTGAGAGTATAAGACTCCCTTAGGATTTCCAGTTGTGCCTGATGTGTAACATAATGATGCTGCATCATCTTCGGCCATCTCAGGCCAATCAAATTCATCCAGCTCATCATTAATTAATTCTTCATAACTTAAAGGGTTATTTAAGTTATTTTCAGAAATTGCATCTTTTGAAGAGGCGATGATTATTGTTTTAACTGTATCTAATTTGTCTTGAACACTTTCAACCAAAGGAATAAACGTTGGGTCAATAATTAATACGCTATCCTCTGCATGATTAAGAATGTATATCAATTGATCAGGAGAATATCTTGGATTAAGTGTATGCAAGATTGCTCCCATACCAGATACTGCAAAATACGTTTCAAAGTGCCTGCTATTATTCCAAGCAATGGTCGCAACTCTATCATGAATCTTTACTCCAAGCTTTGTAAGAGCATTTGCAAGTCTTTTTGAACGCTTAATTGATGCTCCGTATGTGGTCGAATTTATTGATCCATCAAGCTCTCTTGAAATAAGCTGTCCGTCAACATTATATTTTTCTGCATGTAAAATTGCTTGTGGGATTGTCAAACCCCAGTTCATCATATTGCCTTTCATTAAAATATCCTCTTTTTCATTTAACTAATATTCTAAATCTTCTTTGGAACAATAGAAATATGATTTTAAATTGTTCTGCTCAAAGGCAGAAAGAATTCTTAATCGATCTGGTGAACTGAGCAGTTAATTGCTTGAGAAAATATCATAATAGCAAATCTATAAATTATTCATGTTGAAATTTAAATTTTATAATTTTTCTGCATGAGTATAACGATCTAAGCCCTGCAGATCTTGTTCAGAAAGAATATTTTTAAAACCATTTTCCTTAAGAATTTTTGAAACCTCATAAGCTTGAGAGCAGCCATGTTCAAAAATAATTTTTCCTCCTGATTTTAAACGTGAGATTGCCTGGACCGCAATTTCATGAAAGCTTTCTAATCCATTTTTTGTTATTAGTGCGATTATGGGCTCATGTTTTAAATCCTTAAGATGTTGATCATTCGGTTTTAAATATGGAGGATTTGAAATAATTAAATCAAGAGACTCTCTTTGTATACAAGAAATCCAGTGAGATTTTACTAATAATATATTTCTTACATCATGGGAATTAACGTTAAGATTAGCTACATCTAAAGCGTCATTTGAAATATCTGTAGCAATAATCTTGAGGTTAGGATTTTCTAACGCAAGTGAAATAGAAATGCAGCCTGATCCAGTTCCAAGCTCTGCAATAAGCGAGTTTTTTTTTAGTTGCAAATCTAGAGCCCAATCAACAATGAATTCTGTTTCAGGTCGAGGAATCAAAACTCTTGAATCAATATAGAATTTATTTCCATAGAACACTGACTCATTCAAAATATAATCTATGGGTAACCCTTCAAGGTAGGATGAAAAAAACATTTCTATTTTTAAACTTTGCTCTTTTGAAAGCCTAAGGTTATCCTCCAAAGCAATAACGGTATCGCTGATTCCAAGAGATTTTAAAAAGTAGCCTAGGTCTCGAATTATGTATTTATGTTTGCTTGCATTCGACTTGGCATGCAAAAAGAATGATTTTAGTTCTTGATTCAATTATGAAGATTCTTCCAGATTCGATAGCTGAGCTAATTGATTCTCTGTAATCAAAGCTTGGCAGATGGAGATCATATCTCCGTCCATAACTTGATCTAGATTATGCTGAGTTAACTTGATCCTATGATCAGTTATGCGTCCTTGGGGAAAATTATAAGTTCTAATTTTTTCGCTTCTATCGCCGGTACCAACAAGAATTTTTCTTTCGCTAGCAATAGTATTTTGCTGCTCATCTATTTCGTTCTGCTTTAATTTTGCAGCCAACAATGCCATAGCTTTTGCTTTATTCTTATGCTGGGATCTATCATCCTGACATTCGACAACAACTCCAGAAGGAATATGAGTTAATCGAACAGCAGAATCAGTTTTATTAACGTGCTGTCCTCCCGCACCAGATGCTCTATAAGTATCAACTCTTAACTCGCTTTTATCTATTTCTATATCTTGCACCTCATCAACTTCAGGAAGAATTGCCACTGTAACTGTTGAAGTGTGGATTCTCCCTTGAGACTCAGTCTCTGGAACACGCTGTACCCTATGCACACCCGACTCAAATTTAAGGAATTTAAATACACCTTGACCGTTTATTTTAACCACAACCTCCTTCAACCCACTGGGCTCTGATTGTTTTATATTTACAATCTCTAATTTCCAGCCTTGTCGCTCAGATAATCGGGAATACATCCTAAATAAATCAGCAGCAAATATCGCGGCCTCATCACCTCCTGCGCCTGCTCTTATTTCTAAATATGCCGCTCCATCATCAGCATGATCTTTAGGTAAAAGCATAAATTTAAGGCTTTTTTCAAGCTCTAAAATTTTATCTTGATTTGTAGCAACTTCAATTTTTGCAAGCTCTACTAGCTCCAGGTCTCCTGAATCCAACAGTTCTTTTGCTCCTAGTAATTCTGATTCAGTATCTTGAAGCAATTTAAATAAATCAACGATGGGTGATATCTCAGCATGCTCTTTATTTAGTTGTGTAAAGTTAGCCATATCATTTGTGGCACCTTCTTTTGCGAGAGCTTCATAAATTTCATTAGATCTAGACCTTAAACTCTCTAGTTTATTAATGATAGAAACTTCAAGCACTTCGAATTTCCTGAATCATTGAAAAAATAGCATGAGGGCTTAGAACAGCAATCTGCTTTAATTGATCAGCTGAAGCTACATCTATTTTTTTTAAGTATTTGTATGGATGATCTGAACTCATGAGTGCTAACAAATCTTTTTCACTCATAACTTCGCAAATATTTTTAAGAACCTCATATGCCTCATTGCGATTTTCTTTTTTTATCTTATCTTGGCTTAAAGCTTTGACTCTCTCTTGAATAAGTATCTTTGCTCTTTTGGCCTCAATAGATCGTTCTTCTAGATTCTCTTGGGTAACATGCTCAATGTCCTCTATTGTAAAAAGATATGCATATTCTAGATCTCTTACTTGATCTTCTATATTTCTGGGCACTCCTAAATCTATAAGCAGCATAGGTTTATTTTTTCTTTCTTTCATGGCATTTTCTATCAAGCCTTTGCCAATAATAGGTAAAGGTGAATTTACAGATGTGACTAAGATATCAGTTGATTGAATAAGCGATCCAAGCCTTGATAGATTATTTGTAACAAGGCTCAGCGATTCATTGATCTGCAAGAATTTTTTGGATCTATTTACAGCATGAATATTCTTAATTCCATTTTCGTAAAAATTGTGGATGACGCTCATTGCCATCTCACCAGCTCCAACTATAGTTAATTTTTGTTGAGCAGGATCCTCGAAAATTTCTTGAACAATTTTCAACGAAAGACCTGACATGGACAAAGGATTGAAACCAATTTTAGTTTCTGTTCTAACTGCTTTTGCTATGGATATTATTTCGTCTGTTAAACGTCGCAGCTTTCCGTTTAGAGTCTTCAACTTAATAAATGTTTGAGTAGCTTTCTTGAATTGCCCCAAAATTTCTTGCTCTCCTAAAACCTGAGAATCTAGGCCGCTAGCAACACAACACATATGTTCAATAGCTCTATCGCCCCCAAGAAAATACAAACCCTCTTTTACTGAATCATCGCAACCTAAAAAATCAAAAGTTTTTTGTGCTATTGAAATGGCTGTTCCTGAGTGACCATAAAAATATATCTCGGTCCTATTACAAGTTGAAAGAGCAAAAAAGGATTCAACGAGTTCTTCAAACTCATCTTTAAAAAAAATTTTAAAGTCATCTTTATTTGAGTCATTTATAATAAAGAGCTCTCTTTCAGATAACTTTGAAGTTTTATGATTTATGCCAAATAACTGTAACTCCATAATAAAATTTAATTTAGTTTTTTTTGTGATATTTTTAACTTCATGCTCATCATTATCTCCATCAACTTTTTCAGAAAAAAAGTATGTTGGTAAACTCTCCCTCTCACAAAATAATAAAGTATCTAACTTTACAGTAAGAATAGTAGTGTTTTATGAAGACCTTATTATACAGGTTAGCAAGCCTTTTTTAGGTAATCTAATAAAGATAAAATTTAATCCCTATGAAGGATTTTCTTCTTATTCAGAGACAATTAATTTGGATTTATCTGTATTTAAAAATGCAAATAAGAAAGAATATGCTAATTTTTTTTATTCTTGTTTTGATATCTTGAGCCCTTCTCAAAATTTATTTATCTTAGATAAAAATGATTTTCAGCTAAGATGTGAATTTGAGGAAGTTGATGTTTTTTCTTTTAGTTTTAAAGCTTTTAATGATTTAACCATAAATGGAGCCTTGAAACGTGAATAGCATAGCAATGAAATGTCCAGCTAAATTGAACCTTAATCTATCAATCTTAAGCAAAAGGATCGATGGAATGCATGAAATAAATACTCAATTTCAACTTATTAATTTATTTGACGATATGCTTATCAAAAAAACGTCAAATAAAAATATTAATGTAAAAACAAATGCTAGTCTTTCAATAGATGGCAAAAAGAACATAGTTTTTAAAGCTATTGAAGCACTTTCAGAATATACAGGAAAAGAAATATCTTGTGATGTAAATATTGAAAAAAACATTCCAATTGGCGGGGGTTTAGGAGGGGGAAGTTCAAATGCTGCAGCTGCATTAATTGGAACCAATGTTTTATTTCAACTTGGTCTATCATGCGAAAACCTAAGAGAGATTGGTGTGAAACTTGGAGCCGATGTACCTTTCTTTATTTATGGAAAAAATGCACATGCAACTGGCATAGGTGACCAATTCCTTGAAGAAAAATCTATAAATAAAAAAAAATACCTTTTGTTATTTCCTCTGGTTGAAAGCTCAACTCAAGAATTATTTAGAGAATGGGATAAATTAAGCAGGCATGATCAAGAAATGATAGGTGAAAATGAAGAGAATTCTTTTTTACCTTTATTTCTTGATAAATATAAAGAGGTAAATATAGTTTTTAATGATCTTGTCAAAATGAACAATCCCAGATTATCTGGAACTGGTTCAACAATATTTTATGAATACAGCGATAATGATGATATTAGAAAAACTTTAAAAAAAATTCCTAGTAAATGGAGACACTCTTTTTGCGAACCTTTACAATGTTCACCATTATTAACTTACTTAACATAATGGGGTGTAGCCAAGCGGTAAGGCAACGGGTTTTGATCCCGTCATGCGCTGGTTCGAATCCAGCCACCCCAGCCAACAATAAGAAAAATGATTAATAAACAAACAGTTGGTATTTTTTCAGGATCAGCTTCAACTGTGCTGTCTGAAGAAATAGCTAAAATACTTGGTCTTAAATTAGGAAACATTGATTTAGGGAAATTTTCTGATGGAGAGATTAAGGTCGAAATTCTAGAGAATGTTCGTGGCCATGAAGCTTTTATTATTCAATCAACTTCCTCTCCCTCAAATGCAAATTTAATGGAATTGATGTTGATCACTGATGCTCTTAAACGTTCATCTGCCTCAAGAATTACAGCAATCCTCCCTTATTATGGGTATGCTCGTCAAGACAGAAGAGTTCGATCTGCAAGAGTGCCAATAAGTGCAAAAGTGATAGCTGATATGTTGAATTCTGTTGGCGTAGATAGAGTCTTGACCGTGGATCTTCATTCAGAATCTATTCAAGGCTTTTTTGATATGCCTGCAGATAATGTTTATGCAACAAAAATTATGCATGATGACATCAAATCAAGAACATCAAAAGATGAAAAAATACTAGTTGTATCTCCAGACGTTGGAGGAGTCGTAAGGGCGAGAGCATTAGCAAAATTTTTAGATGAGTCTGATCTAGCAATTATTGATAAAAGAAGAGCTTCGCCAAACGAATCTGAGGTTATGAACATTATCGGGGATGTAGAGGGAAAAAGTTGTATTGTTCCAGACGATATCATCGATACAGCCGGTACTTTATGCAACGCAGCTTCAGCTTTGAAAGATGCTGGTGCGGCAAAGGTTAAAGCATATATCACTCATCCAGTATTATCCGGTCCTGCTATTGAAAGAATCTCTGAATCGTCCATAGATGAATTAGTTGTAACCAATTCAATTTCTTTGTCCCTAGAAGCGGAAAAATGCAGTAAAATACGCGTCATTTCTCTTGCCCCCACTATTGCTGAGTGCATTAGAAGACTAAACAATGAGGAGTCGCTGAGTGCTCTGTTTTTGTAATGTTAAGTAAAAAGGTGTGACTAATGTCAAATGAAATTAAATTAAATGCAGATCTAAGGATTAGAACTGGGACAAATAAAACTAGGGAAATTAGAAGAGAAGATTCTATGGTCCCTGCAATTATTTATGGTAATGAAGAAGAGTCAAAAAATATAAAATTGAAGCTAAATGAGCTTACAAAAGCATCAGAAAATGAACTTTTTTATACTCAGGTTTTAAAAATTATGCTTGAGGGTAATGAAGAAAAAGTTGTTTTAAAGGAACTGCAGAGAGAACCGGTAAAAGGTAAATTTCTTCATGCAGACTTTCAAAGAGTTTCCAGAAAAACAAAACTAAAAGTTGTTGTTCCTTTTAGATTTAATGGCGAAGAGGAATGCGAGGGAGTTAAAACAGAAGGCGGTGTTTTAGCTAAAACAATTTCAGAGATAGAAATAGCTTGCTTGGCTGGTGATATACCGGAAGCTATTGAAATTGACATTACCAACCTAATGCTAAACGAAGCAATACGTTTATCAGAAATCACTTTACCAGAAGGAGCTGAAATACCAGGTTTTGATGAGGAAAATGATCAAATGATTGTCTCTGTCAATCCTCCTAGAGCTGAAGAAGAAGAACCAGAAATCTTAGCTGAAGGAGAAGAAGGTGATGTTTCTGAGGAAGAAGAGGCATCTAAAGACCAGGATGATGCTAATGATGAGACTCCTGAAGAAACAGAATCAAGTGATTAAGGTTATTAATATCTGTGCCTAATATTTGCATTATTGGCCTAGGCAATCCTGGTGCGCAATACAATGGGACTCGGCATAATATTGGAAAAGACTGGGTTAAGAGCATCTCAACAGGTTCTAATCTAGAACTTCAATCAAAGAAAATAATTGAAGCTACCATTGCTGAATCTCCTGATAATAAGATTCTATGGGGATATCCTGATAAGTATGTGAATGAATCTGGTCGCTCAATTAATAAAATAGTAAAACACAAAAAATTTAACCTCGAACAAATAATTATTATTCACGATGATTTGGACCTGCCTCTTGGAAACCTAAAATTAAAGATAGGTGGAGGCCATGGGGGTCATAATGGTTTAAGAAGCATAATTGCTCATTTAGGCCAATCATTTATAAGATTGCGAGTGGGTATCGGTCATCCTGGTAATAAAGTGGATGTAACAAACTGGGTTTTAGGTAAATTTAAACCAACTGAAAAAGATTCAATGCTAGAAAGTTTTTATAAATTTAATAATATTATTGAGCTTTTAAGCAACAATGATATTCAAAATGCTCAAATAAAACTTCATACTGAATAAAGATGGGTTTCAAATGTGGAATTTTAGGCTTACCTAATGTTGGAAAATCAACATTATTTAATGCGATAACCAAATCTTCTATTCCAGCAGAGAACTTTCCATTTTGCACAATTGAACCCAATCTTGGAATAGTAAATGTTCCTGATAAAAGACTAGATAGCATTAACGATATTGTAAATTCTGAAAAAGTAATCCCAACTTCAATGAGTTTCGTTGATATTGCCGGACTCGTAAAAGGTGCTTCACAGGGTGAAGGACTTGGAAATGCGTTCCTATCAAATATTAGAGAAATGAATGCACTACTTCACGTTGTAAGATGCTTTGATGATGAAAATGTTGTGCATGTTGATGGTGCAATCAATCCATTAAAAGATGTTGAGACTATTAATCTGGAATTAATTTTTTCAGACCTTGAGGTACTTGAAAAAAGAGATCAAAAATTAGAAAAATTAATAAGGTCCGGAGATAAAGAGGCAACAAAGCAGAAAGATATAATTCAGACCTTAAAGGGACTTATGGAAAGTGGAAATTTACCAAGGCTTGATAATTTTCAACCTGAAGAAATAAAATTCATTGAGAGCATGAATTTGCTTTCAACAAAACCCATGGTCTTAGTTGCAAATTTATCTGATGATGAATCAAAAAATAATATTGATGATTTAAATAATTATGCAAAGAGCAATTGCATTGATATCATTCCTGCTGTTATTAAGGTAGAGCACGAATTAGCTGCATTAGAGGAAGAAGAACAAGCAGAATATCTTGAGCTGCTTGGAATGGATGAGCCTGTATTAAACAAAATTATATTAGCAGGATATAAGTTACTAGGGCTTGAAACATTTTTTACATCTGGTCCAAAAGAATCAAGAGCTTGGACAGTTTATAAAAATTCTTTAGCTCCTCAAGCAGCAGGCGTTATCCATACTGACTTTGAAAGGGGTTTTATTAAGGCTGAGGTTATATCTTACGAGGATTTTATAAGTAGTAACGGAGAGTCTGGAGCCAAAAAAGATGGTAAGTTAAGGCTTGAGGGGAAAGATTATTTGGTGAAGGATGGAGATGTAATTCACTTCAAATTTAACGTTTGACTTATAATCGAAGTTCTTTATCATTTCAGCACTTGGCTATGTAGCTCAGATGGTTAGAGCACAGCACTCATAACGCTGGGGTCGGTGGTTCAATTCCACCCATAGCCACCACTAGTAAAAAAATCTCGGTAAATATATATTATTTAACCAGATGAGCAATCTAGAAATTAGTGCTCTGGTTTGTCTAGTCTTTTCTAAGAAATATCAAAATTATTAACAAAGAAACTAAAACTAAAAGGCCATCTTCCCCAAGCATATTTAAGACATCAGTAACATTTTTATAGACATCTCCAACAAATGGAGTGTTAGGACCTAGGATAATTCCCAATAACAATGAGACTGCTACCAGAGGCAATAATAATTTTAATAGCTTGTTAAAAAAAGCTGTAAGTTTAGTGAGAGCGTTATTAAGATTCATATTCTTAAATAAGTTAGAAAGGGCCTAGTGACCCTTTCTAACAAAGATTAAGCAAGCGCTTATCTGTTAACTAAGCTATACAGAACTGCTAGTACTAGTAGTCCTACAACACCGCTAGAAGCAAGAGATTCGACTAATGCTGTAATATTTCCAATTACATCAAGTCCCATCATATCACCGAAAGCAAGGCTTCCAACGATACCAAGTCCCAAGATTCCAACGATAACACTAGTTAAATTACTAACTAGGTCGCTTAACATTCTAAATGCATTATCCATAATTTCCCCCTATGGTTTGCATGGTTAGTTAACCTATAAAACCATAAAAATAAACTAGGAACAATAAATGTGTATGAAAAAACCAGCTAAATTTGACATTTAACGGTTTTGCATCCTATCAAAATAAATGATACTACTTATATAATATAAGTGTTGTTTATTTAGTGATTGGTTATTGGTCTAAAACTTTCTTAGATAATTTCATCTTTCCACGATCAAATCCAATTAACTTGACCTTAATGATATCTCCCTCAGATAATACATCTGAAACGTTCTCTACCCTCTCAGAAGAAATTTCTGAAACATGAAGCAATCCATCTTTGCCTGGTAAAATATTAACGAAAGCACCAAAATCTACAATTTTTACAACCTTACCTTCATAAACTTTGTCTAGTTCTGGGTCTTCAATGATTCCTTCAATGATTTCAAGTGCTGCTTTCATAATAGATTGTGTTTCACCAAAAATAGTAACCACACCATCGTCATTCACGTCTACAGATGCACCTGTGTCTGCTTGCATGCCCTTAATTACAGCACCACCTTTGCCAATGATTTCTTTTATTTTATCTTGATGAACAGTTATCTTTTTCATTGCGGGGGTATTATCTGATAATTCTTTTGGCGCAGAAATGACATCATTCATTTTTTCTAAAATATGCATTCTTGCATTTTTTGCTTTCTCCAATGCTGACTCCATAATTTCTGCAGTAATTCCCTGAACTTTAATATCCATCTGCAATGCCGTAACACCATCTTTGGTACCTGCAACTTTGAAGTCCATATCACCAAGATGATCTTCGTCACCAAGAATATCTGTAAGGACTGCAAAATCTTTTTCTTCTTTAATAAGTCCCATTGCAATTCCAGCAACCGGATTAGAAATAGGAACGCCGGCATCCATTAACGAAAGTGAGGTCCCGCAAACAGAAGCCATGGAGCTTGATCCATTCGATTCTGTTATTTCTGAAACTACTCTAAGTGTGTATCCAAATTCTTCTGAATCTGGAAGAACAGCCTTAATTGCTCTTTTAGCAAGGTTGCCGTGACCAATCTCTCTTCGTTTTGGTCCAAGGGGCATCCCAATCTCGCCTACGCTATAGGCAGGGAAATTGTAATGGAGCATAAAGGGGTTTGATTGTTCGCCATTTAAGCTTTCTATTCTTTGAGCATCTCTTGTTGAGCCAAGTGTGGCAGCTACTAAAGCTTGTGTTTCCCCTCGAGTAAACAAAGAAGAACCATGCACACTAGGCAGGACACTTGTTTCTACAAATATAGGTCTTACAGTATCCAAATCACGGCCATCAATCCTAGGCTCGTTTGAAAGAATGCTTTTTCTTACTACATCTTTTTCTACAGATTTAAAGGCATTCATAAGCTTGCCTCTTTCTATGTCATCCAATTCTTCATTAGCATCATTTATTTTTTCTTTGATTGCATGAATTGCTTCACCGCGATCTGCTTTGTCAGCTATCTTAAATGCTGCAGAAATTTCTTCAGTGTGGTCATTAGCAATTTTCACTTTAAAATCTGCAGTGACCTCATCTTCAGCAAACTCCCATGGAGTTGGATTGATTTTTGCTCTTAAATCAGAACAAGCTTTAATAACTTTTTGCATCTCTTGGTGTCCGAATAAAACTGAGCCTAACATCAAGTCTTCACTGAGCTCGCTTGCTTCTGATTCAACCATCAAAACAGCATCTTCTGTGCCAGCAACTACCATATCTAACAAAGAAGTCTCAAGCTCAGTTGGTGATGGATTTAGAACGTAATTATTATCGATAAACCCTACCCTAGCTGCACCAAGAGGACCTTGGAAAGGTACTCCTGAAATTGAAAGTGCTGCAGAGGCACCAATCAAGGATGCTATATCAGGGTTAATATTTTTATCAGCAGACAAAACAGTACAAAAAATTTGAATTTCATTTTTAAAATCTTCAGGAAACAGAGGCCTAATAGGTCTGTCTATTAATCTTGATGTAAGGGTTTCCTGCTCAGTTGGTCTAGCCTCTCTTTTAAAATATCCTCCAGGAATCTTTCCTGCAGCATAGAATTTCTCTTGGTAAAAAACAGCCAATGGAAAGAAATCTTTCCTTGGATCAGCTTCTTTTCTTGCAACCATAGTCGTCATAACAACAAGCTTGTCAATTGTTACAATGATGCTAGATGTAGCCTGTCTTGCAATTTTTCCTGTTTCAATCTTTACAGTTTTATTTCCGTATTCAAACTCCACGGATTGAGTATTTAATTTATTTTCTTCCACGATTTTCCTTTGTTATCCTCTTAATTTAAGAGATTTAATTATTTCTTGATAGCTATCTAGGTTTTTTCTTTTTAGATAAGCTAAAAGCTTTCTTCTCAAGTTAACCATACGAATAAGACCGGTTCTTGAATGATGATCTTTTTTATGAATTTTAAAATGAGATTGAAGTTTATTGATGTTCTCAGTAAGAAGCGCTATTTGAACTTCTGGTGAGCCAGTATCGGCTGCGCTGTTCTGAAACTCTTTAACAATTTGATTCTTTTCTTCTTTTAATAAAGCCATGTTTTTCTCCTTGGATATGCTCCTAAAATAAACTTAAACCTTGCATATCTAAAGTTTAAGATGATGTAGCTTATTACTAATTTAGGTTTTAAACAAGGTATTCGTGCTTGAAGCCTTCAGCATTATTTTTTCCGATAGCAATGAACTTTTTAGATGAATCATATACTCTCAATAAATTATCATGATCTATTTTTAGCTGAAGAGTTATACCATTTATGAATGCATTGGTATCACTCTGATTCAAGGTAATAGAGTTCAAATCGTCAAATGCATTTTCAAGAGAGATAATATTATCTTCACTCACAATATCTATTTGATTGGCATCATCAATAGAAAAATTTTGTTGGCTGGTTCTAATTAATCCCGAAAGATGGCCTCCGCATCCAAGTTGATTACCTAAATCTCTTGCAATAGAACGAATATAGGTTCCTTTTGAACATGTTATGTTAAATGAAACTTTTGGTAGGTTCGTAGAAATATTATCTATTTTATCAATTTTTATTTTTCTAGCCTCTTTATCTACCTTAATTCCATCTCTTGCATATTTATACATTGGCTTACCTTTGTGTTTAAGAGCAGAGTATGCAGGAGCAAATTGCAGACTTTCTCCAAGAAATGATAATAACTTTGCTTTTACCTCCTGCTCGTTACATACAACATCATGGTTAAAGATAACTTCTCCTTCTGCATCGTCAGTATCAGTCTGTTGGCCTAGGGTTACTTCTGCTTGATATGACTTTTTGCTTTGCAATAAAAGAGATGAAAATTTGGTAGCTCTATTCACTGCTAGAATTAATAGACCTCTAGCCATCGGATCTAATGTGCCTAGATGTCCAACCTTTTTAAAATTGAATTTTTTTTTTATTATCTGCACTACCCTTGAAGATGTGATTCCTGATTCTTTATCAATTAGAAGAAAGCCGTTAATCATTGAGAGATTTTAATAATGCGTCAATATTGTTATACCTCTCGAGACTTTCATCATATTTAAATATAAGTTTGGGGACTCTTCTAATTTGCATGAATTTTGAAAGTTTTGATCTGACCATTGAAGAAAATTTTTCAAGAGATTTACTATTAGGTGAATCAGAAATATCTCCGTCAATAATAGTATAAAAAACCTTGGCAACACCAAGATCAGGTGAACACTTTACATCAACTATATTAAGAAACTGATAGCGCGGATCTTTGGCTTGTGAAGAAATAATTTGGGATATTTCTTTTTTTAGAAAATCTTCAATCTTCGGTGCTCTTGTTGAGGACATGTTATGCGATGCTTTGAGCCTCTTCTTTTCTATCAAAAACTTCTACCTTGTCTCCTGGTCTTATATCTTTATAATTTTTAATACCAACACCGCACTCTGTTCCAGATTTTACCTCTCCTACGTCATCCTTAAATCTTCTTAGTGAATCAATCTCGCCTTGATGAATTACAACATCGTCCCTGAGCACTCTTACAGGCTTACTTTTTAAAATAGATCCTTCTATAACCATACATCCAGCAACTTGACCAAACTTGGGAGAATTAAAGACTTCCAGAACTTCTGCAGTTCCCACAATTTCTTCCTTGATAATCGGATCTAAAAGACCGCTTAATCTAACCTTAGCTTCATCGATTAGTTCATAAATAATACTGTGATAAGAGAGCAAAATTTCTTCGCCTTCAATAATTTTCTTAGCAGCATTGTCTGCGCGGACATTAAATCCTAAAAGTATTGAATCTGTAGCCAAAGCTAAGTTTGCATCTGATTCAGAAATTCCTCCTACTCCTGAAGCAACTACTTTAATAGATGCATCATCGTTGCCAATATCAGATAAAGCGGCAACAATTGCTTCAGATGTTCCAGCAACGTCAGACTTTAAGATGACATTTAATATTTTTTTATCAGATTGACCCATTGATTCAAATATATTGCCAAGGCTTTCGTCTCTTTGTTTTAATACTTTGCGATCTTTAAGCTTGCTTTCTCTAAATTCGGCAATTTCTCGAGCCTCTTTGTCATTTTTAACAACTTGAAAAGTTTCCCCAGCATTGGGAACACCGCTTAGGCCTAGTATTTCTACAGCAAATGAAGGTTCAGCAGATTTTAATTTACTTCCATCTGAACCAATAATGCTTTTTACTTTTCCAACAGCAGAACCAGAAACAACCATATCTCCAACTTTTAAAGTTCCATTTTGAATAAGCAATGTAGCTACGGATCCCCTAAATTTATCTAATTCTGATTCAATGACAACTCCTTGAGCTTGTCCCTTGAAATGCGCCTTAAGCTCCAGAAGTTCAGCTTCCAGAGCAACAGCTTCAAGAAGTTTATCAACTCCATCACCCTTTAATGCAGACACAGGGACCATCTGAATATTCCCACCCCAATCTTCTGGTGTTAATTCTTTAGCAGCTAAATCTCCTTTTATTCTCTCTAAATCTGCATCTTGCAGATCCATTTTATTAATTGCTACAACGATAGAAACACCTGCAGCTTTAGCATGATTAATAGCTTCTTCTGTTTGAGGCATTACTCCATCATTTGCAGCCACAACTAAAATTACAACATCAGTAGTATTAGCTCCTCTTGCCCGCATTGATGAGAACGCAGCGTGACCAGGAGTATCTATAAATGTAATAACAGAATCTTTGATTGGCACTTGATATGCTCCAATATGTTGAGTGATTCCTCCTGCCTCTCCGTCAACAACCTTTGTCTTCCGTATAAAGTCAAGCAAGGTTGTCTTTCCATGATCAACATGGCCCATAACTGTAATAACTGGTGCTCTTGTTTTAGGATTATCTGAATAATTTATATTACCAATAATCTCATCTTCTACAGATGAATCATTCAATGCAATTCCATTATGGCCGAGCTCTTCAGCTACCAAGATTCCAGTCTCCTGATCTATCGAATCATTTATTGAGGCTGCAACTCCCATACTCATAAGAACTTTTACTACCTCTCCACCTTTTATAAACATTAATTTAGCAAGTTCGCCTACCTGAATCATTTCTGGCACTTCTATATCACGCTTTATAAATTCAGCAGGTTTTGCAAATTGATGCTCAGAACCCTCGTTAAAACTAGTTTCTCTTCGGGAGTAATCCTTAGCTGCTCGAGATAACTGATCTTTAACATTAACTCTTGATTGAGGCTTTGCTTGAGTAGCAGTTTTTTGCTGTTGTGATTTCTTTTCTTGTTGTTGTTCTTGTTTTAAACGGATGGCCTCTTTAATCTGATCTTCTCTTTTCTGCTGTTGTTCTTTTAAATTTTCAGCAGCTGCCTGCCTTTTAGCCTCAATATTATCTGTCAGACCCTTAGAAGAGCTAGGAACAGAAGAAGCGGGCTTTGAAAGTGTACCTTTTGATTTAACAGTAACTCCACTGCTTGAGGAAGATGTAACGGAAGAAGACCCAGCACTTTTTCGTTCTTTTAAAGATTTAAGTATTGCTAATTTATCTGCGGGAGTGATTTCATCTGAAGATTTGCTATGTGAAAGCCCAGCATCCTTCATCCTTTCCAAAAGAGCGTCGTCCTTAATTTTTAAGGTTTTTGCAAAATCTTTTACTGTAAGTCCCAATGCAATATCTTCCTTTTTTTTAATTAAACCAGCTTTCTCTAGCCTTCATTATAATCTCTGCTGCCTTCTTTTCAGTGATCTCAATAATATCTTGAAGCTCATCTACGGCCAATTCTGCAATGTCATCCTTGCTTTTAAGAGCATTAGAGACAAGAGTTTCAATTTGATCATCGCTAAAGCCTAGTTCGGTAAGTGATTCTAAATTTGATTCTTCTTGAGTAATCTCACCCATAGCTTCCATCAAAGCAGCATCTGCAGCGGCAGCTTTAATTTCTTCAGCTCTGACTTCATCAATTTCCATGGCTGATGATAACTTCCCATCTTCAGCATAAGCAACATCATCAAAGGTTAGGAATCCACCTCTAATGAGCGCCTCAGCTTCTTTTTCGTCAATACTTAGATTGTTCATTAGCTTAGCTTGAAATTCTGCTTCCACAACTCTCTCTTTTGCTTCAGCCTCATTGCTACTAATAATATTTAATTCCCATCCCACAAGTCTGGATGCAAGTCTAATATTTTGACCTCTTGAGCCAATAGCAAGAGCTAAATTGTCTTCATTCACGGCAAGCTCCATTGAGCGTGAATCCTCATCCATGACAATTGATTCAACTTTTGCAGGAGCAAGAGAATTTATCACCATTTGGGCAGGGTTATCATCATAAATAATAATATCTATTCTTTCATTTCCGAGCTCACCAGAGACTGACTGAACTCTTGAACCGCGCATTCCAACACAGGCTCCCACAGGATCAATACGTCCATCATTTGTTTTAACCGTAATTTTTGATCTCGAACCAGCATCTCGAGCAATTCCTCTAATTTCAATAATGTCCTCATTAATCTCAGGGACCTCAATTCTAAAGAGCTCTGTTACCATTTCTGAGCATGTTCTACTTAACATCAGCTGGGAGCCTCTTCCTTCTATTTCTTTGATCTGAAGAATGGCTCTCAACCTATCATTAATTTTATATATTTCACCTGGTAACAGCTGATCTCTTGGCAATATAGCCTCAATGTCATTTCCAATATCAACAATAATGTTATCTCTTGTTACCCTTTTAACAGTTCCATTCATTAAGGAGTTATCTTGAGATTTAAACATTGCAACTATTGTGTCTCTCTCGGCCTCTCTGACTTTTTGCATCATTACCTGACGAGCTGCCTGAGTTTCAATTCTTCCAAATGTAACGTTTTCTTCATCTATAGAAAAAGTATCTCCAATGGTCATTTTGGAATCTGACTCTGTAATGTGAGTTTCTTTATGAAATTCCTCAGAATTTTCATCTTCTACAAGCCAATGTCGGTGAGTTGAGTACTCACCAGTATCTCGATCAATAGAAACCGAGATATCCGCATCCTCATGAAAATGTCTGAGAGATGCACTTGCGATAGCAATCTCTAAAGCTCCAAATATTATCCCTTCGTCAATCCCTTTTTCATTGGAAACAGATTCAACAACCGCTAAAATTTCAATGCTTTCCATTATTTATTTATCCTCATAAGTTCTTCAAAGTTTGGTTTTAAACGACAAAGATCAAGATCTAAAAAATTTAAGCTCATCTCTTCATTATCACAGTGAAACAAGATTTCATCATTTTTCACATCAATGAGCTTTGCAACAAGAGTTTTTTTTCCATCTTTAATTTCTCTTAACTTTAAATCAAACTCTTCTTGGAGAAATGAAGATAGTTGTTTAGCTTTAAAAAACTTTCTATCTATTCCGGGAGTAGAAACCTCTAAAACATAATCCTGATCAATGAATGCATCATTCAACGCAAGTTCATAATTAAGATCCTTGGCTACTTTTTCGCAATCATCTATTGTTGCACCAGCAATTGCGTCAATATAGACTCTAATGGTTGGTCTTCTTTTGCCACGCAGTAATTCAATACCCCAAAGTTCACAGCCATGACTGATTACAACTGGTTGAATTTCATTTTCTATTTCTTCTATTCTCATATCTCTAAAATAAAAATGGGGCTAATGCCCCAGTTCGTATCTAATTTACTGGTAGCGGGGGCTGGATTTGAACCAACGACCTTCGGGTTATGAGCCCGACGAGC
>ERZ802830.257-NODE-257-length-52746-cov-23.343_pt1 | contig 52746 bp, 51 predicted proteins | sample MGYA00345654_ERZ802830 | MGnify/ENA primary metagenome ERZ802830 (study PRJEB30503, sample SAMEA104212375) | marine metagenome | biome: Westerlies Biome; feature: [SRF] surface water layer (ENVO:00010504) within the epipelagic zone...; material: water...
CCATATGGCCCCAGCTGATGGTGTTTATCGCCTCAGGCTACGTCTTCAAACTGCTAGTCGCTGCATTGGATACCGGGCCGATCTACCTCGCCGTGCGCTACCTGCGACCGTGGCTGGGCTTAAAAGAGAACGAAGAAGCCACCGGATAAGTCGCGGGCCCTGCACTGGACAAATCAGCTACCTTGGCGTAAATTAAAACTGGTTGGTTAAACTAGTTGATATTCAGATAAGAGATTAAGGCCATGACCCACGTTGGCGCGTTTGAAGCCAAAACTCACCTGTCTTCATTGCTGGATCAGGTGGCAGTCGGCAAGGAAATCACCATCACCAAACATGGCAAACCCGTGGCGCGACTGGTGCCCATAGAACCCGAGGCAGACCAAGTGCAAGCCGTGATCGCAAAAATGCGTGCTTTGCGGGCGAACATGGTGCTCGGCGAAGACGATTGGCAGCAGCTTCGCGACGAAGGTCGAAAGTGAGCTGACAGTGAGTCTTTGTGTCCTAGATTGCTCGATTCTTGCGGCTTGGGTACTTACTGACGAAGCCTCCGCAGAGGCTGACAAATTGCTTGAGCAAGTCGTGGTGCAGGGAGCGATTGCGCCATCAATCCTGTCTTTTGAAATCATGAATGTTTTGATTCAAGCGGAAAAAAGAGGCCGTATAACGTCTGCGCAGGTGTCTGCTCAACTGAGCCTCGTGGGTAATCTGCCCTTGGACATTGTCAGCGATCCAAGCAGCGCATCTTTCTCTGCCATCGTGCCTGTTGCGCAGGCACTCAGTTTAACGAGTTATGACGCTGCCTATCTCGAGTTGGCTATGCGAGAAGGACTACCACTGGCAACGACGGATAAGGCGCTGAGGCGAGCGGCCAGCAAGGTGGGTTTGGCGGTATTACCAAGCTGAATGAGGGAGTGATCTGAGTTAGTTGTCCTCTTTCTGAGACTGTTCCCACTCTTCCTTCAACAGCCCAAAAACAGCAGTGTCACGAACGTAGCCGGTCCAGGTCACGCGGTTCTTGCGCATCACGCCTTCTTGCTGAGCCCCAAGTTTTAGCACCGCAGCCATGGATCGTTTATTGCGGGTATCTACCCGAAACTCCACTTTGCGATAGCCGCAGGCAAACGCGTGATTGAGCATGAGGGTTTTCATCCCCCGATTTAGCCCCGTGCCCCGGACTTTGGGCGCAATGTAGGTGAAGCCAATTTCCACCACGCCGTGTTCGCTAGGACTGATGTAACAGCTCATGCCAACGACCTGATTGGCGGGACGATCGATGACGGCAAAACAAAATCGGTTCGCGGCAGATCTGACTGCCTGCAGGACCGGATCAAAATGTTCCCCAAGCATGCTATGCGGGTAGATGTCCCAAATCTCTTCATCCTCGGCGCAGGCGGCACGCAAAGGCTCGACATGGTGATCCTCTAAGGGCTCAAGACTTACCAATGAGCTATTAAGCGCATTTGCGCCTAGGGATTTGAGGTCTGTCATGTGCTTGGCCGTGGTCAGGTCGCGGCGCATCGTTGCAAGGGTTTGGGAGAATTGAAAGGCATCTTGGCGTTAGGATGATGTTTTGTGATCAGGCACTCATTGTTCTGAGTGGATCGCTAAAGCGCACCGCTTATCTCGGCAAGTTTGCCGCCTGTCGCAGCTTCCTTTCTGATGTGACCGCACTCTGTAGTGTGCGCGCTCCAATGTAAGCGCCTCTCAGATACGGAGATAGACCCAGTGCTCTTCACCCGGTCCACCAATGTCATCACAACCTTGCGATCACTGCCCTCGGTCGATGCGTGGTGCTGCTCCGTGCCTGCTTATTCAGTTGTCAGCCCAAAACACGTGAACCCAATGGCCATGACCGTGACGCGAATTCATGTGGATGGCTGCAGCGGATGCTCCGATGGTTGATTTGTCGCAATAGCGAAAACACAGAAAAACCCGAAGAGCGAAAGCCTTCGGGTTTTTTGCTTTTTGGGTCTGCAACTGCTCTTGCGAGCAGAACTGCTCGCAAGAGCACAAAAAAGGACCCAACTATGAATAAGGTATGTGCCGCGTCCCAGGCCTTCAGCGAGACAAACAGTGTGGCTCTGCAGCGCAATTTGCGCGCGGTGTTGCTGCTGCGCGCTGCCCAGCGTTTTATGCTGATTGCACCGATATTGGTGCCGTTCTTCGCCTACTACGGCCAAGACATACAGCAAATTTTTTGGTTGGAGTCGCTCTACGCGCTAACGGTTCTGATCATGGAGGTGCCTTCAGGCTACTTGGCTGACCGGTATGGCCGCGTCGCGGTGCTGCGTGCTGGGGGTGTGTTCTGGTCGTTGTCTTGGCTGTTACTACTGGGTATCGATAACTTCGCTGGTCTTGTCGTTTTTGAACTGCTTGGTGGTCTTGGCGCAGCCCTGTTGTCTGGCGCTGACCTTGCCCTGTTGTTTGATACCGAGCGCGAACTCGCGCAGAAGGGATCAGGCCGCCCTAACCGAGCGGTACGCAACCTATACGTTATTGGCATGGTGGCCGAGGGCGCAGCATCACTAGCGGCCACTGGTCTACTGCTCTTCGGCGGTGTTGGTTTGGTTATCGCCGTGCAGACGGGTTGTGGGCTACTGGTGCTATTGGCTTCGTTGTTTTTGTCCGAGCCGACGAGTGTGCGGCAACGCAACAAAACCTTGCTTGGCGAATTCCAAACGCTATGCAAAGTACTACTCGCACTGTGGCGTCAGTCGGCATTCATGCGGCGTTTGCTCGCCGTGCTTTGCAGTTGGCCGGTAATAAACGTGCTGGCGATTTGGCTCATGCAGCGGATCTGGGTAGAACTTGAGTTGGGTCTGGTGCACTTCGGCTGGATCTGGTGTCTGCTGCAGGCGGTTGGCGCGGTGACGGGTCATATCGCCCATGAAGCAGAGCGCCTGCTGGGCCCCAGCCGCGTGATTTGGCTCATCGCGGCTATGGCACTCGCCGGACTTGCGCTACTTGGCGTTGCTGATCTCGCGCTCGCCTTAACCGGCAGTGTCTTGCTGTTCGCAGCGCGCGGCTTGTTTGGGGTGCTGTTTATGGACGCCTTGAACCACCGCATCGAAAGCGAGTTCCGCGCCACGATCAACTCGCTGCTGGGCTTTGGTTATCGGCTTGGCTACGTCGTGGTCGCTTGGTCGCTTGGGTGGGTTTTTGAATGGTTTGGGCTGTGGGTGACCGTGTTCAGTCTGACCAGTTTGGCGCTATTGATTTGCCTGACCTTGATGCTGCCCCTTGCCTACGAACTCAGCGCTCAATCTGCCCCAGATTCGCGTTGATGACCGAGCCGTTAATGACGGGGTTTTGTGCGGCAAAAAACAGCGCGCTGGCAATTTCCGCCGGATCGATCAAGCGCCCGTAAGCGCTCATTTGCGCGATCTCGGGCATAACATCGGCAGGGATGTGGTCACGCAACATTTCCGTGTCGGTGAAGCCCGGGTTAATACAGGCGGTGTGTACACCGCTGCCTGCTAGGTCCTGACAGGTGGCGCGCATCATGCCGATGGTGGCATGTTTAGATGTGACGTAGCTGAAACTGCCCGGCACGGCTTTCTCGCCAAGGGTGGAGCCCACGTAGAGAATGCTCGAGCCAACGGCCATAGCCGGCAGCAGGGCTCGATTCAGCACCGCTGGTGCTATGAGGTTGATCTCATAAACACTGCGCAAGTCCGGGGCGCTGACGTCGGCGACGCTATCGTGGGCGAGGCGGGCGGCGTTATGAACTAGGCAAATGGTCTTGGCATCTTCGATGCCCGCGTTTAAATCGCTTTCGATATGGGTCATGAAGTCGGGGTCGGTGAGATCGCAGCTGATGTTGATCACGCCTGCAACATCGCATGTGCCCCGGGACAGGTTGATGACTGTAAAGCCTGCTTCGGCAAAGTGCTTTGCGGTGGCATGCCCAATGCCGGAGCTGGCACCGGTGATGACTAAACTGGGCATATGGCTACCAAGCTTGGCCTTCGTGCGCTAGGCGTCGCAGGCCCAACTCGCGCTGGCCCATTGACCCTCGCCGGAGGCGCAACGCAGCACCATTTGGTGAATATCCAGTACCGCAATCTCTTCTCGCTTCAGCAGCGTCTCCAGCAGGTAATGGGCGAGTTCTTCTACGGTCACGTTGCGAATGGGCAAAAGGGTGAGGTCTCTATCTAAAAACGGAATGCGTTCACCGTTAAAGATGACGTAGGTGTAGTGCGCGTCAGATTCGATTGTCAGGTGTGGTGATTGGGTTGGCATGATCACCTGCTCGTCGAGGTCATCGCACATCTGCTTCAGCGCTTTCTTTAAAATGTTGTAGTCAAACGTTAAACCGTCGTCAGCAATGGCGGCTTCCGCGTCCAAGGTGACCTGAAAGTTATGCCCATGCAGGTTCTCGCGCTCGGTGTCGCTGAACAGCGTGAAGTGCGCGGCCGCAAAGTGCAGATACTCTTTGCTGATTTCGATAGTGGTGGTTTGCATGGCCGCAGGCTACCACTCGTGCGGGTCAAAACCTTGTGAAGACGCGGCGGGATTAATGGCAGATGCCTGATTCTATGCAGGTATGGCAACTCGACCGCACGCTGGTCAGCCCGTTGTAGGCTCGTGTAGCCTTGGCCCCCGCGATGTGCAATTTGAAGAGCGCAATTTGAAGAGCGCAATTTGAGGAGGGCAAATGAGCGAACTACTTTATCAGGTCACCGACCATGTTGGCCTGATTACCCTGAATCGGCCAGAAGCCATGAACTCACTAACCTATCAGCTGTACGCCGATCTGGAAGATACCGTGCGCACCAGTGAGGCCAGAGTCTTGGTGATCACTGGCAGCGGCCGCGCATTCTGCGCAGGCGACGACATGAAAGAAATCCTCGGCAGCGGTAAACCGGCCCCAGCGGAGTTTCGAGATCGAGCGAAAAAAACTGGCGGTCTGACACCTGCGGCAGATGCCCTGCTGCACACCGATATTCCCGTGATCGCAGCCGTCAACGGCCCCGCGGTTGGCTGGGGTATGGAGCTTGCATTGATGGCAGATATTCGCGTGGCGTCCGAGCGAGCCAAATTCGGTGAGCTATTTGTGGTTCGTGGGCTGTGCTGTGACGCTCCAGGCTTAGGTCGATTGGCGCAGTTGGTTGGCAGAGAAACGGCTGCCGAGTTGCTGTTTACCGGCGAGGTGATCGACGCGCATCAAGCTAAAACCCTCGGTTTGGTCAGCCGCACTGTTGCCCACGACGATTTGTTGCCCACGGCCATGGAGGTTGCGCGCAAGATTGCCCGTAATCCGCCCTTGGCGGTGCAGGCACTGAAGGCTGGCCTGCGCCGCACCACGGAACCAGACTGGCGCGATACCGGTCGGTGGGCAATTGAACAAATCACGCGGCTGCGCGGCACCGAAGATTCCAAGGAAGGCGTAGCGGCTTTTTTGGAAAAGCGTGAACCGGTGTATCAAGGTCGGTGAAACCAAATTCAGTGAAACCAAATTCAGTGAAACCTAGCCCGCTATCTTGCGTCGATTTAGCACCTCAGCCGATACTGCCGGGCGCTAATAGTTACAGAGATCGCTACAGAAATAGCTAGAGAGACGGGCCAGAGATTTAGGCCAAATGAATAGGCGAGAGGAATACCCATGCGTTACGACCTAACCCCAGAGCAAGCCGCGTTTAAAGACGAAGTCGAAACGTTTTTGCGTGAACACCTGCCTGAGCATGTTGCTGCCAAGGTCAAACGCGGTGCTGGCGTTAGCAAGGAAGAGCTAACCCACTGGACCCGTACCCTGAATGCCAAGGGTTGGGCGGCTCCCGCTTGGCCGGTAGAACACGGCGGTACCGGTTGGAACCTCGTGCAGCGACATATTTTCGACGTGGCCTGTCGCGCTGCGCATGCACCAGCGCTATCTGGCTTTGGCTTTAACATGGTCGGGCCCGCCATCATCAAGTTCGGTACGCCCCAGCAACATGCGCAGTTTCTGCCAAAAATCTTGAACGCCGATTTGTGGTTTTGTCAGGGTTATTCCGAGCCGCAGGCGGGCTCAGATTTAGCCAGCGTGCGCACCCGTGCAGATAAAGACGGCGATGACTATGTGGTCAACGGTTCCAAAATCTGGACTTCTGGTGCCGAACTGGCGGATTGGATTTTCTGTCTGGTGCGCACCAATCATGATGTACAGCAGCAAAAAGGCATCAGTTTTTTGCTGCTGGATATCACCAGCCCTGGGGTTGAGGTAAAGCCGCTTTACGCCTTTAACGGCAAACGCCTGTGGAATCAGGTGTTCTTTGAAAATGTTCGTGTGCCTGTTACCCAGCGCCTAGGGGATGAAGATAAAGGCTGGACGGTGGCAAAAAGTTTACTCGGTGACGAGCGCCTGATGGTGTCACGGGTTGCGGAGAACAAGCGCGTTCTCGGTGTGCTCAAAGAGGCGGTGCAGCAGCAGGCTCAGCGCGGTGTGGTGCTGCCAGACGACGTGCAAGATGAAATCAGTGCGCTGGAAATTCGCCTGCAGGCCTTAGAGATGACTAGCCTGCGCATTCTCACCGAAGCTGATGCAGGATCTCAAATTGGCGCCGAACCCAGCATGCTCAAGCTTAAGGGTAGTGAGCTGGTACAGGCGCAAGATGAGCTACTGTTCCGCATGGTCGATCACTTGGCACTGGCGCAAGATGCGGCCAACACAGGCGAAGCTGCAATTAACCCTGCGTGGGCAGAGTTCGTGGCTTCGGGACGCTACCATCATCGCGGCTACACCATTGCTGGCGGCTCATCGGAGGTGCAGCACAATATTATTGCCAAGCAGGTGCTGGGGCTGTAAGCCAAATCTGTCGCCCAAGTCTGCTGTTCTCAGGCCAATAGCGCCTTCAAGTCGGCCTCTGGGTCGGCCAGCATGGCGGGGTCAGCGCTCTTGCCAACCAACTGCTTGCATAGCATGAATTCTTTCGGGCTATTCACCGCATCAGCCGCAACCACCTTGCCGTCTTTCAAATAAAAGATGGCGAACTGATTGCTGGCCATGTCACCGCGCAGTACTTGCGCATCACCATCGGCGGAAAACCCCACCATTTGCAGCTTCAGCTCGTACTGATCGGACCAGAACCATGGAATGGCGGCGTAGGTTTTGTCATCGCCGAGCATATTCGCGGTACTGACGCGGGCCTGATCCATGGCGTTGGGCACCGACTCCAAGCGCAGCCTGCGATCAAGCAGCGGGTTGGGGTGATTGGTGCAGTCGCCTGCGGCATAAACGTTCGGATCCGACGTGCAGCAGTGGTCGTCTACGACAATGCCGTTGTCGCAGACAATGCCCGCGGCTTCTGCCAGTTCGGTATTGGGAATGATGCCAATGCCCACAATGACGATATCGGCTGGGAAGCGCTTGTCTCCGCAAAGCACCTCTTGAACTTTGCCATCGCCTGCAAAACCCGTCACAGCCGTATTGGTGTGAATGTTAACCCCGCGCCCTTCGTGTAGCTGGTGATAGTAGGCGGACATTTCTGGCGTGGTCACGCGCTGCAAAATACGTTCTTCCATTTCCAGTACATGCACGTTAAGGCCTAGCTCACGACCGACTGCGGCAACTTCTAAACCAATGTAACCGCCACCAACGATGACCAAATTGGCATCAGCTTGCATGCCGTCGCGCAGACCATCGACATCGTCCATGGTGCGTAGGTAATGAATGCCGGGCAGGTCTGAGCCGTCGATGCTCAGTTTGCGCGGCCGCGACCCGGTGCTGATCAGTAGGTGATCGTAGTGCAGTGTTTCGTCAGAGCTCAGGGCGACGGTTTTGGCTGTCGTATCAATGGCCGTGGCGCGAGTACTCAGTTTCATGGCGATATTGCGGTCGGCATAAAAGGACTCGGCTCGCAGGTACACTTTGTCCGCACTCTGATCGCCCTTTAGGTAAGCCTTGGAAAGCGGTGGGCGCTGATAGGGAATATGCGCCTCATCGCCGACGATGGTGATATCGCCTGCGTATTTGGCTTGTCGCAAACTGGCGGCTGCCTGACCGGCCGCGTGGCCAGCTCCGATAATGACGACACCTGACATGCTGCGCTCCTCAAGACTCTAAGAGCGCGCAGTTTACCTTGTCCGATGACCCCGCGGCAGCTAACTTTGTCGCAAGGGGGAAGCTATGTCTGAACAGCACGCAAAACAACAAGAAGCAACATTTCGCAGTCTCACGGAAATGGTGCAGTTAGCGCAAAAACACCTAGAGCGAGGCGATTGGGATTACTTGGTCGGTGCGGCCGATACCGAGGCAAGCCTGCGGCGCAACCGTGCGGCAGTGGAGTCTTGGGTGTTCAAGCCGCGCATTTTGAACGACGTCAGCGCGGTGAACATCGAATCTCAGTTGCTAGGCAGCGCCATGCGCATACCTGTCGTGCTACCACCCATAGGTTCGGTTCAGGCGTTTGAGGCCGGTGGCGGCATCAGCGTGGCCAGAGCGGCGAAAGACTATGGCATTCTGCAAATACTCAGCTCCTCTTGTTCGCCAGATTACGAAGCGGTGGCCCAAGGCGTGCCCGGACCGCGGATCTATCAGCTATATTTGACGGGTGACCAAGATTGGATGGACGATCACATTCGTCGCGCCATGGATGCTGGCTATACGGGCTTCTGCCTTACCGCGGACACCCAAGTGTATTCCCGCCGCGAGCGCGATGTGATGAAAGGCTATGTGCCCATGTCGGGTCGTTCTGCATCCGCCGCCAATGGTGATTTTTCTCATCAGGCCAGCATGACTTGGGACACCATCGCGCACATTAAGGACACCCACGATATTCCCTTGATCGTCAAAGGCGTGATGCACGAGGACGATGCCGCGCGCTGCGTAGAAGCAGGGGTGGATGTGATTTATGTGTCAAACCACGGTGGACGCCAGCTTGACCACGCCATGGCCTGTATAGATGCCCTACCGCAAGTCAGTCAGGCCGTCGCGGGCCGGGTACCCGTGGTTGTCGACGGCGGATTTATGCGCGGGGCTGATGTCGTGAAGGGACTGTGTTTGGGGGCCGACTTCGTTGGCATGGGGCGGTTCGAGGGCCTAGCCATGGCGGCGGGCGGCTATGCCGGCCTGATGCGGGGGCTGAAAATCTTAGAGCAGGAGATACGCATCAGCATGGCCCTGCTGGGGGCCCCTGATCTTGCATCGTTGAACTCATCGCTGCTGCAGCGCGCCCAGTCCTTGGCGGAACCCAGTGTACTCAGCGCGTTCCCACTCCTAGACGACTATTGAGCGAGCGCGTCAGCGGTCTGTGGGCACCGGCATAGGGAAGGGGGTGACGGTGCTGCCGTCGGACGATGTGATCTTTGCCACGCCCTCTTTTTCTACTTCGTCGATGCGCACGATGGCGTGCATGGGAATAAATGAGCGCTGCACGCCTTCGAACTCGTTACGCAATTTCTCTTCGCTCGGGTCTATGACGACCTGAGATTTGTTGCCAAAGGTGTAGTCCTCAATCTCGACGAAGCCGTATAGCTCGCTTTGATAAATGTTGCGTGCGTAGACCTCGTAGATCTGACCCTGGTTTTGGAAGAACACGCGATAAACTTGCTGGTTGTCGTCTTTGCTGGCCATGGAGCATCGTATCCGTCTGCGATGCTCGATAGTTGGGGATAAGACTGGCAATTTCAAGACGACGCCTGATTCGTCGCGCTGAGCACAACGCAGCTTCTAGGTATTTACCGGCAATAACGTATACTTGCGCCCCTTTTTTATGTAGCGCGTTAGTGTCGCATGGCGAAAAAACTCTTTGTCAAAACCCATGGCTGCCAGATGAACGAGTACGACTCGGCGCGCATGCTCGACGTGCTGAAAGATGCGCAGGGCTATGAACTGGCGGCGACGGAAGAAGAAGCCGACGTGCTGCTCCTCAATACCTGCTCGATTCGCGAAAAAGCCCAAGAAAAAGTGTTTCACCAGTTGGGCCGATGGCAGAAGCTGAAACAGTCCCGCCCGGATCTGGTGATCGGTGTCGGTGGCTGTGTCGCCAGCCAAGAGGGCGACGCCATTATGAAGCGCGCCCCAGTAGTGGACATGGTCTTCGGGCCGCAAACCATCCACCGCCTGCCTGAAATGGTGACCACCCGGCAGCAACAGTTGCTGCCCGTCGTCGACATCACCTTTCCCGAAGTGGAGAAATTTGATCGACTGCCGCAGCCGAGCGTCGACGGCCCCGCAGCCTTCGTCTCCATCATGGAGGGCTGCAGCAAGTACTGCAGTTTTTGCGTCGTGCCCTACACCCGCGGCGAGGAGGTCAGCCGCTCCGTGGCGTCGGTCATGCAAGAGGTTGAAAGTCTTGCGTCCCGGGGCGTTCGCGAGATCCACCTGCTGGGTCAAAACGTCAATTCCTACCTCGGTGACATTGACGGCGATCAGGCAGATTTAGCCGAGCTGATTTACTACGTAGCCGACGTGCCCGGCGTAGAGCGGATTCGTTTTACCACCTCCCATCCCATGGATTTCTCCGACAATCTGGTGCAGGCCTATGCGGATATCCCCGCCTTGGTAGACCACCTGCACCTGCCGGTGCAGTCTGGCTCAGATCGAATTTTGGAAGCCATGAAGCGCGGTCATACCGCCGATGCTTATCGTGAGCGCATCAAAAAGCTGCGAGCGGTGCGTCCCAACATCAGCCTGTCGTCGGATTTTATCGTGGGTTTTCCTGGCGAAACCCAGCAGGAGTTCGACGAGACCATGGCGCTCATTGACGAGATCGGTTTCGATACTTCGTTTAGCTTTATTTACAGCGCGCGACCCGGTACCCCTGCGGCGGGTCTGGTTGATGAGGTGCCTGAGGCAACCAAGAAGACTTGGCTGCAAACCCTACAAGCACGCATTCGTGCCCAAGCCGACGCCATTTCCCGCAGCATGGTTGGCACGAGTCAACGCGTGTTGGTAATCAGCGAGGCCCGTAAGGGCGACGGCCAGTTGGCGGCGCGGACAGAAAACAACCGTGTGGTGAACTTCGATGGCCCACAAACGCTGATTGGTGACTTCGCTGACGTACAGATCACCGAAGCCCTTCCCAATTCGCTGCGTGGGCGGTTACTCGCGTAGTCACAAAATCGACGCATTCAGGCGTTATCTAAGTAGATAACTTCTAGTAGTCTTGAACTCAGACAACTTCATTGGTGACCTTTGCAAAACACTTCAGACGCCACGGCAACCTTGGCAAAGAAAATTTCTCTCGAACCCAACGATCCCAGACGACTGGCCGCCTTGGTGGGTCCCGTAGATCAAAACATCAAGCACTTAGAAAAACGGCTCGGCGTTAGCATTCGCAGCCGCGGTAATGAGTTTCACCTGAGCGGCATACCCAACGCTGTGCAGGCAGCCGAAGCGTTACTGCATCAGCTGTATCGTGAGACTGTCGACAAAGACGCGATTGAGCCGGATTTTGTGCATCTGTTTTTGCAGCAAGCAGGGCTGGATGATCTGGTCGCCCAGGCCGAGTCCGCTGATGAACAGGGTCAGCCGATGGTCATGATGAGCGATGCCGACCGCAGTGCGGAAGCAAGTTCGGATGCCTCCACGGATGCATCGGCAAGCGGTGGTGAGTTAGTCATTCGCACCCCGAAGAAGTCCATCAAGCCACGCGGCGGCAACCAGCTCAGTTACTGCCGAGCCATCCGCAAGAACGATATTAACTTTGGCATCGGCCCCGCCGGTACGGGCAAAACGTATTTGGCCGTAGCCTGCGCGGTGGAGGCGCTGGAGTCTCAGCAAGTGTCGCGCATTTTACTGGTGCGGCCAGCGGTAGAGGCCGGCGAGAAACTCGGCTTTCTGCCGGGCGATCTGGCACAAAAAATCGACCCGTACCTGCGCCCGCTGTATGACGCCCTCTATGAAATGTTGGGCGTTGAGCGGGTCAACAAGTACATAGAGCGCAACATCATCGAAGTTGCGCCACTGGCCTACATGCGCGGACGTACCTTGAACAACGCCTTCATTATTTTGGACGAATCGCAAAATACGACGGTGGCGCAAATGAAAATGTTCTTAACCCGCATCGGGTTTGGTTCCACCGCCGTGGTGACCGGCGACATTACCCAAATCGACCTGCCGCGCGGCGAGTACTCGGGCCTCATCAATGTGCGCGATGTGCTGGCCCGCATTGCAGGTATCGAGTTCACCCACTTTGGTTCCAAGGACGTGGTGCGCCATCCACTGGTGCAAAAGATTGTCGATGCTTACGAATCGTTTCAAGGCGATAACCAGACCCAACGCGGCGATGATCGGCGAGGCAGCGGCAGAGGCCAGTGAACAATACCCTGAGCCCTGCAGCGACGAGGCTGCAGATTCAAGTAGCCGATGACTGCGATGACGCGCCGAGTTCTGAAGATTTGCAGGAAGCGTTGCAGGCCAGTGGCGTGGCGCTCGCGCAAGTGCTGCCACCGAACTTAGGTGCGGCATTGTCGAAAGAGCTCTGTGTGCGGCTATGTGATGAAGGCGAATCGAAGCAGCTAAATCACGACTATCGGGGCCGAGAAAAATCCACCAACGTGCTGAGCTTTGGCGGCATGGCCGATGAGCAAACGCTGGCGCCCTTGCCCAGTGACGCGCGCAACCAAGATCTGCCCGAACTACCGCTGGGCGATCTCGCCATTTGCTGGCCTGTCGTGCAGGCCGAGGCGCAGGAACAGGGCAAACCGGTAGAGCACCATCTGCAACACCTGTTTATGCACGGCGTACTGCATCTGCTTGGCTTTGATCATGAAACACCTGAAGAAGCCGAAGCGATGGAACGTATCGAGTGTGAGGCGCTAGCGCTGCTGAGCATTCCCAACCCCTATCTGAGTGTGGCCGCAAATGCATGATTTGGCGGCTTGCAATTCGTTATCGGCATGCCTACAACGGGCAGTAATAAAGGAGCCAATGGTTGGCAATGAAAGCCTATGAGTGATCAACACGATCTTGCTCGTGAGGGTTCTGATAAACCCCATCGCAAAACGATGCGTGAATGGATTGGCGATCTGTTTTCTGGTGAGCCCGACAACGTCCCAGAGCTACTGGAAATGCTGCAGGATGCAGCCGAGCGGCAGCTGATCGAGGTCGATGCACTGAACATGATTTTTGGTGCGCTACACGTCAGTGACATGCACGCACGCGACATCATGATTCCGCGCTCTGCCTTGGTCGTGGTGCAAGAAGATCAACAGCCTGCTGAATTTTTGCCCACGGTGATTGAATCTCGGCACTCTCGCTTTCCCGTGACTGGCGACGACCTTGATGACATCAAGGGCATCCTCCACGCCAAAGATCTGCTGCCCTTGGTACTGCAAGAAAGTGGTACCCGGTTCAACATGAAAGACAGCATCCGCCCCGCGGCGGTCGTGCCGGAGAGCAAACGCCTTAACGTGCTGCTGGAGGAGTTTCGAACCAATCGCAACCATATGGCGCTAGTGGTCGACGAGTACGGTCAAACCTCGGGAGTGGTCACCATTGAAGACGTGCTAGAGCAAATTGTTGGTGAGATTGAAGACGAGCATGACGTCGACGACGACAGCTTTGTGAAGCAAATCGAAGCCTGCTCGTTCCATGTTAAAGCCACGACGGAAATTGAAGACTTTAACGAGTACTTTGGGCAGAGCTTTTCTGACGATGAGTTCGACACCATCGGTGGCATCGTGCTGCAGGCCTTCGGACATGTACCGGAACTTGGCGAGACTGTGGAAATAGAGTCACTGCGTTTTGAAGTGCTGAACGCTGATTCCAGACGACTGCGCCTTTTGCGTGTCGATACCCCGGAGCCCATTCACCACGACTCCCAGCCCTGACACGCGGCGTCGATGGGTGGTGCAGACAGTGACGTAGCGCCTAGCGGCAGGCTAACGCTACCCGTTCAGCTGCTGCTGGCGTTTGTCGCCGGAGTACTCTACCCACTAGCCTTTGCGCCCTTTCATCTGTGGCCCCTTACCTTTGCATCCGCCGCCGTACTGTTTTGGCTACTTAGCCGTGCCGAGGGTCAGATGCTCCTGCTCGCCTGGGTATTTGGATTGGGCAAATATGCGGTGGGTGTCTCTTGGATCTACGTGAGCATTCATCAATACGGCGGCGCCTCGCCCCTTCTCGCAGGCGCGATGGTCACGGTATTTGTCGCCTTCATGGCGCTGTTCTGCCTACCCATCGGCTGGTTCCTTGGCAAGCTTAAAGCCTCAAATCAACACATCTCTAAATCTGCGTTGGCCATGGGCTTTGTCGCCACTTGGGTACTCATGGAATGGATGCTCACTTGGTTTTTAACAGGCTTTCCTTGGCTCTTTGCAGGACACGCGATGCTGGGTACCCCACTGCAGGGTTATGCACCCGTCATTGGCACCTTCGGGCTCAGCTTGGTGGTAATGACCATAACCGCAGCCGCCATGCTCAGCGCCGATCAGGCTCAGACCTCGAGAGTACGTATAGGTACGGCAGGAGTAGTTCTAGTGCTGGTGGGTTTGGGCATCAGTCTTGATACCCAGGTTTGGACCAAACCCACGGGACGTTATGAGGCAGCCCTCGTGCAGGGCAACATTGATCAGGCGATTAAGTGGGATGCTGACCAACGCCTCAATAACGTACGCAAGCATATGCAGCTTTCCGAAGACCATTGGGATGCAGACATGCTCATCTGGCCAGAGTTTGCGCTGACTCTTTATGGCCAAGATGCCCTCGCGGTAACGGACGTGCTCAACCGCCGCGGCGCATCAAGTCAAACCAACGTTGTCATCGGCATGCCCGACGTGCAGTGGCAGGACCAAGAGCGCTACCAAGTGTTTAACTCAGCGCAGGGTTTTGGCCAGGCCAGCGGCAAGTTTGCCAAGCACCATCTGGTGCCCTTTGGCGACTATGTGCCCCTGCAGGACTACCTGCGCGGTCTCATCGAATTTTTTGATCTACCCATGTCAAACGCCAGTCGTGGGGCGCGACAACAGACCAATATTGCGCTGACGCTGAGCGGACAAGATCAAGCCGTCGAAGTCGCAGCGGGCATTTGTTATGAGATCGCCTACGGAGATTCGTTGCGCCGACAAGCCGAAACAAGTGGTCTGCTACTGACCATCTCAAACGACACCTGGTTCGGCGGGTCGATTGGCCCGCACCAACATATGCAAATCGCGCAAATGCGCGCCCTCGAAAACGGCCGCTGGTTACTGCGCGCGACCAACAACGGCGTGACAGGCATCGTCAATCCTCGCGGTGAAATCACCGCGCAACTGCCGCAATTCGAAGCCAGCGTGCTGCGAGGAGACTTCGAGGTGATGATGGGTCGTACCCCCTTCAGCAAACTTGGCGATATACCCGTGCTCTTTGTGCTGACGGTACTCCTGGTGGTCACGGCTATGCGCTCGCGTAGGACGAATTTCTCCTGACAGACTAAGCCTAGGTCGCCGCTGAGATGTTATCCTTGCGCGCCTGTGTCCCAGACTCACTAGCGCAGCGAGAAGACCCGCTCATGAATCCAGTTTACGACCCACAATCCGTTGAAAAAAACGCCCAAGCGGCTTGGGATGACAGCGGCTGCTTTGTCGGTGATGAGAATCGTCCCGGCGAGAAGTACTACTGCCTCGCGATGTTTCCCTACCCCAGCGGGCGGCTGCATATGGGTCATGTGCGCTGCTATACGCTGGGTGATGTGATCGCTCGCTATCGTCGTCTGAAGGGCTACAACGTTCTGCATCCCATGGGTTGGGATGCTTTCGGTCTGCCGGCGGAAAACGCCGCCATTAAAAACAACATTCCGCCTGCACGCTGGACTCGCGACAACATCGACTATATGCGCGGCCAAATGCAGCGGCTGGGCTTTGGCATGGACTGGTCGCGTGAATTCGCTACCTGCGATAGCGACTACTACCGCTGGGAACAGTGGATGTTCTTGCGGTTATATGAAAAGGGCTTGGTGTATCGCAAAAACGCGGTGGTGAACTGGGACCCTGAAGACCAAACCGTGTTGGCCAATGAACAGGTGGTCGATGGCCGGGGTTGGCGCTCTGGCGCGGTGGTCGAACGTCGCGAAATGGCCCAATGGTTCTTAAAGATCACCGATTACGCCAAAGAGCTGCTCGATGATCTGGACGATATGCCCGGCTGGCCGGAGTCTGTGAAAAGCATGCAGCGCAATTGGATTGGCCGGTCTAAAGGCGCAGAAATCGACTTTGTCACCGAGCATGACCCTTCGGACAAACTCACCGTGTTCACTACGCGGCCCGATACCTTAATGGGCGCCACCTATGTCGCGGTTGCTGCAGAGCATCCCATGGCAGCTATGGCAGCTGAACGCGATGCGAGTGTGGCGGCCTTTATCGAGGAGTGTAAAAAGAACACCACTGCCGAAGCAGACATGGCCACCATGGAAAAGGCCGGTGTGCCTACCGAGTTGACCGTGCGCCACCCGCTCACGGGCAAGCTGTTACCCGTCTGGGTGGCCAACTTTGTGCTGATGGAATACGGCTCTGGCGCGGTGATGTCGGTGCCAGGCCACGATCAGCGAGACTGGGAATTCGCCAAAAAGTACGGCATCGATATTGTTCAGGTGGTGGAGCCAGCGGGCGACGAACCCTGTGATCTGAATAGTGCTGCCTTTACCGACAAGGGCCGTCTCGTGAATTCTGGCGAATTCGACGGCAAACTGTTTGATGACGCTTTTGCGGCCATCGTCGCGGCGCTAGAGGGCAAGGGCGCTGGACGCTCGGTCACCAACTATCGTTTGCGCGACTGGGGTGTCTCACGCCAGCGCTATTGGGGTTGCCCTATCCCGGTTATTCATTGCGATAGCTGTGGTGTGCAGCCAGTGCCTGAAGCAGACCTGCCTGTCGTGTTGCCTACCGAGGTCACCTTCGAAGGAGTGTCATCGCCTCTGCATAAAATGGAAGACTTCCTTAACGTGCCCTGCCCGAAATGCGGGGCGCCGGCGCGGCGCGAAACAGATACCTTCGACACCTTTATGGAATCGTCTTGGTACTTTGCGCGATTTGCCTCCCCCAATGCATCGGCCATGGTGGATGAGCGCGCGAATTTTTGGGCACCGGTCGATCACTATGTGGGCGGCATAGAGCACGCCATCCTGCATCTGCTGTATGCGCGCTTCTACTTCAAGCTCATGCGCGATGAAGGCTTAGTGCAGGCCGATGAGCCGTTCAAAAAGCTGATGATGCTGGGCATGGTGCTGCAGGACGGCAAGAAAATGTCGAAATCTGCAGGCGACGCTGGCGACCCACAAAAACTGTTAGATCGCTACGGCGCCGACACCGTGCGTACCGCCATGATGTTCGCCGCGCCGCCAGAGCAATCCTTTGAATGGAGCGAAGCCGGTTTGGAAGGCGCCGCACGTTTCCTCAAGCGTTTGTGGACTGCGGTACATGAACATGTGGCGTTGGGTGAGGTGCCCAGCTTGAACGTGGGTGATTTGTCCGCCGCTGGCAAAGCTCTGCGTCGTAAAACTCATGAGACCTTGCAAAAAGCCGACGACGATTACGGCCGCCGTCAGCAGTTTAATACCGTGGTCTCGGCGGTGATGGAACTGCTCAACACCGTGGCTAAGACCGAGCTTGCAAGCGATGCCGACCGCGCCGCAGTGCAAGAAGCATGGGTCAGCGCAGTGCTGATTATCTCGCCCATTGCACCGCATATCGCACACGAGCTTTGGGCGCTGCTGGGTATGAGCGAACCCTTGGTAGGCTACCCTTGGCCTGTCGTTGATACCGCTGCGCTGGAGCAAGATTCCCTTACCCTAGTGGTGCAGGTGAACGGCAAGGTGCGCGGACAGGTCGATGTGGCCAAAGACGCCGACAAGGATGCGATCTTGGCCTTGGCCAAGGCGGACGCGAATGTGCAGCGGCACTTAGAAGGAAAAACCGTGCGCAAAGAGATCGTGGTGCCCAATAAGCTTGTCAATATCGTGGTGGGGTAGAAGCAGTGTTGCGAAATCGTTTGTTACTGAATCGTTGGTTACTTGTGATGTCGGTGTTGTTGCTGACGGGTTGTGGTTTTCAACTGCGCGGCGCAAATCTAGCGGAACGTGTGGACGGTGATATGACCTATCGCCTGGTCGGTGGCCAAAGCCTTGCCCCGTCCTATACGGATTTTCAGCGCGTGTTGAAAAATACCCTCGCCCGAGCAGGGTACCGCGAGGCTAGTCCAGCGAAACTTACCCTGCAGATTCAGAGCTTTCAGCGCGACAACATCGACGGCGCAGTGGATGCAGACCTGCGCGTGGCGGAACAAATCTCAACCTCAACGCTGAGTTTTAGTGTGCTTGATCGTGAGGGGGCGGTGTTGGCGGATGAGCTTCGCTTGGAAATACGGCAGGTTTTTCGGGTAGACCGAAGCCAGTTGCTGGGCAGTTTTGAACAGCGCTCTTCTACCGAGCAAAGTCTCGATCAGAAACTCGCTGATCAGGTGGTGCGTGCGCTGGGCGTTGTGACGCGACGTGATCCCAGCGCGGAAACAGGCGACGCAGAACGCACCAGCCGCACGGAAGAAATCGAAATCATGATTGAACGAGATGCCGCTTAGGCCAGACCAACTTGGCGCCGCTCTACAGCAATCGCTGCAGGGTATTTACCTCATCAGTGGCGATGAGACGTTACTGGTGCAAGAGGCCTGCGACGCGGTGCTGCAAAAAGCGCGCGAGCAAGGTTTTACAGAACGCTCCATTCATCACGTAGAGACCGGTTTCAAATGGCACGACGTGACTCATGATGCCGCCAGCATGTCCTTGTTCGCCGAACGTAAAGTCCTCGATCTGCGCATCCCTGCGGGTAAATTCGACAAAGAAGGCGGCCAGGTATTGCGCGATTGGGCAGACGGTAGCGTTGGCAATCCCGACACCCTGTTATTGATTCGTACCGAACGCCTGCAGCCGCGACAGCGCAGCAGCGCCTGGTTCAAAGCCCTTGAAGGTGCTGGCACCGTGGTCCTGATCTGGCCTTTGGCGCCGCGAGAGTTACCCCCTTGGTTAGAAAAACGGCTTCAAGCTAAGGGGCTGACCTTGGAGCCGCAGGCACTGCAGGCTCTCGCTGAGCGCGTCGAAGGCAACCTGCTGGCCGCGGCCCAAGAGGTTGAAAAGCTTGCGCTGCAAAATTTAGCTCAGCCAGTTACCCAAGAAGCCCTGCTCAGTTGCTTGGAGGATACGTCGCGATTCAACAGCTTCGATTTGATTGATGCGGCCATGGCTGGGCAGGGCTCTCGGGTGAGCAAAATTCTGAGTGTGCTGCGTGAAGATAAGGGCGCGCTGTTTGCCGTGCTGGGTGCACTGACCAGCCAATTGCGGCGCCTTGGTGAAACGCGCGGTTTGCCGCCAGCACGCGCACGTACCATGGAGGCCTTTGCCAGGCGCGGACCCTCTGCTAAGGCATTGCTGGCGGAATGCGCCGTGCTCGACCAACAAGGCAAAGGACAGCGGCTGGGCGACGCGTGGCTTGGGCTGGAGCAACTGCTGCTGTCTATGGCGCAGCAGCCGGGTCAACGACCGCCGTCCTACTACCAGAGAAAGTTAAAGGGTCGCTAGCATTGGCCAGATGAGAAGTAGGCAGCTAGAGGTTTAGAGACATGGATTGCCGCGCCACCTGCGGGTGGCTCGCAATGACGGGTTGGTATCGGCGGCTTGCGATCGCTGGTTTGTATCGACTGCTCAAGCGGTCAATCGGGTGCCCATCGGATCGAAACCCGTCAGTTAATATGCGTGTCTGCAACCCGCCCCAGCTCGATCACACTGAGCTTGCCGCCAGCATTATCAAGGGTCGTTACCGAGCAATTGTCAGGCCCGAAGATGCGCATGCGGTCGTCTTTCATGGCCGCCCCGACTGCCGCGTTGATCGCTACATAATGGCTGAAAATAATACAGTCCTGCTCGCAGCTGAGTAGAAAGTCCGCCAGCTCCTGACGCCACTGTTGTACTGAGGCGTCCAACTGTGACCAATTACCTGCCATGGCTTGGCTGAGCCAACTGGCTCTGGCCTCAAGATCCTTTGTCGGTGATGGAATTTCCGCCACCCGTGGCTCGACGTCGATGGGTACCTGCCAGATATCCGCCAGCGCCTGCGCGGTTTCAAAGGCCCGGGCCATTGGGCTTGAGAGCAGTTCGGGGCGCTGGCTGTGCTGTGCATTCAGCATCGCCGCCACAGCCGCCGCCTGACGGCGACCTAAATCATCCAAGCCCGGGTCTGGATGGGCGCCAAATCCGGCCGCTGCTTTTCCGTGTCTGACAAGTTGGACGGTTGCCATCTTTCTACTGCCCTTTTTAGGTGGGTTCTCTACAATGTTGGTTTGCTAATCAGAAGATAGGAACAGCAGTGACGGACCACAATGCTTCAGGACTTAACCCGCACATGACTCCTGATACACAAGTGAGTGTGCGCGAGGTATTCGCAATTGATCAAGACCTGATGGTGCCCGCCTTTAGTGAGCGTTCCGAGTATGTGCCCGATGCTGATCCCGACTACCGCTTTGACCGCGATACCACCCTCGCCATTTTGGCCGGTTTTGCTCACAACCGCCGCGTCATGGTGCAGGGCTATCATGGCACGGGTAAGTCCACGCACATCGAGCAAGTTGCCGCGCGGCTCAACTGGCCGTGCATTCGCATTAACCTCGACAGCCATATTTCGCGTATCGACCTGATCGGCAAGGACGCCATCGTGCTGCAGGATGGCAAGCAAATTACCGAATTTCGTGAAGGCATCCTGCCATGGGCGCTGCAGAATCCGGTGGCCTTGGTGTTTGATGAGTACGATGCCGGTCGCCCGGACGTCATGTTCGTGATTCAGCGGATACTGGAAGTTGAAGGTAAGCTCACGCTACTCGATCAAAACAAGGTTATTACGCCACATTCGCAGTTTCGGCTTTTTGCAACGACCAATACGGTCGGCCTCGGTGACACCACAGGTTTGTACCATGGCACCCAGCAAATTAACCAAGGCCAAATGGACCGCTGGAGCATCGTTTCCACGCTGAACTACTTAGAGCATGAAGCCGAGAGCAATATCGTGCTTGGCAAGGTGCCCTCCTACCAAGCAAGCGATGACAGCAAACGCGTGATCGGCAACATGGTGAGCGTTGCTGAATTGACCCGTAAGGGCTTCGTGAACGGCGATGTATCCACCGTGATGTCACCGCGAACCGTGCTTACATGGGCGCAAAATGCTGAAATTTTTGGCGACGTCGGGTTCGCCTTCCGGGTGACGTTCTTAAACAAGTGCGACGAACTGGAGCGGGCAATTGTTGCCGAGTACTACCAGCGCTGCATGGGTGAAGATCTGGGCGATGCGACCGCAGGCATTACGCTGAAGTCAGCCTAAGCGCCCTATGTCTGACGCAGAAAACCCCATGGAGCCGTTCAAGCGGGCGACCACCGCGACCATTCGCGCCATCGCTGGCGATGATGAACTAGACGTGGTGTTCGGTGCGGGCCCGCCCGTCGTGCGCGGGGGCACGCTACGCCTGCCTGTGCCTGCCGTGGGTGCAGGCCAGACCGAAATCGATGCGGTGCGCGGGGTTGGCGATGAATTTGCCCTGCGCTTTCGCCATCACAATGCCCAACTGCATGCGCGCTACAGCCCCGAGGGCGGACCGGCGCAAGAAATGTTTGAGTGGATAGAATCTGCCCGCATCGCCTCCATCGGCGCCATGCGCATGAAGGGCGTGGCGCAAAATCTTGACGCGCATCTTGAAGTGCAGTGTAAGCAAGCGGCCTTCGATACCATCACCGCTGAAACTGATGCGCCGCTTTCCGTCGCTGTCGGGTTGCTGGTGCGTCAGCAGTTGACGGGTCGCGAGCTACCACCCAGTGCCGAGCATGTGGTGCAGTACTGGCGCGAGCATGTGCTGGAAAATGCTGGCGAGCATATCGAGGCGTTGCGTGATCATGTCACCGATCAAGACGCCTTCGCCAACTTGTGCCGCAATATCATCGCTGACCTTGGTCTGCCCATTGATCTTACCGACCCCAATGAGGGCGAGACCAATCCCGAAGACATGGACACCATGGACCAGTCCGAAGAAGCGGATTCGGAGTTCAGTCCGGAAGACGTGGTGCTCGATGAAGATTCCGCTGGCGAAGAAAACAGCGATGGCGACGCCACCACGGTGGAGATGGATGCCCATGCGGACATGGAAGAGGGCGCTGGCGAGACTGATCCGGACGAGGCGCCCATGCCGATGCCGGACGACGCTGGACGCATTCCTGTCGACAACAATTACCAAGCCTATACCGAACGCTTTGACGAGATCATTAAGGCAGAGGATCTGTGTGATGCCGACGAACTGATTCGGCTGCGCCAGTTACTCGATCAGCAGTTGCTGTCGCTTCAGCATGCCACCTCGAAGCTGGCCAACCGCCTGCAGCGCCGACTGATGGCAAAGCAAAACCGCACCTGGGAGTTTGATCTTGAGGAGGGCATTTTAGATGCCGCACGGCTGACTCAAGTGGTGGTCGATCCCATGAATCCCTTGGCCTACAAGCAAGAAAAAGAGACCAAGTTCCGCGATACCGTCGTTACGCTGCTAATCGACAGCTCGGGCTCCATGCGCGGACGCTCGATTACCATAGCCGCGATGTGTGCCGACATTATGGGTCGTACGCTAGAGCGCTGTTCTGTGCGGGTAGAGATTCTAGGATTTACCACGCGGGCATGGCGCGGCGGTGAATCCCGAGAAGCTTGGATCAACGATAACAAACCATCGAATCCTGGCCGTCTCAACGACTTAAGGCATATCGTTTATAAGAGCGCCGATGACTCTTGGTCGCGCTCCCGACGTAACCTAGGTCTGATGATGCGAGAGGAACTGCTGAAAGAGAACATCGACGGCGAGGCGTTGATCTGGGCACACAACCGAGTGGTCACGCGGCCAGAGCAGCGCAAGGTGATGATGGTCATCTCCGATGGCCTGCCGGTAGATAACTCCACCTTGCTGGTGAACCCCAGTAACTTTTTGGAACAGCATCTAAAATATGCGATCAGCATGATCGAAGATCATTCGCCAGTAGAGCTTGTTGCCATTGGTATCGGCCATGATGTGACCCACCATTATAAGCGCGCGGTCACCATTACCGATGCCGAGCAGCTGGGCGGTGCCATGACCGATCAGCTGGCGGAACTGTTTGAAATCAAACCCTGAAGAAATGGCCCCGGTGCAATCGCCGGGGCAGCTCGTTTGGTCGGTTAGCCCACTACATCCATACGGATTATTTCCGGCGCGCCACCCATTAAACCTTTGAAGCCAGCGCCGGAGGCCTTGAAATGCTCTGACGCACCATGCGCCGCCATGGCCTCGGCATCTTCGTAAAGCTCCATCACCGTATAGCCACCGTCGGCATCTTTGCAAAGTTTGTACAGATGACAGCCCGGTTCATTGGCATTCACCTTGGCGGCTAGGTCCAGCATGACTGCCTCAAATTCTTCCTCTTTCCCCGCAAGCACATTGAGCTTGGCGATAACTGCGAGCATGTCTCTCTCCTCTTTATGACGAAAATGTAGAACTAAATTGCCAACAACCCGAACACAGTAAGTAGACATGCGCTAAGGTTTAGAGCGAATCGAGGATAAGGATTCCAATGCAGCGACGCAAACTGCTGGAAGCGCTGGCAAGCTATGGCGAGCGTTACCCAGAGGAATACGCAACCGTAGAGCGTTTTACCGCACTGCTAAACGGTCACCCCAACTGTTTTGAGCGAGATTGCTGGGCTGGGCATATCACGGGTTCTGCCTGGCTGGTCGATCCGACGCAAAGCCAGCTGTTGTTGACCCACCACCGCAAACTCAATATGTGGTTGCAGCTTGGGGGGCATAGCGATGGCGAAACCGATACCGCCGCGGTGGCTAAGCGCGAAGCGTTGGAAGAATCCGGCTTGCCGGTGCACATTTTGAGCGACGAGATTTTCGATATCGATATACACAAGATCCCCGCGCGTAAGGATGACCCTGCCCACGAGCACTTTGATATTCGCTTCATGCTGCAAACTGAGCGCGATGACTTCGTTGTCAGCGCCGAATCCATCGACCTTGCCTGGGTGCCCATCGAGCAACTCGAGGCCTATACCAATGAAGAATCGATCTTGCGAATGCGCCGCAAGTGGCGCGCGCAAAGTCCATCTTGAGGTCTAAAACCCACGGTTTAGCCCAGGCAATTTGGATTGACTGTCATAGCGGTATCATAAAACTGCAGGAATAATGCCTTGTGACTGGAGAGCGCATACCCTAGGCTTGCGCTTCTCGCCCGATTGTACTTGGTACACCTCAGTTCGTGTTGGAACTTAAAGCGTGATTTACGTTGCAAGAAAGACCTTCAGAGGCCAGACAAGATTGGAAAACGTAAGTTTCTCTGCTTCTAGGTTTGATTGGTCGAATTCTCCAGAGAGAGGAAAACTCAGCACTTATCAAACAAGGAGCTAAAGGCAGCTGTGAAAAAACTATATGTAGGTAACCTCGCATGGGCGGTCACCGATGAAGATCTGCAGTCATTGTTCTCAGAACATGGCGGCGTCGCGTCCGCATCGGTTATCACGGATCGTGAGACCGGACGGTCACGCGGATTTGGATTTGTCGAAATGGAAGATGGCGCAGAAGCCGCAATCGAAGCGCTAAACGGCTTAGATTTCAAAGGCCGAGCACTACGGGTCAATGAAGCACAAAGCAAGCAACGCCCTGGTGGCGGTGGTGGCGGAGGCGGCGGCGGTCGTCGCTTCTAAGACGATCTAGCCATCGTCGCAAAAGAACCCTGATGTTTTCATCGGGGTTTTTTTTTGCCCGCAATTCATGGGTTTAATCGAAGAGGTGACAGGCAACCAGCCGCTGGGACTGCAGATTCTCAGAGATGGTTGGCACTGGCTTGAGCGCTGGCGTCGTTGTCGAGCAGTGCGGCATAGCCTGAGGACAACGATTGGCGAATCGGCAGCCAGCAGGCACATTTACCGGAGAAGGTATCTCGCCCTGAATCGTCGTAGATTGTCGCCCTCGTTCGTGTTCCGGGTCGGCCTCTGGGTTCGATGCGATCAGCGTCTGTGTATAGGGGTGCTTGGGGTCAAAGAAGACCTCGGCCGATGTACCAACCTCGACCAGCCCCCCAAGATACATCACCGCCATGCGGTCACTGATGTAGCGCACCATGGACAGGTCGTGGGCGATAAACAGCAGAGTCAGCCCCAACTCCTGTGTTAGCTCGCCCAGCAGGTTAACCACCTGCGCCTGCACTGACACGTCCAAGGCAGAAATCGGTTCATCGCAGACCACGAATTCTGGTTGCAGGATCAGCGCTCTGGCAATGCCGATGCGTTGCCGCTGGCCGCCGGAAAACTCGTGGGGATAACGCGAGCGATGGTCTGGGCTTAAGCCAACCAACTGCAGCCAATGTGCCACTCGGTCCTGTACATCGCTGGCACTGAGTTCTGGCTGCAAGCGCAGGCCCTCTCCCACAATCTCACCCACCGTCATGCGCGGATTGAGTGATGAGTAGGGATCTTGAAAGATCATTTGCATCTTTGGCGCCATGGCGCGGAAATCGCTGGCGCGGTACCGCTGGGGCAGCACCTGCCCCGCAAAAGAGACGTTGCCATCAGTCTTGTCGTGCAGGCCCAGTAACGTTTTACCCAGGGTAGATTTACCAGAACCGCTTTCGCCCACCAGGCCAACAATCTCGCGCGGGTTTATGGACAGGCTGACATCGTCCACCGCATGCACCCGTTGATCGCCGCCTAGGTCGAAGTACTTGACCAAGTTCTGTATTTCCACCAAGGGCTTCATTGGCCTACCTTGCTGGCTGATACCAAGCCGTCCGGCAAGGCTCCGGCCATCTCGTGGTGAAGCCAGCACTGTGCTTGATGGTCAGCGCCTAGGGTGCGGGTGGGCGGGGCTTGCTCTGCACACACTTGCATGGCGTAGGGGCACCTTGGGTGATAGGCGCAGCCTCTGGGAGGATTGAACAAATCTGGCGGCGAACCGTCGATGGCCACGAGTGTTTGATTCGCTTCGGTGTCTTGATTATTTGTCGGCATGGCCAGACGCAGGCCCTGAGTGTAGGGATGACCGGAGCGATAAAAAATGTCGTCGACGCCGCCTCTCTCCACCACCTCGCCGGCGTACATCACCATCACCTCGTCCGCCATGCGGGCGACCACGCCTAAGTCGTGGGTAATGAGAATAATCGCCATACCGGTTTCTTGCTGTAGGTCGCCGAGCAGATCGAGAATCTGAGCTTGAATGGTGACATCCAGTGCGGTGGTGGGTTCATCCGCCACCAAAATGGCCGGTTCGCAGGCGATGGCCATGGCGATCATGGCGCGCTGCAGCATGCCGCCGGAGAACTCGAAGGGGTATTGTTTGGCGCGCTTAGCCGCTTCCGGGATCTTGCTCATATCCAGCAGTTCAATCGCCCGGGCAAAGGCATCGCTCTTGCTATAGCCCTTGTGCACTTCAAGGGTTTCCGCAATTTGGCTACCAATGTTCATGGTGGGATTCAGCGAGGTCATGGGGTCTTGAAAGATCATGCTGATCTGACTGCCGCGAATGTCCTGACCGTCGATTATTTTCGAGGCCAATATGTCGTGCCCGCGCAAGTGCGCGCTGCCTTGATGAATACGTCCCGGCGGCATGGGAATTAAGCCCATTAGGCTCTGTACCGTCACCGATTTGCCGCAGCCTGATTCGCCGACAATGGCTAGGGTTTGGCCAGCGCAGACATCGAAGCTCACCCCGCGCACCGCCTGCACCACACCGCCGTAGGTTTGAAAATCAACGTGCAGGTTGGCTACCTGAAGTATGGGCTCAGACATGGGTGCGTCTCGATTGTGGAGGCAACGGCATCTGATGACACATAGACGGTCGATGCATGGCCATTACTCGGTGCCTCGCATGCGCGCGTCTAGGGCATCGCGCAGACCGTCGCCCAGCAGATTGAAGGCCAGTACGGTAATGCTGATCAGCAAGGCTGGAAACATCAGCTCATGGGGCCGCGTCAGCATGGACTTGATGCCCTCGTTACACATGGCGCCCCAAGACGGCGTTGGCGGTGCGACCCCCATGCCGATAAAAGACAGAAAAGCTTCGGTGAAAATCGCGCTGGGGACCTGAAAGGTCATGGTGACCAATATCACCCCAAGGGTATTGGGCAACATATGGCGGCCCACCACATAGCTCGTGGTGCCGCCAAGCAAGCGCGAAGCGCTGACGTAGCCTTCCTCACGAATTTGCAAAATTTGTCCCCGTACCAAACGCGCCGGTGCTGGCCAGAGCAAAATAATCATGGCCACCAGCATGGGCCAAATACCGCTCTCGCCGGGGCCAATACCGAAGATCACCTTAAACAGAATCATGAACAGCAAGAACGGCAGGGCGACGACGAAATCGGCAAACCGCATCATGGCTTGGTCTGTTGCGCCGCCGAGAAAACCAGCGACCGAGCCGTAGATGACGCCAAGCAGCACGAAGGCCAAGGGCGCGAAGATGCCAATGAATAGCGACACCTGTCCGCCGTACATCAGGCGCGCCAGCATGTCCCGGCCTAAGTAGTCGGTGCCAAGCGGGTGCCATGCAAGTCTCAATTCTTGGCCCAGCTGCGCTTCAGCCTCGGTCTTTATCAGCCCGCGCTCAACGGCCTCGGCCACAGAAATGACGCGGGTGACGTTTACCGTTCGGGTAATCGCGGTGGCGGTTTCAGCGCCATTGGCGTCTAGCATCACCAGTGAGTAGAAGTAGGTACCTGCCTGCAGGTCCAGGCGGTCTTCGAAGTAGCTGCGATCCAGCTCGGCCAAGGGCAGGCCAAAGCTGCCGGTATCGCTTGGGTCGAAGAGGTTGCGATACAGGCGGTAGCGCACGCCATCTGCGCGCGCCCACATCAGCCGCACGGCTTGGGTCGTGGCAGGCATGGTCAAAGTGAGGCCCATGGCATTGTCGGCAAGTATGGTGGACTGCTGCTCTGGCAGCCAAGGTTGAAACGGCGGCGCCAACGTGACGCTGCGATCGGCACCAGGTCCAATGCCTATTTGATCTAGGTCTTGGACAGATGGGTCGACTTGCCAAAGGTAGGGGCCGACGCTCACAAAGGCCAATAAGAATGCGATTAGCCCCATAGACGCCATGGCTCGCGGGTTATCTTGCAAACGTCGCCATGCATCTGCCCAATAAGACAAGGAGGGTCGGCTGATTTGCTGACCGGAAACACTGCCTTGCAGGGGCTGGAAATCAGCTGGAGTCAGATGCGAGGTGCTCATTTCTCAACCCTCACCCGAGGGTCAATAAATCCGTAGACCAGATCGACCAAGATCACCATGAGTACTAAGAAGGCCCCGTAAAACACCGTGGTGCCCATGATCACGGTGTAGTCGAGCTGCTGAATGGCCTGCACGAAATATCGGCCCAAGCCGGGAATCGCGAACACGATCTCCACCACGAAACCGCCGGTCGTGATGCCTGCAATGGCCGGACCAAGTACGGTGACTACCGGCAAAATGGCGTTACGCAGCTGATGGCGGCTGAAAATCTGTGTGGCGGGCAGACCCTTGGCCTTGGCGGTACGAATGTAATCTGTGCTCACGACCTCGAGCATGGAGGAGCGCATGAGACGGGTGAGGTAGGCCATGGTCGACAGACCAAGCACCAAGGCAGGCACCAACATATGCCAGACGGTACCCCAGCCGCCGATGGGCAGAACCGCAGTACCGGTGGCGAGGTTCAGACCGACTAAGGACCACTGACTGATGGCGGCAACCACGAAGCTGGGTACCGAAATGCCGAGTATGACCAAGAACATGATTACCACGTCGGGCCAGCGATTGCGGTATAGAGCGGTCAGCGCACCCCAGAGCACGCCGCCCAATCCTGCAAAGACGATGGCTAAAATACCCAGCGTGGCGGAGATGGGGAAATGCTCGCGAATGATGTCATTGACCCGGCGATTCTCCTGAGTAAAAGAAATGCCAAAGTCTCCCTGCGCAATATTGCCAAGGTAAATCAGGTACTGAGTGCCAAGGGGTTGATCGAGTCCGTACTTGGCTTCGAGGTTGGCGCGTATTTGTGCGGTCATGGCTTTGTCGCCAGCCAGTGGGTCACCGGGCACCGCGTGCATGCCGAAGAAGGTGGCGCTGGCAATAAACCAAATGGTTACCAAGCCAAGGAAAATACGCTTGGCGAAATACTTGAGCATCAGCCGTTGTTCTCTGGATGGTTGGATGTGGCCATGTCTTATTCGCTGCCGGTGTCGATGTAGACCCGACTCCAATCTGGGTCAGGCCCAATCACGCGGCGCTTGAGTTGTTTGATGCGGGGGTCGACCACATAGGTGACGCCACGTTCATACATAGGCAGCAGTACCGCGTTGTCGATGAGGTGCTGCTGAATGTCACCGAAGGCGCGCATGCGTACAGCCGGCTCCAGCTGGTTTTGGGCGGTTTCGATCAGAGTGTCTAGCTCTTGGCTGTTGTACTCGCCGCGATTGTTTTTGTTCCAAGAAGCGTAGAGATCTCCAAAGGTCAGTGGGTCGTTATAGTCCGGCCCCCAACCTGCCAGCACCATGTCGAAGTCACCGGCGGTCATTTTTGCCAGTCGCTGCTTGAAGATTTGTTTGTCGATCTTCACCGCGATGCCAAGGGTGGTTTTTAGTGATTGCTGCACCCACTCGGACTGCACGCTGGATATGGGGTTGTCTCCGGAGAGCAGCACTAGGGTAGGCGGCTCGCTAAGCCCTAGCTCCTGCAGAGCCGTTTGCAGGTAAGCTTTTGCCGCTGACGCGTTGGGGATGATCTTGGTCGGGGGGTATTCCTGTCGGAGGAGTGTTTTCTCGCCCATTAACCAGCCAGGAAACAATGATACCCCTGGCTCGTAGCCCGGTAGCTTGGTCACCTTGTAGACCATCTCGTCCATATCCAGCGCCAGCTGAATCGCACGCCGCAGATTCAAATTGTCCGTTGCGCGACCGTCGCGATAGTTGAAGTCGATGTAGAAGACTGTGCCGTCACGGTGCTGGCGAATCTGCCAGCCCATGCGCATGGCTTCGGTGAGGTTCTCAGCCTGCAGACCGGTCATGGCGATCTTGCTGTCCTTGAAGAAGTTCAATGACGCGGTGGCATCGGATGTGATGTAAGGCACGTGGATGGCGTCTAAGTGAATCTCGTCCTGATTCCAAAAATGGGGATTGCGCTCAAAGGTCATACTGGAACCGTGCACCCAGCGCGTAATTTGAAAAGGTCCGTTGTAGAGCAGTTGATCCGCGTCAGCGCCAAAGCGTCCTTCGGTGGCTAAGAAAAAATCTTCGCGGATGGGCAGAAATGTCGGGAAGACCAGCATCTTGTCGAAAAAAGGTACTGGCCGTTCAAGCTCGATGACCAAAGTGTTGGGGTTCGGCGCTGACACGCCGAGGGCGCTCGGGGGCAGCGTGCCGTTGTTGATCGCCTCGGCATTTTTCACCGCGAACAGTAAAAAAGCGTATTCAGAGCCGGTCTCGGGTTTAAGCGCGGTCTGCCAAGAGAAGATGAAGTCGGCAGCAGTGACGGCTTGTCCATCGCTCCACTTAGCGTCTTCGCGCAGCCAAAAAGTGGCCGTGGTTGGCGTGACCTCCCAGTCCTCGGCCACGGCACCTTCAAGTCGGCCATCCAAGCCCATGCGCACCAAGCCCTCCATCACATGGCCTAGTACCATGCCAGAAACCGCATCGGTCGCCCGGCTGCTGTCGAGCTGTGGTGGTTCCTCGCGTATGAGGATGGAGATGCTATTACGCTCAACATCGACCGCCGAAACGTCGGTGACCGTCCCGGTCAGGCTGCTGCTGGCGTAGTGCAAGACCAACATCAGCACCGCCACCGCGGCAAAGGCGAGGGCGAAAAATGTCGCAAGCTGGCTATTCGGAGAGCGGCTGTTAATGATGAATGTTCACCAAAGTTTGAAGAACGGAGTCTGCCGCAAAGGCTCGATGTTTTCTAACCAATCAGGCTAGAAAGTACGGGGGTATCGGTTTTGTATCCTTGGGTCGATCAGCAGATTCGGAGGTGCTGACACGACAGCTACACCAAAAGTGGTCAGATTGATGCTGCGGCTGGCGGCGTGCTTAGTTGGTCTGCCGGAGCAAGTTACTGACCACACGCTCAAGGTGCATGAGGGAGTTACATTCTTCGACTTGGTGGGAATAGGCGCCATATTTGCGCATTTCTGAATCGCCCGTATTCCAAGCAAGCTTAGCCTCAGGGTTTAACCAAATGACGCGCTTCGAGCGGTCATAGAGTTCTCTCAGTACCTCGGCATGGGCTTCGCCGTGATTGTTACGAGCGTCACCCAAGATGATGATGGTGGTGCGGTTGTCCACGTCATCTAGGCATAGTTTTTTGAAGTCCAGCAGGGCCTGTCCGTAGTCGGTAGAACCGCCGCTGTAGTCATGCAGCACCTTGGCGATGGCGTCCTCAATTTTGTTGCGATTAAACAGCTCGGTGACTTCTGCCAAATCTGACGAGAAGGCAAAGCTGCGCACCTTGGGCATGACCTCGTCCATGCTGTACAGAAACATCAGCATGAAGCGGGCGTAATTGGCCACAGACCCAGAGACATCACAAATGGCGAAGACCTTGGGGCGGTCGACTTTTACCGATTTCCAGTACAGATCAAAGATAGCGCCGTCATAGGACATGTTGTTGCGCAACGTTCTGGGTACGTTGAGCTGGCCGCGCTTAAAGACTTTGCGGCGACGGCTGTGCAGGGTGCTCAGCTTCTTCGCCATCTTGTAAACCATTTCCTGAATCAGGCGAAAGTTACGGTGCTCGACGTTAGACAGTTTTACCGAACGGAGCATCTCTTCTCGCAGTCGCTTGCCGGAGACATCGGCGTTGAGCATGAATTGTTGCTCAACGTAGTCGCGCACCTGTTCGCGCAAAAAATCACGTCGCTGCTTGAGCTGCTGACCGAGTCGTCTGGCGGGAACTCGCGAGTCCGTGCGCAAATCGCTGATTTCCCGATTCAGATCTGGCAGGCCCATATGGTCCATGATGCGCCGCGCGTATAGGCCTTTCTGCGTGAAGATTTGAATTTCGCGCACGTTGATGGCTTCACCGGCTTGTGCCATGGACTGCGCCAGTTCCACACGCGAGTTAGCCATGAGGAGTTTGCCCAATGGCGAATGTGCATCGGTAATCTCGCCGGGGCCGAGGTCAGCTTCTTCTTCCTCCTCAAAGAGGTTGTTCTGCTTGGATTTGGATTTGGATTTGGATTTTTTCTTGCCGCGATTTTGATTTTGCGGGTCGCCGCCGGCACCGCCGCCCTCGCCGTCACCACCTTCACCGCTGTCCTCGCCCTCTTGTTCGCTTTCGCTGCTGCTGTCGCTGGCAGTTTCACCGCGCACGTCTTGAAATTGAAAAAAGCTGTCAAAGCAAGCGTCGAAGGTATTTTTTTCGTCGGCCGTCTTAGGCAGCGCGAGCGACAGTGAGCGTTTGAGATGTGCTTTGTCCTCATACCCAACCAGCTCGACCACGCTCATGGCGTCCAAGGTCTCCGCTGTCGACACACGCACCTCGGCGTTGCGCAGGGCGCGAATGAAATTGCTGATGGTGCGTTCGACGCCCATGGCAGAGACTACTTAGCCACCTTGGCGGTAATCGCGGCGACCTCGCCTTTGACGTTATCGATGTCTTCCTGGAACTTTAAGATCACATTCAATGTGTCTCGAACCATGTTGGCATCCAGCGCATCGGCATGCAGAAGCAACAGTGTTCTGGCCCAGTCGATGGTTTCGGAAATGGCTGGCATCTTTTTCAAATCCAGTCCGCGCAGCTCGTGGATAAAGGCGACGAGTTGCTGCTGCAGCGCTGGCGGAATATCAGGCACCCGTGCCGCAACAATGCGCTGTTCTATATCCACGTCTGGAAACGGTATGTACAGATGCAGGCAGCGTCGCTTCAACGCATCAGAGATTTCCCGAGTATTGTTTGAGGTTAAGAAGACGAGCGGCGGTTCCGCGACGGCCTTAATGGTGCCGATCTCTGGAATCGACAGCTGATAATCCGAGAGAATTTCCAGCAGCAGAGATTCGAATTCGTGGTCGGCTTTATCGATTTCGTCGATCAGCAAAATGCAGCCGTCCTCTTCCTTGATAGCTTTCATCAAGGGGCGCGGCTCAAGGAACTCTTCAGAGAAAAAGATGTCGCCGAATTTGTGTAGCTGTTCTACGGATTCGCGAAAGCCCTGGGCGTCACCGAGTACCTCACCCAGAGCCTCTTTGAGTACCTGGGTATAGAGTAACTGCTTGCCATACTTCCATTCGTAAATGGCCTTGGACTCGTCGAGACCCTCGTAGCACTGCAGGCGAATCAGCGGCAGGGCAAACATTTCAGCGGCAGTTTTCGCCAGCTCGGTCTTGCCCACGCCGGGTGGACCCTCGATCAATATCGGTTTTCGCAGCTGATAGGCCAGAAACACAGCCGTCGCTATTTCGTCGCTGCAGATATAGCGGTGCGCTTCGAACGACGCCTGTAGCGACGCGACAGATGCCGCTAGTTTCTCGATATCCCCCATGACGATCCTTTCTTTTTAGTGGTGCGCGTTAATGGTGCGTAATGCTTGGCTATCGCCGTAGGCAATGACATTGAAACTGGGCCGCCATGGAAGCGGGATGAGTTGCAAGTGCTGCAAAGCAAAGCCACGGATTATCCATTTGCGGCGGGGTGTTGTACACCGAGGCGATACTTGTGCTGAGGCGGGTAGCGTGTTTAGGCGCCTGATGCTCGAAGATTTAGGTGCTCAATGATTTTGCCCAGAGCTCGATCCATGGTTTCGCTGCCGACGTCCACCGTGATCTCGGCGTAATGCTCGTACAGGGGGATGCGCTCTGCTTGGACATCGGCGAGGGTCTGCCCGCTTGGTGCGGCGATGCCGCGTTCGTCCATGCTGGCGATCCGCTGATCGAGTATGTCGAGGGCGCACTGCAGGTAGACCACGCGTCCGCTCGCCCTTAGGTGCTGCATGGCCGCATCGCTATAGACTGCGCTACCACCGGTGGCGATGACTGTGCCCGCATGATCGAGTGCACAAATGACTTCGGCTTCCAGCTGTCGCAGTGCCTGATAGCCACGACCAGCCAGATAGCGGCCAAGCGTCATGCCTGCTTGGCGCTGAATCATTAAGTCGGTGTCGACGAAGTCGTAGCCGATGGCCTTGGCCAGCAGCACTCCGAGGGTGCTTTTGCCCGCGCCGGGCATGCCGATGAGGACGATATTTTGGGTGGGCTTAAGGGTCACGTACTAGCTGAAATAGGCGTACAGCGCGATCTGAAAAAGAATCAGGCCGGTGGCCCAAAAGCGTAAATCGCGCCAGCTCTGATGTTCGTACTCTGCTGGTACGACAGCGGACTTGGGAATGCTCCAAACACCCACACCAAGCGCTAGAAACAGGGCGATAGAAATGTAGTTCGCCCAAACGACAGGTAACTCCATGTTAAAAACCTCCAACAAGTTGTTTGGAGCGCGGTGCTAACGCGCACGCCATGGTGAGTAAGTGAGCGTTTTCAGGTGCTCTTCGCTGTGCGGCTGGGTAAACCCGCTGATGATCCACAGCGCAGGCATGGCATAGCAAAATGTGAAGAACGCCACATACAACATGTTTAGCTCGACCACCCAAGACAGGATCCCGGCCAAAGCCACACCGCTGACCAAGGTAATGATGCCGCCGGTGCCGGTGGCGCGTTTGCTCAGAGCGCCCAGCAACAATAGCGCGAGCATGGGACCTTGGAACAGCGATAGCAGTGACTGCAGGAAGTTGAAGATGCCACCTAGATTGCCAATGTAGGGCGCAATGGACATGGCGCTCAGTAGCAGCCCAAGGGTGAGCAGACGCCCAATCTTGAGGTCTGCGTCAGGATTGTGGTTCTTCATGAGCACGTGGCGAATGTCTCGGGTGATCATCAGGGCGGTGGAATTAATGCTCGAGTCGATAGACGACTGCAGCGCAGCAATGATCGCGACGAACATCAACCCTGATATGCCGACCGGCAGTACGTTTTTGATCACCCAAGGCAGAGCCATATCCGGGTATTCGATTTCCGCCATCATCACCAGCGCGAGCAGCCCCGGAAAGACAATCAGCACTGGCACGAAGGTTTTCGCTAACGCTGCGAACATCATGCCCGCGCTGGCATCCCACTGGGTTTTCGCGCCCAGCGTGCGCTGCAAGATTGCTTGGCCGCCAATCCAGTAGGCGGGCGACAGCACTAAGCCAAGTCCGAGAATGACGCCATGCCAAGGATAGGTCTCGTGATCGGCTGGCAGGTAAGCGCTGAGGTGGGTTGGATTTTCGGCAGTTAGCTTGCTGATAAAGCTCTCAGTGCCGCCAGCATCACTGATGCCAATGGCGACAATGATCAAACCGCAGACGAACATGATGCAGACTTGGATGCTGTCGGTAATGGCCACCGCCCCTAAACCGCCAGCCACACTGTATAAACCCACCACGGTGCCGGAGACTAAAATACCGAGCCAGATCGGCCAGCCGATAAAGGTTTGCAGCGTGATGGCCAGTGCCCACATGGCGACGCCCATGGCAAAGACTGACATGACGACGACGATGCTGGCTGCCACCACACGCACGGCTTGGTTGTAGCGCAGACCTAGGTATTCAGCGATGGAGTAAACGCCCGCTCGCCAGTACAGGGGTATGAAGATCAGTGCAGCGATGATCATGGCGGGAATGGCGCCAATCCATTCGAAGTTGGCCTGCGCGATACCAATGCTGTAGGCGTTGCCAGAAGCCCCGATATAGCCGTTGGTATCGACGTTAGTGCCAATGATCGACAAGCCAATCACCCACCAAGCCAGCGAACGGCCAGCAAGAAAAAAGTCTTTGGCGGTTTTCACTCGCTGGCTAAAACGGATGCCAACGTAAGTTATCAGTCCGACGTAGGTGACTACGACGGCAAGATCTACTGGATGCAATGTACTCTCCCTCTGCCGCTGCATGGTCACACAAAATCCGAGGACGCGCCTAGTAGGCTCGGTTTAAGATAGCGCCAAATCCGCCGCGCACCTGCTGGATGCGGGCATATCCAACGAATGGTGGTGGTCTAGTGGAGAACCCAACTCACGCATCCCGCAAACCCAGAGTGCTGTGGTGGGGCCGCTTCGGTAACTATGGCCCAGACTATCCGCGCAACCGCACGCTCATAGATTGCTTCGAAAGGCTGGGTTGGGAGGTGATGACCTTCCAGCCGAAGTTATCAGCCTTGGCCGACCTTGAAGCCACGCTCAGAGGGTTTAAAGACATCGCACTGATTTGGGTGCCCTGTTTTCGTCAACGTGACGTTGCCGCCGCGTCGCGCTGGGCAGGCCGCCACGGGGTGCCACTCGTCTTTGATCCGCTGATTAGCGCATTCGACAAACAAGTTTTTGAGCGCGGCAAGTTTGCAGCGGATTCCGGTAAGGGCAAACGCCTGCTGACATGGGAGCGTGAGCGATTTGCCATGGCAGATTGGCTTATCGCCGATACCCAAGAGCATGCAGCGTATTTTGCTGAACAACATGACTACCCCGCCGAGCGCATCTGCGTGTTGCCAGTAGGCGCAGAGGAAGCCCTGTTTGCTCCCCAGCCGGCGCCAGCCAACGCGACACCCGAGGCGCTATTCTTTGGCACCTTTATCGGCTTACAAGGAGCCACCTATATCGCCGAGGCGGTCAAGCGCTATGCCGGACCTGGCTGCAAGCTCACTTTCTTAGGCCAGGGGCCGGATCGGCCTGCCTGTGAAGCGATTGTCGCCCGTGCATCAAATCCGCTGGTGCAGGTGACCTTTGAAGATTGGGTGCCCATCACCGAGCTTGCCGGGCGTATCGGTGCCAGCGATCTCTGCCTGGGCGTATTCGGCGTGGGCGATAAAACCAATCGCGTCATCCCGAACAAGGTTTACCAGTCGCTGGCCTGCGACCGCCCGGTTATCACCATGCAGGCCGCGGCCTATCCGGATGAGCTACGCCAATCCAATAGTGGTCTGTTGTGGGTACCTGCTGGGGATCCTCAGGCGATTGCGACGGCGCTTGCACAAGCCTTTAGCAGTGAGCTGGTGGCAGGCGTCGACAGCGGTGTTGCCTATGCAAGCTACCAAGCGCACTTCTCAAATCAGAAAATCCGCGATGAATTGGCGGGGCTACTCAGTCGGCTGGTTTAGGGCTTGAAGACAGGCGCTGACGCCAGCCCGCCAATTCGAACCTGACTGGCCAAAGGCTGCCTCGAATTTGCCGCTATCGAGTACTGACCAAGCAGGTCGTGGAGCAGGGGTCGGGTAGTTACTGGAGGGAATGGCGTTCAGCGTGTTTGGCGTTGGAAGCCCAGTACTTCGCGCTTGGGCAAAAATTTCGTGAGCAAATTCATGCCAAGACACGGCCGCGTCGCCAGCATAGTGGTATAGGCCCCAGGGGCAGGTGCCCGCGTTGATCGTTGTGAGCGTTGCGACGATGGCGTCGGCCAAATCCCCAGCAAAGGTCGGGCAGCCGATTTGATCGGCGACCACGTTGAGTTCATCGCGCTCGCCGCCGAGTCGTAGCATGGTTTTCAAAAAATTCTGCCCGAATGGACTAAACACCCAGGCGGTGCGAATGATCAGGTGGCGACAGCCGCTGGCTGCGATGGCCTGCTCGCCAGCGAGTTTGCTGGCACCGTAGACGCCCATGGGGTTGGTGGCAGCGGTCTCTGAATAGGGGGCGTCGGCGGCTCCGTCGAATACATAGTCCGTTGAGACATGAATCAGCGCGGCATCGTTCCTAGCGCAATAGCCTGCGAGTGCGTTTACCGCGTCTCGATTGATGGCATAGGCTAGCTCGGTTTCTTGCTCGGCCATATCCACCGCGGTGTAGGCAGAGGCATTGATGATGATCTGTGGTTTGAGGCCAGCAAGGCGCTCGGCAATGGTCTCTAGCTGGACAAGATCCAGTGCCTGGCGATCCCAAAACACGGCGTCAGGGTACTGGCGCGGTAATGCTGTTAGAAGTGATTGTCCGAGCTGCCCGCTGCGGCCAACGACGAGGATGGTCATGGGTTACTCGCGCCGCTGCGCTGCAGCTGGTACTCACCGCTTAGAATTGCCTGCCACCATTCGGGGTTGTCCAAATACCAAGCAACCGTCTTGGCCATGCCGCTCTCAAAGGTCTCAACAGGTCGCCAGCCCAGTTCACGCTCGATTTTGCTGGCGTCGATGGCGTATCGCAGGTCGTGCCCTGGGCGATCCGTGACAAAGGTGATCAGATCCTTATAGGCCCTCACACCCGCTGGCCTTGCTGGACGAAGCTGCTCCAGCAGGTCGCAGATGGCTTCAACAACCTGCAGGTTGCGTCGCTCGTTATGTCCGCCAATGTTATAGGTTTCGCCAATCTCACCGTGCTGCGCCACCGTTAACAGCGCTCGGGCGTGATCCTCCACATAAAGCCAGTCTCTTACCTGCGAGCCATCGCCATAGACCGGCAGGGGTTTACCCGCCAAGGCATTTAGGATCATGTGCGGAATGAGTTTTTCCGGAAAGTGATAGGGCCCGTAATTGTTCGAGCAGTTAGTGAGCAGAACCGGTAGGCCATAGGTGCGATGCCAAGCTCTCACCAAGTGATCTGAACTTGCCTTGCTTGCGGAGTAGGGCGATGAAGGGGCGTAGGGCGTATCTTCGCGGAAATAGTCTTCTGGACCTTCTAGATCGCCATAAACCTCATCGGTGGAAATGTGGTGGAAGCGAAAGTTCGCAGCCTTGTCTTGGCCCTGACTGGCAAGATAGCGACGACTGGCCTCCAGTAGCTGATAGGTACCCATGATATTGGTGTGCATGAAGGCTTCCGGCCCGTCGATGGAGCGATCGACATGGCTTTCCGCGGCCAAGTGCATGACCGCATCCGGAGCATGCTCGGCAAAAACGCTGTCGAGTGCCGAGGGATCGCAAATATCCACCCGACAGAAACGATAGTTGGGGTTGCTCTCGGCCTCGGGCAACGAAGCCAGATTCCCGGCATAGGTGAGCTTGTCGACGTTGACGATTTGCAGTTGTGAATCCAGCAGCGCTTGCCGAACCACGCAGCTACCGATAAACCCGGCGCCGCCGGTAACGAGAATTTTCATGTGTGAGTGTCTTTAAGCTGAGGCTTTGAGAAAGCGCGCGTTCATGTGCAAATAGCCGTTTTCATTTGGATGTTTCGCCCAGATAGCCTGCCATTCCGGCGAAGACATGGTCTTGCCGAAGCGTGCGCGACGATCTTCGATACTGTTCCAGCGGATAATCCATGTGATATTCGGTTGGCCATTTGATGACACCTCAGGGTTGCTGCCGCTGACCTCGGCTTCGATACCGCAGTCCATCCAAAAGTCGATAACGTCAAGATTGGCCTTAAGCCAGGGCACCGCCATTTCATTCGCCCACTGCTTGTAGGCCTCAAAGGTGGCGGCTTCGAAGGTGTAGTCGCGAATCTCGACAATGGCGTCAGACATGTCTGCTCCCTAAGTGTAATTTGTGTCTGGTATTTAGGAACCGTCGCCGTAGGCAAGTTCCAGCATCTCGATGACCTCTTGGATCTGCTCACTCCAAAACCATGCCAAGGTTGTTAGCACGATGACGCAGAAAACCACGGCAATACCCTGTCGATACTTGTTGCTGGACGGTTCTTGCTCGACGTTGTCATTCATAGCGGCGCGCTTCCACAACTAAGAAAAGCCAATCCAGCGACCCGAGGCGGCGACGGTGAACCAAATGGCGATAGATGTCACCGCCATCAGTTTCAGCACGCTGGGTTTGATCGCGTCGTGTGAATTGCTTAATAGCGGGCGGCGCACAAAGTAGAAAAATGCGACGCCTACGGTCAGGGCAGTCATCTTGGCCCAGAACATTTCGTTGTAATACAGCTTCATCGAGACCGCCGAACTCATGAAAATGCCGCTGACCACCATGGTCGCTAGGCCGATGCCAAACCACTTGTGGGTATTTTCAATGACTACTTCTGATGGCGTGTCCTTCATCACAACATTAAGTAGCCGCAGATCGCCAACCAGCACCATGCCGCCAAGGATAGACATGCCCAGCAGATGAAACATTTGCACCACGGCAAAAACGCCCCCATAGGCCTTGGAAATATCCGCTAGCAGCGAGGTGTCTAACCAGTCAAAAAATGGGTACAGATCCATCTATCCAGCCTCCTTGGCAGCCTCCTTGCTGAGCATTTGATGCGCGGCTAACGATAGCGCCCGACACACCCTACTCACTGGCAAACGCCGCCATTTCATCGACGCAGCCCGCTGCCCAGTACATGGCATAGGGCAGTTCCTTGTGACAATCAAACCAGTCATAGGCAATGGTGCGCCCGGTAACCACCACACCCGCCCAGAGCAGTATTGAGGCGGCGGCGCCCATACGTATGTGTCGTGGAGGCTTGGGGTCAGTATCCCAGCTTCCCACCGAGGCCTGCATACGTGCGCGAAACGCAAAGGCGTTGATCGCCGCAAGGACAAACAGCATGACCTTGATGCGGAACCATAGGCTTTGGGTGGTGCGCACGGGTATTGCGTAATAGAGCAAAACGCCGGTAATCACCATGAGGGTCAGACCGATCATCATGGGTTTGTCGAGACGCTCGGCGATAACCGATGCGCGAACATTGGGAAAAGCCAGTCCGAGCATGCGTAGATCGATGACGAAGAGCATGCCGAGGAACACCATGAGGGTGAGCACGTGGGTGGTTTCGATCCAAGCGTAGAGATAAATGCTCTCGTGAATCTGGGTGCTCCAGTTCTGTGCATCGAAAAAACGCGCCAAACTCAAAAGCCATTCATTCAACATGCGGTTGTGACAGTCCTCTTCTGTGTTGCTGCGCTGAACGTTATCGCATAGCGCCGGGCATACCGCCATCGATGACCATGGTTTGGCCAGTGATCGATGTGGATTGTACGAATGCCAACGTTTGGTTGGCGATGTCTTCGGCTTGGCCCACGCGTCCTAGCACTGCTGTTTGGCGCGCACCCTGGGCCACGTTATCAGGCAGACGCGCAGCCATGCGCGTGTTTTCTACTAAGCCTGGTGCAATGCAGTTTACGGCGACTTCCGGGGACATGGCCACTGCTAGGCAGCGAGTAAGGTGGTTCAGGCCCGCCTTGCTGGAGGAGTAGGCGATACTGCTGCTGCCAGGACTGATGCCGCCCGCCGAGGAGATATTGACGATATGGCCGCCATCGCCTGCTTTAAGCAATTTGGCCGCCGCTCGCGCCAGTAAGAAAGGCGCGCGCAAGTTAGTCTCCATGACGCGATCCCAAATGTCGGCGGTGAGATCGTCGAGGTGTCGAAAAGGAATGCCGATATTCCATGCTGCATTGTTGACCAGCACATCGAGGCGGCCGTAGCGCTCGTCAATGTTTGCAATGACCGCCTCAATGGCCGCTGGGTCGCGCTGATCGAGCTGTACGGCCTCGGCGCTGCCACCGACATCGATAATGGCGGCGACGGTTTGTGCGGCAGCATCTGCGGCCCCGACATAGGTACCGATCACATGCCAGCCATGACGGCCCAATGTCTTGGCGATGGCCCCGCCAATATCACCAGACGCACCGGTCACCAGGGCAACAGGGGTTGTGCTCATAATCCTCTCCGATCTGATTGTGCAGCGAAAAATGCAGGCGCAATTGTGAGCTAATTTGCCGGCTCGGGCGAATGGGTGGTGGTGTGCGTTTATTCCCGTTAACGTCGCGGGCCGACAGCGACCAGCCGGAACAACCATGTCTGACAATCTCCCGCTTAAAGGCATTCGCGTATTAGATCTCACCCAAGTGTTTGCTGGGCCATATTGCACCTATCAACTGGCCTTACTGGGTGCGCAGGTCATCAAGGTAGAACCGCCGGGAGGCGAACTGACTCGCTACGGTGGGGCCTTGCCGGAACTTTCGAAGCAGGGCTTGGGCTTGAGCTTTTGTACCCAAAACGCGCAAAAACACTGCGTGGAACTCGATCTGAAAGACCCGCAACAATTGGCCGAAGGGCTAAGCCTTGCCGCCGAGGCCGATGTCTTGGTGCAGAATTTTCGACCCGGAGTTGCGCGGCGGTTGGGTCTTGGTGAAGACGTGCTGGCCGAGATAAATCCGCGACTCGTTTACTGCTCGATATCCGCCTACGGCGAGGTTGGTCCCATTGGCCACCGGCCTGCCTATGATCATGTGGTGCAGGCTATGAGCGGCATCATGTGCACCACCGGTACCGACGCCATGGGGCCGGTTAAGGTGGGCGCTCCCTACATCGATTACGCCACTGGGCTGAACGCAGCGTTCGCGGTCATGGCCGGTCTGCGCCAGCGCGACCTGAGCGGCGAGTTTCAGCTTATCGATGTGGCCATGCTCGATACCGCCATGACGATGATGGCGAACAATTTGGTCACGGTTGCCACAACGGGTGATGATCTGCCCAAACTGGGTAACGAGGCAGCCAGTCGGGCGCCATCGTCGGGCTGCTTTGCGACCCAAGACGGAAGCTTGCTGATGCTGGCGGCAAATAACGAACGACAGTTTAGGGACCTATGCGCGGTGCTAGGACACCCCGAGTGGGCCAATGACTCGCGCTGGGCGAACCCAATGTCTCGAAGTGCCAATCAGGAAGCGCTGCGCAGGTTGTTTGAACAGGAATTCTTACTGCAACCCGCTGCGCAATGGGAAGCGCAACTCGACAAAGCCGGTGTACCAGCCAGCCGCGTGCGTCAGTTGAGTGAGACCCTGGCTGAGGGTCAGTTACAGGCGAGAGGTATGCTGCAAAGCCTGCCTGTCGGTGCCGAGCAAACGGAGGTTGCATTGCCCGGTGTGGGCTTTCGCATGAATGGCCAATCTCTGGTGCCAAACAGCGCACCCCGCCGCGCTGGGGCTGACACACCCCATTGGCAAGACTGAAGGCTAGGAGGTCGTCGCGGCCCTTTTGTATTTGCGCCCATCCAGCGACAGCACTTGAGTACCTGGGCCGGCGGCGAGCGTTAACAGACCCGCCATGATGGCCAGGTTCTTGACGAAGTTCTGGGTTTCGTGGGCCTGGCTGAGGCCTTCGTAGACGTTCCAGAAATCGTGCATGAACAAATTGATGGCAACGGTCATACCCGCCAGCATCAGTGCCATGGCGCGAGTCTGCCAACCTACGATCAAGGCTGCACCGCCACCAATTTGCAGCACGATGGTGATGGGCAGCAACGCCGCCGCAAGCGGCACCCCATGCTCGATCATGTATTGGGTCGTGCCATCAAACCCAGTGATCTTGCTGATGCCGGGCAAGACGAAATAAAGCCCCAGCAAAAATCGACCGGCGACGCCAAGCATTGGCTGGAGGGGTTGGAGTAGTTTGTCCACGGAAGTCTCCTAGGCTGGGCGCAGGCTATTGCCAACCGGCGCGATCAAAGACGCGCACGGCTTCGGCTTGCCGCTCGCCAAGCACTGCGGCATTGATGGTGTCTTCGGTGAAATCGCCCAGGCTAGCAACAGGGCCCGAGGTGGCACCGACGATGGGATATTCGTTGTTGCCCTCGGCAAAGAGTTTCTGCGCGAAGTCGCTGGTGAGGTACTCGAGAAACTTGATGGCATTGTCTTTGTTTGGCGCGTAGCGGGTGACACCAGCGCCGCTGATATTGACGTGGGCGCCGCGATCATCTTGATTTGGGAACACGACAGTCAGGGCATCAGTGATGGCGTTGTCCTTTGGATCAGCGGATCCAATGAGTCTGCCAAGGTAGTAGGTGTTGGCAACGGTGATGCCGCACTCGCCGGAGGCTACCGCACGCAGTTGGGCGGTATCGTTGCCTTGGGGCGCGCGTCCGAAGTTTTTGACGACGCCGCTCGCCCAGGCTTCTGCAGCCGCCTCACCGGCGGCCTCGATGATCGAACTCATGAGCGACAAATTGTAAATGTTTGATGAGGAACGCATACATACAGAGCCTGTCAGCGCTGGATTGGCTAAGTCTTCATAGCGCGCGACGTCTATCGGCACACCAGCGGCCTTGTTGTAGGCGATGGCGCGAACACGCTTGGATAGGCCAAACCATAGACCGTCAGGATCCTTGAGGTTGGCAGGCACGCGCTGGTTCAACAGCTCGCTCGCAACGCTTTGGAATATAGCTTTCTCGCTGGCCCGCCAGAGCCGCCCCGCGTCCACGGTAATCAACATATCTGCTTGGGTGAACTCGCCTTCGTTGACGATACGCTCGATAAGCGCATCGCTGCCGCCTTCGATCAGGTTGACCTCGATGCCCGTCTGGCGCGTGAATTCTTCGTACAGGGCCATATCGGTGTCGTAGTGTCTGGCGGAGTAGACGTTGACGACCTCTTGCGCGACGACTGCCGACGGCCAAATGCTCGCGAAGGTCAAGGTGAGCAGCGCCGCTAGGCGTCCTAACAGGGTAAATCTGCGCTCAAAGCCGTGTTGGCAGATCGCCAAGATCAGCGTTTCTTTCATGAAGTTCTCCCAGCAAGCCCTTGGCCAGGGCAGACGGTTGGTTGCTCGGTTAGTACAGGCCCTCACGACGGAGGGCTTTCTAAATGAGAATGGTTATCAACTATAAAGGACAGCTTCGACATCCGTAAAGCTCAGGGCAACCTGGCTACCGGTCTGAACTTGTGACTTGTGATCCAGTACAAATCGCAGCTGTTGATCTTCGTGCCTTACCAAGGCCGTCCAGTGCATGCCATCGAAACGGATGTCCTCCACCGCGGAATATGCTGCTCGCTCTGTCACGTCATGGGCGATGCGGACACTGCTGCCACGCACGCCTAGAGTAATGGCCTGTCCATCGGTAAGCGCACTGGCACCCCTAATCGCGTCGATGGCCAGCTCGCCGAATGCGGTGGCAATGTGGTCGCCAGTTACCTTGCCGCGCAACGTTTGCAAGCCTGCAATGGTCTCCGCCACGAAGCGGTGCGCAGGTTGTTGCCATAGCGCCTGCGGTGTGTCGAGCTGTACTGCCTCGCCCTCGACCAAAACCAAAATCCGGTCTGCCATGGCCATGGCTTCCTCAGGGTCATGGGTGACCATGATTGTCGTCGTGCCGGTCTGCTTCAGTTCCTGTCGAGCGTCCTGTCTGAGTTGGCGCCGCAGCGGGGTATCGACGCTGGCGAAGGGTTCGTCCAGCAACATCACTCTGGGTTTCGGCGCGAGGGCACGAACCAGCGCGATGCGCTGCTGCTGACCGCCGGAAAGCGTATGTGGGTATCGTTGGGCGAGTGCGGCAAGGCCGACCCTGTTGAGCAACTGTTCGACGATTTGATCGCGCTGCGTCGCGGCAAGGCGACCCAGACCGAATGCCACGTTCTGCGCCACGGTCAGATGCGGAAACAGCGCATGATCTTGGAACACTAAACCAATGGGTCGTTGCTCAGGCGGCGGGCAGTGCGCCGAATTCGCCATGAGCGCTGAGTCCAGCGTGATGTCGCCACTCTGCATGGGTTCTAGCCCAGCGATGATGCGCAGCAAGGTGCTTTTCCCGCTGCCCGAGGGACCAAGGACGCAAAGAATCTCGCCGTCTTGAAGGGACAGCGATATATCGGCGAGCACCCGAAGTTGACCAAAGTGATGGCTGACGGCGTTTAGTTGAATACTCATGAGGCAGCAGCTGATTGAACGCGGCCAATACTGCCCCATTGCGAGGACTAAGCCTATTCCTGTGGCGGCAACTCACCGGGGTTGGTGCCGGCTGTGTCGAATACCCAAGCGGCTCGGTATAGTGCTGGCCTTATGCTGACCACTCGAACGAATTCACCTTGGTGGCTTATCGGCACGCTGCTGATCGCAGTGCCGATAGCGCTGCCCATTATCGTGCTGATTGGCGCCGCGTTGGCGCCCAGCAGCGATAGCTGGGTGCACATGCGCGACACGGTGCTTGGTCTGTACTTCGGCAATACCGTAATGCTCATGGTGCTGGTGGCGTTGTTTGCGTCGAGCATCGGCATTACCACCGCCTGGCTCACCGCTCAGTATGACTTTCCTCTGCGACGACTGCTTATTCCGGCCCTGGCGCTACCGCTGGCCGCGCCGGCTTACGTGATCGGCTATGTCTATGCGGACCTGTTGGAGTTTGCGGGGCCAGTGCAGGCTCTACTCAGGCAATGGCTCGATTGGCCAGCCAATGCGGCCCTGCTGCCCAATGTGCGTAGTCTGCCCGGCGCGTCGCTGGTGCTGGCATTGGTGCTGTATCCCTACATCTACCTACTCGCCCGAGGCAGCTTTGTGCAGCAGTCTGGTGCACTCCACGAAGCGGCGCGCGCCCTCGGGGCCTCGCGGTTAACGGTTTTCTGGCGTGTGGGCTTGCCGGTGGCTTGGCCGGCGTTGATGGGGGGGGTGGCCTTGGTGCTGATGGAGACCGTGGCGGACTATGGTGTCGTCGAGCACTACGGTGTGCCCACACTGACTACGGGTATTTTTCGTACTTGGTTCGCCATGGGTGAGCCTGCGGCAGCACTGCAGCTGGCGGGCTGGCTATTCATTTTGGTGTGCATGCTCATCGTTGCAGAGCAATTTGCCAGACGCGGTCAGCGTTTTAATCCGCTGTCTCGACAGAGGCAGGTGGTACGGCCCAGGCTCATGGGTTGGCAAGGCTGGATTGCCTGTGGGCTATGCCTACTGCCTGTGCTGTTGGGCCTAGTGCTGCCGTTGTTGGCGCTTTTTGGCATGGCGCTCACGGTAGGCCAGACGCCGTTCAACAGCACTTTTTTGACGTTGATCGGCAATAGCATTTGGGTCGCGAGCATTGCTGCGGTGATCTGCGCGGCTGCGGCGGTGTGGCTTGCCTATGCAGAGCGGCTTTATCCAAAGCCTTTACTGCGCGGTGGGGTGCGGGTAGCGACCTTGGGTTATGCAGTTCCTGGTTTAGTGCTGGCGGTAGCGCTGATGTTGCCAATGACTAGTTTGGACAAATGGATTGCGACGCAGCTGCGGGACGTATTTGAAATTCGTTGGGGATTGCTGCTGACGGGCACGTCGGCGGCGTTGATTTTTGTCTATGTGGCGCGTTTTTTGACGGTTGCGTTTAACAGCACACAGGCGGGGCTGACACAGATACATCCCCAGTTCGATGCCGCCGCCCGCAGTCTGGGACAGTCGCCTCGCGGCGTGCTGCGCCGAGTGCACTTGCCCTTGCTGCGGCCCGCCATTTTGACTGGATTGTTGCTGGTGTTTATTGATGTGATGAAAGAGCTGCCCGCAACGCTGATCCTGCGACCCTTTAATTTTGAAACGTTGGCAACCTGGGTCTATCGCTATGCTGCCGATGAACGTTTGGCAGAGGCCTCAACCGCGGCTCTGGTGATCGTCCTAGTCAGTCTTGTGCCAACTTGGCTGCTCACCCTATCCCGTCGCGACGATGAAAGTTAAAGACAATAACTCATCGACACTGGTTTGACGTCGCGGGTTTGAATACTCTTAGTCATCGTTGAGCCGCACCGGCTCAAACACATTGCGGGTGTAGTTGTGCAGTCACACTCTGATATTTCAAATATAAAACCTAGGCATCTTCTGCGCTACGAATTAGCGGCTGGCACACGTTTTTTCAGTGCAGCGCTGGCTCAACTTGATGCCGCGGCCGACACGCCGATAGCGCTGATCCATCGCGGTGAAGTGACCACACGAAGCAAATTAAGGTGGTCATCGGTTTTGATGGGCCTCCATAGTGTGTTTGTTTTTTTGGGCTGGCAAAACCTTGGCCGGTCTGGTCTGGCTTTCTCCTATGGACTGCCTTGGTCGACGAAGGCCTGCGTCGTGCTCGCGCTATTGGTGGCCCTGCGCGGACAAACAGACATTTCCCGGCAGCAGGCGCTAGATGCCTATGCCGCGGAACTTCGAGCCGTCAACTTTTCGGCTGTCCCGCTATGGCGCTTGCTCGCATGGTTTGCGGTACCGCGCTCGGGATGGAAGAAGGGCTAATTCCTCTTTCGATGCCATAAAGTTAGCCTCAGGTTAACCCTCGCAAACGGTGGGCCACCCCTTCACCCAAGTTTCACTGCCGCCGCCCTAAGTTTGTTGCAATCCAAACGCTGAGTAATACTCGTTGGCCAAGCACAGTAAGGCTCGCTTGCCGCAAAAAATTTGTAAGACCTGCGCTAAGCCCTTCGCTTGGCGCAAAAAGTGGGCGCGGGATTGGGATCAGGTGTTGTACTGCTCCGAGCGCTGCCGCCGCAGTAAGAGCGAGGTTTTGGTCAGCGTTGAGTCCGGTGTCGAAGCCAATCTGTCAAAGCGTGGTAGCCATGCCTGAAGGCCCAGAAATACGCCGCGTCGCAACGCGCATACATAAAGTACTCGCCGGTCGCGAAGCTCAAAAGGTGGTCTTCACGCAGCCACTGGTCGCCCGTTTTGGTCAGCAGCTGTCGGGGCAGTGCGTTGAATGGGTCAGCAGCCGTGGCAAGGCGCTACTGACGCACTTTGATAACGGGTTGACCATTTACAGCCACAACCAGCTTTATGGACGTTGGTACATCACGCGGCGTGACAAGCCGCCGCGAACCAACCGCACGCTGCGTCTCGCCATTTACACCGAAACCCACAGCGCGCTGTTGTTCAGCGCATCAGATATCGAAGTGCACACCCCCGAGACGCTGCCTAGCCAAAAATACCTCGCCAGATTGGGGCCAGATGCACTGGACGATCAGGTGGTTTGGCGCGACGTGCTAGCGCGACTTCAGGACCCCAAGTTTGCTGGACGCTCCCTAGCTGCCCTGTATCTGGATCAGAGTTTTATCGCGGGTATCGGCAACTACCTGCGCTCGGAAATACTCTTCAACGCTGGAGTCAATCCGTTTGATCGGCCAAAAGATTTGTCGCGCCGACAGTTGGGCGCATTGGCGCGCAACACTGTGGCGCTGACCCGGCAGGCCTACGCCACTTCTGGTGTGACCAATACTCCTGTCCGGGTGAAAAAGCTGCGGGCCAACGGTCTGACACGTCGGCGCTATCGTCACCTGATCTTTGACCGGCAAAACGAAGATTGTTATCACTGTGGTAGCACGGTTGAGCGCATCGAGGTCAGCGGTCGGCGGATTTATCTATGCCATACCTGCCAGCCTTCAGTGCGTTTGCCGGTGGTCAAGGTGGCGCCATGAAGCATAAACGCGCCATGCTAATTCTCGGTAACCAGTTGTTCCCGCCGTCCCATGTACAAGCTGCCGACGTCGACTGCGTGCTCATGATCGAGGATCGTTTTTTGTGTCAGCACTTTGCCTATCACCAGCAAAAGCTGGTACTGGTGTTGGCCGCTATGCGCAGTCATGCACAGTCGCTGCGCGAGGCAGGCATCGATGTCGCCTACCAATCGCTGGCCGATGCGCAAGCCGCGGCTGGGGACTTGTCGGCAAGCTCAATCGACGAGTTTATGGCGACCTTGACGCGCCTCGTTCAGGAGCACAGCGTCACTGAGCTTTGCCACTTCGAAGTCGAGGGCAAGGCCATGCAGGCGCGACTAGCGCAATGGAGCATCGATGTCGGTGTAGCGCGTCAAGCGCTGCCTTCGCCCATGTTTTTGTGTGATCGAGAGACCTTTGCCAGTTTTCTCGACGGTCGCTCGAAGGTGCAGATGGCCTCGTTCTACAAATTCCAGCGCAGGCGTCTTGATGTGTTGCTGGAGGCTGATGGCAGTCCCCAGGGCGGGCGTTGGAGCTTTGACGAGGATAACCGCAAGAAGCTACCCAAGGATGTAGAGCCGCCGGAGTTGCCGTCACCTCATCAAGACGGGGTGGTCGCCCAAGTGGCTGGTGAGGTCAGCGAGATGTTTGCGGCGCATCCCGGGTCTGTGGATGGCTTCAGATGGCCGGTGACCCGCCAAGAGTCCTTGGCGTGGCTCGACGACTTTCTTGATCAACGCCTGGCGATGTTTGGGCCTTATGAAGATGCCATCAGTCAGCGCTCGAAAACGCTCTTTCATAGTGTGCTCAGTCCGGTATTGAACCTTGGCCTGATCACCCCCAGCGATATCGTAGAGCGCACCTTGGCGGCCGCTAAGGCGCGGCAGATACCGCTGCAAAGCCTGGAGGGATTTTTGCGTCAGGTCATTGGCTGGCGGGAGTTTATTCGCGGTATTTATCAGCACTTCAGTCACCAGCAGCATGAGCAAAATTTTTGGCAACACCAGCGCCAGTTAACCGACGCTTGGTACACCGGCGACACCGGTATCGAGCCGCTGGATGTGGCCATTAAGGAAGCTCAACAGTCCGGCTGGTCGCACCATATTCCTCGACTCATGGTTGTGGGCAATCTCATGACCTTGTGCGAGATCGAACCGAGAGCCGTGCATCGCTGGTTTATGGAGATGTACGTCGATTCGTCTTCTTGGGTCATGGGGCCAAATGTTTATGGCATGGGCATCTTTAGCGACGGCGGCATTTTCGCCACCAAGCCCTACATCTGTGGCTCCAATTACCTGTTGAAAATGAGCGACTACAAGAAGGGGCCGTGGACCGACGTTATGGATGGCCTGTATTGGCGCTTTATCGATAAGAATCGCGACTTCTTTGGCAGCAACCCGCGACTGGCGCTGATGCCTCGGGCGCTGGATCGATTGAAGAGCGAGCGACGCCAAATCATTTTTGCCGCTGCAGAAGATTTTCTCGCCAAACACACTTGTTAGGTGCAAACGCGGTAAGCTGCCGCCATGACGGACCAACGCCTCTTTTCCTCACTTGAATTACGACCACAACTGCAGGAGCGGCTGCAGCGTCTCGGGTTTAACGAGATGACCACTATCCAAGCAGCTGCGCTGCCCCATGTGCTCGCCGGTGCCGACGTGGTTGCCCAAGCCAGTACGGGTAGCGGTAAGACAGCGGCCTTTGGCTTGGGCTGTTTGCAGCATTTGCAGGAGACAAAGTTCCACGTGCAGTCCTTGGTACTGTGCCCAACTCGGGAACTGGCGGATCAGGTTGCCGATAGTTTTCGGTCACTGGCAAAGAACCTAGCGAATACCAAAATTGTGACTCTTTGCGGTGGCGTGGCCATTGGTCCGCAAATAGGCTCGCTGCAGCACAGTGCGCACATTATCGTCGGCACACCTGGTCGGGTGCTTAAGCATCTGCACAAAGGAACACTATATCTGCACGGGCTGAGTTCCTTGGTGCTGGATGAGGCGGATCGAATGCTCGACATGGGGTTCGCCGACGAAATTGATGCCATCCTAGGTTTCTTGCCGACGCCACGACAGAACCTACTCTTTTCCGCGACATTTCCCGATGAAGTTGCCAAGGTCGTCGCGGCACTTTGCCCGGATGCGGTGCGCGTCGATGTCACCCAGACCGAAGCGGCACCAGCCATAGACGAATATTGGTGTCATGCCCCTCACCGCGATCTGGCGGGCCGCACACAGGTGCTCAGTGAGACCCTGCATCACTTTGGCGGCAAGCTGAACTTAGTGTTTTGCAATACCAAGAATGACTGCGCCGAGGTGAGCCGGACTTTGCAGCAGGTGGGTATTGGCGCCGTCGCACTGCACGGCGATATGGAGCAGCAGGCCCGCAGCCAAACGTTGGTCCGCTTTGCCAATGGCAGTGCCAATGTGCTGGTCGCGACAGATGTTGCAGCTCGGGGGCTGGACATCGATGACGTCGACGCGGTCTTTAACTTTGAGTTACCGCACCAGGTGGAGAACTATGTGCACCGAATTGGGCGCACGGGTCGCAGCGGACGCAACGGCGCGGCGATATCTCTGGTGTCAGATCGAGAGATGTCGCGGTTAAAGGTCATAGAAACTAATCTGAACCGCGGCGCCATGCGTCTGTGGCGAGCCGACGGGAGTGGGCCGCAAAGCGACGAACAAGGCGCGCAACTAACGCTGGCAACCCCCAACGTACATACCCTGGAGATCAATGGTGGTCGCAAGCAAAAACTCCGCCCCGGTGACATTCTTGGGGCGCTGACTGCCGGTGGGGCACTGGGTGCTGACGCCGTGGGCAAGATCGACATTCTGCCCATGGTCAGCTATGTCGCCATCGCAAAAGAGCATACGAGTGTGGCGCAGCGACTGCTCAACCAACACAAAATAAAGGGCCGGCAGTTTAGAGCCAGAGGTGTGGGCTAACGACGCTCCGGCAGCGGCCGCCTCTTACACGTATTGAGGTTGCGAGTCGCGCCTAGCAAGCGAGAACCCTGTTAGGCATTGCTTGAATTCGCTCTGCGGCGCCGCTTCGGTGGTCGATCCCCGCCTTCGATCCCTGCCGTGCTTTTACCTTGTCCGCTGTTGCCCTTGTTGGCGCCGCTCCTTGGGTTCGGGTTGCCGCCGTTTCTGCCATTGCTCGGGCGACGTCTGTTGTTGCGTCGCTGCTCTGCATAGGGGTCGCGATTGGCATTGCTGACGTCCGGGCGATTGCCGTCGACCTCCCGTTGACTGTCTTTCTTTTCTTGGGATTTGCCTTCGGACCTGTTGTCTGAGCTTGGTTTGCGCCGTCGCTTGTTGGGGCGCTTGCCGGCGGTTTCGCTGTTGCGGTTGGTGCCTTGGCGTGGTCCACCACGCTTCGCTGCAGGCCTTTTGCTGTTTTGGTCTTCTTCTGTCGAGGCAGGTTTTGCCGGCGCCAGCTGCTGGGTTGCTGCATCCAAGTCCACATCGAGGGTAACCCGCTCTAGGGTTTGCTTGGTAAAGCGCTGTACGGCTTTCAGTCGACCCACCTCAGAGGCGTCAACCAAGGCCCACGCGGCGCCGCCTGCGCCGGCCCTTGCCGTGCGCCCAATGCGGTGTACATAACTCTCTGGCTCGTGGGGTAGTTCGTAATTAAACACATGAGAAACGGCGCGAATATCGATACCCCGCGCCGCAATGTCCGTGGCGACCAAGATCCATGCATCACCGGATTTGAAATTCTCCAGCGCCCGTTGTCGCGCTGCCTGGCTCTTGTTGCCGTGAA